>Ga0209980_10000057_pt1 | contig 51904 bp, 46 predicted proteins | sample CR02metaG_FD_183611 | JGI IMG/M metagenome (GOLD analysis project Ga0209980, IMG submission 183611) | Deep subsurface microbial communities from Mariana Trench to uncover new lineages of life (NeLLi) - CR02 metaG (SPAdes) (version 2) | ecosystem: Environmental > Aquatic > Marine > Ocean trench...
GCGAGCGCGAAGGCTCCCGGGTGGTACGCGCGCGCGGCCGCCCAGCCCGACCCGGAACACCGCCCCGCGGCCTTTCAGCGGCTGCTCTTGGCCGAGGTGTTTGCACACGCGCGGGAGTGCTATCCGGAGGAGTGCTGCGGGCTCATGCTGGGTCCGCCCGGCGCGGAGCCGCGCCAGGTCGTGCGCTGCACCAACGTTCAGAACGTGCGGTTGGCCAAGGGCGAGTCGAGCCTGAACTCCAGCCAGGGCTTCTGGATCGACGAGCAGGAGCTCGAGCGGGCCCTGCGATCCGCCGAGGCGCGCGGCGAGGAGCTGCGCGTGGTCTACCACTCTCACGTCGATACCGGCGCCTATCTCTCCCATACGGACCTCGAGGCCGCGCTCGGGCCGGAGGGAACACCGCTCTGGTCTGGCGTGGGCCAGCTGGTGGTTTCCGTGTCCGAGAACGGGGTAGCGGAGGCGGCGCTGTTCGAGTGGGACGAGCAGCGGGAGGCCTATGTGGGCCGCCTTGCACGCGAGCTGGAGTAGCGTGCGCGCGGCCTGGCCTCTGCTGCTCGGGACGGGCCTGGCCTGCGGCGGCGGTATTCCGCTCGAAAGCGTGCCGGGCGATCCGATCGCCTTCGTGCGCCAGGAGGCGGCGAAGGGTCGGCTTGGCCTCGACGTATTCCGCGAGGGCCTGCAGCTCAGAGCCTTCGAAGAGCGGGGTCGGGAGCACAAGGTCAGGCTGCGCACGAGCCTCTCGCTGCTTGAGGTTCCGAGCGGCGAGATCCGGAGCGTGCCCGACGCGACCGAGGGCTCGCTGCCGCTGGACTGGAGCGCGGACGGGTACCGTCTGCTGATCGGACGCATGACGTACGCCGGCGGACCCATCCAGCTCTATACCTGGAACCGGCTCACCGGCGTATACAACCGCTTGAGCGGCGCGCCCAGCGGCGGCTCGGCCGCGCTCGGCGTCGGCCCCATTCGCCTCGCGGGAGTGGGCCGGGTTCTCCAGGAGGACGGCAGCACACGCTGGGGCGTGGTGCTCCGGACCGATGGGGCCAAGAACCTGCCCCTGGCCGGGGGCGTTGGGGGCATCGACCCCGACATCGCGCCCGACGGGCGCACGGTCGTCTTCGCGCGTCCCTATGACGCGCTCTCGCTGCGCGAGCCCGTGCTCTGGATAGCCAGCCTGGGCGACGGGGAGCCCCGCTCGATCGGGCGGGGCAGCCACCCGCGCTTCTCGCGCGACGGCCACTGGATCGTCTTCACCCGCACCCGCGCCGGAAACGCGGACGTGTGGCGGATGCGGGCGGATGGCACCCGCAAGCGCCCGATCACGACCTCGAGCTACGATGAGGAGTTCCCATCGGTCTCGCGAGACGGTCGCTACGTGGTCTATGCCTCGGCGCGGGGTCTTCAGGAGGAGAGCCAGCTCTTTATGACCCGTGTGGCGGACGGTGAGGAGATCCAGCTGACCCAGAGCGGGCAGAACGGTCGACCAATTTGGTAAAAGAATGCCTCAGCCAAACCCCTGAGAGAGGAGATAGAAGATGCGGATGACCCCCCATGGCGGAGGAGAGCTCGTTGACCTGCGTTGTACGGACACGGAGCGACCGGCTCTGCTGGAGCGCGCGCGCGGGCTGAAACGGCTGACGCTCGACGCGCGCGAGCTGAGCGACCTGGAGCTGCTGGCGGTCGGCGGCCTTAGCCCCCTGCGCGGTTTCATGACCGAGGCGGAGTGCAAGACCGTGGTCGACGATATGCATCTACCCGATGGCGTGCCCTGGACGCTTCCGGTGACGGTCTCGGTCGAGCGGGAGCTGGCGGACTCGCTGGCTGAGGGGGAGGAGCTGGCCTTGGCGACCGAGGCCGGAGAGGTCGTGGGGCTGCTCGAGGTGCAGGATCGCTACACGAGCGATCGGCGAGAGGAGGCGCGCAAGGTCTACAGGACCGATGACAAGGCGCATCCTGGCGTGGCCGCGCTCTATGGCGCGCGCGAGGTGCGCCTCGGGGGGCCGCTGCGGGTGATCTCGCTTCCGCCCGGAGAGTTTCCCAAGTATCACCTTGAGCCGCGCCAGACGCGCGCCGAGTTCGAGCGCCGCGGCTGGGAGACGGTTGTCGCGTTCCAGACGCGCAATCCCATCCATCGCGCCCACGAGTACCTCACCAAGTGCGCGCTTGAGATCACCGACGGACTCTTGATCCACCCCCTGGTGGGCGAGACCAAGTCGGATGACATCCCGGCCGACGTGCGCATGCGCTGCTACGAGGCCCTGATCGATGGCTACTATCCGAAGGCGCGCGTGGTGCTCTCTGTGTTGCCCGCCGCCATGCGCTACGCCGGGCCGCGCGAGGCGATCTTCCACGCGATCATGCGGCGCAACTATGGTTGCAGCCATTTCATCGTGGGCCGCGACCACGCCGGCGTGGGAGACTATTACGGTACCTACGACGCGCAGAAGATCTTCGACGAGTTCGATCCCGCCAAGCTCGGGATCGTGCCCCTCAAGTTCGAGCACTCCTTTTTCTGCAAGAAATCCGGCGGCATGGCCACGAGCAAGACGACCAACAGTGCGCTGGAGGACCGCGTCTTCCTTTCGGGCACCAAGGTGAGGGAGATGTTGCAGAGGGGGGAGCTGCCGCCGGAGGAGTTCACGCGCGCGGAGGTGGCCAAGATCCTGATCGAAGCCATGGACCACTAAGGGGGGTCTATGCGGGTCGGTGTCCTGCGGGAGACCAAGGACCGGGAGCTGCGGGTGGCCTTGCTGCCGAGCGGTGTGCGTACGCTCACGCAGCAAGGCCACGGCGTTTTCGTAGAGGCGGGCGCGGGCAGCGGCAGCGGCTTCCCCGACGAGGCCTATCAGGATGCGGGCGCGACCGTACTGGAGCTTCCGCAGCAGGTGATTGAGACCGCCGAGCTCGTGACCAAGGTCAAGGAACCCACCCGCTCGGAGATCGCCGCGATGCGCCCCGGGCAGACGCTCTTCGCCTTCCTGCACCTGGCGCCCGATCGCAAGCTCGCCGTCGAGGTGCTGGCGCGCGAGATCGTTGCGATCGGCTACGAGACGGTGCAGACCGACGACGGCGTGCTTCCGCTGCTCGTCCCCATGAGCGAGGTGGCGGGCCGGTTGTCGATCCAGATCGGCGCCCATTATCTGCAGGGTGACCAGGGAGGGCGGGGCGTACTGCTGGGCGGCGTGCCGGGCGTGCGGCGCGGTCGCGTCGCCGTGATCGGTGCCGGCATCGTCGGCACCGCCGCCGTGAGGGTCGCGGTCGGACTGGGGGCCGATCTGGATGTGCTCGACATCGACCATCGGCGCCTGTCGGCGCTCTACGACATCTACCGGGGTGAGCTCGGCACTCTGTATGCGAGCGAGCTAAACATCGAGAACTGCGTGCTGGACGCGGATCTCTTGATCGGAGCCGTTCTGAACCCGGGCACCCGGGCGCCATGTTTGGTCTCGGAGCAGCTGGTGCGACGCATGAAGACCGGCTCGGTGATCGTCGATGTGGCGGTGGACCAGGGCGGCTGTGTGGAGACGATTCGGCCCACCTCGCACTCGGATCCCATCTACACGGTGGACGGGGTGATTCACTACGGTGTAACCAACATGCCCGGCGCCGTGCCTCGCACATCGACGGTCGCGCTGTGTAACGCCACCTTCGGCTACCTGCAGCAGCTCTGCGAGCGTGGGGTCGAGGGCGCGCTGCGGGATGACCGATCGCTGGCGCGGGGTGTGAACTGCTATCGTGGTGACGTCACCCATGCGGGGGTTGCTCAGGCGCTGGAGCTACCTCAAGTCGAGAGTCCCTGGGAGTAACCGCGGGCTAATCGCTTGAGATGCGGGTGTTCTGGGCGCGCTCGAGCAGGGCGTTTGCGGTCTGTGCCTCATCGGGAAAGAGGGCATAGCCGAACGCCAGACGCAGCCGGTCACTCAGGGTCGGGTCGGGCTCGCGCCGAATCGCCTCGCGCGCGCGCCGTGCGAGCGGGCCGAGCAGCGCCGGGATCTCGGCGTCGGGCTCGGGCACCAGGATGTCGAAGGTATCCAGAGCCGTGCGCGCGATCACGTCAAACTCGCGCAAAGCCCCGCGCAGTTCCTGCGCGATCGAGAGCAGCACGCGCTCCCCCTCCTCCTGCGACTGGGCGATCAGGGTGGCGAGCCCTTCGATCTGAACGCGGATCAGGGCGAGCTGCCGTCCGCGTGAGCTGCAGCGGGCGATCTCCTGCTCGATGCGCTCGCGCAGCTGCGCGGCGTTGGGTAGGCCGGTCGCCTCATCGAAGCGCTGGAGACGCCGCGCACGCTCCTGCTCCTCGACCTGATCCAGGGCCTGCAGCATGTGCTGGGCGAGGTGGGAGAGCGACGTCTGGTCTTCCTTGCTGAAGCTCTCCCCGCCGAGAGGATCCTGCACGACTTTGCCCAGGACGGAGAGCGTTCCCACGACCCGCTCCTGCCGCCGCAGCGGCTGGAGCAGGGCGTTCCGAATCTCGCTCCGGTACTCGTCCAGATCGGTGCGCGACTCGAGGTCGACGATGCGGAGCATCCGGCGATCTTTGATGGCTTCGATCGAGAGCTCCTTCTCCACCGCGAAGAGCTGTGCCTGAGCATCGGTATCCGCGGATCCGAAATAGGAGCGAATCCGGAAGCGTCCGGAGTCCGGATCCTGCAGCCGCAACACAGCGTGCTCGGATTCGAGAATCATGGCGGCGGAGCTCGTCACCAGGCGGTGGATCTCGGCCGACTCCGCGCAGTCGCGGAGGCGTGAGATAAACTCATTGATAGCAGCGGTCTGGGTGGTCTCGCGCTCCATGCGAAGCTCGCGCAGTGCGTCGTGCAGCTCTTCGCTCAACGCCTGTGAGAAGGCCGTGATCTTCTCGCGCAGGATCTCGGGATGCTCCGTGCCGTTGGTGCCTTCGAAGGAGAGCAGCCCCAGGAAATCGCCCTGCATCACGAGCGGCAGCACCGCAAAGCAGAACTGGGTTCGGTGGAGCTTACGGGACAGCACCACCGGCTCGCGAGAACGCGCCACCCAGCCGTGGACACCTTCGTCCAGGCGCAGCCGTATCGGGGACGCCAGCGGATCGACCGCGCTGGATGAAGCATGGAGGATGAGCACATCGAGATCCGGGTCGTGCACAAAGATGTGGCAGACGCCGTTCTTGATCTCGGAGGCGATATGAGCGCAGACCGCGGAGAGTCGTCGCTGGAGCGGCTGGGCTTCGCTCAGAAGCGAACGGATTTGCGTCTGAGCGCGCAGGCGTACCGAGTCGCGCAGCAGGCTATGATACTCTTCGGCGCGGGCGATGATCTTGGCGTCGATGTGGGCGAGCTGCTGCACGAAGTCGAGATCATCGTTGGTGAAGACACCATGCTCCCTTGTGTGTGAGAGGTTGAGAACGCCGATCACCTGGTCACCGTAAATGAGCGGTGCTGAGATCGCGGAAACGACGTCATCGCGCTCGCGCACGATGTTGTAGCGCTGGCGATCGGCTTTGCCCTTGAGCAGGATCGCGCGACGATCCTGCAGCGCACGTCCGGCGATGCCCTCACCAGGTCGAATCCGGATCTTGTCGATCAGCTCCTTCTCGATCCCGATCGCCACGTCCACCGTCAGGCAATCGTCGCTCGGGTCGATCAGCATCAGGGAGCCACGATCCGCCCCTGTGGCCCCCACTGCGATCTGCAGTACGCGGTTTAGCAGGCCGGAGCGATCGACCGTGAAGTTATAGGACTCGAGGATCTCTCCCAGGGTTTGCAGCAGGTCGGGCTTGCGTGTGGCATCCACGGGTCCGAACGCGTACAGGAGCTTTGCGATCAAGGGAGTCGTCACCTGGATGCCCCGGGCCGGGGCTTCGCTCAGCACCTCCTCCATGCTGGAGGCGGGGTCCGCGTCCACGATCGCCACCAGCCCCTCCGTCTGCAGCACGTCTTCGATCCGGTCCGTTACGCGCGCCGCAAAGCGCTGATCGAGCCCCGCTTGCACCTGGCGCAAACCCTCGAGCGTGGCTTCGCGATCCTGCGTGAGGATGGCGCAGACCTCGACGTCGGGATTGGCCTCGAGCAGGGGAATCAGCGCGAGCCCCTCCTCTCCGTGACCGATGATGGCGAGACGCTTGCGCACGGTCTATTTCGTCTCGCCGATGATCAGCTGGAGCGAGAACTCGAGCCGCCGACCGGATGCCTCGTCGATCAACCGGATCGGAATCTGCACCGCGCCGTCCGAGCCTTGGGCCGGGCCCGCGCTCTCGATGCGGAAGCCCTTGTTGGGGCCGTCCAGCTGCGCCTGCGCGGCCGGCCGCGGGGAGACCGGCTCCCCCGACTCGGCCCGCCGGCGAAACTCGGCCAGGATCACCTTGGATAGCGTGGTGAGCGTTTGGAGCACACCGGTTCCATCGTTCGCCGAGGCTTCGAAGAAAGCGGCCGGCTTCAAGGCGAGGCGACGATGCAACCTGTCCAGCACGCTCTCGTCCACCTCGTCGCGACGGTTGTACTGGACGATCAGGCTGGTGTCTTCGAGCGTGCGTCCGTAGACCTTGAGGTGTCCCTCGAGCTCCTTGACGGCGGCCAGCGTTACATCGTGGCGGTCCGGACGCAGGTCGGCCACGAACACCACGCCGTCCGCACCTTCGAGGATGCGGCGGCGTATGGCCGCGTGTTTGGTTCCTCCTGGCACGGTGTAGATCTGCATCGCGGTTCTATAGCCGCGGACCTTCCCGAGGTCGACAGGCAGGACCTCGTACGCCGCCTTCTTGTCCTTGGGCACGCGCGAGACGCGCAGGTCGCCGCACTGCTCCTTCTTCAGCTTGCGGGCGATGGATTCCAGGTTGGTGGTCAGCCCGACTCCGGATGGACCGAAGTAGACGATCTTGGCCTTGATCGCCTTCGCTTCCCGGTCCAGCTCCCCCATCAGACCTTACCCTTGCGACTCAGGATTCGGCGCGCCTGTTGCGACACCGGGCTGGGTACATCACGGCTGCGCATGATGTTCTTGAGGTCTCGATCGGTCAGATAGTTGAGGAACTTAATTGCGGATGGAAGTGGGGTTTTGGGGTTGGTCGCGAGGCCCAGCTGAACCTGGTAGTTCTTGGTCCACTCTCTGGTGCTGGCGATGATCCGGAGCACATCGTCCGAAAGGTTGCGGGCCTTGGCGAACTGGACCACCTCGTTATCGCGGATCTTGGGGCTGCGAATCGCGGCCGACGCCACGATCCGGTTACGGTCGCGGACCAGGAGTCCGCGGGCTTCCTGGTTGCCGAATCGCGCCAGCTTGACCTTCTGGATCACGGTCAGCGTCAGTAGCAGGCTTGTGAGACTCTTGGTGCGCTCCTCCGCCTTCTCTTCATGGCCCTCCTCCACGTCTTCGAGCAGCTGGGGCGGTAGGCTGGAGGGATCGTCTGGATCGAAATCGGGGGCCGGCTCGTCCCCGATCGGATCGGGCGGCACAGGGCCCTCCGGCTCCTCCTCGGCGCTTTCCCCCCGCGAGAGACCCAGGAACTCCAGCACGCGATCGATCGTGCCCTGGCTGGTCACGGGGTTCTCTCCGAGCGCATCGCAGAGCGCGCTGCAGCGCAGCAGCCGGGTCTGGTTGTGAGAGACGATGTCGATCAGCGCACGGAAGGGGAGGCTGGCTAGAAAACAGAAGGTGTCGTCGGAGGTCGCGGAGTTGAGGGCAATAGCCTTCAGTCGGGGCTCGTCCTCGCGCAGCTTTTCGGCCAGGAAGGCGAGCGCTCCGACATGGAGCGAGGATTCGAGGGCGTGGTCCAGCACACGCTCGGGCAGCTCGTCGAGACTCTGCGCGGCACGCTCCTGGACCTCTGGCTCAGGATCGAGGGTGAGGGCGAAGAGCACGGAGACGAGCTGCGTGGGGGGCAACGGAAGGGCCCCGCGGGCGGCCACCATACGGGCCTTCAGCGGCGCACCCGGATCTGCGAAGCGGCGCGCCGAGCCCAGGCTCTCCAGGACCGAACCAGGATCGACGATCACGCTTCCTCCGGCAGCGGGACCGTACGGCCCCGCGAATTAGTCGCCTTTCTCCTTCTGGGCGTCGGCGATGACTTTCTCTCGAACCTGAGCAGGCGCTTCCTCGTAGCGAAGGAACTCCATCCTGAATGACCCCTGACCACCTGTCATGCTGGTGAGGTCAGCTGCGTATGAAAGCGTCTCGGCCATCGGCACCTGTGCCTTGACCATCTGCATGGAGCCGCGCGACTCCACCCCGGCGACCCTGCCGCGACGACTGTTCAGGTTTCCCATGATGTCGCCCACGAACTCGTCTGGGATCGAGACCTCCAGGTCCATGATGGGCTCGAGCAGGGTGGGTTTGGCTTGCTGGATCGCCGCCTTGAGACCGATGCTGGCGGCGATCTTGAACGACTGCTCCGAGCTGTCCACGGAGTGGTGTTTGCCATCGACACAGCGGACAATGATGTCCGTAAGCGGATATCCCGCAATAACCCCGATCTGGCAGGTCTCGAGAACCCCCTTCTCGACTGCTGGAATGTATTGGCGGGGGATGGCTCCTCCCACGATCTCATCCACGAACTGAACCCCGGAGCCGCGTTCTGCCGGCTCGACTGTGAGGTAGCAGACGCCGAACTGGCCGCGTCCGCCGCTCTGCTTCTTGAGCTTGCCCTCCACCTCCACGGCGCGTCCGCTGACGGTCTCCAGGTAGGGGACCTTGGGGGGCTTGAGCGTGACATCTACGTGGTAGAGGCGCTTGAGCTTCTCCAGGGTAACCTCGACGTGGATCGTGCCCAGCCCCGTGAGCAGAAACTCATTCGTTCGCTCATCGCGGCCCAGGTGGAGGGTCGGATCCTCCTCGACCAGACGGTTCAGCGATTCGAAGACCTTCTCCTCCTCACCCTTCTCGCTGGCCTCCACGGCGAACGACGAGACCCCGCGAGGGATCGGTGGAGTGACGACCTCGAGACCCTCCTTGTCCTCGCTCAGGGTGTCGCCGGTACGCGTGTCCTTGAGCTTGGGCAGAGCCGCAATCGCTCCCGGACCGACGCGTTTGATGTCCTCGCTCTCTTCGCCGCGGAGTTGCAGGATCTTGGAGATCCGCTCCTTGGTCCCCGTACGCACGTTATGCAGCGTCATGTCGGTGCGCAGGGTGCCCGCATAGATCCGGATCACGGAGAGCATCCCCGCGTAGCGGTCGGCGATCGACTTGAAGACGTAAGCCACCAGCGGGGCGCTCGCGTCGGCTTTGAGCTCGACCTCCTCCTCACCCTTCCGTGCGCGCCGCGGCATGACCTCGTCGGGGGAGGGGAAGAAGCGCGTCGCCGCATCCAGTACGGCCGCGCCGCCGATGTTCTGTCCCGCCGCCGCGCATAGCAGCGGTAGGAGCGTTCCCTCGCGTACTCCCTTGCGCAGCGTCGTGACGACGTCGTCCTCGGAGAGCTCACCCTCGTCGAGGTACTTCTCGAGGATGGCATCGTCGCCCTCCGCGATGGCCTCCACCATGGCGGCGTGGGCGGACTCGACGGCATCTACGACCTCATCCGGGATGTCTCCTTCCTGGGCCTTCCCCGACTGATCCTTGGCGAACTTGTAGGTACGGCGCTTGAGCAGATCGACGTAGCCCTCATAGCCCGTGCTGCTGCCAAGCGGCAGATGAACCTTCACGACGCGGGTTCCCAGAGATTTCTCGAGCTGCTCGGCACATGCATCGAAGTCCGCGCGTTCTGAATCCATCTTGTTCGCGACCGCGGTCACGGTGATTCGGCTCTCGCGCGCAAGCTTGTAGGCCTTCTCGGTCCCGAGCTTCACTCCGTCTTGGGCCGACACCACCAAAACAGCATGATCGACGGCCTGCACACCTCCCAGCGCCTCCCCTGCGAAGTTGGCATCGCCCGGCGCGTCGATCAGCGCAAACGCGTGGCCCGCGTGCTCGAACGTGCAGAGCCCGGCCGAGATCGTCGACCGACGTGTGCGCTCCTCGGGTAGGTAGTTCATGAAGGACGTGCCTTCTTCCACACTGCCCAGACGATTCGTCACTCCCGCAGCCATTAGCACGCAGTCCGCCAGCGTTGTCTTGCCATCTCCGCTATGGCCGATCAGCACAAAGCTCCGGGTCTGGGTTACATCGTTGCTCATGAGGTCTCCTTCGCTCGGGTCCGGAGCTCCGCCTGTGAGCGCCCGGCCGAGCCTTCGCGGTTGCGCTCAAAGATCAGGCGCAGCCCCTCCAGGGTCAGGAACGGCTCCACCCGTTGAATGGTCTTGGCCTCGGACGCGATCAGGTGGGCGAGGCCTCCCGTGGCGACCACCTGCGTGTCCTCTCCCAGCTCCTCTTTCATTCGATGGATCATGGTGTCGACCATGCCCGCGTAGCCGAAGAGCATTCCCGACTGCAGGTTGTGTGTCGTGTTGCGACCGATCACCGTTGCCGGGCGCACGATCTCCACGCTGGAGAGCTTCGAAGCGCGGCTCACCAGAGCCTCGAGCGCTACGTGGATGCCGGGGAAGATCGCGCCGCCGATGAACTCTCCTTCGCGGGAGACGCAGTCGAAGCTGGTCGCCGTACCAAAGTCGATCGCGATGACCGGGCCTCCCAGCAGCTCGAAGGCACAGACCGAGTTGACGATCCGGTCCGCGCCCACCTCGTGCGGGTTGTCGACCCGGATCGGCATGCCCGTGCGAATCCCGGGGCCGACGATGAGCGCCTCGCAACGAAAGAGCTTGGTACAGGTCCGCTCGAAGATGGGGAGCAGTGGTGGAACCACGCAGGAGATGATGATGTCGGTCACGGCCTTGGGGTTGAGACCGACCAGGTTGAAGAGCGAGTGCAGGGTGACGGCGCATTCATCCGAGGTGGACTGTTGGCGCGAGGGCAGGCGCCAGTGGTGGAGAAGCTGCGGCCTCTCGAACACCCCTAGCACGATATTGCTGTTCCCGATGTCGATCGCCAGCAGCACGACTAGGCCTCTCGCTTCAGCAGGGTCACGTCCCCGGCCAGGATACGCTCCCGCGACCGGTCCGACCTGACGATGAGCGCGCCCTCGGCGTCTACCCCCTCCACGATTCCTTCGACTTCGCGCGGCATTCCGGGTCCGCCCACACGTACCCTCTGGCCCTGCATTCTGAAGTATTTCCGCCATCTCTCCAAGACTGGACCGAAGCCGTCCTGGCGCAGCCGCTCGATGCCGGCCTCGAGCTTTGCGAGCAGCCCCTCGGCGAAGCTCACCCGGTCCAGGGACCGGCCTCCGGCGATGAGCAGGCTGGTGGCGATCGGGCGCAGCTCGGCGGGGAAGGCGTGCTCGGGCAGGTTGACGTTGATGCCCACCCCCAGCACGGCCGACGTTACCCGCTGCCCCTCGAGCTGGACCGGGAGGTTGATCCCGCTGGTCTTGCGGCCCGCCAGCAGCACGTCGTTGGGCCACTTGATCTCGACCGGCACCGAGGAGGGCAGGGCCGCTTCCACGCTCTCGGCCACGGCGAGCGCGGCGACGAAGATGTGGCGATGGAGGTGCTCCGGCGCCATGCGTGGTCGCAGCAGCACTGAGAAGTAGAGGCTGTGGCCGCCCGGGGAGTAGAAGGATCGCCCCATGCGGCCCCGACCCGAGGTCTGCGCGTCCGCCAGGACCAGGGTGCCCTCGGGCGCACCCGCGCGGGCCAGGCGCTCCGCGACCCGGTTGGTGGAGTCCACCTCATGGTACACGTCGAGCCGGCAGCCGAGCCAGCGGCAGGAAGGCCTCAGCTCGTAGAGCGAGCGTTCCATTCCAACGCGAGGTCTACCGCTGGAGCCGAGTGCGTGAGGGCTCCCACCGAGATCCGGGCGACGCCGGTGCGGGCGACCTCGGTTACGTTGGCCAGCGTGATGTTTCCGCTCGCTTCGAGCAGCACGCGTCCGTCGCTGAAGCGGACGATCTCGGCGATCTCGGGCGGCGTACGATTATCGATCAGCAGTGCATCGGCGCCCGCCTCGATGGCCTCGCGCGCTTCCTCTAGCGACTCGATCTCGACCTGGACACGCAAGCCCGACGGGTTCTGAGCCCGCGCGCGCTTGACCGCATCGGTCACCGAGCCCACGGCCCGGAGATGGTTGTCCTTGATGAGAATGGCGTCGTACAACCCCAGGCGGTGATTGGTTCCCCCGCCGCAGCGTACGGCGAACTTCTCGAGCGTGCGCCATCCCGGGGTGGTCTTGCGTGTGTCAACGATCGTGGCACGAGTCCCCCGCACGGCATCGCAGAAGCGCGCGGTTAGAGTCGCGATACCCGAGAGGCGTTGTAGGAAGTTGAGCGCGGTTCGCTCCGCCGCCAGGATTCCGCGCATGGAGCCGTGAACGCCGGCGACGCGCCCCTCGCAGCGAGCGCCATCGAGACGCATTGGCTCCCAGGCCACGTCGTGACGCGTGAAGACCTCACGCGCCACCTCCATCCCGGCCAGCACCACGGGCTCGCGTGCCTCGATCTGGGCCTCGCCCATGAGTTCGCTGGAGATCAGGCTCTCGGACGTGGCGTCTCCGGGGCCGAGGTCCTCGGCGAGCGCCGCGTCGACCAGCCAGGCCCAGGTTGCACGCGGCGGCATGTTTGCCAACTCGGTTCCCCGTTGGTCAATGCGATCGCTAACGCAATATAGCGGGGACGCGTACGTGTGTCCTGCGAGACCGGACCGCTCAGTCGGAGCTGTGTGCCTTCATGCGCGCGATCTCGTCCTGGAGCAGGCGCTCGGCCAGCTGAGGCACGACCTCCCAGGCGATGGCCTCCACCTTCTGCACGATCTCGCGCACGAGCTGCTCAGACAGGGGTCCGAAGGCCTCCCAGGCCAGCTTCTCCAGCACCTCGCGGATGGCATCCACATCGGGACCGGCGGGCAACGGTTCCGCGTCGGCGATAACCGCCGTGGGCTCCGGAGCTTCGATCAGATCATCCAGCAGCGGGTCGGGTGCGGGCATCGGCTTGGGCTCTGCGGCGGCCGGCTCGACCCAGTCCAGCTCCGCTTCGACTTTCTCGGGCTCGGGGTCTATGAGCGGAGACTTCTCCGGCTGCCAGGCCACCGTCTTGTCCGCGGGGTGGGGCGCCGGCGGCCGTGCAGGCTGTACGAGCACCTCGCCCAGCACCTCCGACTGTTCCTGCGGATCCACATCGATAGAGCCCGAGGCCGCGCTGGCATCGAGCTCGTCCGCGGGATCCACACTGGAAGGATCCGCCTGCAGGGTACCGCCGCTGGGGGCCGTCTCGTCGGGAGCGGTGCGGTGGAGCGATTCCAGAACGGCTCCCTCGTTGAAGAGTGAATCTCCGAGCTGGCTGATCTCCTCGCGCTGGGTCTCGCCGTCGTCCGTGCTCACGGCTACGGCCACCTCCTCGGGTGGCGTGAGCGCGCTTGCGGCCTCAGCGGCCAGGGGTGGGGCCACGGTTGTGACGGGGCTCTCCTCCGACGCTTCAGCCGGCTTGGTACCGGCCTCGAACTCCAGATCGTCGAAGCTGAAGTCGGGGGCAGCCTGTGGATCGGCGCTGGCGTTGGCAGCGGGCAGGTCTTCTACGACCGGAGGCAGCTTCCGCTCCAGCAGCTGGTGAACCTGGTCGACGAGTGCCTGCGCCTCGAACGGCTTGGCGATGTACGCGTCCACCTTCGCTCGTGTCGCGCGTTCCTTGTCGAACCGCTCGAATGTGCCGGTCAGCAGAAGCACGGGGATGTGAGATAGCTCGGGGTCCGCCTTGAGCGCGGCACACAGCTCATACCCATCCAGCCCGGGCATGGAGACGTCCGCAAGCACGAGATCCGGTTTGATCTCGCGGGCCCGCTTAAGAGCAGCGTCACCATTGTCGACAGTGACCAGCTCAACGTCCTCGCTGGCGAACGTGATCCCCACGACTTTCTGGATGGTGACGCTGTCGTCAGCCAGAAGCAGGGTCTTCGGCATTTCCCCGAACCTCCACGCGGCGGCCGAAACCAGCCGGATCCACTGAGCCTATCGGAACAAATGCGTCGCCGGTTGAGTACATTCGGCCATCCGACCGAGCGCGCAAACCATACCAAATTGGCGCGTGGCCCTCGGACACGTGCGTCAACCGCCCGACGCCGGGCGACAGCGGCTGGAAGCGGAGCTGAGCGCGGGCTTCTTGGCCGCGCTGGACGGCGGGGGAGCGTAGCTGGTGGTGGTTGGCCTGGGCGGACATGTGGCCCGAAGAATGGCTTCAGAACCATGAGGTTCAAGCTTTATCGAGACCGCTTACCTGAAGTTCGATGAGCGCTCGGAGCGGGCACAGGTCGGCGGCGACCTGGAGTAGGGGGCTAGTCGGAGTCGAGAGCTCCCCGCTGGAGCAGCTCCTCGGCCACCCAGTCGGGATCGATGCGATAGGCGCCGAGCTCAATGCGGCGCTTGAGCTCCTCCAGGCGCTTCTGGCGGGCGTCCCCGCCGGCGACCTCCCGCAAGTATTCAGAGGAGTACTGCGAGTCGACCGCTTCGGATCGGGGGGGCGAGTGCTGCTCGCCTTGCTTGTTCTCGGTCATGCGCTCCCTCCTTCCACTTTATATGGCAACATCGGGAAGCACCCGGACTTTCTTTAGCATTTACCGCTTGCTTCGCCAGGGCGGCCCAACCTGTGCGATAGCGAGCGCTCTAGGACACCAGAGCCGAACGCAGCTTCGAGTGCAGCCGAGCGACAGCCTTGGTGTGGATTTGACACACGCGGGACTCGGTGATTCCGAGTACGCTTCCGATCTCCTTCATGTTCAGATCCTCGTAATAGTACAAGGAAATGACCAGACGCTCCTTCTGTGGAAGGCTGGAGATGCAATCCGCCACCGTCTGGCGCAGCTCTCGCGACTTGAGTGAGGCGAAGGGGTTCTCGGCCTTGACGTCTTCGAAGATCTCGCCGTAGATCGGCTGATCCGAGTCGCTCCCCGAACGCAACTCATCCAGGTTGACCATCGAGATCCCCTTGACCTGGTTGAGCAGGTAATGAAACTCATCGAGCTGAATGCCGAGCGAGTTCGCGACCTCGTTCTCACTTGCGGATCGACCCAGGCGTTGCTCCACCTCCGTGTAGGCCTGGTCCAGGCGCCGACTCTTCTGACGAATCGAACGCGGAACCCAATCCAGGGAGCGAAGCTGGTCGAGAATCGCTCCCTTGATGCGAAACTCAGCGTATGTCTTGAACTTACAGTTCTTCTCCGGGTCATACTTGTCGATGGCATCCATCAGACCAATGACCCCGGTGCTGTGAAGATCGTCGAGATCGATGTGTGAGGGCAATCGGAGCGCTATGCGGTTCACGATGTACCGAATCAGCGATGTGTGCTCAAGTACAATCTTCTCCTTCAGTGTCGCGGGGATCTTACCGTGCAACTTCTGTGCTTCTCGCAACAGCGCTTCCATGCCAGTTCCTCCCGAATCCGTGGGCAGCATCCAGAGCAGAATGGGCTCACTCGGTGTGCAAGTCGGGTGCCGCAAGCGTGGTGAAGAGGCTGGATAGGAGCTTGGCCCGTTCACGCGGGCGCAATCCCGGCGCGAAGTGTTCCGGCGAGCAGCGAAAAACCGCGAGAGGTGAGGCGGAAGAACCCGGCTTAGGCGCGTAGATTCGCGATGGCGACAGTCAGATCTTTGACGCTTCGGAACACACCGCTGTTACAAATCCGTCATCGGTGCTTGATTCCGTGCTCGGCGGGGGTCAGTCTGCGGACGGCGTGAGTCCCTTCGAGCGAATCTTCTCTACCAGGGTCGTGCGCTTCAGGCCCAGCAGATTTGCGGCCTGGTTCTTGTTCCAACCTGTCGTCTGCAGAGCCTGGAGGATCAGGTCCGATTCGAAGGCATCGACCACGGACGAGAAGTCGATGCCGTCCGGCGGCAGCGAGGGCGAGCGGATGGCTGGAGGGGGCCCCCCGACCTGATGCGGAAGGTCAGACTCGTCGATCCAGTTACCGCGCCTCAGGATCGCGAGCCGTTCGATCAGGCTCTGAAGCTCACGTACATTGCCGGGCCATTGGTACTCCGCGAGTCGCTTCATGGCGCCCGACGTGATGCCTTCAACACCTGGGTGTCGGCGGCGCTGGATATGCAGGAAGTGCTCCACCAGGAGTGGAATGTCCTCGCGGCGCTCCCTCAGCGATGGCACCTCGATCGGGATCACATTGAGGCGGAAGTAGAGGTCCTCGCGGAAGAGGCCCTCACGTATGAGCGCCCCCAGGTCCTGATTGGTCGCAGCCACGATCCGTACATCGACCTGCTCCGTCTTGGACGAGCCGACTGGCTCGAACTCGCGCTCCTGGAGCACGCGCAGCAGCTTGATCTGGAGGGCGGGGCTCATGTCCCCGATCTCATCCAGAAAGAGGGTTCCGTTGTTGGCCGCGCTGAAGCGGCCGATCCGATCTCGTATGGCTCCCGTGAAGGCTCCGCGCACGTGGCCGAAAAGCTCGCTCTCCAGCAGTTCCTCGGGTACGGCTCCGCAGTTGACCGGGACGAAAGCCTCCTCCGAACGTGAGCTGTTGTAGTGGATGGCGCGCGCGAAGAGCTCCTTACCCACGCCGCTCTCGCCCAGAACGAGAACCGTCGCGTCCGTATCGGCGACCTTGCGCACCACGTCGATCGCCTGGCGGAGCACGTCGCTCTCGCCGATGATGTTCTCGAAACCGTAGCGCGCCTCAAGCTGGCGTTGAAGCTGCTGGTTTGAGGATCGAAGGCGTCGGTTCTCGAGCGCCTTCTCGATCAGAGGGCCGAAGGTCGCAATCCGCTCGTAGCTCTTGTCGACGAACCAGAACGCTCCGGCCTTGAGCGCCTCGACCGAGCGCTCCGGGCTGCCGAAACCGGTGATCACGATGCAGACCGCATTGGGGTCCAGCTTGAGGATGCGCCCAATGAACTCAACCCCATCCACTCCAGGCATTCTGAGATCCGTCAGCACCAGCTCGAAGGGATGAGACTCGAGGGCTTCGATTCCACTCTCGGCATCTACCACTGCGGTCGTGGCGTAGCCTTCGCCCTTTAGATATCGGCACAGAGCGGCGCGGAAGACCGCGTCGTCATCCACTACCAGGATAGATGCTCGGCTCAATGACCCCCCCCTCCGCGTACGGAGTCTAGGGAAGCGTAGTCATTCGCTCAAGCGGCTGGACGGGTCCTCCGATCACGCCAGCAATGGCTCAAGGGGCTGCTCAACCGCTTACTCGTTCCCAGGACCGCATTCCAGCCGTATTGATCGTCGATGACGAACCTCAGCTCGTGCGGACCTTGCGTCGGATGCTCGAAGCGGAGGGATTCCGGGTACTCGAGGCGACGGACCGTGCCGGGGTTGCCAGGGAGCTCGTCTACGCTCCCGAGCTGATTCTGTTGGATCTACAGCTGGGAGACGTGTCCGGAGTTGATGTCATTGCGGACATTCGGCAGCGCTGTCCAGATAGCGCGATCCTCGTGATGACAGGCTATGCCACGATCGACTCCGTGGTCGCGTGTATGCGGGCCGGCGCGTTCGACTACCTGGAGAAGCCCTTCAACGGCCACTTGAGGGTGACGCAGACCCTGCGGCGTGCGCTCGAGCACCGTGCGCTGTGCGTGCGCAACCGTGAGCTCGAGGGGGAGCTTGACCGCCGCTCCGCGCTCGAGGGCATCGTCTTCCAGTCGGCGGCCATGCACCAGACGGTGCAGATGGTGCTGGATTTGTCGCGGAACGAGAGCAATGTCTTGATCCAGGCGGAGAGTGGAACCGGCAAGGAGCTGATCGCGCGCGCCATCCACAAGACCTCGCTCCGGCGCGAAGGACCCTTCGTGGCCGTGGACTGCGGCGCGCTGCCCGAGGGCATCGTGGAGAGCGAGCTCTTTGGCTATGAGAGAGGCGCGTTCACGGGGGCGGTCCGGGCTACGCTGGGACTCTTCCGCAGCGCGGATGGCGGGACACTCTTTCTGGACGAGATCGGAGAGCTCCCGCTCATGCTCCAGTCCAAGCTGCTACGCGCAATCCAGGAGCGCGAGGTGCGCCCGCTCGGCGCCACCGCTCCGGTTCTGGTCGATGTCCGGATTGTGGCCGCGACCAACCGTAAGCTCGAGGAGGAGGTTCAGGCGGGCCGCTTCCGCTCGGACCTCTTCTACCGACTGCGCGTAGTCTCGATTGAGCTGCCCCCGTTGCGCCAACGTCCGGAGGATATTCCGCTGCTGGCTCTGCATTTCTTGAAGGGGGTGGGGCGGGACTCGAAGGTACGTGGCATCGAGCCCGCCGCGATCGAGGCACTGAGCTCCCAGCCGTGGAAAGGGAACGTGCGAGAGCTCGAGAACTGCATCGAGGCCGCGGTGGCGCTGGCGCACGGTTCCTATCTGAGCGTGGCCGACCTGCGTCTGAACCCCGGTGGGATCCCCGCGCCCCGAGTGCTGCCGCCCGCGGACATGCCTCTCTCACTGGCCGCCTACGAACGCCGCTGCCTCGAGGACGCCCTGCGCGTGGCGGAGGGAGATGTCCGCCGGGCCGCGGCACTGCTCGGGATCGGCCGTAGTACCCTCTACCGCAAGCTGGGCGAACACGACCTGCTTAGCTAGCGGGTTATCGGCGAGCGCGACTGGCCGGGTAGCGGCGGGTCAAGCCCGCCTGCCGGCACGGCAAAGCTCCGCTTTGCCTTGTCGCCTGCCCGCACTACGTTTGGTCGCTGCGCGCACTGCTACGCAGGCCTCGCTGCGTCGCCTCGAGCCCTTCGGGGCTTGCGGGCTATCATTCGAGCATGCGGGTGGTTGATCTCGATCGTGATATGTCGGACGTGATTCCGACGGCGACCTCGGTCGACTCGGAGTTCCTCTTCCAGCGCATGGAGGATGCCACGCTCAATGCCCTGCTTGCGCGTCCCGGCGCTCGCGTGCTGGACTGTGCGTCCGGTGTGGGTCAGGACGATCGCCGGCTGGCCAAGGAAGGTATCTGGGCCGTGGGCAGCGAGCCCTCCGCGCGCATGCTGGCGCTGGCGCGGGTACAGGACGCGGAGCGCCCCGCCGAGGTCCAGCGGGTCCGCGCCTGGTCCGAGGTGCTCCCGTTTCGCACGGACAGCTTCGATGGCGCATTCTGTAAGGGCGCCCTGGATCACTTCGACGATCCGCTAGGCTGCGTACGCGAGCTGGCCCGCGTCACCCGCCCCGAGGGTCGTGTCGTGCTGGCGGTTGCCAACTTCGACTCTCTGGGCTGCCGACTGGCCCGTCTCCGAGACCGCTTCCAACGCGGACGTAACACTAAAGGGCGGCGACACTACGACGTGCCGTCCGATCACTTCACGCGTTACGACCCACAGCTGCTGCGCGAGCAGCTGCAGCCCTACCTGGCGCTGGAGGAGTGGACCGGCGTCTCGCTCCTCTGGGGTGTCCGGGCCTGGGCCGCACTGCTGGGCCGGGTCCCCAGGGCCTGGGCGGAGCGCCTGCTACGCCTCGCCGATCGCGTGGCCCAGCGGCTGCCGGCTCTGGCGGATGTGATCGTGGTCGCCGGGTGCCCCCGCAGCTGATGCGGCTCCCGCCCGAGGGTTACGAGACTAGACGCCAGAACCGCGTCGGAACTTCAGGAACTGGACACTAGCTCCAAGACCTGACGGTAGACTTGCTCGGTGCGGTCTACCACGCGCGGCCAGCCGAAGTTTGCTTCGATCCGGGCGCGCGCAGCGCGCGCGGCGCGTTGTTCGCTGCTCCAGCTTGTCAGGCTCTCGGAGATGGCCTTGGCCAGCGCGTGGGGGTCGGCGGGGGCGACGAGGCGGCCGCTGCCGGCAGCTTCGAGCATCTCGGGTAGGGCGCCTGCACGACTGGCCACCACCGGGGTACCCGATGCAAGCGCCTCGATCGCGGGTAGGCCGAAGCCCTCGAAGAGCGACGGAACAACCACCAGCGCGGAGCGGCGATAGGCGCGTTCGAGGTCGGCACGTGAAAGCTTGCCCACGAAGCGGATTCGCTTCTCGAGTCCGAGCGTCGCGATCTGCTCGGCCATGGCGGTGCCTTCGGGAAAACGGTCGAGCACGCACAGCCGAACCTCCGGTGAGAGCAGGGCGAGCGCATCGAGTAGGTACTCGAATCCCTTATTGGGGTCGCCGGTACGGCCCACGAAGAGGAGCTCGGGGCGTGCGGGCGGCCGTCGTGAGCGCCCGCGCGCGGGGAGATTCACGCCGTTGAGCACGTTGTGTACGCGCTCGGGGCGGACCCCGAATCCGCGCACGATCTCGAGCGCGGAGGCCTGGCTGCTCGTGATGACCGCGTCCAGACGCCGCGCCACGCGTGCCTGACTACGCACCGGATAGAAAGTTAGGCTGCCCTTGTAATCGGCAAAAGTCTGGTCCCGGCGGAGGCTGAAGCGGCGATCTACGGTGAGGGGATGGTGCACGGTCGAGACCACGGGCAGGCCCAGGGCACGCAGCCACAGGAGTCCGTAGCCGAGTGACTGCACGTCGTGCACGAGGTCGTAGCGTACCCCTCGGCGCAGGCGTGCGATCACCTCACGTGTCGCTCGCACGCTGAAGGCGAAGGGCTCTGGCAGAAAGCCGAAGCGCGTCACCGCGTACTCGTAGAAGCTGAGCGGTGCAAAGATCCTGAACGGATTGGGGCGCGGCAGGAACGCGCTCCGGTCGCGATCGAAGCGCTTGACCCAGAATTGATGGTTCTCGATCCGCCTGATCTCCACGCCCGGTATGGGATCGGGGTAGGGCGGGCCGACGAAGCAATCGATCTCGTGTCCGCGGAGCAGCAGCTCTCTGGCCAGGGCGTGCAGATAGATGCCCTGCCCGCCGCTCTGCATGTTCCCCCGATAGGCGAGGAGAGCGATGCGCATCAGCCTCGTCCGCGGGCGAGGCGTGTGCCGTAGAGGACCAGGCTCTTGGGCCAGACCCAATCCAGGGTCCGCTCCACGCGTTGCCAGAAACGGGAGTGAGTTGCCCGGATCAAGAACTTCCGGTATGCGCGCGTGGGGGAGGGCGTTTCATCGTTCAGACCCAGCACACAACGTAGTGCCCAGTACGGCGAGTGCAGGGCGTGCGCGAAGCTCACACCCGTTACCTGCAGACCTGCGCGGGACATGGCCTGCGCCAGCTCTCGAGGCCGGAAGATGCGGATATGCCCACCCGGGCTCTCGAAGTACTCGTGCGTGAGGCGCAGGTAGACGTGCTCGGTGATCGCGGTGGGGATGGTCAGGCCCATGGTGCCGCCCGGCCGTAGTACCCGCACGAGCTCGCGGATCGCGGCCGGGTAATTGTGCACGTGCTCCATCACCTCGGCGCAGATCACGCGGTCGAAGCTGTCGTCGGGAAAGGGCAGTCCGAAGACGTTTCCCTGCAACACACCGCCGTGGAGCTTCTCCGAGGCCGAGCCACGACGCTCATGGATGCCCGCGCGCGCGAGCTTCAGCCCCTCCATGTCCAGGTCGACGCCGACCACGTGTACGCCCCGCTCGAGCGCGCCGAAGGCGTGACGGCCGCCGCCGCAGCCTGCGTCCAGCAGCCAGTCGCCCGGCCGCAGCCCGAGCCGCTCAAGGTCGGCGGTGAGCACGCACCACCTCTTCCAGCAGCTCCGCGGTGCGTCGACCCGCTTCACGCCAGGTGAAGACGCGCTGGATGCGTCGCCGGGCCGCGCGCCCCAGCTCGGCCGCGAGCTCGGGCTGTAGCGCGAGCTCCTCCAGCGCCCGGGCCAGGGCGTCGACGTCCCGCGCTCGCACGAGGCGCCCGGCCTCGCCCGCACTTCCCACCACCTCGGGCAGGGCGCCCCCATCGCTGGCCACCACGGGCAGACCGCAGGCCATGGCCTCCGAGGCCGGGAAGCCGAAGCCCTCGAAGTAGGAGGGCACCACCGCAATCCGGGCCGTGGAGTACTCGGCCACCAGCTCCTCCACGCTGAGCATGCGCTCCACTAGCTTGATCCGCCGCGCCAGGCCGAGCTCGCGGATCTTGCGTGGCACCAGGCCGTCCTTGGGGATGCGGCCGTCCACGATCTTGAGCGTGATCGCGCTCGGCGTGTGTGCGAGCGCGTCGAGCAGATGTGAGATGCCCTTCTTCCGGTCCTCGGTGCGCCCCACGAAGATCAGGTCGGCCTCCTTTTCCCGCTGGAGGGGTCGGAACATGTGAGTGTCGGTACCGTTGTAGACGACCGCGATCTGCTTGCGTGGCACACCGAAGTAGCGGGTGATCTCGTCGGCGGAGGCCTGCGAGACCGTCAGGATCTGCGCCAGCCGGGGCACGACGCGCTGCTGCATGAACATGGGGAAGTAGAGCGTGCGCTTCCACTTGCGCCGAAAACGCGGATCCAGGGCGAAGTCGGCCTCGCGATCGATGTGGAGCGGGTGGTGCACCATCGCCGCCACGGGCACACCGGTCGCCTGGAGCCCGAGCAGGCCCCAGCTGAGGGACTGGTTGTCCAGCACCACATCGAAGCGATAGCGCCTCTGTAGACGCCTCCAACGCACGAGCAGACGCAAGCCGAAGGCGGTCATCTCGGGAAAGACACCCAGCCGCGTCAGGCCGAGCTCCCATAGATGGCTGGGCCAGAGCGCCTCGAACGGCCGGCCTTCGGCCAGCACCTCGTCCAGCTCCCGCGCGAAAAAGTTCCGGTTGGGGATCACGTGGAGTGGGATGCCCGGCTCCAGCTCGGGCAAGGGCGGGCCCGCGATCACGTGAACCTGGTGACCCAGCGCTGTCAGCTCACGCGCGATGTACGCGGCGTAGATCCCCTGCCCGCCGCAGAACATATTTCCCCTGTAGGTCAGGAGGGCGATGCGCATGGGGCTAGTCGGAACTCCCGGAACAGACCACTAGGAGGGTTCCTCGGAGGACGCCGCCGCGTCCCCGCCTCCTGGCTCCTCGACCGTGGCCGCTCCGGGCCCGCCCCCGCCCCCGGCGCTGGCCAGCGGGTCTCCCTCGGGCTGGACCTGCACCGTGGCGATCGTCCAGCCGATCCAGAGCACCAGCCCCAGCACGAAGAGCACCAGCACAGCGAGCGGCAGGGCGAGGGCCCAGTAGCTCTTCACGCTGAGACCGAAGAGAAAGAGGGCCCCGGCCACGATCGCACCCAGGCAAACGAGACCTCCGAGGACCCTGGAGCGTTCATCAGTGCCGCCCGGCATGGCGGCGGGACCTTACCGGGCTCTTCTGTGCCCTGTCAATCCGTGGCGTCCGCAGGAGTCAAGATCCGAGCCCGTCTGGCCGATCCGGTGGTAGATGGCCTCCCCTCAGCCAATTTCGCCGCGTCGGGTGCTGCGTATCCCGATGCCGGTTCAGACTTTCGCAGGACCTCGGCCCGACCCGCGCTTCCTGGGCTACATCGCGAACGTGTCCGAGAGCGGTGCCTTCGTCCAGTGCTCCAATCCCCGCCCGGTGGGCACCTATTTATGCCTGCTGCTGCAGCTACCCCAGGCTCCGAGCCGAGAGCTGCTGTGCTCTGCCGAGATCGTCTGGACGCGTGGCTACGCCGGGGCGCTCGGCCCTTGCCAGGGCATGGGCATACGCTTCATCGAGATGGGGGAGCGGGCGCGCCGCTTCCTACGTCGCTTCTGTGCCGAGACCGAGCCGCTCGCCACTCCTCGCGTACCGTCGTATCCCCCGGTCGACGCGCGCTAAGCTATGCCTGCTCACGCCCCGCGGCGTGAGAACGCAAGGGGGAGAGCGTGCTCTGGGTCGGCCTCATGTCCGGGACCTCTGCCGACGCGATCGACGCGGCGCTGGTCCAGCTCGCGAGCTCCGCCCGCGAGCTCTCGCTGCTTGCGTTCACCTCGATCGAGCTCCCGGAAAACCTGCGGAAGCGCATTCATGCGCTGGTGCAAACCCCTGTCCTGGTTCGAGATTTGGTAGAGCTCGACGTGGAGCTCGGGGAGCGCTTTGCGACCGCGGTCCTGGCCGTGCTGAGCGCGGGCGGCGTAGCCCCCGAGCAGGTCGCGGGCATCGGGTCGCATGGGCAGACGGTGGGCCATTTCCCGGAGCCCGAGGTGCGGGGGTCGCTGCAGCTGGGCGCCCCAGCGGTGATCCATGCGCGCACGGGGATTCCCGTGATCGCCGACTTCCGGCCTGCGGACCTGGCCGCAGGAGGGCAGGGCGCGCCGCTGACCGCGTTCTTCCACCACGCCTACTTCGCGCTCGAGGGGGAGCGCCGGGCCGTGCTCAACATCGGGGGCTTCACCAACGTGACCTACCTGGCGGGTTCCAGCCTTGATCAGGTGATCGCGTTCGATCCGGGCCCGGGCAATGCGCTGCTCGATCGTGCGGTGCGCTGGGCCACGAATGGAGCGGCGCGCTTCGACCGCGATGGCGAACGCGCGCAGCGAGGCACTGCGGACCTGAAGGTTGTGGCGGAGCTGCTCGCGGATCCGTACTTCGCCACGCCTCCGCCCAAGAGCACTGGCCACGAGCACTTCGGCCCGGCCTTCTTCGAGCGGGCACGTGCGGGGGTGGAGGGACACGGGGGCACCCCGGACGACCTGCTTGCAACACTGATGCATGTCACAGTCGAGAGCGTGGCGCAGCAGGCGGAACGCTTCTTTCCGGAGCGGCCCCAGCGCTGGATCGTCTATGGTGGGGGCGTCTCGAACCGGGCGCTGCTGGAGGCGCTGCGCGCACGCCTGGCGCCCGCGCCGGTCGAGCTCACGGACACCCACGGGATCCCCGCGGACGCGCTGGAGGCTGTCAGCTTCGCGGTGCTGGGCTGGTGTGCGAGCCGCGGCCAGCCCTGCAATCTGCCGGCGGCGACAGGGGCCGGACAGCGCGTGGTCCTGGGTGCAAGGACTCCCCCTGGGGGGAGCTAGTTCCTGTTCCCGAAGTTCGCTCGCATTCTCGGCGGCTGCTGCATTCGCGCTCGCGGCGTTGCACTCGCTCGCCGAAGCTACGGATGCGCCTCGCGGGCGCGCTGCCGCGGCCGCGAGAACTGCGTGGGAAGTCCCGGAACAGAAACTAGAGCTTCAACAAGAGCCCATCGTGGGCCAGGTCGAAGTCCACCCGCTCCAGATTCTCGAGGACCTCGCTCCCCAGATGCGTGAGCACCATGCGCCTGCACTCGAAACGCCGTCGCTCCTTTTGGAGCCGAGTACAGCTCAAGTGATACTCGAAGCTCTCTTCGAACAACGTGGCCTCGCAGATGAAGAGCTCGACCTCGCCGACGTGCTCGGGCAGCTTTTCGTGCCAGCCCGTGTCGCCCGAGAAGAAGATCGTGTGACCGGCCGCCTCGACCCGCAGCATGTGGGGGCAGGTCTCGACCTGGTGTAACGCCGGGAACGGCTTGAGCTTGAACGCCCCCGTCACCAGCTCTGCGTTGCAGTCGAACTCCGAGTAGGAGACGTCGAAGGGCCAGTCGTGGCTCGGGTACTCGAAGCTCTGTGCGATGCGCTCCAGGCGCGCCTGGATGCCGGGTGGGCCGAGCACGTGCAAGGGGCTCTGGCGTTGCCGCTCGTAGAGATGATCGAGCAGGAGGAAGGGCAGCCCCGCCGCATGGTCCCCGTGGAAGTGGCTGATCGCGACCGCGTCGATCTCGAGCGGGTCGACTCCCAGCTGCTTCAGTCCCATCAGCGTGCTGGGTCCGCAGTCGAGCAGCAGGGTACGCCCACGATCACGTAGCAAGATGGCACTGTTGCGGCGGCCGCCGCTCCCGAACGCGTCGCCCGTTCCGATGAACAGCACCTCAAGCATCCACCCAGACCTCCTCACCGAAGCCGATCGCGCGCTCCAGCGTGGCAACGGATGGCGGACGTGCATCCGGGAGTAGCAGACACCGCTCCAGGCGCGTGCCTGGCTGCACCTGAGCCCCGGCTCCGATCACGACCCAGGGCCCGACGCACGCGTCGGGCGCGATGTGGGCGCCCTCGCCGACCCAGGCGGGTCCCCGCAGCTCGCCCTCGAGCCTGGCGTCCTTGGCAGCGAGCACTGCGTCGGGTGCAGCGCCCCGGGCCTCCAGGAGTTGCGCGAGCGCCAGCAGGTTAGCGTCGAGCAGCTCCGCGGGACAGCCGATCGGCCACCAGGCTGCGCGGGGCGATTGAAGGCAGGTGGCGATGGGGACGCGCTCTCGCAGCCAGGGGCCGTACACGTCGCGCACGATCCCGAACGCCTGCCGTTCGGGCAGGTGCTCGAAGATGGTGGGCTCCATCACGTGGACCCCCGTGAACAGACCGCAGCCCACCTCGGAGCCGCGATCGATCCAATCTGTGATTCGGCAGACGCCACCGTTCTCAGCGTAGCCTATCGTGCCGAACTGCTGATTCCTAGGATCGTCTCGCAGGAGCAGCGTCGCCAGCGCGCCGCCCTGGGCGTGAGCCCGTAAGAGCTCGTCGAGATCGAGCTCGATGGCCATGTCCGCATTGAGGACGAGAAAGGGCGAGGAGCGCTCGAGGTAGCTGCGGGCCTGCAGGATCCCGCCGCCGCTTCCGCGCAGCACCGGCTCGTGCGAGAGCTCGACCGGGATCGGGGCTGAGCGTAGGCACTCGGACAAAAGCTCGGCGTTGGTGTGCGCATTGACCACAACCGACTCGACACCCTGCTCCGCCAGGCTGCGTACGAGTCTCAACAGCAGAGGCTGGTCGAGCAGGGGCAGGGTGGGCTTGGGCCGGCGCGGCGTGAGGGGCGCCATGCGGCTGCCCTGGCCGGCGGCCAGTAGCATCGCCCTCATGCCGGGTCAGACCTCAGCGTTTGCGCCAGCGTCTCGCCCAAAGGACGGAGCTCGACCGGCAGAGATGGCAGCGCGGACAGCACGGCGAGCCGGGCGGCTGTCTCGTAAGGTGCGAAGCGAGCATCATGTTTCACACGAGTGAGATAGCGAAAGCGAGCGAAATCTTTACATTTTCGTTGAACGACCAAGAGCGCCAGCCGAGCCGGCTCCGGGGACTCGCCACGAAAGCTCGCGTAGTGCGCCAGTAGCTCGCGACGTTCGTCATCGGAGATCTCGACGTAGGAATCGTAGAGGAGCGCGGCCAGATCGAGCTCCGGCGGCGCCAGCAGGGCGTCCTGATAGTCGAGGATGCGCAGTCTCCCGCGTGCATCGATCATCAGGTTCTGACTCTGGAAGTCCCGCAGGCAGAGCGAACGCGGGAGTCCCGCGATCTCGGAGACCAGCGGCTCGAGCGCGCCGACCAGGCGCGCACGCTGGGCGGGCGGAACCCCGTACTCAACGAAGTGCGCGAGCTCGAAGCGGATCCACTCCTGGTCGAAGAAACGGGTGAAGGGGAGCGAGTCTCCAGGGGGGAGGCTGTGCACGCGTGCGAGCAGCTCGAGCGCCTCGCGCTGGCGCGCGACGCGCTCTGCTCGAGGCAGGTCACACAGGTGTTGGTCGCCGAGGTCCTCGAGCAGGACCCAGCGCTTGTCGTGCGCGACCGCGTAGAGCTCGGGTACCGGCAGGTCCGCCGCCGCCAGCAGCTCCGTCATGGTCACGAACGGGAGTTGAGAGGGAGAGGCACGCAGCGCGGGGGGAAGCAGCTCGGCAGCCTCGCTCACGGCATGCATCCAGATGACACTTGCGCCATCGGCGAGATGCATGCGCAGGTAGCGGCGCGCACCGGCGCCGCCCGCAAGGGTCTCGACAGAGACCACCGGGGATTTGCGGCAGGCCTCAATCCAGCTACGCGCAGCTTCGGGCAGCAGCTCGCCCATGCGGTGCAGGATCGCGAGCCGCAGCCAAAGCGCAAGCGGCGGTGGACGTGGGGCGTCTTCATTTCCTACCGTTCGCGGCGCGATGAAGGCATGGGGGCGACGCCTGCTCTTGACGGGAATCGCGGGGCTTCTCGCCGCGAACGCGGGCGCCAGCTCAGACGCGGACGAGGCGCTACGCGCCTTGCTCGCGCAGCGCGCGCTGCGTGGCTCGCGCGTCGGTGTGGTGGTAGCGTCGCTCGAGAGCGGGAAGCGTTTGCTTGCTCGCAATCCGAATGAGCTGCTGGTACCGGCGTCGAACCAGAAGCTGCTTCTCGCCGCAACAGCCCTCGCGCACTGGGGTCCCGCGGCGCGCTTCGAGACCCCCGTGTTCGTGGACGGACCCGTCGATGCCCAGGGGGTGCTGATGGGCACGCTCTGGATCCAGGGCCGCGGAGACCCAACGCTGGTCTCCGAGAGCTTGTGGAAGCTGGCGGAAGAGATCCGTCTACACGGCATCTCTCAGATTCGAGGCGGCATCGGCGTGGACTCGAGCTACTTCGAACCCCTCCAGATCCATCCCGATTGGGAGCCGGCATCGTTGCGCGCGTACCACGCGCCCAGCAGCGCCTTCGCTGCAAACTACTCGAGCTACCGGATCGAGATCCGTGCCGCAGCCGAAGCTGGGCGGCCCGCAACCGTGAGGGTGGCTCCCTTCACGCCCTATTTCCGGATCCGATCGGACGTGCTCACGATCGCGCAGCCAGGCCCGCTAGAGCTCGACCTGGGGCCGCTCCCGGATGGCTCGGGCGAACGGGTCGGGGTGCGCGGGGTGGTTCCGCTCGCTGGCAAGCCCAAGACGTACTGGCGTGCTGTCACGCTGCCCGAGCTGTACGCGGCCTCGTTGCTGCGGACGCAGCTCGAGACTCAGGGCGTTCGCGTACGCGGCCCCATCCGTGTCGGCCGCCTGCCCGAGTCCGCGCGCGAGCTGCTGCGCTTCAAAGGGGAACCTGTCGGGCAGATCATCGGGAAGCTCAACAAGTTCAGCAACAACTTCATTGCGGCCCAGCTCACCAAGGCGCTGGGTGCCGAGGTGCACGGTGCGCCGGGCAGCTGGAAGAAGGGCATCCGCGTCATCCAGGCCCACCTGGATCGTATCGGAAGCGACGCGCCGCGGCCCGTGATCGTCGATGGCTCGGGGCTCTCGCCGCGCAACCGTCTGTCAGCGGGCTTGCTGGTGGATGTGGTGCGCGATGCGGTGCGGCGCTTCGACTCCGGACCCGAGTTTGTGGCTTCGCTTCCCCTGGGGGGACTCGATGGAACGCTCGAGGATCGCATGGAGGGAGGCCAGACCCAGGTGCGGGGCAAGACGGGCCACCTGCGCCATGTGTCTTCGCTGACCGGTCTCCTGCCTGGGGCGGGGGAGTGGCTCGTCTTCTCGGTACTGGTGAACGGTGCGCGTGGGAGCAGTCCAGACGTGGACGCCGCGATCGATGCCTTTATCGCCGACCTCTCCGCCAGCGAGAGCCTGAGCGCGATCAGTGCAGGCGGGGTGACTGGAGGTGGGCGGTAACCTGCGTGACGTAGCGGGCCGGCAGCGGGGCGCCGGCGCGGAGGCGGCGGTCGATGCGCTGTGGCCCCCAGTTGTAGGCGGCGAGTGCAAGGTCCCAGCTGCCGTACTTCTTGTGCAAATACGCGAGATAGTGGGTGCCCATGCGCACGTTGACGACGGGGTCGAAGAGCGTGCCGGGGCCCTGCCAATCGATGTTCAGCTCCTGCGCGAGCATCTCGCCGGTTTCCGGCATGATCTGCATCAGACCGAGCGCGCCCACCGCTGAGCGCGCGAAGTTGTGAAAGCCGCTCTCGGTGTGGATCACGGCGAGCACGAGCTCGAGCTCGAGGCCCAGCCGATCCGCCTCCGCGACGATCGTCTCGGCGACCTCACGCACCTCGAAAGGCGCCAGGCGGGACTGGTAGCGCAGGAAGCGCGCCTGCACCCATTCGACCGCGCCGGGACCGAGCGCGGCGCCGTCCGCAGCTACGGCCGCGACCGCGAGATTTTCGGGAGGAGCCGCGGGGGTCCAGATGGAGCATGAGAACCCGCAGGCGAGGGAGAAGCCGGCCAGCTGCGTCAGCGCAGCCCGGAGCCGCATCTACAGCTCGATTCCTATGGCCTTCATCACGTTGAGGTTGTTCACCACCGCCCAGGCCGGAAGTACGACCAGGATCAGCAGCAGGCCGACCCTGACTCGAGGCGTCAGACGCTTGGTGTAGACCAGAAAGCCGACGGCGCCGAGCGTGATGAACATCTCGACGAGAAGGCCTTCCACTAGCCCGATGGCCTCGAAGAGCCAGCGCGCGAAGGGATTGGCTTCGGTGACCTGTAGGCCGGGGATGGGAGTGGAGAGGCAAAGGAACGTGGTGGTGTTGTCCAGGAGGTTGAATAGAATGACCAGTGCACCCAGTACGAACCTCATTGGAGCTCCCTCGCGCGACCGACTGCGCGACCATGGGAGGTACAAGAAGCGTGCCGCCAGGGCAGGCTGGAGTGAATTCCGCTTGCCTGCGTTCTTCTTGGCGCGCCGACTTACGCGCGCACGGGTACGCACAGGTGCACGCCCACCGGAAACGAATTTCTCTCCTTAGCGAAAGTAATTCGCTTTAGGGCTCAGCTTAGCGTCGTCGGGGACGACCCCGGCCCAGCAGGAGCCAGTCGAGGGAGACGCCCTCTTGCAAGGCGAGTGTGATCAGAAAGTCCGCATGCGGCGTGGTGCCGTTCTCGTAGCGGTTGACGTTCTGCTGGAAGACACCCAGCTCGCGTGCGAAGGAACGCTGTGAGCGGTTGCCGCGGATATGAGACAGCCGTACAGGGATCTGCCGCTTGTGTCGTTCGAGTGCGCTCTTGGGTATGCGTGTTGTTTTCTGGGTCTTGGTTGCTTTGCGCGTCCGTGTTGGCATGCTCAGGTTCCTTCTGTGAAGCTGTAGCTGCTCTCCAGCGGCTGGAGCGCAGGGGTTGTTGCGGTGCGTATCCCTCTAACTCGCGGCCAACCGGTCTCGTGGCCCGCGAGGGTTGGCACGGGGAACACTCTGCCTGGGGCCTGGGTTTTGGAGAGCCCATCCTAAACAAGAAAGCGTGACGATTCAAGACACTTTAGGTAGTCATTGCGAGTTAGTGATAGATCTGTGAAGTTTTCACCCAGCGTGTTCAATATGGGTGTAAATTGCGAATTACACTCACACTGAACTCCAGCTAATACTCCGCTAAACTCGCGTAGACGGCGTACCCCGGCACCGATTGTGGGACCTTGACCCAGCGCCCGGGGTGCTGCTAGCGTGCGGCGCCACGCCGCTGGAGTGCAGCCTTGATCCGCGTCGTTGCCGGTGATTTCCGCGGTCGGCGTTTACACACCGTGGCCGGAGGGGCCACACGGCCTACGGCTGACCGGGCGCGCGAGGGGCTTTTCGGCTGGCTCGGCCCCCAGGTGGTAGGAGCTTCGATGCTGGACCTGTTTGCGGGTACGGGAGCGGTCGGAATCGAGGCACTCTCCCGGGGAGCCCGCCACGTGACGTTTCTGGAGCGTGCCGCCAACGCCATCGGGGTCCTGCGCCGGAATCTGGAAGAGCTCGAGCTGCTTCTACGAGCGCGCGTGCTGACCACAGACGCCCGCCGCGGCCTGGCTCGGCTGAGGCGTGAGGGGGTCCGCTTCGATCTGGTCTTTGCGGACCCGCCCTATGACGGGGACTGGGCGCAGCGGCTGGCGCGGGAGCCCACGCTGGTGGACCTTCTGGCTCCGGCGGGCATCCTTGTGGTGGAGCGGGCGCGTTCAGCGCAGGGGCCGGATGGCGATGAGATCCTGGGGCTCAGGGACTCCCGGTCGTACGGCAGCTCAAGCTTTGACTGGTACGAGCCCACGGAAGTGAGAGGCGAGTGAGCAATCGACGCGTCGCGGTCTACCCGGCCAGCTTCGACCCCATCACCAATGGCCATCTGGACCTGATCGAGCGGGCCTCCCGGATCTTCGATGTGCTGATCGTGGCCGTAGCCGAGAACGTCGAAAAGAAGGGTCTTTTCACGGTCGATGAGCGGGTTCAGATGATTCGGGACGTGCTCGGGGAGCGCCTGAACATCCGCGTGGACGTGATCCGCACCCTACTCGTGGACTATGCGCGGAAGCAGGGGGCGGGTATCGTGATCCGAGGCCTGCGCGCGCTCTCCGATTTCGAATACGAGTTCGAGATGGCGTTGATGAACTCACACATGTATCCCGACCTCGAGACGGTGTTCCTGATGACGAGTGAGCGCTGGTTCTACGTGAGCTCGTCCCGGCTGCGGGAGATCGTGAGCTTCGGGGCGGACGTGAGTGAGTTCGTACCGCCGATCGTGAACCAGAGGCTGCGGGAAAAGCTGGCGCCGTGACTAGCGCGTTAGCGGCGAGCAGAGCTCGCCTGCGCGCGGGCGCCGGACTTCGTCGGCGCCTCGGTAGCGCGTTAGCGGCGAGCAGAGCGCGCGGGCGCGCACTTCGTTCGGCTTCGCCTCGCTGCCGATCCTTGAGGCTGTACCGTTTTAGCCCGTGTGGCGGTCGATCTCTAGCTCTTTTATTTTGAGCTGGAGGCCGCGGCGGGAGATGCCGAGACGTCGGGCGGCCTTGGTGACGTTCCCGTTCGTTATCTGGAGCGCCTCGACGATCACGGCCCGCTCGATGCGGCGGGTCTCGGAGCGGACGCGTTCGCGCAGGGGCGGAGCCTTCCCGCAAGACTTACTGTCGACGAATTCGACCAGCAGCTCGGGCGGTAGGTCCTGTAGTGAGATGGTGGCTTGCTCTGAGAAGAGCACGCATCGTTCGATCACGTTCTCGAGCTCGCGAATATTCCCGGGCCAGGCATGGGCGACCAAAGCCTCGATCGCGTCGGGTTCGATGTCCTTTACGGGCCGCTTCAGGCCGCGCGCGAAGCGTTCGAGGAAGGAGTGCGCCAGCATTGGGATATCCTCCCGCCGCTCCCGTAGAGGGGGAAGCTGAATCGGAACCACGTTCAAGCGATAGAAGAGGTCCTCTCGGAAGCGGCCCTCTTTGACCTCGCGCTTCAGGTCGCGGTTGGTGGCAACGACCAGGCGCACGTCGACGGTGATGGTGCGCGTGCCGCCCACGCGATAGAAAGAGCCATCCTGGATCGCGCGCAGTAGCTTGGGCTGGGCCGCTAGCGGGATCTCCCCGATCTCGTCCAGAAAAAGCGTACCGCCATCGGCGAGCTCGAAACGCCCGGGTTTGCGGGCCGCCGCCCCCGTGAACGCTCCCTTCTCGTAGCCGAAGAGCTCGCTTTCGAGCAGGCCTTCCGGAATCGCCGCACAGTTGATCTTGACTAAGGGCTGCTCGCGGCGTGGGCTCAGCAGGTGCAGGCTGCGTGCCACGAGCTCCTTGCCGGTTCCGCTCTCACCGGTGATCAACGCGGTGGCCGTTGTCGGCGCTACGCGTGCGAGCATGCGCTTCACGCTCGCCAGCGCCTCGCTCTCGCCCACTAGCAGCTGCTCGGGGTCCTCTTCCGAGTCCACGATCGTCTCGGACTCCTGGAGCAGGCGTGTCCGGACCGCCTTCGCGAGCACCTGGCGGATCTCGTCGGGATCGAAGGGCTTGGTGAGGTAGTCGAACGCCCCCTGTTTCAGCGCCTCTACCGCGCTGCCGATCGTGCCGTACGCCGTGAGCAGCACCACCGGGATCGGGCGGAAGCGCGTCCGCATGTGCTGGACCAGCTCGAGACCGTTCATGCGCGGCATCTTGAGATCCGACAGAACCGCGTCCACGCGCTCATTCGAGAGCAGCTCCAGCGCGGCCTCGCCGTCACCTGCCTCCAAGGTCTTGTAGCCGCTCCGGCGCAGCAGGGCCGTGAGCACCCGCCGCATATTGTCCTCGTTCTCAACGACGAGGATGGTTCCCTCCGCCTTCATGCTGCCTCGCTCTCGCCCCCGAGACAGCGAGGCAGAAAGATGCGAACCAGCGTTCCCTCTCCCGGCTTCGAAGAGATCTGAATCGTTCCATCCTGACTCTTGATGAACTTCTCGCAAAGCGCGAGGCCCAGCCCGGTACCGGAGTCCTTGGTGGTGAAGAACGGAATGAAGACGCGCTGGAGCGTGTCCTCGTCCATGCCTGGCCCGTTGTCCTGCACCGAAATTTCTACCGAGTCCTCGAGCTCGGAGTCGGCATTAGCAGTCCGGACTCCGACCCGGATGTGTCCCTTCCCGTCGAGCGCCTCGTAGGCGTTCTCGATCACGTTGGAGATGACGCGCTCGAGCTGGTCTGCATCTGCGGTGATGGGTGGAATCTCGTCTTTGATATCGACACTCAACTCCACTTCATCGTTCGGATGCTGGCGTGAGATGGCGTCGGTACAATCGCGCACGAACTTCTCCACATCGTGCATTCGCACCTGGCAGGTCGAGGGACGAGCGTAGTCGAGGAACGTACCCACCACGCGGTCGAGGCGCTGGATCTCGTGCACGATGACCTTGTCGAGCTCGATATCGGCCTCGGCCTCGGGGTCCGCGAGAACGGCGATCGCCCCCCGTATCGTCGCGAGCGGGCTGCGGATCTCGTGGGCCAGACCGGCGGCCATCTCGCCCAGGTTTGCCAGACGATCGCGGGCGCGGATGCGCTCGAACGTCTTTGAGGTCTCGATGCTCGCCTCGATCTGATCCGCCACGGAGCGCAGCAGGTGTACCTCGGTGGTGGAGAAGGGCTCACGCGCGCTGGCCTCAGCGAGTGTCCAGAAGCCAACCACATCCCGCTGCGAGTGCAGTGGGAGCACGACCTGGGCATCGAGACCTCGCATCGTCCGGCACAGCCGGCCCAGGCGTTGCTGCTCCGGCTCGGTCCGCGCCTCGCCCAGGCGCTTCTCAAGCTCCTCGTACAACAGCACCGCGTCCTCTTCGAGTGCCGCGATCCAGACCGGATCCCGGATCAAGTTGACCCGCGTACGCGTGGGCAGGCCGATACTCGCGGCCTGCTGGAAACCCAGGTGCGGCGGATCCCGTAGAAAGATCGAAGAAGAGCGGAGCCGATGGCTTTGTTCGAGGCTCGCGACCCAGTCGGTCAAGAGCTCGTCCAGCGTGAGAACATGGGTCAACCGCTCCCGTAGGTTGCCCAGGCTGCGTTCGAGCTCCAGCTTGCTGGCCATGAAATAACGGTCCATCAGGCGCTGGATGCGGTCGCGAACTTGTGGATAGAAGAGTAAGAGCACGAACGACGCCACGAAGCTGTTGAAGACGAAGAGGTCGAGGCGGGTCCCCACCCAGATTCGGATGGCCGCAAACGACCCCGCCAGCCCGAGCGCCATGAGGGTGAGCGCGACCGTGTTGCCCATGAGCTGACGCAGATCTGCGACGCGTACGCGGGCCAGATGGAGGTAGCCTGCGTACAGATAGAGCAGGGGTGTGAGCAAGCTGACGACCCGCGGTCCCTGAAGCTTCCATATGACGGCATCCGCCGCGGCGGCCAGCACGACGATCACATGGGCGATCGCGAGGTAACGCAGACGGATCGCATCGGGTGAATAGCTCCCCTTGGGGTCATCGCGGAAGCGCAGCAGCAGGGCTGCGCCAAACGTCACGCCGATAAACGCCCAGGTTCCGGCTGCGAGATGAACGACGACGCGTTCCGGACCGCTCGCGAGCAGCACGGACGAGAGGGCGAGCGGACCCAGCACGACGAGCGGCAACATGCGCCGCACCAGCTCGCCGCGGTTGGTAAGGTGCGCGGCCACGGTCGGGGCCAGGGGCCCAAGGAGTGCGAGCCCAATGCCGGCGATCGGTGCCGCCCAGAAATATCCCAGCCCCTGTGCGCCGCGGCCGAAGCTGTACAGTCCGAAGGCGAAGGTGAGTGCCGCGAACAGGAGCGCCGTGCGATCGCGGCGGTTGACGAGCGTCGCTACCAGGATGACGGAGGCCGCCGCGGCAGCCATGAAGGCGCTCTGGGTCTCCATGCTGACAACGGGAGGGTCGAGGGACACTTGTTACTCTCTTCGGGTCGTCGGAACGGTAGCTTGACGCACTCTCTTGATGGGTGGGGGAGGCGCGTGAGACGTGGCGAGGGAGGTGTTTGACACCGCTTTGGCGCACGGCTAATGTCCGGCAAATAGTTGGTTTTCAAGGACTTTTCGTGATTGGACAGCAAGGCTTGTGAGTCGGGTCCTTCTCGGCGTTACCGGCGGGATCGCGGCCTACAAGGCCTGCGAACTCGTGCGCGGGCTGCGCATGCGCGGGCACGAGGTCCGCGTCGTGGCGACGCCGAACGCGCTGCGCTTCGTCTCCAGCCTCACGCTGCAGACGCTCTCGGGCCAGGCGGTTCGCTCGGAGCTGTTCTCGCTCAACGAGGAGTCCGAGATCTCCCATATCGAGCTGGCCGATTGGGCGGAGGTCTCGGTTGTGGCGCCGGCCAGCGCCGGGTTCCTGGCGCGCATCGCGCACGGCATGGCGGATGACTTACTCGCGACGATTTGTCTCGCAGCTCGCGCGCCGCTGATCGTCGCGCCGGCGATGAACGTAAACATGTACCGTCACCCCGCCACGCAGGCAAACCTCGACCTGCTTGGGAAGCGCGGGGTGGTCATCGTTGGTCCCGACACGGGTGAGCTCGCGTGTGGCTGGGAGGGCGAGGGACGGCTGGTAGAGATCGAAAAGGTACTGGGCGCCATCGAGCAGCAGCTCGCTCCGGGAACCTATCGCGATGAGGTCGTTCTGGTCACGGCCGGCCCTACCGTGGAGGCCGTGGATCCCGTGCGCGTGCTCACGAACCGCTCCTCGGGAAAGATGGGCTTTGCGCTGGCGGAGGCGGCCGCCAGGCGCGGGGCGGAGGTCATCCTGGTGGCCGGGCCTGTGGCGCTGGCTACGCCGTATGGGGTCGAGCGCATCGATGTGGAGAGCGCGGAGCAGATGCGGGAGGCGGCGCTGCAGGCGCTCGATCGTGCCACGATCGTGATCATGGCGGCCGCGGTGGCGGACTATCGCGTGGCCACGCGCGCGTCACAGAAGATCAAGCGTCACCAGCGGGAAGCGTTGACACTCGAGCTGGTGCGTAATCCCGACATCCTGGCCGAGCTGGTCGAGCGCGAGGGTAGGCGCTTGGTGGTGGGCTTCGCCGCCGAGACGGAGCGTGTGCTCGAGAACGCTCGCGACAAGCTCGCACGCAAGGGCTGCGATCTGATGATCGCGAACGATGTCTCACGCAGCGACGCGGGCTTCGATGTAGACCGCAACGAGGTATGGATCCTGGGGCCCGGCCACGAAGACGTGGAGCCCGTGCCCGCGGCCAGCAAGCGAGAGGTGGCGGAACGGATCCTCGACCGGATCCGTCGGGTCCGGGACGCATGACCCGGCCTCAGGCCTGGGTTTGCTCGCTCGCGCTGCTGCTGCCGACCCCCGTTGCTGCCGGGGCCGGCACCGTGAATGTGGTGGCTGTGTCGGGCGGGATCAATCCCGCCGTGGCCGACTATCTGATGAAAGCGATCGATCAGAGCGCGAGCGAGGGCTCGCAGGCGCTGGTCATCGAGCTGGACACTCCCGGGGGACTCCTCAGCTCGACCAAGGACATCGTCGGTGCAATCCTCAACGCCGAGGTGCCGGTGATCGTGTTCGTATCGCCCAGGGGCGCCTGGGCTGCCTCCGCGGGTACCTTCATTACGCTCGCGGCCCACGTCGCGGTCATGGCGCCTGGGACCAGTATCGGAGCGGCCCATCCGGTCTCCTTCCTGCCCGGCCAGCCCCGTCCGCCCGAAAAGGAGGGAGCGGAGAAGGAGGGCGAGCCCGCTCCTAAAATTCGCGACATCGCCGGGGAGAAGATCGAGGAGTTCACGGCCGCTTTCATCGAATCGATCGCCGAGGCGCGAGATCGCAACGTGGAGTGGGCGGTCGACGCGGTGCGGAACTCGGTGGCGATCACCCAGTCCGAGGCCCTGGAACTGAACGTCGTGGATCTGGTCGCGGACGATCTCGACCACCTGCTCGAGCTCATCGATGGACGCAAGGTTAAGGTTGGCCGCGGGGAGGTCACGCTGGCGACCAAGGGAGTCACGATCGTCAAGATCCCGATGAGCCTGGTCGGCCGCTTCTTCGACGTGATGGCGGATCCCCAGATCGCCCTATTGCTGATCCTGGCGGGCTTGCTCGGGCTCTACGTGGAGTTCACCCAGCCGGGTATGATCTTCCCCGGAGTGGCGGGGGTGATCAGCCTCATCCTGGCGGGGCTCGCGCTTCAGATCATTCCCTTCAACTGGATCGGTCTGATTCTGATCCTGGCCGGGCTCGGCCTGCTCGTGACGGAGATCTTCGTCACGAGCTTCGGGGTCTTGTTCACCGGAGGGATTCTCGCGCTGGCGGCTGGAGCCTATATGCTCTTCGACGTGCCCGAACAGTCGGATCTCATTGTACCCTTCTGGACCGTGATCTTTCCGGCCGTCATGGGGGTGGCGGCCTTTGCGGGTATCGTGGTTGTCGGGCTCTCTCGGAGTCTGTTCCGCCCTCAGTTCACGGGGGCCGAGGGTCTGATCGGAGAGATCGCGGTCGTGGACCGTGCAATTCGCAAGCGCGGGCGCGTTCTGGTGCATGGAGAGCTCTGGACGGCGGAGGCGGACGAGACCATCCCGAAAGGGGAGAGCGTGAAGATCGTCGAGGTACGAGACTTGGTTGTGCGCGTCGTGCGCGACGCCAACGTAGCGGAGAAATAAAATGCCGATGATTGCAATATTCGGGCTGGTCCTGTTGGGACTGGCCATCACCGGTTTCCGGGTCCTGAAAGAGTATGAACGCGGTGTCGTGTTCCGACTGGGGCGCTTCGTCGGGGTGAAGCAGGCCGGCCTGAAGTGGATCATTCCGTTCGTTGACCAGATGGAGCGAGTTGGCTTGCGCGAGATCGTGATGGATGTCCCGCCACAGGACGTGATCACGCGGGACAACGTTTCGGTCAAAGTTAACGCCGTCGTTTACTTCCGCGTTCTGCATCCCGAGAACGCGATAATCAAGGTAGAGAACTATCTCTACGGGACCTCGCAGCTCGCCCAGACCACGCTGCGCAGCGTGTGCGGGAAGGCGGAGCTGGACGAGCTGCTGTCGGAGCGCGAGAAGCTCAACCGCGAGCTGCAGGAGGATCTCGATGGGGGTACCGACCCATGGGGCGTCAAGGTACGTGCGGTCGAGATCAAGCACATCGATCTGCCGACAGAGATGCAGCGTGCCATGGCCAAGCAAGCCGAGGCCGAGCGTGAACGGCGGGCCAAGATCATTCACGCGGAGGGCGAGTTCCAGGCCGCCGAGAAGCTGAAGCTGGCCTCGGATATCATGGCTCAGTCCGAGTACGCGCTGCAGCTCCGCTACCTGCAGACGCTCGCGGACATCGCCACCGAGCACAACTCGACGATCCTCTTCCCGTTCCCGATCGATCTCGTCGAACCCATACTCGGCTCCAGAAAACGTAGGGAGAAGAGTAAGGAGGAGAGGTAGGGGCACCCTTGAAGGTCTTCCGCCGCCTGCTGATTGCGCTCCTGTTCCTGGGGATCCTGGGGGGGGTCTACGCCTGGGCCGGCCTCTTCCAGGTGGCGCCCGACGAGCAGGCGGTCGTGTTACGCCTGGGTCGGTACGCGCGCACCGTGGAGCCCGGTCTCCGCTGGCATGCGCGCGGACTCGAACGCATTTATAAGCAGCGCGTGACCATCACCCAGGAGCTGGAGTTCGGCTACCGGACGAAGTCCCTCGGACCGCCACCGGAGTACGAGGATCACCCCGAGGAGAAGCGCATGCTCACCGGGGATGCGAACCTGGTCGACGTCGAGTTCGTGGTCCAGTACCGGATCATCGACCTCTTCGACTATCTCTTCCAAGTGCAGGACGTTCCCAAGGTGATCCGCGATGTCTCGCAGGCGGCCATGCGCGAGGTGGTGGCGAAGAGCCCCATCGACGACGTGCTGACCGCGGTGAAGGGCCCGATTCAGGACGAAGCTGGCGTGCGCATCCAGCAACTGCTCGACGGCTACAGGGCGGGGGTACGCATTCAGAGCGTCCAGCTTCAGGACGTGGAGCCCCCGGACCCCGTCCAGGCCGCCTTTGCGGACGTCGCCAGCGCTGAGCAGGATCGGGAGCGCCTGATTCTCGAGGCGCAGGGCTATGCGGATCAGGTGCTTCCGCGCGCGCGCGGCGAGGGCCAGGAGCTGCTGAGCCAAGCCAGGGCCTATCGCGAGACCCGGGTGCTGCTGTCGCGCGGGGAAGCCAAGCGCTTTGAAGCGCTGCTTACCGAGTACAAGCGTGCACCCGAGGTGACCTGGGAGCGCCTCTACCTGGAGACGCTCGAGTCCATCCTGCCGCGGATGGAGAAAGTCATCATCGAAGAGGGACACGCGGAGAAGGTGCTGCCCTACTTGCCGATAGGTCGCAGGGGAGTGGGCCAGTGAGTCGCCGCATCGTCACGCTGCTGCTGCTGGCGACGCTGGCTGTGGTGGGCTCGTTCTGCGTGGTCGTTCTGGATGAGAGGCAGCAGGCGTTTCGCACGCTTCTCAACGATCCCGAGCCGGTGCTCTTCGGCTTTAGCCTGAATACTGCGGTCCTGGTCGAGCCGGGCTGGTACCTCCGGATTCCCGGACTCCACCAGCTCTACATCTACGACCGCCGTCTGCTGCGCTACGAGGCCAGCCCACGTAATCTGTACACCTCGGAGAAGCTGCTGCTGGAGGTGGACTACTACGCGATGTGGCGGATCGCCGACCCACGGCTCTTCTTCGAGAGTGTTCGGACGCAGCGGGAAGCCCTGGGACGCCTGGATACGATCACGTACAGCGAGCTGCGCACGACCCTGGCGCAGCACACGCTGGCGGACCTGCTCTCGGCCAAGCGCCGCGCCATCACTCAGGCTATCACCGCGAACTCCGCGGCCAAGCTCTCTCCCCTCGGGATCGAGCTGGTTGACCTCAAGCTACGCCGCACGGACTACCCTCAGGTGAACCTGGATCGAATCTTTCAGCGCATGCGCAGCGAGCGCGAGCGATTCGCCAAGAAGTTCCGCGCGGAGGGGGAGGAGCAAGCTCGCACCATCCGCGCCAACGCCGATCACAAAAGCCAGGTGGTTCGAGCGGAGGCGAGCAGCGAGGCGGCGGTGCTGCGTGGCGAGGGAGATGCCGAGGCCGCCGATATCTACGCGCAGGCGTACGGGAAAGATCCCGAGTTCTATGCCTTTATACGCAGTCTGGAGGCCTACGAGAAGGCGCTCGATGAGGGAACCACGCTGATCCTGTCCCCGAAGCTGCCCTTCCTGCGCTATCTCTTTTCGGCTGGACCCGGATCTACTCCCTGACCCCGCGGAAACGCCAAACCCCGAGGCCGAGAAAGAGCAGCGTGACGCCCCAGATGGGGAACGGCGCCGGTACCAGGCCGCTGCGCCCGGTCAACAGGGCCAGGCTCCACATCAGCCAGTAGACGCCACAGACCGCCAGCGAGCGCAGGAGAGCCCGGGGCAGCCAGTCCGCCCGCTCCACCTCACCGATCGCGAAGGGGATCGCGAGCAGGACGAGTATCAGGACGGCCAGCGGCTGAGCGATTCTGGCGTGGAAGGCGACCTGGAGTGCGGTCAAAGTGCTATCGCCCGTCCGGTACTCTCGGAGGCGTCGAGCCAGCTTGTGGAGGGTCGTGATCGCCAGTGGCGAACCCGCTCGGGCGAGGTCCTGGCCGCTGAGGCCCAGGTCCAGGCTCAGGAACTCCACTTCGCGCTGCTCGAGCCCGTGACCCCCATTGAACGTCAGAGAGCGCGCGCTATGAAATTCCCAGATGCTTCCCTCGCGGTTCAACGCTCGCTCCGCATCGATCCGCTGCTCGATCTGACGCTGCCGGTTCAGCTTGAAGACGGTCACGTCGTGCAGCGTCCGTTCGGCGGCATTGTACTCGCGCGCCGAGAAGATCGACGTGCCGCTCGCGTACCACCAGCGTCCATTCAGATACTTGGGCGGTCTCTCCGCTCCCGCTGGGTCGTTGCCGTCCTGGGCCAGAAGCGCCATGCGGGTAGGGATGAGAACCCGGTCCTCGAACAGGACGAGAGCGCCACCCAGCAGGAAGGCCAGTACGAGGATCGGAACCAGGACGGATTGTAGACGGATTCCGCCGCAACGGATTGCGGTGATCTCCCGATATCGAATCGCGCGTGACAGGCTCCAGACGACGCCGGCCAGGCACGAGATCGGCACCGCCAGCGGAACCATCTCCATCGCTCCTAGCAGCACCTGCTGGAACGCGGCGGACGGGGTGCTCGCCAGCAGGTCGATATTCCGCAGGGCGTCCGCCGCCACCCACGTGATGAAGAGTGCGATGAAGACCAGCCCCGACGCGCTTGCGAACTCAGCCAGCAGATAACGTGAGATGATCCGCACGCCCGAGAGGGTAGGGCACCGGTCCCCGTTGCAACAGCCGGGCGCAGGCCCTACAAAGGAAACCTCGATGAGGATTATTGAAACAAGCGAGACCCTCGACGCCAGCACTCGCGGCTGCATCCTGACGGTCGGGAACTTCGATGGTCTCCACGTTGGCCACCAAGCGCTCCTGGACGCGGTGGTCGAGCGCGGACAAGCACTCGGTCGGCCCACCGCACTCTACACCTTCGAGCCGCATCCCCGCCGCGTACTCTATCCCGACAGCAGCCCGCCGTGTCTCATGAGCGGGGAGCAACTGGTCGCCGGCGTGCGTGAAGCCGGCATCGACATCATGATCCGTGAGCACTTCACGCTAGAGTTTGCCTCGCTCTCCCCGGAAGTCTTTCTGCGGGAGATCCTGGCACGACGCGTGGCGCCGCTGGAGATCTTCGTGGGCCGTGATTTTCACTTCGGCAAGGGCCGCCGAGGCTCCGGCGACACCCTGGCGCGTGCGGCTCCCGAGTTCGGGATTCGGGTCGAGATCATTCCGCAGGTGCGAGTCGGAGAGGAGGACGTCTCCAGCAGTCGGATCCGCGGGCTCCTGAACGAAGGCCGGGTCGAGGCCGCGATCGCCTGCCTGGGCCGGCCCTACACGGTCTGGGGCACCGTGATCGAGGGCGCTGGACGCGGTCGGGAGCTCGGGTTTCCAACCGCCAACCTCGATCCCGACAACGAGCTGATCCCGCAGCCGGGCGTCTACGCCACGCGAGCTCGGCTTTTCACGCAGGACCGCCCGTCCGCCCCCAGCCTGCCCTCCGTAACCAACATAGGCACCCGGCCGACCTTCGACTCGGACCGGATCGTGACCGAGGTGCACCTGATCGACTTCTCTGATGATCTGTATGGCCGCCGGCTCGAGCTCTGCTTCCACGCCAGGATTCGTTCCGAGCGACGCTTCCCGGGCGCTGAGGCCCTGGCGCGACAGATCGCGGAGGATGTCGAGCGCGCTCGCCAGCTCCTGGGCCCTGCGCAGGCATGAAGCATTCGTAGAACGCTGCTCACGGCTTAGCATCGCAGCTGCATGTCCTTGAGCTTGTTACCGCCGCTCATGTCTCGCTCCGTCGGCCGATGACAAATACCGACGGCGCTGGCGGCCCGTAGCTTTGTAAAGCTCCCCCCAAGGGGCACCGATAATCCTCAGCGAGCGCAGACCCATGCGCGGCTATAGCGCCGTGGAGGTCAGCATCGCGACGGGAGGGGTGCGTTGAACGATCGCATCGGCGAGCTACTTGTACAAAAGAACTTCCTCACGCCGGAGCAGCTCGACCGGGCCAAGGAAGAGACGCGAGTTGCGGGCACGCGCCTGGGTCTCGAGCTCACCAAGCTCGGGTTCATCAAGGAAGATGACCTCGCCGAGGTGATCTCGAATCAGTACGGCGTGCCGTCCATCTCGTTGGATGACTTCGAGGTTGATCCCGAGGTCATCAAGCTGATCCCAGAGGACGTCGCCGTCAAACACACGATCATCCCGGTCAACCGGGCGGGCTCGACCCTGATCGTGGCGATGTCAGATCCTTCCAACATCTTCGCGGTTGACGACGTCAAGTTCCTCACAGGCTATGACGTGGAGGTCGTGGTCTCCGCGGAAGAGGCCATTCGCCGCGCGATCGAGAAGTATTACGACACCGGGACATCCCTCGACGCTGTCATGGCCGATTTCGATGATGGCGACCTCGAGGTCGTTTCCGAACAGGATGGCGTCGACATCACTGAGCTGGAGCGGGAAACGGAAGATGCACCGGTTGTCAAGCTCGTCAACCTGATCCTGACCGATGCCATCAAGAAGCTGGCTTCGGATATCCATATCGAGCCCTACGAGAAGAGCTTCCGCGTCCGCTACCGCATCGACGGTGTTCTGTACGAAGTCATGAAGCCGCCGCGCAAGCTCAAGAACCCGCTCACGTCCCGCATCAAGATCATGGCGGAGCTAGACATCGCGGAGCGCCGTCTGCCCCAGGATGGCCGCATCAAGCTGAAGCTCGGGCGGAACAAGGAGATGGACTATCGCGTCTCTGTGCTTCCTACCCTCTTTGGCGAGAAGATCGTGTTGCGCTTGCTGGATAAATCAAACCTGCAGCTGGACATGACCAAGCTCGGCTTCGAGCGGGAGCAGTTCGAGGCCTTCAGCCACGCGATCCACCAGCCGTTCGGCATGGTGCTCGTGACCGGTCCCACCGGCTCAGGCAAGACCACGACCCTGTACTCGGCGCTCTCGGAGCTCAACACGACTACGGAGAACATCTCAACCGCGGAGGATCCGATCGAGTTCAACCTTCCGGGGATCAACCAGGTCCAGATGCGCGAAGGAATCGGATTGAGCTTCGCCAGCGCGCTGCGTGCGTTCCTGCGCCAGGATCCCGACATCATCATGGTCGGTGAGATTCGTGACTTCGAGACGGCGGAGATCGCCGTCAAAGCCGCGCTCACCGGTCATATGGTGCTCTCGACCCTGCATACGAACGATGCGCCCAGCACCATCAATCGACTGTTGAACATGGGAATCGAGCCGTTCCTGGTCTCCAGCTCAATCAACTGCGTGGTCGCCCAGCGTCTGGTACGGCGGATCTGCGGGGAATGTGTGGAGCCGGATCCCGAGACCACGCGCGAGAAGCTGGAGGCGGCCGGGATGAGCGCCAAGGAGGCAGCCGCCTGCACGCCGCGGGGCGGCCGCGGCTGCGGGAATTGCTCCGAAACCGGTTACAAGGGACGCCTCGCCGTCTACGAGGTGATGGTCCTGTCTGAAACACTCCGAGAGTTCGTCCTGAACGGCGCGAGCTCGGCCGAGATCAGGAAGGAAGCCATCCGCGAGGGTATGAAGACGCTTCGCCGCAGCTCTCTCAACAAACTGCTGGAAGGTGTGACAACCCTCAGCGAGGTCTTCCGGATCTCTGCGGCGGGTACTTAGGAACATCCATGGTCAATCTGCACCAGCTTCTCAAGGCGATGGTCGAGAAGGGAGCGTCGGATCTGCATCTGACAACGGGTAGCGCGCCGCAGCTGCGCATCGATGGCAAGCTGAGCCCGTTGAAGATGGCTCCGCTCACGGCGCAGGACACCAAGCAGGCGTCCTACTCCATCCTCACGGATGCCCAGAAGCACAAGTTCGAGGAGTCGAACGAGCTGGACCTGTCGTTCGGTGTGAAGGGGCTCTCACGTTTCCGCGCCAATTTCTTCGTTCAGCGCGGCGCGGTCGCTGCGGCGTTTCGACAAATCCCCTTCAAGATCATCGACATCGAGACTCTGGGGCTACCGCCGGCGGTGCCGGAGCTCTGCAAGAGGCCTTCTGGCCTCATCCTCGTGACGGGCCCGACCGGAAGTGGGAAGTCAACCACGCTGGCCTCCATGATCGATAAGATCAACGGCGAGACCCACCAGCACATCGTGACGATCGAGGACCCGATCGAGTATCTGCACAGCCACAAAAGCTGCGTAATCAACCAGCGTGAGGTAGGATCGGACACCAAGAGCTTCGGTACCGCTTTACGTTACATCCTGCGGCAGGATCCCGACGTCGTTATGATCGGTGAGATGCGTGATCTGGAGACGATCGAAGCCGCGCTCACGGTAGCGGAGACTGGGCATCTCGCGTTTGCGACGCTGCATACCAACTCTGCCGCTCAGACGATGAACCGAATCATCGATGTCTTCCCGGCCCACCAACAGTCGCAGATTCGCGCGCAGCTTTCATTCGTGCTGGCCGGGATCTTGTGCCAGGCGCTGCTGCCTCGCGCCGGTGGCGCGGGCCGCGTGCTAACGATGGAGCTGCTGATACCGAACGCAGCGATCCGCAACCTCATCCGCGAGGACAAGCTTCACCAGATCTACTCACAAATGCAGATCGGCCAGGAAAAGTTCGGCATGCAGACCATGAACCAGTCGCTGGCGGATCTGTATTTGCGACGTCAGATCACGATGGAGGCTGCGTTGTCGCGCAGCCTGGACCACGACGAATTCCGAAACCTGATCTCGAACCCGAACTCGCTGCCGCTCCCGCGTCGGCGCAGCTCCGGGGCGGTCTGAGCGGGCTAAGGGCGCAGGAGTCTCAGCATGCCCGAGTTTCAATGGGAAGGCAAAACGCGCGACGGCCTGATTAAGTCGGGCGTCATGACGGCAACGAATAACAAAGCGGTGACGGCGGCGCTGCGGGCCCAGGCCATCATGCCGACGAATGTCCGTGTCAAGGGCAAAGACCTCTCAGAGTACTTCGAGTTCCTCAAGCCGAGCGTCGGCACCAAGAGTCTGGTTGTCTTCACCCGTCTCTTCGCGACCATGATCGATGCCGGGCTTCCGCTGGTCCAGTGTCTCGACATCCTCGGTGGGCAGGAGGAGAATCCAACTTTCAAGAAAGTGATCTTGGCTGTCAAGGCCGATGTCGAGGCTGGCTCGACCTTCGCCGAGGCGCTCGGCAAGCACCCGAAGGTCTTCGATCGACTCTATGTGAGCCTGGTCGGAGCGGGTGAGGTCGGCGGCGTGCTGGACACGATCCTGAACCGGATCGCTATCCACCTGGAGAAAGCGCAGGCGCTAAAGGCCAAGGTGAAGGGCGCGCTGGTGTACCCCGTGGCCGTCAGCGTGGTTGCAGGCGGGATCGTGGTGTTCATGCTGTGGAAGGTGATCCCGGTGTTCGAGAAGATGTTCGCAGACTTCGGGGGGGCGCTGCCCGCGCCCACCCAAGTGGTCGTCACGCTGTCGCACTGGGTGCAGTCGTACATCGCCTACGGGTTCTTCGGCGCCATCGCCATGGTGTTCCTATTGAGATACATCTACTCCACACCCAAGGGAAAGTACTTTTTCGATAGCCTCTTCCTAAAGCTGCCTATCTTCGGCGACCTGCTGAGAAAGGTAGCGGTCGCACGCTTCAGCCGCACGCTCAGCACCATGCTTTCCTCGGGTGTGCCGATCCTGGATGGGCTCGAGATCGTGGCCAAATCGGCCGGAAACGTGGTGGTCGAGCGAGAGGTACTGAAAGCCAAGGCCTCGATCGCCGAAGGGAAAACCATCGCGGAACCGCTCTCGGAGTCGGGTGTGTTCCCGGGAATGGTCGTGCAGATGATCGCCGTCGGTGAGCAGACGGGTGCGGTGGACGAAATGTTGTCGAAGATCGGCGACTTTTACGAAGCAGAGGTCGATACCTCGGTCGACGCCCTGACGTCTCTGCTCGAGCCCATCATGATGGTGGGGCTTGGTGGAACGGTGGGTTCGCTGCTTATTGCTATGTACCTGCCGATCTTTAAGATCGCCGAGACCGTCGGCTAGCGGCAACGGGCGTGAATGCCCGCGAGCAGACGACATCGGTATCGCTCAGCGTTTTCGCTGGCAGGCTGCTGATCATCGTTCTGATCTTCGGGCTCGCCCTGCTGATGCAGCTACGGGGCGACGCCGGCTACTCTGAGCGCGAGCTGCTGTCGCTCTGGGCGCTGGTCGTAGCCGGCTTCTCGTTGACCGTGATCTATGGGCTGTTGGCGGCGTACGCAGGCGGTCTCGGTTTGCCGCTGGTGGAGTTGGCTGGCGACGGGCTGCTGATCTCTGGCCTTGTCTACTGCACGGGGGGAGCGCGCTCGCTCTTCGGGTTCCTCTACCTGATCTGGATTGTTCACGCGGCGATCCGGTCCGGCGCGCGGGCCGCGATCGTAACGTCAGCCAGCGCCACGCTTGTGTTCGGACTCATGGTTTTTGGTACGGCGGAGGGTTGGCTGCCCGTCTTCGACAGCTCTGGCGTGGCGTCTCCAGCGGAGTTGTTGCGCGCCATGGGAACCCATACGCTCGCCTTCGTGGCGGTCGCCATGCTTGCACACCGCTTCGCACGCGAGGTCGAGGTTGGGCAGGACGAGCTATATGAGCTCGGTGAGATCCACCAGCGGATCGTGGACAACGTCTCGAGCGGCCTGCTCACCGTGAGTCAGGCCCAGCGCATCACCTCCTTCAATCGTGAGGCCGAGCGAATCACGGGCTACTCCAGCAAGGATGTGATCGGGTGGCCCCTGGGAGACCTGTTTCCGGACCTGGCTGCGAGCGAGACCCTGGGGGCGGGCGCGGGGCCTGTGCGCGAGGTCGCGGAGGACGCAGGCGATGGGGGCCTCGCGCGCGGTCAGATTCGCTTTTGCAACCGGGAGCAAGAGGAGCTCTGTCTCGGCTTCTCCCTGTCGACCCTGAGCGATGAGGAGGGCCAGCCGGAGGGAAGCGTTCTCATCTTTCAGGACCTCACGCGGGTGTTGCAGCTGGAGGAGGAGCTTCGGCGTTCGGAGCGTCTGAGCGCGGTGGGCCAGCTGGCCGCGGGCCTGGCGCACGAGATCCGGAACCCGCTGGCCTCGCTCTCCGGCGCGATCGAGCTTCTCGCAAGCGACCTGCCCGAGGTCGACCCGAACTCGAGAAGGCTGATGCGAATCGTTCAGCGGGAGACCGGCCGGCTCGACCGTCTGGTCAGCTCCTTTCTCTCGTACGCAGGTCCGGGCCCGGTCCAGCGGGAGCAGGTCGTGCTCAATGAGCTGTTGGAGGAGCTCGGTCAGCTTCTCGAGAGCGGAGAGTGCCCCGCGGCGCGCGTATACCTGGAGCTATCCCCTGAGCTGTGCGTGTTCGGAAACCCGGATCAGCTGCGCCAGGTGTTCTGGAACCTGGTGCTGAACGCGGTTGAGGCGGGGGGCGCAGACAATGAGATTCGGGTGCGTGGTGCGCACGTTGCGGCCGAGGAGGCGGATGGGTCGCCCATGGTCGAAGTGGAGATCAGCGATCAGGGGGAAGGGATCCCGGCTGAGATCCTGGAGCGCGTCTTCGAGCCCTTCTTCACGACCAAGCCCAAGGGGACCGGCCTCGGTCTGGCGATGGTGCATCGCGTTGTGGAGGCGCACGGGGGTCAGCTCTTGCTGAAGAGCCGATCCGGCGAGGGTACATCCGTACGTGTGCGGCTGCCCGCGGCGCCGTTATAAAGCGGGGCTCTTGGCCTGCCGATTCAGTCCGAGGAGGATGCAGTGGCTCATATCCTGGTAGTGGACGATGAGCGGAGCATGCAGGAGTTCCTGGAGATCCTGCTGCAGCGTGAAGGCCACAATGTCGTCTGCTGTGGCTCGGCGCGGGAAGCGCTGGTTGCCCTCGAGCATGACGACTTCGATCTCCTGATCAGCGACATCCGCATGCCTGGAATATCCGGACTAGAGCTTCTGGACCGCGTACGAGAGCTTTCAGCGGGAACGCTGGTCATCCTGATCACAGCCCACGGCAGCACTGAATCCGCGGTCGAGGCGATGAAGCATGGCGCCTATGACTACCTGACGAAGCCGTGCTCCGTGGACGAGATCCGTCTCGTGGTCGAGAAGGCGCTCGAGAAGCAGAATCTCTCGTCCGAGAACCAGCGTCTACGCCGGCAGCTGCAGGAGCAGACCAACCTGCCCGTGCTTAAAGGAAAGAGCGCGTGCATGGAGGAGGTGTTCCACCTGGTCCATCAGGTGGCCTCGACGCGGACGAACATCTTGATCACGGGGGAGAGCGGAACGGGCAAGGATCTGATCGCGCGCGCGATTCATGCCCTAAGCGACCGGAAGAACGGTCCTTTCGTAGCCGTCAGCTGTGGCGCGATCCCGGAGAATCTGCTTGAGAGCGAGCTCTTTGGTCACGTGAAGGGCTCCTTCACCGGCGCGATTTCCAACAAGCTGGGGCTCTTCGAGGTGGCGGATGGGGGAACCCTCTTCCTGGATGAGGTGGGCGAGATGCCTCTCGCGCTGCAGGTGAAGGTACTGCGCGCCATCCAGGACAGAACCTTCAAACGAGTCGGAGGCACGAGTGATGTTCGGGTCGACGTACGGATCGTTTGTGCAACCAATCGGGTGCTGGAGGAAGAGGTTAGCGAAGGCCGCTTCCGAGAAGACCTCTTCTACCGGCTCAACGTAATCGAGGTCAGGCTACCCCCACTGCGCGAGCGGGTGGAGGACATCCCCCAGCTCGTACACTTCTTCCTACGCAAGAACGCGGGTGAGCTCAACAAGAACATCACGAAAATCGCCCCCGCCGCTCTCGAGCTCCTCGAGCGCTACCGCTTCCCCGGGAACGTACGCGAGCTCGAGAACTTGATCGAACGCGCGGTGACTCTCACCCAGTCAGACACGATTGAGCCCAGCAGTCTGCCGCAGGCCCTGCTCACTCGGCCCGAGCCCGCTCCGCGGGGCGAAATCTCGAGCGCTGGGGTCGACCTGGACGCACTGCTGGCGAGATACGAGAGCGAACTGCTGCGCGAGGCGCTGGAGAAAGCCGGCGGGGTGAAGAAGAGGGCGGCGAGCTTGCTCGGAATCAGCTTCCGCTCCTTCCGCTACCGCCTGGAGAAGCTCGGGCTGGACGGGGCAGGCTCGACGGACACGGGCGCCTCGTCCTAAGACGCCGCTCGAGCATGGCTGGCGCGTTTGATGACGATCTACGTCACCGACGGTAGCGCGGAGCGTCACCCTGGCGGCTCGATGAGCAACCTCTGCTGCAGCGGGGCTGCCGACGCTTCTGCAGCAGCGGCGCTGATCTCCGCCGCGGGCTGCGAGCGCAAGCGCACGCAGCCCAGTTGGGCATGCAGGTTGCTAAGTACACGGTCATCATTAGAGCGGGCGCAGGTGTTGAGGGTGCTCCCGTGTCCAGCATCGATCTGAAGGAGAATCTCATGCTCAGACTCAGGCAGCGAGAGGGTTTCACCCTCATCGAGCTCATGATCGTCGTGGCGATCATCGGTATTCTGGCCGCTATCGCGATTCCTAACTTTATCCGCTTCCAGCTGCGCTCGCGTGCGGGCGAAGGGAAGATCAATCTGGCCGCGATCCGCACCGCCGAGGAGGCCTACCTGGCGGAGTTCGGGCGCTACGTGCCGTTCGCTTCGACCCCGCAGGTGATCGGTACCATCGGCACCGGCGGTATAGGCTCCGTGAAGGTGGGCTGGATCCCTTGCCCGATTCCGGTGGTTCCTGCCTCGCCCGGACACTGCATCATCGGCTGGCAGCCGGACGGTCCCACCTATTACAACTACGTGGCGGCTACGGACCCGACCGCGACCTCGTTCACCGTGACCAGCGAGTCGGACATCGATGCTGAGGGCACGGTCAACTACTGGGGTTTCGAGCGCGCGAACGCCGCCGGTGTGGTGACCGCGCCTGCGGCCAACCCGGCCTGTCCGGTGGGCTCGGTGCTGGACATGACCGCCAACCCGCCCGTGCCGGCGGCCAACCTCGTGGGGCCGTGTCAGTTCGGTATGGGCTCGACGGTGTTCTAAGCAGGCACCTCGTTTGTCCTCGAGTGGGACCTGGCCTTGGCCAGGTCCCACTTCTCTTTTAAGAGATCCGCTAAAGCGCGTTCCGGCGGCAGCCGATTCTAGGCAGCGTGAGGAGCCTGAAGCCGCGAGCCTACCGGTCGTACCTGCTACTGGGAGGCGTGCTGTGCGTGCTGGCCTGGGCCACACACCGCACCAACGCCTCGCTGGAGGGGGAGGTCTACCAGACCGTCCGGCGGGGTGACCTCGGAGTCTTGCCGGATGGCAGGGTGCTGCGGGTGCTCTCGCTCGGGTTCGAGCGTCTCGTGGCGGACCTGTTCTGGCTCCGCACCACCCACTACATCGGGGACGAACGCTCGGCCGAGGCCGGCTATCCGGCCGCCGCCCGGCTGGGCGAGCTGGTGACGGACATCGACCCCCACTTCAGAACAGCCTACTCGGTGATGAACAGCGTTCTCACCGTGCTCAGTCATGAGCCCGAGGCGGCCATCGCCTTGCTGGACAAGGGGCTGCGTCATATCGACTGGTGGAAGCTCCATTTCCTCCAGGGCTACAACTATCTCTTCGAGACAAAGGAGTACGCGAAAGCGGCGGAGCAGATGCAGCTGGCCGCGAGCAAGCCCGGGTCTCCGCCTTATCTGCGTCTGCTGGCCGCGCGGCTCTACGCGCAGGCCGGTGATCCGGAGACGGCCATGGCCTTCGTAGGGGCCCGGATTGCCAACGCCGCCACGGAAGAGGAGAAGGCAGGGCTGGTGCGGCGCTACCGCGATCTCTGGGTCACGCGCGACCTGGG
>Ga0209980_10000058_pt1 | contig 51678 bp, 49 predicted proteins | sample CR02metaG_FD_183611 | JGI IMG/M metagenome (GOLD analysis project Ga0209980, IMG submission 183611) | Deep subsurface microbial communities from Mariana Trench to uncover new lineages of life (NeLLi) - CR02 metaG (SPAdes) (version 2) | ecosystem: Environmental > Aquatic > Marine > Ocean trench...
TTGACCGTTACTGGATGAACTGCTTGAACTTGTGTAGGAGCCATTAGAACCTGGTATTGTGAGCACTTGTCCTTTTTTGATGGTTGAACCCTTTATGTTGTTGGCGCTCTTCAGTGATGCAAGTCTGATTCCATGTTTCTCCGCGATACCACCAAGGGTATCACCAGACTTAACTTTGTACTTAGAACTTTTAGTACTGGTGGGTTTTCCACTTGAGCTGGCATAGGTGCTGTTTGTTATATAGGGAATGCTTAGTATTTGGCCGGATCTTATATTTGATTCTTTTATTCCGTTTGCTCTTTTTATAGTTGTAATACTAACTCTGTGTTTGGCAGCAATGCCTCCTAAAGTATCACCGGATTTAACTGTGTATTTCGCAACTTTAGTACTTTTTTTAGGACTTATATCGTCTCCAGAGTAACGGCCTGAAGCTCCTGGAATTGTTAGTACTTGACCTGATCGTATAAGTGAGCCCCTAACCCCATTTGCTTTTCTTATGGATGAAATACTTACTCTGTGTCTGGCTGCAATTGCACCTAAAGTATCACCTGACTTAACTTTATACTTAGCAGTATACGTGGTGTTTTTAGACGATGAATATGTCGGGGCATAACGACCCGGTATTTTTAGATTTTGACCTATTCTTATTGTAGAGCTTTTAAGTCCGTTAGCTCTTTTTATTTTGGAAACGCTCGTTCGATATTTTCCGGCGATTTTACCGAGCGTATCCCCCCTCTTTACCCTATACCTATGGGTAGTGTTTCTCTTAGCAATCTGTGGGTTTACATTTTTAAGTGACGCAATTTGTTGTCCTTTTTGAGCAACTATTGTGCCATAGCCAAGAGGCACATGTATGGGGTAGGGGTTTCCGGGAGGGGTTGCATCGTGTATCAAAGCAGGATTTAATTCGATTAATTTTGCTGAGCTAACCCCTATAACTGTTGCTATATCACGCAAGTTTTTTTGAGGAGCTACTCTCAGCGTTTCGTAAGGTACAGGATCATGGTAGGTAATTCCTACAAATCCATATTTCGCAGGGTCTTTGGCTATTATAAGAGCAGCCATTAGTTTAGGGACATAGTTTTTAGTCTCTCTGGGAAGCGTAAATTCTGAAATTTGCCAAAAATCATTTATCTGATATTTATCTATGGCGTTTTGCACTCTATCTTCCCCACAGTTATAACCCGCTGCTGCTAGTTCCCATGAATGAAACATTGCATATAAGTCGCTTAAGTAATTTGCAGCCGCCTCTGTAGATTTCTCTGGATCCATTCTTTCATCTACCCAGGAATCCACCCTGAGACCATAACGTTTAGCCGTGGGTTTAATGAACTGCCACGGGCCCACGGCTGCGGCATGGGAGCGTGCTTTTACATTAAATCCGCTCTCTATCATCGCAAGATAGACTAAATCGGTAGGCATCCCGCGCTGGTGTAATATTTTTTTCATGTTCGGGATATATTTGCCCGATCGAGCAAGCCAAATGCTAAAGGATTTGCGTCCTCGAGTTTGGAAATAATTCATGAAATGCATAACCCTGTCGTTTAAGACAACAGGGATTTCTTTTTCATATTCGGGTGCAACATCAGGAAGTTCTATAAAAATGTTTTCAAAGTGATAATAGGTTTTCCAAGCTTGGATATGGGGATTTAAGAAAAAGAAACTCGGCTTAATATTCTCTTGAGATTTGTAGTTTCTGGCGTAGTAGTCAGTATCTCCGTCAATAATTTTGATTTCGGGATTCGAATAATTATTACCCCAGTATATGCCCGGAACATTTGCTTGGGACGTATTTTGGGATTGATACCTGTTGCTGCATCCTATTATGAATAGCAACAAGAGGGTTGTTGAAATTAAAAAATACCTATAAAACATTGACTTTTTTTTATCATAAATTGACACAGAAGTCAACAATTTTGGGCTCAAAATTTAGTATTTAGCTTAAAAACGCAAAATTTGTATCATATAACACTAAAGTACGCTTTGAATTCATTTGGCTTCATATTTGTTAATTCAGCCAGTTTTCTAAGTTTTTCCCGGTTTGTAAGATCTTCTTTGCTAAGCTTTATCATATACTTTTGAGCGACCTCGTAAGATTCTGTATTTATATCCACAAATCGAATCTTGGTTTTGTCAGTTTTAGAGTCTATAAGCTTATCAAAAGATAAAGGAACTTTCTTGCCTCTTTGAATAGTGATTAAGGCTCCTCCACCCCCGCCAAGCAGGAACTTTACAGCGCTATACCCTAAGTCCCTAGTATATTTAGCGTCAAAGGGTATCGGCGGGGCAGATCTGAGTTCATATCCTATTCTTTTATCAACTATTCTTGTATGAACTCCTTTTTCACTTAGAGATTTTATAGTTTGCTGTTTTAATAACTGTCCTAAATCGACTTCTGATAGCCTAATCCTTCCATGCTCATCGACGCTTAGATCTTTTAAATTATTGAGTTCATCCTCGTCCAGTTTCTCGGTAATACCTTCGGCCAGGATTGCAACCCCGTCTTCTCTGCCCACTGACATTCTCTTTATTATGGCCCCTTCAAGTATGGTTATTATCTTTTTCAGGGATATTTTTTTCTCCCTGAATTCCTCGGGGATTAACGTTAAAGTTGCGCCGGAGGCTTTGCCTATTCCAAGAGCAAGGTGACCGGTTTTTCTCCCCATAGTCACCACGAAATACCACCTTTGTGTAGTCCTGGCATCTTCCATTAGGTGATGGACAAGCCCAGTGCCTATATGACGAGCAGTTTCATAGCCAAATGTCGGAACGTATCCGGGAAGAGGCATATTATTGTCGATTGTTTTCGGAACCTGGGCTATTTTTATCTGTCCCTTCGATTCTTTTTCAAGCCTGCTTGCCAGATAAAGAGTTCCATCTCCTCCAATAGTTATAAGATATTTTACTTCCAGTTTCTTTAAGCAGTTTATAGTGTTTTTCATGCCCCTGCTGCTTGATAGAGGGCTGACTCTGGAAATACCGATTATTGATCCCCCTGTGTTATGAATTCTGGACGTATTTTCTATTGTAAGTATATCTATATGCTTGGTATTACCTTCAGATATCCATTTAAAGCCGTCCCTTATTCCAATTACCTCTATTCCTCGATTTACTGCTTCGATTGTGGCTGCACTAATTACTCCGTTAATTCCTGGAGCAGGTCCACCCCCTACGAGTATTGCGAGTCTCTTTCTCTTCTTAGTTTTTGACTGAGCCATACTTAGTTACCGTTGTTCTATAAAGTATATTTTCTAATGATAGTATCTTCCGGGTCTTTCTTTAAATTCATATTTTTGTTTATAAAAAAACCGTACAAAAATCAGTCCCGCGACAAAGCCGCCAATATGAGCCCAGAATGCAACTCCTCCCGTATCCACTGATTTATCAATGGTACTTATACCGTTTAGAAATTGAATCACGAGCCATAAGAATATTATAGCCGCTGCCGGGACAGATCTTATATTCTTAAGAAAAAAGATAGGGACGGGGTTTCGGAATTGAGAAATTGGAAATAATGTTATGTAAGCTCCGAGCACTCCTGAGATTGCACCGCTTGCACCTATCATAGGGATGAGTGATCCAAGGTTGGTCAATACATGGAATAAAGCAGCGGCCAATCCGCATAAAACGTAGAAAATCAGGTATTTATAATGCCCCATCTTTACTTCAACGTTGCTTCCGAAAATATATAGGAAAAACATGTTCCCTATTAGATGAAGCCAATCTCCATGAATGAACATTGAGGAAACAAACGGGAGGAAACGCTCTGTGAGATCTACATTTAATGATATTGAGAATACCTTTGCGGGGATCAACCCATATGTGTGTATAAATGAATAGATAGACTCACCAAGAGATTCTTCATGTATAAAGACTAGAATATTTAATGCTATCAGCGTTATATTGATAATGGGGAAAGAAGATACACTTCGGCCAATGCTCAGTTTTGACATTATTTGCAAGATTATACATACCTACTAATTTTCTTAAAGTTTTTTCTTTCTGTATGGAATATACACCGCAAAAATATGAACAATCTGCAGGTGAGAAATGACTTGCTTGAATTAAATGGTATTTACACATAAACTGCTAGGCTGTTCCATAGGGCCAATAATATGTTTCAAAAACTTAGATCAGACCTTGTTAAAGAACTAAACCCTATCAGACTACTTTTAGTCAATGCCAACGGATTTTCTTTAAATGGAGTCGGTCCTTCATTAAACCACCGACTAAATGGGAATCAGATTGAGCTTTTAAGAGACTCGGGCGTTGAATGTGTTGCTTTTTCAGGAGCTAAGTCTGAGGAAATTTCATCTGTGGCGGAGAATTTGGGAATAGAATTGCACGAGGCCGTATCGGATATAAAACCATTCTATGCTAAAACGAAGTCCGAATTATCTCTCTCGGATCACGAGATTGCTTTTATTTGCAGAGACTATACCGATCTTCCAATAATGAAAAATATTACATTTACAGCTGTTACACCTGATGCTCCTCTAGCCGTTAAATCTGAGTCTTATTATGCAGCATATGGTATCGGAAGCCATGCTGTAAGAGAGATTGCGAGTTTAATATTAAAGTCAAAAAGATATCCTAACGGATGGTCTGAATAACCTTACTTTCCTAATTCTCTCATTCCTCCTTCATTTATGTGATAAAATAGGCTTTGATGGATACATTCAGTTTTACCAAATCTATAAAGGATAAGGCTCTTGCTTTAGGGTTTGATCTGGTAGGGGTCTCACCTGTAGATTCTTTTCCTGAGAATCAATATTTCAAAGAATGGCTGAGTAAGGGATTTTCAGGTGAAATGAAATACATGGATAGAGCTCCTGAAAGAAGGGAGCACCTAAAACATGTCCTCCCTGACGCTAAATCAGTCATATCATGCGCACTTAATTATAATACCGATTATCCATATTCCGTAGATGAAAAAGATAAATCAAAGGGCTGGATCTCGCGTTATGCCTGGGGGGATGATTACCACCATGTTATGGAAGATAAGCTCGGCGCTGTTATGAATTATATAAAAGAGGAAGCATCTGAGGAAGTTAGTAGTAAAATGTACGTTGATACGGGTCCTGTACTTGAAAGGGTTTATGGTAAATACGCGGGTGTAGGGTGGATTGGGAAAAATACCTGCCTAATAAACCAGGAAATCGGTTCATGGATTTTTATAGGGGAAATAATAACCAGCCTTGAGCTTGACTATGACAATCCTGTCCCCGATAGGTGCGGGACGTGTACAAGATGTATAGACGCATGTCCGACGGATGCGATTATAGAGCCGTATGTGCTTGATTCTAGGATTTGTATCTCATATCTAACAATTGAGCTTAAAGACAAAGTGCCTGTCCAACTTAGAGAGGGTATCGATAACAATATATACGGGTGTGATATTTGTCAGGATGTATGTCCCTGGAACAAAAGGGCCCAAATTACAGATGAGCCTGGATTTAAACCTAGAGAAGATTTGTACAGCCCGGATTTATCATACCTATCAGGGTTAAGTGTCGAGGATTTTAGAATGGTGTTTAAAGGAAGCCCTATAAAAAGGACAAAAAGGCGTGGACTCTTAAGAAATGTTATGATTGCTATGGGGAACTCAGGCAACAAGAATTTTATCCCGCATATCAAAGAATGCTTAAATGATGAAGAACCGCTTGTCAGGGCTCATGCGGTTTGGGCTTTGTGGCGAATAGACGGCCCCGGATCAAATAAAATTCTTTTAGATCATAGAACTGTAGAGACTGATGATTCGGTAAATGAGGAAATTGATTTACTTTTGAATACAGATTAAAGTTTTTATCTATATTCCATATAATCAAATAAATCGTTCATTTTACGAATACTAATTTCTATCAATTGAAACTCAGGGAACATATGACAGAAAAACAAAAACATGATGTTTTAGAAGCGAATGATAATTTTTACCATGCTGTCAAGAGTGGCGATATTGGCCAAATGGATAATGTTTGGATAAAAGATGCAAGTGTAAAATGTGTTCATCCGGGTTGGCCGATGCTCTATGGATGGGAAGCCGTCCGCCAGAGTTGGGAAAATATATTTAGCAATGGAGGGTCTCTCGACATTGAGCTTCCGGATATAAGCGCTCAAATTTCAGGGGATATGGCGTGGGTAATTTGTATAGAGAAGATTAGTTATAAAGTAGGAGATGAAATACAGTTTGTATTTGCTCAGTCAACTAATATATTCAAGTTTGATGGATCAAGCTGGCTTTTAGCGTTGCACCATGCGTCGCCAATCCCGGCACCGAGACGTGAAGTGATATCAAATGAAATATTACAGTAAAGATAGATAGCCATATGCTAGAAATTAAAATTGTAGAATAGATCAGCTCCGGGATTCTCTCCACCTACGTCAGCATCAATTGTAACATTTTTAAAAATCTGATATTCAACAAGAACTTTGTTATATGTAATATTAGTTGAGTCGATTATTGAGTTAGTTGTGCCTCTTTCGTAGGCTATGTAAAGGCCCTCAGCCAGGTATTTCCCTATTTCAACATTTGAAGTCGATACGCTTACCACATCAAGTGATACGGTGCTACCCAGCATTCTTTCCAACTGTGCTGCTGCAATTCCGCCGGCTACTCCTGAGGCTACATTTTGTATAGATTGCCTTTCTCCTGAGCTGATACCTGAAGATGAAGTTCCAAATACTAGATAAGATACGATGTCTGTTTCATCCATTGCGGGATCACTAGTTAGTTTTATTTCCGGTGATGATACCCTTCCGCTTATGTTGATATAAACATTGACATCTGAGACTCTGTATAGCGCCGTTATATCAAGGAATGGATCGAGTTCTTTAGATCCTGAAAAACTGACGTTTCCTTCCTCAATCCTAAAGAGTTTGCCAAGGGTTTCATAAGTGCCCCTTATAACACTTATATCCCCAATTATTCTCACCGTCTGATCATATTTTTTCTTGATATCCAGGTCTCCGCGTAACTCAATGTTTGCTCCGCGACCTCTTACCCAGTTATTATTGCGCATCTTTACCTGCAAATCGAGAGCGACATTCTTATCAAAGTAGTTTTCTTCCTCTCCGCTATCTAAAACAAATTCATCCTGCTCTACATCGGCGAATTGAATTTCCTCTACTTCCCTTTGTGGCTGATCGGGTATTGTGACCCTGGTTTTTGCAACAATAATTTTCCCAGCTATATATACTTTTTCACCTTCTCCTTTTATATTTAGATCACCTGTAAGTTGAGTTGAAATACTCTTAGGCTTTATTAAAAAGTTGTCCATTTCACCGCTTAAAGTGTATGAGAGAGTAGGTATGTCCAATTCCCCATTAAATGTAGCGGTGCCATTGCCGGAGTTTATTTGCAAATCTTGAAGTACAGCTTTTTGACCATTCATTTCAATGACAGCGTTGGGGATGCCAATATCATTCCTGATCGACTTTGTCTGAAATGTAGCTTCTTGAAGCTCTATCCGTCCAATTAGTGTAGGGCTTACAAGGTTTCCTGATGCCTTAAGATCGATAACCAGAGTGCCCTCTGACTTGGTGATTTCGTCAGCCAAGCTTGAAACAGGGCTTAGATTAATCCCACTTGAAATTACACTTAGATTAATTGTCGCTTTTTCAATATTCTCACCAAGTTTATTAAAGTTAAGGTCAATATTTGAGTTCCCGATGGCCTCAAAAACGTTTGTCGAACCTTCGGTAATTAGAAACTGTATATTAAGATTTTGATCTTGGTAAGAAAGGTTAAAAGACACGTTATCATTATCGAAATCCTGATACTGCAAGTCCTGGGATTGTATATTCGCGTTTATAACCGGGTTCTGCATCGTGCCCTGGAGCTCCAGGTTAGCGGTTATGGTTCCCTGAACAGGGGTCTCGAACTCAAGGGCTTTTGTTATATCATCCAAGCTTAGATTGTTTAATTTTACATCTGCATCTATGTTGCCGTTGTAATATATATTTGCATTGGCTAGGACAGAGTTGTCGTTATAGAAGAGGTTAAAATTCTGAAGTATAAAGCTGTCAGGTGCGATGGTTATTAGTATGTTTTCTCTGTTATCAAGTGTTGTGTCTTCAAGCTTCAATATCAACTCACTTATTTCTATGTCTTTTTGAGTAGTGCTCAAATCAAGCAGCGTCGCTTTCATTTCATAACTAAACTGATCATCTTCAATAATGTTTAGATCAAGGTTTATGGCTGTTCCCTCGCTCGTTATATCAAGTGTAATTTCTTGTATTTCCTTCTTATTTATTGCCGCACTGTTGATATCTACTTTAGCTTTAAGCACTGGGTTTTCAGTGCTAATTGTCCCCTCGCCGTCAATTTTTATTGATTTTGCGCTGTATTTCTTGTCCATTGAAAAATCCAACACTTCTCCGTCTATAGTGATTTTTGGATTTTGAAGGGCTCCCGTCACATCACCGCTCGCCTTCAGGCTTCCTGATAGAGCAAGATTTGGAGACATTTCTGAAATAAAACCTAGATTCTCGACCTCTATCTCATACTTGAAGTCTGCTCCCAATTTCTCGGGGCTTTTGCCGGATACAATTAATTTATTCTTGTCAGAGTTAAGCGTAAGAGATTTTATGTCTAGTATCTGATTTTCATATGAAACGTCTATACTTCCATCTGTAATGTTGATTCCAAAAATGCTTGAAGGGTCTATATTGCCTTCGACATCTGCAGAGAGGTATTCTAAGAAGTCTCCTTTTAAAGGTATTTGACCTTTTATATTAAATTGTGATGTTATCTTGCTAAAGTAATTTTGATCTGCGAGTATGGAGCCAAGGTTCACTTCCTCTAGCGTTAATTTCACATCAACTCCAGCTCCACTAGTTGAATAATCTGCTGTCCCCGTTAGTTTCAAATCTCCGGCGTCACTACCCTTAATTTCAAATTTCTTTATGTTTGCTTTAACGTTTAGGTCTGAAAACTCTTCCCAGCTACCAACCACATTTATCTCGGAGTTAAGGACTGCCCCAAGTTGAGTATCAATAAGAAGGTCTGAAGGAGTGTCGATTGCTGCTTCAAGAAGTGTAAAAATCTCTGTTGTCTTTATGTCATTTAATAAAAGTGTGAGATCAAAATTATTATTACCTTCTTTAGAGATTATCCTATTAAGATCAATATCCCCGTCTAGTTTTATTGCTCCCAAATCGCTATTAAAGTTGCCACCCGTTATTTGGATAGTTGTGCCGGACATGGAGATCTCTTCCAATGTTCCTGATACTTTGTTGTGGAAAATCTCTGACTCGGGGATTTTAATAGTCGCCTTGGCTCTAATATTCGTATAGCTTATATATTCTCCGCTGCCTTCAGTCTCTACGTTTAAAGTCCCGATGTTTTCTATTACAAAATTTTGGACCGAAGCATTAAACGAAAATTTAGGTTTGTCTTCAAGGTTATCCGCTTCTGCGTCCAATTTGATCTCAGCATTATTGAATAAGACTTTGAAGTTTTTTATATAGGCTCTATCACTTGAGTAATAAGCTTTGGTTGATAAGCCTTCAACAGAGATATTTTGATCAGGGGCGTTAAAGTCCGCATTTTTTAAATCAAGCTCTATTTCTCTGTATATATCGATTAATTTTACTGATAGATCTACTTCAGGAATTACGTATTTTGAAACCTTGCTATCGACCCTGTCATCCGTAGTTATTAGAGCGTCTTGTAGAAGGAACTTGGACAGTATTATGCTCCAGTCAGGAGGACTCTTTTCTTTATCGTTTTCTTTTTTTTCTTCAGCTTCGCCAATTTTTTCAAAATTCCATGTGCCGTCCGTATATTTTATAAGATTTACTTCTAGACCGTTTATTAAGAGATTGTCTACAGGTACCACTTTACTGAATAATGTTGAACTGTTTAGCATATGAGGAAGGGAGTAATCAAGTGCAATCTCTTTTACTGTTACAAAGTTCTCACCTTCAATGACGAAAGAAACGTCTGACAATTTGATGTTGTTAAAAAAGTTTCCCTCAAGCTCTCCGATGGTAAATATCTGCCCGGTTGTGGAGCTTACGATGCTTTCAGCTGTACTTCTTACCAGGTTCCTGAAATATTGGGTTTGGGATAGAAAGAAAAGACCTACTAGAGCGACAATTATAACGATGAAGAAAATTCTGATGGAGGCTAGGATTCTTTTACGCATGATTTAAATTATTGGGAATTTAACACTAAGCTCACAAGTAATATTATGTGTAAGAATGATGCTAAACCGCCAAACTAATAATATTACAGAGTTATTATACCCTAGAGGTTTTTTAAAATCATATGAATTTAATTGTTCCATGTGACAGCTATTTTCTAGAGACTTGATATATTCCAATAAGTATCAGTGCTCCACCTACAATAACACCTCCGTCCAGTCTGTTTCCAAGGATTGCCCAGTCGAAGATAAGTCCGAAAACAGGGACTAGCATGGAGGAAAAAGTCGTGATTTTGATATCCAGGTTTTTAAGCAGGTAAAACCATATAGTAAAGTCCACGGCTGAGGCTATTAAACCGGTAAATAGGAGTATGTATATAGAGTGCGCATTCCACTCGATGTTTAATATTCCTTCAGTAGGTATTGCTAGCAAAGCTAGACCAATAGCACCTATGGAAAGCTGCAAACTGCTGACCATATAGATATTCTCTCCGCCCATACGTTTCTTAACCCAAATATTTGAAACCGCCCAAGATATAGCTCCACCAATTATCAAAAGTTCTCCGAATAGTATCTCGGAGTTTTGATGTACTAATGTATCCCAGCCGAGGATACAAACGATTCCGATCGTACCAAGTGCAACCCCTAGCCACTTGCCTCTATTAAGTCGTTCTTTTAAATAAAAGTGAACTAGAAATATTGTCCATATAGGCATAGTATAAAGAAGTACTGAGGTCTTTCCGGCTGTAACATACTTCATGCCGTATAACATAAGACCAAACATTAGGGTAGTTTGGAAAATTGCGATCATTAAGTAGTCTGGAAGCTTTTCTAATTTTGGCCATTCTATCGACTTCACCCTTACAAATATGATCATTGCTACGCCGCCTATTGCACATCTCCATGCCGCAAAGGTAAAAGGCTCTGCGTACCCAAGTCCCATCTTCATGAGCACCCATGAGTATCCCCAGGTGGTGATTGTGAAAACAAGTAGAAAAATGTATAGAAATGTTTTATTCATTTAGAATGCCAATTTATATTCTTTACTGATATTACAGCTATTTAAACTCTAGAACACGCATAAGTACGTTGATTCAATTAACTCATTATCCTATGCAATCTTCTCGTCTTGACAAGGAAACTTAAATATTTATAATTACGTACCCTTTAAATTTTATCTGGGGTCTATTTTTTAAATTGGTCTAATCAAAGTAAAGGTGAGCAGGCTGTAATTAGTTCTAATTTATATCTTATTATAAGGCTGAATCTGGTTGCAGGGGAAGCCGGAGATGCTAAACTAAGTCAGTCTAATCCTATATAGTTTGTACCCCAAATCTTTAAATATTTAGCAGTATTGTATGTATTATTTAACTTTTGATCGGAGGTATATAAAGGTGAAGATTTTAGTAATAATAAGTCAAACACAAGATACAGAGGCTAAGATTCAAGTCTCGGCAAGCGGTGATTCCATTGATACTGAGGGTATGAAATGGATTATGAACCCATATGACGAGTTTGCTATTGAAGAAGCGATTCAAACCAAGGAAAAACACGGGGGGGAGGTAGTGATTGTAGCAATAGGTCCTGCGAGGGTCATTGAAATAATAAGGCAGGCGCTTGCAATGGGTGCGGATAGTGCTGTGCACATTAAGGGCGATAGTTTTGCGGATACTGATTCGTTTGCTACAGGAAAGCTTATCGCGAGTGAAATTAAAAAACTTGGTGAGTTTGATGTGATTTTTACGGGTATGAAAATAATTGATGAAGAATCCGGGCAAGTCGGCGTTCAAGTAGCCGAAGAGCTTGGCATTCCTCATGTTTCTTTGGTAAGTAAAGTAATTGAGATTAACCCAGATTCAAAGAAGGCGATTTGCCAGAAAGAAATTGATGGTGGGCATGTAGTTGTTGAGGTGCCGCTACCCTGTCTTATTACCTGTCCGGACGCTATGAACGAACCAAGATATGCATCATTGCCAGGAATTATGAAGGCAAAGAAAAAGCCTCTTACTGAAGTCAGTATTGATGATATTAATTTTGACGACTTGGGATTTTCAAAAGATGCGGTAAGCAAAGAAGGCGCAAGAGTTAAAACCATTGGTATCGAAGTACCACAAATCGAAAGAAAATTAAAAATAATCAAAGGCGATGACGAACCTATGGTGAAGGGAGAGGCAGTTGCCAAATCTGCTGAGGAGCTTATTAAACTTCTTAGGGAAGACGCCAAAGTTATATAGCACGACATACAACATATATAGAAAATGTAGGAGGAAAGAAATGAGTAACGATGTTTGGGTAGTGGCTGATCTAAAATTAGATGGAACCATTAGAAAAGTGACTTTTGAGGCACTAACAGAAGCTAAAAAGAAACTGGTAGGGAAACTCGGTGGGCAGCTATGTGCCGTGCTTCTTGGCTCGGGAGTTTCAGGGCTTGAAGGGGAGTTAGGCAAGTATGGTGCTGAAAAAGTATATGTCGTTGATAGCGAACTATTAAAAGATTTTAATACCGAAGGCTATGTTATTGCACTAAGCGAATTAATTAAACAAAATGAGCCCGCTGTTGTAATTGCCGGAAACACGGTGTTCGGTCAGGATTATTTCCCTAGAGTTGCCGCGCGCGTAGGTTCTGGGGTTGCGATGGACACGATCTCGATTGATCTTTCTTCAGATAACAAGCTCCAAATAGAGCGTTTTTCACATTCGAGTAAAGCTGTACAGAAGCAGGTGTTTCACGGCGGAACAACTATGATGGCAACAGTGAGACCAAACTCATTTAAAACAGAAGAAGCTCCAGCTACGCCCGAAGTTGTATCAGGCTCGGTAGAATTAAACCCTGGAGATATTCATGTAAAAGTAGTCGAGCTTCAAACAAAAGAATCAGACAGGCCCGAATTGACTGAAGCAGAGAGAGTTGTCGCGGGTGGGCGAGGATTGGGTAGTGAAGAGAATTTCAAATATATATATGAGCTTGCAGATGCTCTGGGTGCAGCTGCAGGTGCTACACGTGCTGCGGTAGACGCAGGCTACTGTCCTTACGACATGCAGGTCGGGCAGACCGGTAAAGCGGTATCGCCGAACCTATATATAGCGATTGCGATTTCAGGTTCTATTCAGCATATTGCAGGAATGGGTTCTTCTAAGGTTATTGTTGCTATCAATAAAGACCCTGATGCTCCTATATTTCAAAAATGTGACTACGGTATAGTAGGCGATCTTTTTGATATATTGCCGCCGTTTACAGAAAAAGTTAAAGCGCTACTTTCAGAAGGGTAACACTAAGTACTAACTATAGGGACGGCCGAGTGGTCGTCCCTACTATATCTACCATCTCTATTTTAGCTATTTTCTCACCCAAGAATCTTCCTGCCACAGATAAAAAAGTATCGGATATATCGGTCAAATAAAACTCTCTTTTGGACTGAGAATTGTTTTTGTTAAGAAGGTTTTCTTTGCTTAATATATCTTTAATTTGAGAGGCTGTTTCTTGGGCTGAATCAACAAGAGTGATTTGATTGCCCATAACCTTTCGAATTGTCTGTTTTAGTAGCGGGTAGTGCGTACATCCAAGAACCAGAACATCTATTCCGGTGTCTTTTATAGGATTTAGGTACTGCTCAGCAATACGTTCAGTTATTTCCCCTTCTGTCCACCCTTCATCAGCTAACGGTACGAACAGCGGGCATGCTTTTGAAAATACTTCGATTTCGGAATTTATATTTTCTATAGCTTGTTTGTATGCACTGCTATTTATGGTTGATGGTGTTCCTATTACTCCGATCTTTCCTGTTTTAGTAACACTAGCAGCTTTTCTGGCTCCCGGCTCAATAACTCCTATTACCGGTATATCAAATTCATTCTTCAGACTAGGAAGAGAAACAGAGGATGCAGTATTACAAGCTACTACCAATAGCTTGATGCCTTTTGATATCAGGAACTCTGTGTTGCTATGCGAATAAGCAATTATAGTCCTGCCTGATTTTGTTCCGTAAGGAACTCTGGCTGTATCACCAAGATATATAATATCTTCACCCGGCAAACTCTTAATTAGCTCTTTTACTACCGTGAGGCCGCCTATACCGGAGTCAAATACACCAATTGGGGCATTTTTTATTTCATTTTTCATAGGTTCATTCATATGGTCAAGAATAATGATATTGTTGCTTAGAAGAACACTTCAATCGCTTTCTCTATTGAATCCACTCCGACAAGAGAGATAGAATTATTCCTAGACGCGACTCTGTCAAGATTTATTTTAGGAACTACACATTTGTTAAAACCAAGTTTCTGGGCTTCATTTATTCTCATATCAATGTGGGAGACGCCTCTGACCTCCCCCGCTAAGCCGATTTCACCAAATACTACAACCCCAGGGTCTAGCGGTTTGTTCAAAAAGCTTGAAACAAGGGCCATAGAGATTGCCAAATCAATTGCGGGCTCTTCAATCTTTACTCCCCCTGCTACATTCATGAACACATCTTGCCCCAGTATTTGAAGCCCTGCTCTTTTTTCAAGAACTGCTAAGAGCAATGACACGCGGTTATTATCAAGTCCTATTGTAGTTCTTCTGGGCATCCCAAAACTACAGGCAGACACCAGAGCCTGAATTTCAACGAGTATTGGTCTTGTCCCTTCAATGCTCGGTGTGACAACAGAACCAGAGGCATTTTCCGGCCGCTCGGATAAGAATATCTCAGAAGGGTTCTTGACCTCTTTGAGTCCTATGTCCATCATCTCAAATACGCCGATTTCATTTGTAGAGCCGAATCTATTTTTTATAGCTCTTAAAATTCTATATGGCTGGTCTTTTCCTCCTTCAAAATAAAGCACTGTATCGACCAAATGCTCAAGAACTTTAGGTCCCGCAATCGCTCCTTCTTTTGTGACGTGACCAACAAGAAAGATTGCAGGGCCGCCCGTTTTTGCGTGCTGCATTAATTTAGCGGTACACTCTCTAATCTGACCCACGCTGCCTGGAGCGGACGCCAGCTCCTCTGTATACATCGTCTGGATAGAGTCTATTACCGCTATTAGAGGTGAAAGAGCCTTTATTCTTTCGATTATGCTTTCGACAGAAGTTTCGCATAGTACGAACACTCTATTCGACGTGACCCCAATTCTTTCAGCCCTAATTTTAATCTGCTCGGGTGATTCCTCTCCCGTAACATAAAGAAGATTAAGACTATCGCCCATATCCGATGACGAACTAATATCGTTTAGCATCTGGAGCGCGAGAGTCGATTTCCCTATCCCGGGATCGCCGCCAACTAATATTACAGATCCTGGGACAAATCCTCCTCCAAGTACCCTGTCCAATTCTTTATTATGGGTGAGGTACCTCTCTTCTTTATCACTTTGAATTTCCGTTATTGGTATCGGCTCTGAGGTCTTATTAGTTTTATAAGCTCTTTTTGCTTTTTGTTGTTGCTCTTCAACGTATGTATTCCAGCTTTCGCATTCAGGGCATTTCCCTAGCCATCTGGGTGAAGAGTTTCCGCAGTTTTGGCATACGAACTGTGTGATTATTTTTGATTTTTTCATACGATATTTAGTTTGCTAAAAGTAAGGAGATTATACTACATAATTTAGGACAATGGACGATTCGATAAATAAAGGCTAAATTGATTTTTATAAGCCTGTTATTAGAATTTTGTATATTAAATGTCTATGGAGGACTCATGAGGGAAACTTTAATTGTTACATTAATGCTTTTGGTTGGATCTTTGACGTTTCAAATTACTCACAGTATTGCACACCCATGGACGGAATCAGAAATTGTTATTGTTAATCTTGAGCAAAACTATTTTGAAGCGCTTAAAAACCAGGACCAAGAGCTTATGGATTCACTTCTGCATGAGAACTTTGTCATTTCAAGTATGACTAGAATGACATCCCCGTCTCTGGACAAGCAAACATTTCTTACAACGTTGCCAAAACAAATTATCACATTTCAGGAAATAACACATGTAAAGGTAAATATTAAGGGGAACATGGCCAAGTCTGTAGTAAATATAAGTATGATAAAAACTTATGATGGTAAAGATCATAGCGGAGATTATGAAGTATATAGTATCTGGGTTAAGGAAGGCGGAAATTGGAAATTGCTTGACCGTAGAATAAAATTTGTAGAACCATATTAATAAATTATTTCGTAAGTGTTGTTAGGAACCCCGATAAATATTAACATGTGACGCAGAGATCAGGCTTTTTAATGGATATAATAAAAAGTAATAGGGGATGGGAATTAGTATAAGGAGATTTTATTAGTTATGATGGCAGCACTTTTTTTATTATATGTCATTACAATGGTTCTTGCCTGGTACGGCAAGAGACGTGAATCTATCTATTTATTCATGATCACTTTGATACTTTGTGTGCTGTGGTTTAGGCACCATATTACAGATCCTTTAAATATTAATTTATGAGAATCAAAAAATGACCCCTTCACTCGCCACTAGAATAAACTCTTATGCTGTTTTAGGCATTTGCGGTGTGTTACTGGGGGCATACTATATCCAGTTTGTCGAAGGAGAATTTCCTTGTCCACTGTGTTTGCTTCAAAGGCTTGCCATGCTAGGGGTTGCTTTTGGAGCTATGCTTAATTTGAGGTACGGCATACACACAAGACATTATGGGGTTTCTTTACTAAGTGCTGTTTTTGGTGCCTCAATTTCAATACGTCAAATATTACTTCACATTGACCCCTCAGACTCCGGTTACGGTTCACCCGTTTTAGGTATGCACCTCTACACCTGGGCTTTTATTGTATTTGCGGTTGTGATACTTCTTATAGGGATAATGATGTTTTTCGAAACTCAATTTGAGGATAGTTCTGAAAACAGGTCTGCCAAAAGTATCGGCTGGTTTGTAAAAGCGGTATTTTTCTTAGTTGTATTGATTGCCGCTTCTAATGTTATAACAACCTTCCTTGAATGCGGGTTCGGTCAGTGTCCGGATAACCCAACATCTTACAAAGAACTTTCCTAAATGCTTTTTATCTTGATAATAAATGTTTGGTATATTATTCTTTAGTTTTTGAAGTAAATAGACCGTATTTGATTATAACTTTAACCCTTTCCGATGTAAGGAGGCTTAGAATGTTTGACAATTCATTTTCCAGAAGAAAGTTTTTACAGATCAGTGGAATTGGGGTATTTACCGCCGCTTCGTTAAACCTGGGCGGAATGCTGTCTATCCCGGAGGCTATAGCTGATGAATCTAAAAGGCCGCAAAACGCAGATGAAGCACTACAAGCTCTAATGGAAGGGAATAAGAGATTTGTAAATTCTCTTAAAAAGAGTCCTGGAAGATCGGCTGAGCGCCGTAAAGAAGTTGCGGCGGGGCAAAATCCTTTTGTAGCAATCTTAGCCTGCGCTGATTCAAGAGTTGCTCCTGAGATTCTCTTTGATCAGGGAATAGGAGATTTATTCGTGGTCAGAGTCGCTGGAAATATAGTTAATCCAACTAATTACGGGATACAGGGAAGTTTAGAATTTGGGGTGCTGGCATTGGGAGCGCCCTTGATAATGGTACTCGGACACAGCGGGTGCGGAGCTGTTGCAGGCGCTATAGAAGCTTTACAGAATGGAACTAAATTCCCCGGCTCCATAAATGATATTGTACAAACAATAAAGCCTGCTGTAGAAAAAGCTAAAGGTGAAAAGGGTGATCTTCTTCATAATTCAATAATATCTAATGTCCGGATAGGGGTTAATAAACTCGAGACTTCAGACCCGGTAATTGCCAAAATGGTAAAAGAGGGAAAAGTAAAAGTTGTAGGCGCTAATTACGATCTTAAAACAGGTGAAGTTAAGTTGGTCAGCTAGTATAAAATTTTATTGTAATTCCATTTCATTAAAAAATTCTCTAAAGTACTTAAAGAATATTTTCCTTTAGATAGTAGACCTCTATTTTCAGGAAGGTCTTTATTATGGCGACAGGCTCCAAAAAAGTAATTTACGTAGCTCTTATAGGAAATGCCCTTATTGCTATACTTAAATTCATAGCTGCGGCCATTACAGGAAGCTCTGCTATGTTGTCAGAGGCTATTCATTCTCTGGTGGACACCGGTAATCAGGTTTTACTATTGTATGGGTTAAAACGGGCACAAAGACCCCCGGACAAGAACTTCCCATTTGGATACGGAAAGGAGATCTATTTTTGGAGCTTCATTGTTGCAATACTAATTTTTGCACTGGGAGCCGGTATATCTATCTATGAGGGCATAATTCATCTTCTCCATCCAAAACCTATCACTACTCCATATATTAACTACATCGTTATCGGTTTCGCTATGATGTTTGAGGGTTTTGCATGGTACTTTGCTTTTAAGGCATTTACTAAGTCAAAAGGTAAGTGGAGTTACATAATGGCTGTACAAAAAGGAAAGGATCCATCAATCCTTGTTGTTCTTTTCGAAGATTCAGCCGCATTAATTGGACTTGTGGTTGCATTTCTCGGCATTTTTCTAGGTCAGGTCACAGGGATAGTTTATTTTGACGGCGCTGCGTCAATAATTATAGGCCTTATTCTGGCCGGTACCGCTACATGGCTGGCGTATGAAACTAAGGGTTTATTAATAGGTGAAAGTGCCAATGATTCTATAGTTCAGGGAATAAGGGAGCTTGCTTCTGGTCATGACTACGTTGAGCATGTAAATGAAGTGCTGACTTTGCATATGGGTCCTGACTTTATACTTGTGAATATAAGCCTTGACTTCATGGATGAAGCCACGGCCGATGAAATTGAGACCACAGTCGAAAAGCTGGATAAAGAGATAAAGAAGAACTACTTGCAAGTGAAAAGAGTCTTTGTCGAGGCTGAAGCCAGAAAAAGTTCGAATCCTGAAAAATTGCCTAATTAAAAGGCGTAAGTGGGCTTGAAAATCCCATACTAGTGACTATCTTAAGCTTGAACTAGTTGAATTTCCTATCAACAATATCCAAGCATATTAACAGGGGGTATGTTACATAAATGTCTGAAAAAGCTGCAAAAAAATATGAATTCCAGGCTGAAGTAAAACAAGTGCTGGACATTGTTATTAATTCTCTATACACCGACAAAGAGATTTTTATAAGAGAGCTTGTATCTAATGCTTCAGATGCGCTCGAAAAATTGAGATATCTACAACTAACGGAAAAAGAAGTCTATGATGAAGAGCTTCCTTTAGAAATTAGTATTACTACAGATGACAAAGAAAATACTATAACAATAGAAGATCATGGAATTGGAATGACCCGGGATGAACTCACCCAAAACCTGGGCACAATCGCCCATTCGGGATCAAAGGCTTTCCTTGATGCCGTAAAGAAAGGAGGCGAAGTTAAACAAAACCTGATCGGGCAGTTCGGGGTTGGTTTCTATAGTGTGTTTACGGTTGCTAAGTCTGTAGAGGTTTATACGCATAACTGGAAAAAAACTGCAAAGAGTCTTTTGTGGAAAAGTGACGGTGGAGGAACTTACGAAATAGAGAGTGCAAAGGGTGTGAGGCGCGGTACAAAGATCGTAGTAGGTTTAAAAGAAGAAGATAAAGAGTTCTCAAATACTGAAAGGGTAAAACATGTCCTCAAGCACTATTCAAGCTTCGTACAATTCCCTATTAAGTTAAACGGTGAGCAGATTAATAACATCCAGCCCATATGGATGAGAAACAAGAATGAGATAAAGGATGAGGAGTATACTGAGTTTTATAAATTCCAGGCAAACGCTTTTGATGATCCTAACTATAGGATGCACTTTAGCTCGGATGCTCCAATTGAAATAAACGCCCTTATCTTTGTACCTAAACTCAATCCGGAGCAATTGGGTTTTGGGAAAGTTGATCCGGGCGTTAGTCTTTACTGCAAAAAAATACTGATCGACTCAAATCCTAAAGGGCTTCTTCCGGACTGGATGCGATTTCTAAAGGGGGTAGTGGATAGCGCTGATCTTCCTCTCAATATATCTCGTGAGAAGATGCAGGACAGTGCGCTTGCAAATAAAATCGGTCAGGTAATAACGGGGCGGTTTATTAAGCTGCTTGAAGAAGAGTCTAAAAACGATCAGGAGAAGTATAAAGAGTTTTATCAGAACTTTTCAATATTTATAAAGGAAGGGGTGGCAGCAGATTTTAAGAACCGGGATCAGCTTGCAAAACTTCTTCGCTACGAGTCCTCGGCAGCTGAAAAAGGTGAATTTACTACTCTTGATGAATATGTGTCCCGAATGAAAGAAGAGCAAAAAGAGATTTATTATTTATATGCACCTAATAGGGAAACAATAGACGGCGGTCCTCATCTGGAGGCTTTTAAGGCCAGTGGGATCGAAGTGCTATATCTATATGAGCCAGTTGATGAATTCGTGATGACCAGTCTGGCAAAGTATGACGATAAGGACCTCGTTTCCGCTGATAACTCGGATATTGTGCTTGAGGAAGTCACGTCTGACAAAAAGAAAGACTTAATGTCCGATGATGACGCAAAAACTCTTTGTGAATGGATCAAGGAGACACTTGGTGATTCCGTCAATGATGTCAGCGTTAGCAAACGTCTGGTCGATAGCCCCGCGATTGCTCTTAATGCGGATAAGGTTATGACGCCGTCAATGCGGCGAATGATGAAAGCGATGAAACGGGACGTTAATATGCAGAATTCTGTTAACCTTGAAATTAACCCAGGCCATGAACTTATCAAAAATCTGGCCGGCCTTAAAGATAAAGATTCCGATACTGCCAAACTTGTAGTTGAGCAAATACTAGATAATGCATTGATTGCAGCAGGTTATCTAGAGGATCCAAGAGAAATGGTGAGCCGTGTATATAAGATTCTTGAGCTGGTTACGGAGAAGTAAAATTTTACTAATGAAAACTTTATGAATTTGAGGCGTATTATGATTACTAAAAAATATGCAGACCATAATGTTCTGGATTCCCCCTATGCCAGGGAAATGCGGGAGATAATTAATAGCAATGAATATGAGAGAGCGGGTGTAGCAATAGCAGTTGATATGGAGCAGATGGATGCTCATTATCATAAAACTTTCGATCAGATTTTCTTTGTTTTGGACGGAGATTTGAAGTTTGAGTTTTATGATCCCCAAAATGGTAATACTTGGACTGTAGAATCGTCCCTAAATGATCTAGTTATAGTCAAAGAAGGGATCCATCATAAGGTACTTAGAGCTTCTGAGCATAACAGGCTTCTTGTGGTATCCATACCACAATACGATCCCGATGATGAGAACCCGTCAGATAAGATTTAATTTTATAGTATTGAACGGGTATCCTAACAAATTATGATCACAGAAATATTAAGAGGCTTATAATATGAAATTTAAAGGTACAGATAATTATATTTCGACAAGGGATTTAAATCTTGCCGTAAATGCTTCTATAACACTTGAGAGGCCGCTTTTAATAAAGGGTGAGCCGGGCACAGGTAAAACTATGCTGGCGTTTGAAGTGGCTGAAGCTCTTGAGAAAGATATAATCACTTGGCATATCAAATCCACCACCACAGCACAGCAAGGGCTCTACGAGTACGACGCTGTATCGAGGCTTCGCGATTCGCAATTGGGAGATGAGAGGGTGAGTGATATATCAAATTATATTAACAAGGGAAAATTGTGGGAGGCTTTTGAGTCAAAAAAACAGGTTGTATTGCTAATTGACGAGATAGACAAGGCAGACATTGAATTTCCCAATGATTTACTCCTTGAGCTGGATATGATGGAGTTTTATTGCTACGAGCTAAAAATAACTGTAAAAGCTAAACACCGCCCTATTATTATCATTACTTCTAACAACGAAAAAGAGCTGCCGGACGCTTTTTTGAGAAGGTGTTTCTTTCATTACATCAGTTTTCCGGAGCGTGAGACTCTTAAATCAATTGTAAAGGTTCATTACCCCAAGCTTGAGAATAAATTAATTGAGAACGCGATGAATGTGTTTTATGATCTAAGGGGAATTGACGGTCTTAAGAAAAAACCCTCTACCAGCGAGCTCATAGACTGGATTAAACTCCTTATAGTAGGCAAGGTCACAGAATCTGAATTAGGTGATGTGGACTTGTCAGAAGAACTTCCTCCTTTGGCAGGAGCACTGCTTAAAAACGAGCAGGATCACGATCTACTTACCCGTATTAGGCTCAGGTTTAGACGGTAACTAGTTACCTTTATAAAAATGCAGGTGAGATATGTTCCTAGACTTTTTCTTACTACTTAAAAATGACGGTATTCCGGTAACGATCAGAGAATACCTGACATTTCTTGAAGCGCTTGATAAAGATGTTGTAGAATATAGCGTCGACGACTTCTACTTCCTTGGCCGCACATCATTAATCAAACATGAGCACCATTTAGATAGATTTGACCTCCTTTTCGGATATTTTTTTGAAGGGATAGAGAAGATAGATATGGAAGAATTTATGAAAATCCCTGAGGAGTGGCTTAAGAAAAGTTTCGTAAATAAGCTTACCGACGAAGACAAGGAAATGATTAAAGCTATGGGCGGGCTCGATAAACTGCTTGAGCGCCTTAAAGAACTTATGAAAACCCAGAAGAAAAGGCATCAGGGCGGTAATAAATGGATAGGGACAGGAGGGACTTCACCCTACGGGGCTTATGGATTCAATCCCGAAGGTATCAGGATCGGGCAGGAAGAAAGCAGGAACAGAAGAGCTATTAAAGTTTGGGATAAGCGGGAATTTAAAGACTTGGATGACGGTGTTGAGCTTGAGACAAGGAATATGAAGATGGCGCTCAGGAGACTCCGCATACTAACACGAGAAGGAACCAAAGAGGAGCTTGATCTGGATAAGACTATTGATAAAACGTCCAGGAATGGCGGTCTTCTTGAGCTAGAGATGGTGGCGGCTAAAAAGAACAATGTAAAAGTACTTTTGTTTCTCGATATTGGAGGCTCGATGGATGATCATATTGAGCTATGTTCACGTTTGTTCTCAGCAGCTAAATACGAATTTAAGCATTTAGAGAACTATTACTTTCATAACTGTCTCTATGAATCGGTCTGGAAGGATAATGTTAGGAGACGGCAGGAAGCCATACCCACATTTGAAGTACTGCACACCTATAACAGCGATTATAAAGTGATTATAGTTGGAGATGCTTCTATGTCCCCGTATGAGCTCTTATACCAGAACGGGAGTGTAGAGCATGATAACGATGAAGCGGGGTTTGTATGGCTTGATCGCCTTAAAGATCAATTTTCAGATATGGTATGGCTTAACCCTGTGCCTGTTGATGAGTGGCGCTATACAGAGTCAATTGGAATGGTAAGGGAGTTTATGAAAGACCGCATGTTTCCACTAACGATGGGAGGCTTACAGCAGGCAATTAAAGCTCTTAAAGATAAGAAGGTGAAGTTTGAGGGGCATTAACTTCGGCCATTCTGAACCATATCCCGGACACGATCAGTATCTCTTTATAAACTATTGAAAGCTAAAAAATGATCCAATCTATAGACCATATAAACATTGTTGTTTCAGATCTGGAAAGGTCGGTGAAGTTTTATACCGAGATTCTGGGATTTGAGAAGACAAACAGCGCCCATCTTGAGGGGGACTGGATTGAGTCAATTGTCGGAATCAAGGGTGTAGTTGCTGATGTAGTATTTATCGTTGCACCTGCCGGGGAGCCGCGTATTGAGCTGCTCTGCTATAAATCTCCAATTGGCGAATCTATACCTGCTAATTCACTTGCAAATACAATTGGTCTACGTCACATTGCCCTTAGAGTCGATGATATACAAGCCTCAGCTAAGAAACTAAAAGATGCGGGTGTAAGACTGCTGAGCGAGCCTGTGACTGTTCCTACAACTGTTGTTACTCACGACGCAGGGCATAAGATGCTCTGCTATTTCTACGACCCTGACGGTGTGCTGCTTGAAATTACTGAGTATAAATAACTATACTAATCCCAGTACAAACGCTTTATTCGAGATATTTACCACAATGTGCATTATGAAAGCGGGCCAGAAAGATTTTCCGCGGTAGCATATATATCCCCAGAGCAGTCCTGTAAATATTGTGCTGATCGTTTCTATCTCGGGCTTTCCGAAATGCAAAAGTACAAAGGGAATCATCTGTATAATAATGCTGCCCTCTTTGAATTTCTCTTTTAGTCCGAACAGCATGAACCCGCGGAATAAGAACTCCCACCCCAGCATATATACCCCCATCTGGAGCGCGTATTTAAGCAGATCAAAGTTTCTGTGGGAGCGGTAGTAACCTTGCACGGAAGACATGTCGGAGGTGAAATAGAGTATTGGAATTGCTATAGCGAGAAAGATTAGAATATAAGGCAGCCAGAGTCTGTAATTCCCTAGCCTCAGGCCAAAATCAAGCGGGTTCTTCCTTAGAAATATTAATATAGTAAGTACAGGAAATATCCCAAAATATATAAAAGAGCTGATCCAGAAATTTTCTATCTCACGGTAGCTATGCAGAATCATAAAGAGGGTCGCGAAACAGATAACAACAATTTCGTTATACCAATTTTTGAGAAAGCCGATCAGGTTCTTAAGCTCTGTTGAAATATTATTTGCCATAGGCCTTAGATGAGATATTTATTTACTGGTTTCAGTAGCGATAGTTTTTAAAAGGTTTTTAGATAGCATTGGCCCACGCTCAAGGAAATTCCCGTCCGGGCCATAAACAAGAAAAAAAGGAATTGCGGGTATGTTGTAATATTTAACCAGTGGATTTTCCAAATTTATAATATCGATTTCTCTAAGTGCCATATTGTTGACCCTCTCTGCAAGCTCTCCAAGTTTTTCCTTAAGCGGTTTACAAGGCGCACACCAGTCGGCATAAAACATAAAGACCGTATATTTGTGGGGTTCAAGATATTTCATCACATTTATCAACCTGCCCCTGCTAATCAGCTTAACTTTCTCAAATTGGGAATTATTATAAGCCGTCTCCATATTATCGGAGCCGTATGATAGGGTAGGGCTTAAGCCCGGTATTACCAACAAGAAAAAAAGACTTAGAAAAATTTTATGTAATAGTGAGTTTCTATACATAGTAACTGAAAGACCTTTCCTTCTATTTATAAGCATTATAAGAAACACTAACAATCAATCAAAAATTAGCGTCCGGTTGCCGTAAACAAGTATATGGCGTTTCAGGTGGTGCCAGATGGCCTGTGATAGGACTACCTTTTCCAAATCACGCCCCTTTCTGACAAGGTCCTCGATATTGTCCTTATGGCTTACTCGGACAACACTTTGTTCTATAATGGGGCCGGCGTCTAAATCAGCTGTGACATAGTGGCTTGTGGCGCCGATAATTTTTACCCCACGCTCGTAGGCGGAATGATAGGGCTTTGCGCCTGGGAATGCAGGTAGAAAAGAATGGTGAATGTTAATTATTTTGTTTGGATAGTGTGATACAAATTCATCACTAAGAATCTGCATATATCTGGCGAGAACAATGAAATCAATCTTATATTTTTTAAGAAATTCGAGTTGTTTCTCCTCAGCGTTCTTCTTATTCTCTTTAGTAACAGAGATTGTATGATGGTCAATTCCAAATGTTTTCGCAATCGGCTCAAGATCGGTGTGATTGCTTATAATGAGTGGTACCTCTACATTCCATTCACCGGATTGGCTTCTTGATAGAATGTCATGAAGGCAGTGGGACATCTTTGAAACAAAAATAGCCATTCGCGGGGTGTAGTCTGAGAAATACAGTCGCCATTGCATTTCAAATTTTTCACCTATCAGAGTATCAAAATACTCGCCGATTTTTTCAGAGGGTATTGAAAAGTTTGCAAGGTCCCATTCTACCCTCATAAAAAATATGTTTTGTTCTGCATCAACATGCTGGTCGAGATATAGAATGTTCCCATCATTTTTGAAAATGAATTCCGTAATGGCTGAAACCAGGCCTTTTCTATCGGGGCAGTGTATTAGTAATATTGCCGATCGATTTTGTTCTTGTGTACTCATTTTAGTTAGTTAGATAGGTAGCAGTATTTTAAGCGATTAATGTCGTCCCATAAGCTCATATATCTCGTCGTCATTAAGGCCGAAATAATGTGCAATTTCGTGCTGAAGAACTTCGTTTACCCTGTCTTCTATTTCTTTTTCAGTTCTGCATACCTTTTCTATATCTTTTCGGTAAAGCACTATTTCATCAGGCAATCTTACACCCTGCCATATACTCCTCTGTGGAAGGGGGGTTCCTCTATAAAGCCCGAGTAGTAACCCTTTGCCTCTGATCTTTAGTTTCTCAAGATCTTCAGTACTTGGATAATCCTCTACAGTGATCACCACATTGTCGATTTTATCCCTAAATTGCTCAGGAATTTTTTCGTAAGCATTATCTACTAATTCTTCAAACTTTTTTCTATTCAGTTTTCTAACCTACCAAATTTATTATGAAATCGTATAAAATACTATATCATGTTTAAGAGGCTTTCAATTTTCATCAAAGACAATTCTATGCTTGAACAATTTAGACTAAATATTTTTAATGCAACTTTTTGGGGTATCTCTTATCATATGATAAGAATGAGGTCTTTGTTGTTCTAAATAATAGATAGATGAGGTGAGATATGAATAAAATTCTACTACAAATTCCAGTCTGTGCGATAGTTTTACTGTTTTATGTTTTTATTTTATCCGGGAATGCAAAAGAAGATAACAGTACTGACGAAATAAGTTCTTCTATCCTTTTAGCGGAGCTAAAAGGGGCCAAAGATTCGCCTGTTGAACTTGGAGAAGTGGATTGGATTAGAAATTTTGATGAGGCTACAACCAAGGCTAAGAAGCTAAATAAACCTTTGCTTGTGCTTTTTCAAGAGGTTCCGGGATGCAGCACATCTTCAGGTTACGGCAAAAATGTTCTAAGTCACCCCCTTATTGTTGAAGCCATTGAAACACTCTTTGTTCCGGCGGCAATTTACAATAATAATAAGGGTGAAGATGAGAGGGTGCTAAAGTCATTTGGGGAGCCTTCCTGGAATAATCCAGTAGTGAGAATTATGACCCCGGAGCGTCAAGAGCTAGTTTCAAGGCTAAGCGGGGATTATACAAAAGCCGGATTAGTAGGAGCAATGATCACTGCTCTAGAGAGTAATAATAATACTGTGCCGCCATATTTGAGTCTTTTAGCCCAGGAGTTGAATGTGAAATCTGGAAGCAGAGAGCGTGCAGTTTTTGCTATGCATTGTTTTTGGATAGGAGAGGGAAAGCTAGCAAATATTAAGGGTGTGATTTCAACCAAGCCGGGTTTTATGGGTGGGTATGAAGTTGTAGAACTCGAGTTTAATCCTAAAATTATTTCATTTGAAGACCTTGTGAAAAAAGGAAAATCAAATAATGTTGCCAGTCATATTTTTACTGTAAACAGTGGACAGAGTGCCGTAGCTAAGGATATTGTAGGGGAGGGTTCTGTTTCTCCCCGTAGTAGCTTCAGAGCCGATAGCAGACCTAAATATTATTTGTCCGGCACTTTATACAGTTATGTGCCCATGACGAATTTGCAAATTGCTAGGGTAAACGCCTCACTTGGAAGCTTGCGGTCTCCGGATTCATTCTTGTCACCCAGACAGTTAGAGCTTTATAAATATATTGAAAACCATCAGGAGCTAAACTGGCCTAATTCACTTCGTAGCTCTGATTTTAATGCTGCCTGGAATAAAACTATTTCCTTACTTAACAAGCAAATCAGCCGAAGGTAGGTCCCTGGATTTAAAAGTTGTTTTTCTGTAATTATCCACGAACGAGATTAATTCCGGGAAGAAAATTTTGAAATTAAGTTCTAGCGCCTCATAATTTGAATTTATATCTTCTATCCCGCCTTCAATGGACTGGGCTTTTTTGAAACGTATGGATATTCGTTTTGATATTCTGTATAGAGCAAGTGCTACCCCATCAAGATTCCTATAGGACCCTAGCCAGTCTTCTTCAATCATAGTAGGTAGACGATCTCTAAGTTTCTCTGGAAGTGTGTTTTCCCGGCTTATTAGCAGGTCATATACTCTATTAGTAAACTTGATTAGTTCGACATTTGAATATTGAGACCAATTTTTTGCAAGAAAGTGATCAAAGCTTAAGTCAACAATGATCCCCGCAAATCTTCTTCTATCCGGTCTAAGTAATTTTTTACATGCTAAGAACTTCTCATTAGAGTCAGTATAGGCATCTACCTTTCTATGTGTCTTAATGCCTTTTATTATCTCAGGGCTGTATTCGTTTCCCAGATGCCCTTTGACGAAATCTCCCAATAAATTTCCAAGTAAAGATTCGTCTGAATCCTCTGCTAAATATAGGTGTGCTAGATAATTCATTGTTCCTTTTCTCAGGATCGTATTTATTTCTTAGTAATTAGTAACTTCTGAACCGAGAAATGCAACCGACTTTAATGGTTATTAGGAGAAACTTATTAATTAATCTCTACCAATTCTACATCAAAAATAAGGGTTGAATTCGGCGGAATTACAGGTGGATGCCCGTTAGGTCCATACCCAAGATCAGGCGGTATTATGAGCTGGCGCTTCTCACCTACTTTCATATCTGCAATTCCTTCGTCCCAGCCTTTGATTACCTGGCCTACGCCAAGTGTGAACTCTATCGGGACTCCTCTTTTAATTGAGCTGTCAAATACACTTCCGTCTTCGAGTTTGCCTGTATAATGGACTTTTACCTTCTTTCCCTTTTCGGGTTTATCCCCTTCACCTGGTTCAATTACGATATATTTTAAGCCTGACGGTGTTTCCTGTATATCTCCAGACATTTTCTCCTCCTTTGAGAAAGCGTTCGTAGTTAAGTTAAACGAAACTGCTAAAAAAAGAATAAATAATAAAAATGTTATATGACTACTTTGTATTCTAGATAGCATTATAGTCTCCGTTTTATTTGAATTGATTTATATCGGTGTATTGCTGATAGAACAATACTTTACCCTAATGCTTATTATTAAACCATAATTATTTTCCTTTGAAATCAGGTTCTCTTTTCTCGAGAAATGCTTTCATACCTTCAACTCTATCATCAGAATCGAAACATAACGAAATGAGTTTTTTCTCAAGAAGAAGCGCTTTTTGTAAATCCATCTCTGACCCTGAATTTATTGCTTTTTTTGACATACTGACTGCAAATGGCGCTCGTTTAGCAATAGACTCGGCCAATTTCCTTGCTTCACTCATTATTTCCTCATGAGGCACAACCCTTTCAACCAGACCAATTCTAAGAGCTTCTTCAGCGCTAATCATCTCACCGGTAAATATGAGCTCTTTAGCTTTGCCTACGCCCATGATCCGTGTAATTCTTTGCGATCCTCCCCATCCCGGGAATATTCCAAGCTTAACTTCAGGGAAACCCATTTTTGCTTTTTCCGAGGCTATTCTTATATCACATGCAAGAGCAAGCTCACACCCACCGCCTAATGCATACCCGTTTATAGCGGCTATAGAAGGACAAGGGATATTTTCTATAAGACTATATACGTTGTGGGCGTAGTCCGTATACTCTTTAAATTCGGCGCTACTCATCTCGCTCATTTGAGCTATGTCAGCGCCTGCGACAAAAGCTTTCTCACCTGATCCTGTGATAATTAAGGCTTTTATTTCTTCTTTTGGAAAATCTTTCTCAATAAAGTTACCAAGATCCCTAAGCGTATCCCAATTGAGAGCATTTAGAGCTTTTGGACGATTGATAGTAAGGACGCCTACGCCGCTTGGTTCTTTCTGATAATCTATATATTCATATCCCATTTCTTCCTCCTGTCTATTTTTATTCTTTCACATCAAGCCATATTTGTTAAAGGGAGTGTTGTGAGGGCTTTGAATTAAAAATTATTTGCCTCGGGCCAAAGTCCATTAAGACTTTTGATCCTTGGACTTTTTGACTCTACTTTTAGTTTTGGGTGAGACTTTTTCTGGTTTGGTCTCCAGACCTTCTACTTTTTCTTCGAATTTAGCTATTTTTATTTCAAGGGAGTCTATTGTATTAAGAAGTTTATCCCTTTCATTTCGTTCAGGAACGTTTCTTTGCTCTAAACTTTGTTCCATAAAATCCTGTACGTAATCCTTAAATTCTGAAGATTTTTCGATGGCTCTTTCCATAAGCGAGCTATTAAACCATATATCCATCATCTTATGTGTGGACTCTTCCCATGATTCGTAGAGCTTTTTGAAATATCCAAGGTAATAAATTTCATCAAGTTCTTTTTTCTTAGCCAACTCAGTTTCCCCTAATTTTTTGATTTCCTAACTTATCATTAGGCTAACAAGCCTTTTATCTTTCTATTATGGCGCAATAGTTAATGCACTTACTAGTTTACCAAGCGGAAACCAAGATATAAAGTAACTCTTATACAAAATGGAAACTGAGAACTTTTATTTTTGGGTTTCATAATAGTCTCAAAATACTTGGAGTTTTATTCTTATTGACCCAGGAAATCATGTTGCCCGGGGGCGAGGTATCCTATTACAAAGAAAGTAAAGAGAATTATGCCAAATCCGAGTACCGCTCCCAAAGCAGCCTTTCTTCCCTTCCAGCCTGATGCCAGCCTACCGTGAATAAGGACTGCATATAGAAACCAGGTAACCAAAGACCAGGTCTCCTTTTGTCCCCACTCCCAAGAAGCCCCCCATATTTCTTTTGCTAATAAGAGGCCCAGTGCTATTCCAATCGTAACAAGAGGGAAACCGATTATAAGGCATAGGTGGTTTATCCTATCGAGAGTTGTAAGTGATGGAAATTTTTCTAGAAAACTGCCTACATGTTTGGATTTGATCTTATTTTCTTGAAATAAATATAAAATCCCGGAAATAAATGCAACTGTGAATAACGCTTCACCAAGAAGTATGAGTGCTATATGAATCAGTATCCATGGATTGCTTAGTGTGGCATTAAGCTCAATTATGCCCTGAGGCAGTATTATGTGCGGAAGCGTCATAATAAATGCCAGGGGCGCTGCAAAGGCGCCTAATAATGAGGCCTTAAATTTTATTTGTGAGGCTATGTAAACTAGCGAAATAAACCAGGCAAATAGGTATAGTGTGGTATCAAATCCTTGTGCTAACGGGTTTCCTCTAGTGTATACGTAAATCAAGCTTATTGTTTGAAGAGCTGCCCCTAAAACAATAATGTAGAAGCCTAACTTAGATAGATTTCTTCCCTTCGTCCAAAAATGGCTACCGTAGAAAATTGAGGATAAAAAATATGAGAGAACTACAATCCAAGACCAATCCATATCTATATTTTATTTATGATGAGAGTAAATACAACAAAAGCTCCTAAATTATGAAATATATTTTAAAAATGTAAGTGGTTTAGTTAAACTTCAGATTAACTTAGACTAGAGATTCAATATAAGTGTATTTTGAGGATTTGGTGTTAATTTCCTTTGAGACTTTCAGTTTGATAATATGTTGTTAGTGCGTCAATTAGTTCGTTTAGTTCCCCATTTAATATTTCTTCAATTTTGTAGAGAGTTAGGTTTATTCTATGATCGGTGATTCTGCCGTCACGGAAATTATACGTTCTTATTTTTTCACTTCTATCTCCGCTTCCTATCTGGGTTTTCCGTGCATCGGCAAATTCGCTTCGCCTTTTCTCTTCCTCAATCTCATAGAGTTTTGCTCTTAACATTCTCATTGCATGGGCGCGGTTTTTATGTTGAGATCTTTCGTCCTGGCATTGAACGACTATTCCGGAAGGTAGATGAGTAATTCTGATTGCTGAGTCAGTTTTGTTTACATGCTGCCCACCGGGACCTGAAGCCCGGTAAGTGTCTATTTTTAGGTCTTTTTCATCAATTTCAATTTCTACATCATCGGGCTCGGCAAGGATAGCAACAGTTGATGTAGATGTATGAATTCTGCCACTGGTCTCAGTTGAAGGGACTCTCTGGACTCTATGCACGCCACTTTCATACTTTAATTTACTATATACATTTTTCCCTTCAATTGACCCTATTATCTCCTTAACCCCGCCAATCCCGGTTTCACTTATATTCATAATCTCGACTTTCCAGTTTCTATCTTCCGCATAACGTGAGTACATTCTGAAGAGGTCTGCTGCAAATAATGCCGCTTCATCCCCACCTGTTCCGGCCCTTATTTCTAAAAAGACGTTTTTACCGTCATTAGGGTCTTTTGGTAGGAGCAGCAGACGTAATTGATTCTCTAGTCTATCCCGGTCTTTAACAAGTTTGTCAATCTCTTCGCGAGCTAATTCTCCTAGTTCTTTATCTTTTAGTAAACTCTGGTTTTTCTCTATTTCCTCATGCGTATACTTATATTGACGGTATATTTTTATAATCTCGTCAAGATCGGAAAGCTCTTTTGAATATTGATGTATCTCAGTGGGTCTTATCCCGGGTTTACTAAGACTCTGCTCGATTTCTATATATTTTTTCTCGACTTCTTCAAGTCTCTTTAACATTGAACCTTCTGCCATTTCGCCTTTATCTTCACACATCTTGCAATAATTTCAAGATAAGATTAAACTTGTTGTGGTAATATAATGGAAACAATGGATATTCTTGAGGGCAAGATTAAGGAAGCTTTGTCGATAAAGACAAAGATAGAGGCAGAACACAGAAATCTTTCAGATGAAGTTCTGAAGCTTCGAGAGAGTGTTGAAAAGCTTGAGAAGGAAAGAGATGGTATTAAACATAAGCTGGAAAAGGTTATTGAGAAGGTAGAAATCTATTTAAGTAGGTCAGAGGCTTAATGTGAAACGTCTTAAGATCAGGTTTTTTGATATTGATTACGTAATAAAGACAGATGCTGAAGAGGCCTATGTCAAGAACATAGCATCTTATCTTGAAGAAAAAGTAAGAGAAGTTTCTACACAAGAAACTACTTTGGTTGTGCCTCGCTCAATTTTTCTTGCCATGCTCAAGATTACCGATGATTACTTCAAAGTAGAAAGAGATTTCGAGGAATTTAAAGACCGTGCTGAGGACAGATCAAAAAGATTGGTACAAATATTGGAAAGCTCCCTTAAAGAAAACGAATCACTTAGTTCTGGAGAGGGAATACGTAGAGAGGAACTCGGAAGAGAAGATTTGGAAGGCTCCTTTAAACATAGATGATTATTGGAAAAATGGGACGTTTCTCTCCCTTTTAAGAACAGGGAGTTTCAATCTTACGGAAAACAAAGACAGCATCCGTTCTTGCGTTGCTAAGAAAAGATATGCGCTTTCTGATGACGAGATAAAACAAAAAAGTTTACTTATCTCGAAAAATTTATTTAGTTTAGAATCTTTTAAACTCGCCAAAAGAATTGCTCTGTATTCTCCCATACTAAAAGAAGTCAGGACAGATCAAGTATTCCTAAAATCTATTGAGATGGAGAAAGAGGTTTATTTCCCTAGAGTAAACGGCTCTTCTCTCGACTTCTATAGAATTGATAATCTTAAGCAGCTTAAACCGGGTAAATTCGGCGTTCTTGAACCTGAAGCCAACTTGTTTAAGGTAGATGAGGAAGAAATTGATCTCTTTATTATACCGGGACTAGCATTTGATAATTCTGGTAACAGACTGGGTTATGGGAAAGGTTATTATGACCGTGCTCTGATAAATATTCCCGAGCAAAATAGGGCGGGTTTCTCATACAGTTTTCAAATTCTCGACTCTGTTCCGGCTAACAAAAATGACCAGAAAGTCGGAATTATTATTACCGAGCGGGGTATAGTTTTTTCTAGGAGAAATTAAGGAGGAAAATAACATGTCAGAGTGGATAGTTATTGCGGTAGCTGCTATAGCGTTAGTTATAGGTTTTGCGCTTCATTACCTCTATAGACAAATTGAGTTGAAAAAAAATATAGGTATAAAAAAAGGCGAAGCTGAGACTATTATAGAGCTTGCTAAAAAAGAATCTGAAAAAATTAAGATTCAAGGTGAATTAAAAGCTAAAGAGATTCTTGAAAAAAGAAATTCTGAAATTGAGCGAGAATCTCGAGAAAAGCAAAAGGAGTTTTTTAAAGTTGAAAAAAGACTCCAAAAACGTGAAGAGGCTCTTGATAAGAAATTTGAAGGGTTTGAGAAAAAAGAGGCAGAGGTTTCCAAGATAGAGCGCGAGATGACACAAAAAGAGCGGGCTCTTGAAGAAAAGGAAAAGGATCTTGACGCAGTTATTGTAGAGGCGAAGAAAAAGATTGAGGAAATAGCGGGGATGACGCAGGAAGCGGCAAAAAATGAGCTTGTTAATATTATTGAAGATGAAGGCAGGCATGAAGCTGGTAAAAAGCTAAAACAAATTGAGGACCAGCTCCATGAGGACGCTGAGCGCAAATCAAAAGAAATAATTGCACTAGCGATTCAAAAATATGCGGGTGAATACACAAGTGAGAAGACTATTTCTGTAGTTAATCTTCCCAATGATGATATGAAGGGGAGGATTATAGGACGTGAAGGTAGGAATATACGCTCTATCGAAGCCAGAACGGGTGTTGATATCATAATTGATGATACGCCTGAGACGGTGGTCATTTCTTCTCTTAATCCCATAAGGAGAGAGATTGCTAGAATATCTCTTGAGAGGTTAATAGATGACGGCCGCATTCATCCAACAAGGATAGAGGAAATTGTTTTCGATGTGGAGAAACAAATTGACCGCGAGATTCAGAAGGCAGGCGAGGAAGCTCTATTTGATCTTGGTATAGCGAATATGCATCCTGAACTCCTAAAGTTCGTTGGAAGATTGAAATACAGAACCAGTTATTCACAAAATATACTTAACCACTCAATTGAGGTAGCTTTTATTTGCGGTATCTTGGCTGCCGAGATAGGTTTTGATATTAAACTGGCAAAAAGGGGTGGCCTCCTTCACGACATTGGTAAGGCAGTTGATCATGAGATAGAAGGCTCTCATGTTGATATTGGAGAGGATCTTGTGAGAAAGTACGGCGAGTCTGACGAGATTATACGGGCTGTTGCTTCGGCCCATGACCCGCAGCCACAATCTATTCTCGCTATTTTATGTCAGGCGGCAGATGCTATATCCGCGGCCAGACCGGGAGCTAGAAGGGAGACCTATGAAGCCTATGTGAAGAGAGTTGAAGATATCGAAAACATCGCAAGCTCTTTTAGAGGCGTTGAAAAATGCTACGCAATCCAGGCAGGGCGAGAAGTGCGGGTAATTGTTGAGAGTACTAAAATCAATGATGAAGAAGGGGCACTGCTGTCTCATGAAATAGCTCAAAAAATTGAGAAGGAAGTGGCGTACCCCGGACAGGTAAAGATTACAGTTATTAGGGAAGTCAGAGCAACAGCTATTGCAAGTTAGCTTTGGCAGATTTCAAATAACTGTAAATAAAAACTTAGACGCTTAATTTTGAAAAGTCGGCAATTTTGAAAAACAGGTTCTTTATCTCAGAGAGCATAGAGAGCCTGTTTTCTTTTATTTTGGGGTCCTTATCCATCACCATCACATTATCAAAAAATTTGTCTACCGGGTCTTTTAGATTCTTCATTAGTATGAGGGAATCTATATAGTTCTTCTCCGATATTGCAACTTCGACTTTGTCTCTGACTTCATGAAAGGTTTTGAAAAGGTCCTTTTCCACAAGTTCGACAAGATGCCTTTCCGAGAAGTTGTTCCCGGTGTGATCTTTTACAATGTTAACTACGCGTTTAAAAGCGGTACCAAGAGATTCAAAGTCTTTAGCCTTGCGAAATTCTGAAAGGGCTTGAATTTTTCTCTTTGCATCTAAGATATCGTTAAACTCAACAGAGACAACGGCGTCCACTACATCCTGTGCGAAGCCTTCTGTGATCATTATATTCCTGAACCGTTCTGTCATAAAGTTCATTATTACATCCAGAGTTTTTTCTAAAGAGTCCCTATATTTATTATCGGTTTGATTAATGATTGACTTTATACTTGCTTGGAACAATTCTTTTAAGCTCAAATGAAAATTCTTCTCAAACACTATGTTAATAATTCCTATGGCTTGGCGCCTAAGCGCATAAGGGTCTGAAGTCCCGGTAGGGATAAGTCCGGAAATAAAACAGGATGAAATAGTATCAATTTTATCCGCGATACTTACAATTGATCCGATATCGCTCTCAGGTAAATCTCCTTCGCGGGAGATAGGCATATAGTGCTCTTCTATAGCCTTCGCAACCTCAGAAGACTCTCCTGAGAGTTCGGCATAGTATTTACCCATTATTCCCTGGAGCTCTGGGAATTCAAATACCATCTGTGTTGCAAGATCGGCTTTTGAAAGTTCTGCCGCGCGTTTGATGTCTTTAACGGAATCCTTAAATCCTAGCGTTTTTCCAAGATAGCCCGCTAATTCAATTAGTCTCTGGGTTTTTTGATAATATGTTCCAATTTCAGAGAGGAACACCATACCTTTAAGATCTTCTAGTTTGGTTTCAAGGTGAGAGCTTTTATCTTCATCATAGAAAAACCGTGCGTCAGTGAACCTGGCTCTTATTACTCTCTCATTTCCCTTACTCACAACCTCGGTATCTTTTACAAGTGTCCCGCAAACAAAAATAAAATGCGGAAGCAGCTCTCCTTTTCTAGATTTAGAGAAGACCGGGAAATACTTTTGATGATATTTCATTACACTTATCAGAACTTCATTCGGGAGCGCTAAAAATTCCTCTTCAAAGTCTCCTTTTAGCACAAGGGGAATTTCAACCAGGTTAGTTACTGTCTCAAGTAGCTCCGGATCTTCGGTAACGGATCCGCCAATTTTTTCAGCTAGCTCATTTATTCCTCTATTAATAGTTTTGCTTCTCTTTTTCTGATCTAAGAGGACGTATCCTTCTTTGAGCCCTTTTTCATAATCTTCCCAATTTGAGACTTTAAATGGCTCTGGATGCATAAACCTGTGACCGTAACTTTTAGACGAGCTTTTAAGCCCCTCTAGTTCAAACGAAATTGTTTTGCCGCCGAATAATGAAAGAATCCATCTGAGTGGTCTTACAAAGGTTATATCCCCGTCTCCCCATTTCATAGATTTCTTAAATGGAAGAGAAAGAATGAGATCGGGAAGGATCTCCTTTAGTATTTTGTCAGTTTTTTGTCCCTTTATTTTTCTTTTTAATGCCAAAAACTCACCTCTGTCACGTTTAACAGTAATTAGTTCTTTGATATCTACACCTTGAGCTTTTGCAAAACCGAGAGCCGGTTTTGTAGGGTTGCCTTCTTCATCGTAGGCTATTTTTACAGGCGGGCCGTATGCTTCCTCAGTTCGGTCTTCTTGTTTATCCGGAAGCCCTTTAACTCTGAGCGCAAGCCTTCTGGGTGTACCGTAGCTTTCAATGCTGTCGTAGCTTAGGGAACTGTCTTCCAGCGCTTTTTTTGTAAGAGATGCAAGGTTATTGATCGCCTCATCTAAAAACCCGGCCGGTATCTCCTCGGTTCCGATTTCGAGTATTAGCTCTTTTCCCATGGATTCCTTTTCAATAGGGGGTAGCCCATTTCCTCCCTTTCCAGAAGATAAGCCTCAGCACACATCTTAGCGAGCACCCTTACTTTTCCAATATATGAAGCGCGCTCCGCAACTCCAATAGCCCCGCGAGCATCGAGCAGGTTAAATGTATGGGAACACTTTAGGCAGTAGTCATAAGCGGGCAGGGGTAGCCTCTTCTCTGCCAAACTTATACATTCCAACTCAAACTTGTCAAAGAGGTCTCTAAGCATTTCAGGATTGGACTCTTCAAAATTGTATTTTGAAAATTCATATTCATCTCTGTGATGAATTTCTCCGTATGTCACACCTTTAGTCCATTCAAGGTCATATACACTCTCAACACCCTGCAAGTGCATTGCAATTCTTTCTGTACCGTATGTTATTTCTCCAGAGATAGGTTTTAGGTCTATTCCACCGGCCTGTTGGAAGTAAGTGAATTGGGTAATTTCCATACCGTCAAGCCATACTTCCCACCCTAATCCCCATGCTCCTAACGTTGGGGATTCCCAGTCGTCCTCTACAAAGCGGATGTCGTGAGCAAGGGGGTCTATGCCTAAGAACCTCAAGCTATCTAAATATAGGTCTTGAATATCTATAGGCGAAGGTTTTAGAAGAACCTGGAACTGATAGTAGCGCTGCAATCTATTGGGGTTGTCGCCGTATCTTCCGTCAGTTGGACGTCTGGAAGGCTCAACATATGCTACCTGCCAGGGCTCGGGTCCAAGGCATCTTAGGAAAGTGGCAGGATGAAATGTTCCGGCACCTTTTTCCAGGTCGTAGGGCTGCATGATTATGCACCCCTTTTTTGCCCAAAATTCCTGAAGTCCTAAAATCAGTTCTTGAAATGTCATATGTATCTTAAAAAAATCATCCTCAGAAAATATGAAGGGAAAATAATACCATTATTAATCTTTTTTGGAAGTTGGAGCAATATTATCGGTGGACATATTTCATATTCTTTCTATAAGCTCATTCATGATTCCGGCGGCAGACTTCACAGTCTTAACAGCTCCAACCGACTCCCCTGCATAAAGCGCCATAGCCTCAATTTCCCCTGTAGTATCTATTGTCGGAAGCGCTATGCTTCCTTTGGGCACTGGTTTCTTTTCTCCTGCCAGATCCCTTTCGCCTACTATATTACCTTCAAAAGAGTTTACTTGATCTACGCACGATTTAAGAACTCTGTGGTGAGCATGGGGCCAGCCGACAGAAAATGTTTCAGTAAGCACAGTGTCTCCAGCTTCGGCTTCTATAAGAGCTTTAACATATCTAGAGTGGGCACCTGACTCTTTAGCTGCAAGAAATCTTGTACCTACACGTGCGGCCGCGGCGCCAGCCATTAAAACTTCCGCTACATCTTTTGCAGTTCCGATTCCACCTGCTGCGATGACTGGAACATTTACTCTATCGAGTACCTCCGATAGCAAAGAAAGAAGTTTGATATCCCCTCTGACGTGTCCGCCAGACTCTGTGCCTTGCGCTACTATCAGGTCACAGCCTGCATTCTCTGCAAGGAGGGCTTCTTTCTTTGAGCCGATTTGCCAGCATGCTAATGCCCCTTCGTTATGAACGATATCAACTAGTGAAGAGTCCGGGTCTCCGTAGAAAAATTCCACAACCCTTGATTTTAAGGCGGCTATCTTTACTGAGTCCCTGTCTAAAAAAGGCATAAGGAAATTAACTCCAAAAGGCTGACTAGTCAGCCTCAATAAATTTTCTATGGTAATACTGAGGAAAGTAGGTTCCATGTGTGTTCCTGAGATCATTCCAAGACCGCCTGAGTTTGAAACGGCAGCAGCAAGCTCGTTTGTCGTTATTCCGGGCATTCCCGCAAGCTGTATGGGTACTTTGCAGCTGGTGATTTCAGTGAACAGTGTCTTTAGCATAGGCCTTCGGAAGCTAATATTGTATCATGCTGAAAATATTCCTCTAACAGATTAAATCAGGTATGTTTCAAGTTCTAAATGGCAAAGACCACTTATAAAAGCTCCGGTGTTGATATTGATGCCGGAAACCTATTTGTAGATCTGATACGGCCTCTTGCAAAAACCACTGCAAATAAACATGTATTGGGCAAGCTCGGAGGTTTTTCAGGGGCCTACGAACTGCCAAAAAAATATAAAAACCCGATTCTCCTTGCTGCTGCCGATGGTGTAGGGACTAAGCTTAAAATCGCTTTCATGACAGGCAGGTTTAATACGGTCGGGATTGATCTAGTGGCAATGAATGTGAACGATATAGTAACTTGCGGTGCCGAGCCACTATTTTTTCTTGATTACATCGCAACATCCAAGCTGAACCCAAAAGAGGGGGCTGAGATAGTAAAGGGGATAGTAGAGGGATGTAAACAAGCGGGCTGTGCGCTCTTAGGTGGTGAGACTGCTGAAATGCCCGGTTTCTATAAGAAGGATGAATTTGATCTAGCCGGATTTGTGGTAGGGATTGTGGATAAGGAGCAGGTAATCGACGGCTCGGATGTTAAAGCAGGAGATGCTGTGATCGGAATCGCTTCAAGCGGGCTTCATTCAAATGGATATTCGCTTGCTAGAAAAGTTCTATTGGGAAGAAAAAAATATAAGCTTTCGGATAAACCCAAGCCCCTAAAGCGCTCTTTAGCCAATGAACTGCTTGAGCCGACCAGGATTTATGTAAAGAGTATATTAAATCTTAGGAATAGCTTTCAGATTAAAGCCGCAGCTCATATTACAGGAGGAGGACTTCTTGAGAATATCCCAAGGGTACTTCCCAAGAATTGCGCTGTTGAGATGGATTCATCCACTTGGCAGATACCGCCGATAATGGAACTTATTAAACAGGAAGGCCGAATTGATCAGGAAGAAATGTACAGGACTTTTAACTGCGGTATTGGGATGGTATTGGTAGTAGATTCAAAGGATGTAGGAAAAGTCCTAAAAAGATTAGGAAAACTTAAGGAAAAAGCGTCTCTTATTGGAGAAGTGAGAAAAAGGAAAAGACAGGAAAATCAGGTTAAAATAATCTGATTTTTACCCGCTTTTAGAAAATTCTCCTACCCCCGTACTCAAATGTTGCTCTTATATTTAATCTCTCAAGCCCGCCCCAGCTTTTTGGGAAGGGAGCATAAGGGGCGGCTGAGGTAATAGCCCGTATCGCTTCATAGTCCAGTCTGGCAAAGCCTGAAGAAGTAAGTAGTTGGACACTTTCCAAGTCACCGTTACTCCTAATAGTAAAAACGAGAAATAGCGTTCCTTGTTCTCCCCTGTAACGGGATTCCCGTGGGTAATTCCAGACGGACTCGATTTGTCTCTTTAATTTAATGAAGTAGGAGAGGTATTTGAATTCTGTAGTACTCAGGTCAACCGTGTCCTCTTTTTTATTGACATTCGGAGCTCCCAGGAAATCCTGTGGGTTTCTTTGGTTCTGAGGTAGCGTTTGGGGCTGTGGTGCCGAGCTGAAAAGCTGTTCTTTTGTTAAATTCGGTACTTCGTTCTTATTTCTTTTCTTTTCTTTCTCTAATTGCTTTTGTGGTAATGAGGCAACTTCCTTTTGCCTGGTTATATCGGATCTGGTCATCTGCTTTCTGGGTTCTTCTTGAGGTTCTTTCTCAACTTTTTTAGGTTGCTCCTTGGGTTTTACAGCCGCTTTGGGGACAGTCGGCGGTACAGGGGGGGTGCTAGCCGACCTCTTTGTAATCCGGTCTCTTGTTTTTTCCACAGGAGCTTCGTGGGATCTTTCGGCTAGACGTTTTGTTACTTTAGGCGGTTTTGTTTCTTTTTCTTTTGGTACAGGTAATTCGGTTATTTCTATAAATTTCGGTTGTTTTTGATCCTCTCTTGCGAGTTGATTTCTAAGGTGTAGTATGTCGATTAGGAATAGGTGAACGAATAGTAATATAATTATAAAGATTACAGTTGAGCCCAGAATATAGGGCATCAGCTTACTTTTGCGGCGTCTTGATCTCCTCCTTATATGAATATATCTCACCATTTCCTAAGTTTACCACTTAGAACTTTTAAATTCTATTGTTATTAGTTGTTTCTTAGTCAAAGTTTATAAAGAGCTTTAATATTGAAGAGTTCCATCCTGAGGGCCCAGCTCCATCGGCATAGGTTAAGTTTGATAACTCAATCTTCTGATCATATACACCATTTGGTTTTTGAACAATTATGGGAATATCAACGGCATCTAGCATAGGCAGATCGTTCAGACTGTCCCCGAGTCCCACTGTCCTGATATCGCCAAATTCCTGTTTATATATATCTGTTAGTATATTCACGGCTTTCCCTTTATCATTGCCGTCCAGTATGTGATGAAATCTCCCTCCTCGTGTGTGCTTATATCCTTTTAGATTAATTTCCTCCTCAATAGTTGCAGCATATTTCCCGTCCTCATTTATAAGGAAGGGTTCGCTATAATCGCGCTCCATAGCCAGTTTGGCAGTATCCTCATCAAGGCCAGTTAATTTTACAATTTCTTTAACTGTCATATCCGAAAATCCTCTTATATCTATATCTTTTTCTTCGGCTATAGACTTCAAGGTTACTGAAAGAGCTTCCCTTGGAGTTCCAAGCTCAATCACTTTATACCCCTCTATTTCCTTATAATATTTGAATTCTATAGAGAAATAACTGTCGGGAATAAATATCCCTCCTCCGTTCTCAGAGATAAAGGGGTACTTGTTATCAAGGAGTTTTCTGTATAGCTCTATTTCCTTGCGGGTTTTGCTAGTACATATGACGAGAGGAATATTTTTTGACTTTATAAGCTCTATTGCCTCAGATGCCGCCTGAAAAGAATAAGTATCGTGGTCAAGGAGGGTGCCGTCTAGATCGGAGAATATTACAACTTTAGGCATTGTCTTCTTCAACAGCGAGCTCTAATTGATCAAGGAAATCAGGGATAGCAGAAGTTACCCTGCTCCAGTTAGGTATTAGCGGTGATCCAAGTGGGTCTTCGAGAAACTTCTGACTGGCTATTCTGATACCCTGTACGAATGTTTCTACAGCGAGGCCTTCGGCGTGCCTGTCAAAAAACAACCCGTTAATCGCAGCGTCGTCGTTATACATCTTTATAGAATCCTGGGCTATTCGTAGATAAGTTACGAAGAGGGTATTAAATAAGCTTTCTGAAAATTGAACTCCCTCAGATGATAATGTTGTAAAAAGCGATGTAGATATGTCTGTGCACATTTTAAGAAGCCCACTGTCAGCATCATGGGTTGAAACATCCTGGTGTTTGTGTTCATAGTTATCAGCCAGATCTACCTGGCAGATTCTTTTCATAGAGACGTTTCTGAAAACCTCAGCTAGGGACCCAACTTCAAGCCCCCAATCAGCTGGTATGCGGTTTATTCTCGCAAGGTCGGCTTTCATTGAGAATTCGCCAGCTAGCGGATACCTGAAACTATCCAGATAGACGAGAAACGGCATATGGCCGACAATCTTTTTAAGCGCTCTTATTATGGGTGATATGAATAGCCTTGTTACACGTCCATAAAGCCTGTCGGTTACCCTCGGATAATATCCTTTACAAAACTCGTAATCCATATTGGGGTTTGCAAGAGGGTAGCAAAGTCGTGCCAACAACTCTCTGTTATAAGTAAGTACATCACAGTCGTGCAGAGCTATTACTTCGCTCTCTTCTCTGGCCAGAACATAGCCGTAGGCAATCCAGGCAGCTCTTCCTTTTCCCGGTTCCCCAACATCAAGACCATTTTCTTTTAAGAGGTTAAAAAGTGACTGAATTTTTTCTCCGTCGTCCCATATAAGTTTATAATTTTGAGGTAGGACTGAAAAGTATTCCTGGGCGTGCTTGAACTGGTCTTCGTCTGCTCTTCCTATAGTTATAACAATTTCATTTAAGTAAGTAACATCTTTTAGATTTTCTAATATGTTTTTAAGCGCTGCTCTTTGAAGCTCAGAATATAAACAGGGAAGCACAAGCGCGATTGGGCGGCTTTGTACAAACTCGTTTAATTGCTCTTCTAGCTGGTCTAAATTATCTTTCTTTAGTCTGTGGAGTGTTGATATTGTCTCTGTCTGGTGAAAATCGCCCATATTTATCCTCCCCTATTATAATAGCATAAAGGTTTTATGCGCACTAATGTTTTAACAGGAACTTAACAATGAAAAATCCGGCTAATACCAGTATAAAGAAAAGTGTAACTAAGAGGTTAAAGTACTTATCGATAAAATTCCTTATTTGTTCGCCGAAGAAATATACTAAACCCGCCTCCAGAAAAAATCTGGCAGACCGGCCAATTGCTGATGCCAATATCAAATATAAAAGATTTATATGGAATACTCCTGCGCTTACAGTAAATACTTTATAGGGAATGGGTGTGATGGCTGCACCCAAAATTGCTAGAAAAGCATTTTGTTCATATTGAGCTCTCACGAAATCAAACGCCTCAGGGCTGAAAACATAGGTTAAAAAGAAACTGCTCATAAGTCCCCAGAGGGCCCACCCGATAAAGTATCCGAAAATTCCTCCGAGCACAGACATTACCGAGCATACCAAGGCATACCAGAATGCTCTCTTTGGTTTTCCGAGACTAAGAGCCATGAGTAAAGGGTCAGGAGGCACAGGAAAAAAAGAGGATTCGGCAAATGAGACTATCGCCAGCGCTGGGACCCCGTATTTAGTATTCGCCCACCCGAGCACCCAGTTGTAAAGTCTTCTAAACATATTTATTTCCTAAGTAAATCTGATCTTAACTTATCGATATGACCATAATTGGTTAGATCAAGTCCGATCGGCGTAACAGAAACATATCCTTCCTTTACTGCCATGATATCAGAGCCTTCAATGTCTAAGAATCCAAGCTCGTCCCCGCCAATCCAGTAGTATTTCTTTCCCCTCGGATCAACTTTTTCCACAATTGGCTCGTCATATAAACGCTTCCCCTGTCTTGTAATCATAATCCCCTTAATTTGCTCGCCCGGGAGGTTGGGGATGTTTACGTTTAGTAAAGTATCTTCGGGCAATTTGTTTTCTAAAACGTATTTTGCGATTAGTTCTGAATGGTACAAGGCATAATCAAAATTAAAATCACTTCTTCCCACGAGTGAAAGCGCGATTGACGGTATGCCGAGCAATGTGCCCTCCATGGCAGCGCTTACCGTTCCTGAGTAGGTTATATCATCACCGACGTTTTCTCCTTTATTAATACCGGCGACTACCAGATCGGGCTTCTTATCTCTGAGGATCCCGTTTATTGCCAGGTTAACGCAGTCTGTTGGTGTTCCGTCTACGGTGTATATAAATTCCGAAATCTTATCTAGTCTAAGAGGGCGGTAAAGGGTAAGAGAATGGCTTACAGCGCTTTGGTCCCTGTCTGGCGCTACTATGTACACCTCGCCCAGTTTCTTAAGGGTTTCATGAAGTTTATGAAGACCTTCTGAATTTATACCGTCGTCGTTTGAGATTAGAATTCTTTTAGACATAAGCTCTGATGTTGATAGAATGGATGACTCTAAACCAGCAATACAAAATACACGATTAAATCCCTACTTTAAAGAGAAAGGTAAAAGTGGTCGGGGTGGCCGGACTTGAACCGGCGACCTCCGGTCCCCCAGACCGATGCGCTACCAGTCTGCGCTACACCCCGTATAATTTATAGAAGTAAGAATTGTGGAAGTTGTGATGGGGGAAAATTATCCAAGATCTTGTTTCATGGATTTAAGTTCGCTTAATATCTCGTGAAGCAAAACGTTTACTTTCGTGCTAACTCTCTTTTGATTCGCTTCTTCTTTTAGTTTTTTCTTGGCGCCCGCAATTGTAAAATTCTGCACATAAAGCATGTTTTTGATCTTCATTACAATATGAATGGTATCGCGGTCATATAACCTTTGGGATTTCCTTCTTATAGGATTGATCTCGTCAAACTCGCTTTCCCAGTAACGAAGCACATAGGGCTTGATATTGGTAAAGTCGCTTACTTCTCCTATCCGGAAGTATATTTTATCGGGAAGCTGGAATTCTACACTTTGTCCGTACATTAATTAAAAACTAGTCCAATTTGAGTTAAAAGTCAAGCGTTTTTCGTAAAATAGATAATTATTGCCGGAGCTTATGGAGAGGTGTCCAAATTTTAAATATTAAAGGATTTTAGGGGAGTTTACTATGGACTAATGACTGTTGATATATTCTCCAAAGCATTTTTCGCAATGAGTTTTTTCTTCTCAGTTTTCGGCATTTTCCCCTTTACCGTTGGGAATAAGCCGAAATTTATATTCATCGGCTGAAAGTTTTTAACTTCGCTGTCTGTTATGTATTTAATAAGTGATCCCATAGCCGTTTCTCTTGGAGGGACGATCAAAGACTCATTAAGCACGACTTTTGCGGCATTTATACCTGCTAAGATTCCCATTGCGGCAGATTCAACATATCCTTCAACTCCTAATATCTGACCCGCAAAGTAGAGTAAATCGTTATCTTTTACCTGAAGTGTAGGGCGAATGAGTTTTGGCGAATTGATATAGGTGTTTCGGTGAATGCTTCCAAACCTCATGAATTCAGCGTTCTTCAGTCCCGGAATCATTCTAAACACTCTCTTTTGCTCAGGGTATTTAAGCTTCGTCTGAAACCCTACAATGTTATACATTGAGGCTTGCGTATTTTCACATCTCAGCTGAACTACGGCAAAAGGAATTTTCCCTGTTCTAGGGTCTTTAAGCCCGACGGGTCTTGCAGGGCCGAATCTTAATGTATCCTTTCCCCTCTCAGCTATGATTTCTACCGGAAGACAGCTTTCAAAATAAATCCCTTTCTCAAAATCCCGCGTCTCTATTTTTTCAGATGTAAGTAGCTCATCAATAAGCTCGTAGTATTGATCCCGGTTGAGGGGGCAATTGAGATAATCCCCTTCCTCCTGTGTCCCTTTATCATATCTTGACGCTCTATACACGATAGAATAGTCAATACTTTCTGCATCGATAATCGGGGATATGGAGTCGTAAAAATAAAGGTGGTCCGAGTCGGACAGGCGCTTAATACTTTCTGATAGGGACTCTGAAGTCAGTGGACCGCTCGCAATAATTAAAGGGGAATCCAAATTATCCGGTATTCCTTTAAATTCCTCTCTGACTAAATCTATAAGAGGGTTGTTCTCTATCTCGCGAGTTATGTATTGTGCAAATTTGATGCGGTCTACGGCAAGGGCTTTTCCTGCGGGAACGCGGGTGTTGTCCGCAGCTTCAATAATAAGAGACCCGAGCTCCCTCATCTCTTGTTTTAAGATTCCGCTTGCGTTATCTAAAGAGTCCGATTTTAGGGAGTTACTGCATACAAGCTCACCCAAGTCGTTTGAATTGTGCGCCGGGGATGATTTCTCTGGTCTCATCTCGAGCAATTTGACCTTGATTCCGAGCTTGGATATTTGATGAGCCGCTTCTGAACCTGCGAGCCCTCCGCCTACTACAGTGATTGTCTTTTTATTTGGCATGGCGGTTATTCTACCTGAATAAATACTCTAATCCTTCTAAGGTCTAGAGGAGGTCTAAATTATTAGTAATCTCAGTTGGATCCTCGCAATATTTCAGAGGAGGATGGAGGGTCTTGGACTATGAAACTCAATATTAAGAGCAGCGTAATAACTCCTAATCTACATCTTGTATTTCCCAAAGGTGCTTTCGGGCATCTGCTCTAAAAGTTTTTCTAGTTTTTCCTTATCTTCATCTATCTCGATTGATTTAGACTTTTCAAGAACCCCTTCATTTACAAAGATTGGAGAACCAGTCCTTAAAGCTATAGCAATTGCGTCACTTGGTCTTGCGTCCAGGATATATTCCTCGCTGTCCTTTTTGATATGCATACATGCATAGAATGTATCATCACGAAGATCGGTGACTTCAATTCTTGATACGTGAAAGCCCAGTTTCTCAATTAAATTCTTAACAAGATCGTGAGTGATGGGTCTTATACGCGGGGTCTTTTCAAGCTCCATTGCAATTGAGCTTGCTTCCATAAATCCGATCCATATAGGCAGTGTTCTTTCATTTTTAGAGTCTTTTAAAATAACTATCGGAGTGTTTGTAAAGGGGTCAAGCGCTATCCCGGACACTTTCATTTGCAGAAACATAATTCACCTCCTATCTGGATTAAACTACCAACTCTCCCCTAAGGGAGTTCAAAAGACCTTCGGTAACTTTTACCTTAACAGTTTTTCCTAATAAGTCTTTAGTACCTTTGAAGTTTAATATCCTGTTATGATCCGTTCTGCCAGATATAAAGTTCGGATCATTTCGGCTCTCACCTTCGACTAATACTTCCTCAACGTGACCAACTCTGCTTAAATTCTTTCTCGATGTTATATCTTTTTGAAATGCTTGAAGCTCTGATAATCTGGCGCTTGCAATGCTTGGCTCAACCATTTCTTCTCCTTCATACTCGGCGGCCGGCGTGCCAGGGCGGGGTGAAAATTTAAATGAGTACGCGCTTTCAAATTCCACTTCTTTCATTAGCGACATTGTCTCTTCAAAATCTTGACTAGTCTCCCCGGGAAAGGCAATAATAATATCGGTGGATACAGTCAGATCGGGAACAGCGTCTTTTAGCCTGCTAATGGTATCCGTATACCACCGCCTAGTATAAGTCCTTTTCATCCTACTGAGAACTTTATCTGATCCTGATTGAACGGGTAGATGCAGATGATGACAAACTTGTGGGACATCCTTCATGGCATCTATCATTCTTTTAGTTATGTCTCTTGGGTAAGATGTCGTAAACCGTATTCTCTCAAGGTTTTCTACATCTCCTGCAGCTCTTATTAGATCGCCGAATTTATTACCGTTCTCTTTCCAAGAGTTAACCGTTTGCCCGATGAAAGTTATTTCTCTAACCCCTTTGTTAACCAAATTAGTAGTTTCTCTTAATATATCTTTGAGCGGTCTGTTTACTTCGTTCCCCCTTACATGAGGAACAATACAATAAGTACATCTCTTGTTGCATCCCTGCTGAACAGACACATAAGCGGTTACCTTTCCTTCTCTATGATAGGGTTCAATTTCAAAAAGCTCTTCAATATCATATGAGGTTTCTACGGTTCTTCTTTTCTCTCTTTCTATTTTGGAGATTATATCAGGGAGTTTGGGAATTGCCCTTGGTCCTATGACAAAGTCGATATGAGGCATCTTTTTTAGGAGTTTATCTCCGTAAAGCTGTGCCACACATCCTGCAATTCCTACTATTTTGTCTGGATTATTAGCTTTTAATGACTTGAATTTTCCAAGACTGCTAAAGGCTTTATGGTCTGCTTTTTCTCTAATAGCACATGTATTAATAATGATGATATCCGCGCTCTTTGGATCATCAGTAGGCTCAGCATCAAGTGCGTTCTTGATTCTGTCAGAATCATACTCATTCATCTGACAGCCGTATGTTTCTATATATAATTGCTTGGTACCCATTATAGTAAACAATTTAACGCTGTCCCCACTTTAAGTCAAGAGAACTATGAGCGTGAAAAAAGAGAATGGATGCTGTAAAATTAAAGCTGTTAATAAATGGAGCAATTAAGTTTTTGTGGGATTGACACGGTGTAAGGAATTTAGTAGGATGGGGAAACATGATTAGCACAAGATTTTGGGAGGATAAGTAATATGAGTAACGGTTCTTCAAGCACAGGGCTATTCAGTTGGGTCAGGGAAATAAACTCGGATCAATGGAAGGCTTTTTATGCAGCGTTACTAGGTTGGACGCTTGATGCAATGGACCTTCTATTGTTTGCCTTTGCGGTTGGCTCAATAGGTAAGGTGTTTAACCTCTCAGAATTCTGGGTTGGCGCTTTGTTTTCAGTAACGCTTTTTTCATCTGCATTTGGTGGGGCTATATTTGGAATTATATCTGATTACATAGGTAGGGTAAGAGCTCTTACATATAGCATATTGTTGTACTCCCTATTTACCGGAATAAGCGCCTTTGCTCCTAACATAGCGTTCTTACTAGTTTGCCGCTTGTTCTTAGGATTAGGTATGGGCGGTGAGTGGGCATCGGGTGAAGTACTTGTAGCCGAAGCATGGCCCAAAGAACATAGAGGGAAAGTAATAGGTATGGTACAAAGCGGCTGGGGTATAGGATATATCTTGGCAGCTGTTCTCGCTACTTTAATTATCCCAAATTTCCAAGAGGGTGTTACTTACACGATACCGATTTTAGGTATTACTATGGACGGGATTGATTTGGGATGGAGGATTCTTTTCCTAGTAGGTGTACTGCCTGCATTCTTGGTCTTTTATATAAGAAGAAATCTCGATGAGCCTGAGGTATGGAAAAAGACCAAGGAAATGAGGGATAAAGGTGAGTTAGGTGAGAAAGGCCAGGCTTTTACCTTAAAGCAAATTTTCGCACCTGATCTGATTAGATACACAATTACAGCGACTGTTCTCACAAGTTTATGCATGATCGCATACTGGGGGCTTTATTTCTGGCTTCCACAGTTTCTGGCTAGCGAAAAGGGTATTGGGCTTGATACAAAAGGTTATATTTGGATTATTCCTATAAATATGGGGGCTTTTATAGGTTGTAATACTTTTGGTTTTATAAGTGACAGGTTCGGGAGACGACCGGTTTTTGTAGCTTACCTTCTAATCATGGCAGTTCTGGTTTGGTTCTTCGGACACGCTACTACACTTAGAGAAGTGCTTATTTTAGGACCCTTTATAGGTTTCTTCGGAACCGGTTTCTACTCTGGGTTCGGGGCTATTTTCTCTGAGATATTTCCTACCAGAGCCAGAGGAACCGCACAGGGGTTCTGCTACAATGTAGGGAGAGGTGTGTCGGCCATTGCGCCTCCTATGATCGGTTTTCTTGTAAGTAAATATGGTTTTGCGACCGGGCTAACCACAGTATCTTTTTTTGCAGTCGCGGCTGCAATAGTTGTTATGACTCTTCCTGAAACAAAAGGTAAGGCACTGGATATAGAATAACTCTCTTCTTTGAATGAGTTAAGCAATTTGAGCTATACTTCTTATAGCTTTAGTATTTAATCTGACTGCACCTGTATATGTATAAATTCAGATTTAATGCTTGATATTCAACCCAATGTGCTTAATTTCTAAGCATATTATGATTCACATCCATTGAAAATTCCTAAGAAGATTATCCCGTTTATTCTATTAAAATTCAACAATTATAGTGGTTTAGGACTGATCTAACAAGTTTCCTTTAACTTGGCATACCTCTTGCACTTTATAGTCAGTAAAAAATCTGATTTTAAAGGACCTTGCCAAAGGAGGAGTAAAGAGATGAAAGATTTTTTATTTAGATTTATAGGAAAGCCCACAAAGGCTACTTCATTTACCATTTTGAGCTTATTACTACTGGGGACTTTCTCAGCATTTGCTCAAGAGGACGCAGCGGGACCAACTGTTGCTGACGCTATATTTACTGTTAACAACGTTTGGATGCTTGTTGCTACATTTCTCGTATTTATAATGCATCTGGGATTTGCATCACTCGAATCCGGACTAACGCGAGCAAAAAACACGACAAACATTCTGTTTAAAAATGTTTCAATCATTTCCATAGGTATTCTCACTTACGCCCTGGTTGGTTTTAACTTGATGTATCCGGGTGAATTTTCGATAGGCCAATACTTCGGATTTGCCGGTTTTGGCATTGCGTCACCTGAAGGTGCGGCAGGCTTAATCGAATATGCTGACGGTAATTATACATACTGGACTGATTTTATATTCCAGGCCATGTTTGCAGCCACAGCCGCTACGATCGTTTCAGGAGCCGTGGCTGAAAGAATTAAACTCAGCAGTTTTCTAGTATTCTCTACTATTTTTGTAGCCATTGTATATACAATAGCAGGGTCATGGAAGTGGGGTGGAGGATGGTTGGACGTAATGGGCTTTTATGATTTTGCGGGGTCCACTCTAGTACATAGTGTAGGAGGATGGGCTGCTTTAGTCGGAGCTATTATACTAGGTCCGCGTCTAGGTAAGTATACAAAATCTGGACTAAAGCCAATCCCAGGTCACAGTCTCCCACTAGCGACCATCGGCGTATTTATGCTGTGGCTCGGATGGTATGGGTTTAACGGCGGCTCAGTTCTATCGGCAGACCCGGGACTGATTTCACTCGTATTTGTTACCACTTCACTCGCGGCTGCAGCAGGTGTAATTGGTGCGATGCTACTATCATGGATAGTGTTCAGAAAGCCTGACCTT
>Ga0209980_10000060_pt1 | contig 51502 bp, 44 predicted proteins | sample CR02metaG_FD_183611 | JGI IMG/M metagenome (GOLD analysis project Ga0209980, IMG submission 183611) | Deep subsurface microbial communities from Mariana Trench to uncover new lineages of life (NeLLi) - CR02 metaG (SPAdes) (version 2) | ecosystem: Environmental > Aquatic > Marine > Ocean trench...
AGTGTCTCGAGGACGACAAGTGCGTCTCGGGCAGCTGTCAGGACAATGGCTTCTCGAGTCCGGGCACCCCCTGCGGTAGCAGTTCGGAATGCACGGACCCTGGTTCCTGTAACGGGTCGGGGAGCTGCCAGGCCAGCAACAAGCCCGACGGTACTATCTGCGGGGACCAGGGTGTCGAGTGTCTCGAGGACGACGAGTGTGTCGGGGGCAGCTGTCGCGACAACGGGTCATTGCCGGACGGTACCCCCTGCGATAATTCCGATGAGTGTACGATCGACGACATGTGCGTGGGCGGGATCTGCATGGGCGATCCCAACACCTGCGGCGATGGCATCACGCAGTTACCTTGCGGCGAAACTTGCGATGACGGCAATACCATAGACGGGGATGGCTGCTCGTCGCTGTGCATAGACGAGGACTGTCCCGACGACGAGTGTGCGCCTGATGAGGACTGTCGGATCTGCGCGGCCGATTGCGGCTTCTGCCCGGAGGACTGCGGCGACGGGATCCTCGATCCCAACGACAACGAAGAGTGCGACGATGGGAACGAGGACAACTGCGATGGCTGCTCCGATATCTGCTTGATAGAACCGATTCTGCTGCCCGACTCAGATGACGACGGGGTGCCCGATGTCTGCGACAACTGCCCTGAGGTTCCGAACCCCGATCAAGAGGATCTGGACGGCGATGGAATCGGATTCAAGTGTGACGACGACATCGTGCTCGAAGGGGCTCTGGTCGTAGGTAACGGAAAGGTGGCGTCGAAGTTCCTACCCTCGGGACAGGGCCAGGGCAAGATCGTGCTGCGGGGAGTGCTCTTCGACCATCCGCCCTTCGGAGGTTTTTCGGATGGAATCATGAATGGTTCCGATCCGAACGACGACGGGCCGGACGAAATCGTCCTCGTGATCAAGATCTTCGACGACTCCGTCCTCGATCAGGATTTCATCTTCACGCGGGGGCAGTGCAAGATCAAGACGAAGGGGCAGTTCCTGCGGAAGGCCTTCTGCCGACACGAGAATGGCACACGCGTAAGGTTCCGCAAGCATCCTCTGGGACGCGATGTCTTCAGGTTCACGTTCATCGGACGGGACCTTATGATCTTTCCGCCTCTGGTGGAGAAGGTCACGATGTTCGTAACGACCGGCTTTGTGCTCCGCGTAGACGAGATCGGCGACCTGCTTCCGTGCAAGGTGAGTACAAACCCGGCGGGGCAGGACATACATACGAAGTGCCGGGAGCCTAAGTCACTGAACTAGGACGGGGCCGGCTCCAAGGCGGGCTGCGGCAGCTGCGGCACGCTGGCCCAGAAGTCCGGATCGTGTCCGTAGAAGATGCGGGCTCCCGACGCACGCAGCATCCGCAGCTTGAGGAGTGACGCGCGCATGGCCTGGCGGTCGTGAACCGTCGCAGGCAGGTGCAACTCCTCCAGGGTCCGGCGTAGGTAGCAGGCGTCGGCTGCCAGCACGACCTCTCCCCCGTGCGTGCGCACGCGCAGTGACTGATGGCCGGGCGTATGGCCCCATGTCGGCACGCACACGACACTGCCGTCCCCGAATAGGTCGTGCTCCCCCTCGATCTCGAGCACGGCGTGCCCCAGGTCGTAATCCTCCGGATTGTAGTAGTTAGCTTCGATCTGGTCGGGTTCGCTGCCTGCGGTCCACTCGCGCTGTTGAACCACCAGTGTGGCGTTCGGTACCTGCTCGTTTCCGCCCGTGTGATCGAAGTGCAGGTGAGAGTTGATGAGGAAGCTGATCCTGTCGGCGTCGACCCCCAGCGCGGCCAGTCGCGCTGACACCTCTTCTCCAGCTCGAAACTCCACCTCGTACACTTTTGCGGCCAGGCCCAGGCGATCCGCGGGGTCCGACTGCGTGTCCACGTGCAGGCCGCTATCGAAGAGCACCTTTCCCTTCGGGTGATCGATCAGGTAGCACGGAACCGGGACGCGGATCCGACCCGATTCGCCTTCCAGGAACGCTGCCAGAGGACCCGTGAGCCACCCGCAGGTCATCGCGAACATCTGCACGCTCATCGTATCCGTCCTTCCGAAAGCGTCTGACCGGGTGGGGTCCCCGTCATTCTACCTGCGGCGGAGAGAAGTGTATGCACCTTGTCGCGCAGGTGCTGACGGCGGGCTAGCTTGGAGGCGATGGAAGGCGCATCCCCGATGCTGGTGCTCGCGCTAGCCCTGGCGGCGGGAGTGCTCGCGCAATCGCTGGCGCGGCACATTCGTATCCCGGGAATCGTGCTGCTGCTGGCCGCGGGCGCCAGCCTCGGACCGGATGGACTCGGCTGGGTCCAGCCACGTTCTTTGGGCGATGGGCTCTTCGGGATTGTCGACATGGCGGTCGCCATCATCCTTTTCGAAGGCGGACTCAATCTCGATATCAGCCGCCTGCGCCGCGCGCAGACACCCATTCGAAGGCTGGTGATCCTGGGCGCGTTGATCACGATGATCGGCGGAACGCTGAGCGTGCATTGGCTCCTCGACTGGTCCTGGATAATGGCGTTTCTGTTCGGAAGCCTGGTCGTGGTCACCGGGCCCACGGTGATCGGACCCCTGGTGGGAGAGCTCCGCCTGCGGCCGCGCGTGGCGACCGTGCTGGAGGCCGAGGGTGTACTGATCGATCCGGTCGGCGCGATCCTGGCCGTACTCATGCTGGAGTTTGCGCTGGCTCCGGATACGGGCGCGCTCGCCAGCGGTGCCGTGGCGCTATTCTTGCGGCTGGGTTTTGGCGTTGCCGTGGGCTTATTGGCCGGACTCGTGCTGGGTAGCCTGCTTCGGGTTCGACGCGTCGTACCCGAGGGCTTCGAGAACATCTTTACCCTCGCCGCGGTCCTGCTGCTCTACCAGGGGTGCGATCAGGTGGTGTCGGAGACTGGAATCCTGGCGGTCACGATCGCCGGCGTGGTCGTGGGGAATATGCACACGCATGTGGACCGTGACCTGCGCGAGTTCAAGGATCAGCTCTCCGTCCTCTTGATCGGGCTGCTCTTTGTGCTGCTGGCAGCCGACATCCGCTTCGCCGATGTCCAGTCTCTCGGCTGGCATGGGCTGGCGGTGGTGGGCGCGCTCGTACTGCTGGTCCGGCCGATCAACGTCTGGTTTGCGACGGTCGGCTCGGAGCTTTCAGTGCGGGAACGACTGCTGCTGGCGTGGCTCGCGCCTCGTGGGATCGTGGCCGCGGCCATGGCATCACTCGTGGCCGCCGCACTCGAAGGCCATGGGCTTACGGGAGGTGCGGAGCTACGCGCTCTGGTCTTCCTGACCATCGCAGGAACCGTTGTGCTTGCTGGCCTTACGGGGCGTCCTGTTGCGTCACTACTAGGTGTACGTCTGCCGGGCCGGGACACGGTTGCGATCCTGGGTGCTCAGGGGCTGGGCTTGGCCCTGGCCTCGGAGCTTCGAGACGGCGGAACCCCCGTCGTCATTCTCGATTCGAATCCGCACTCCTGCCGGCGGGCTGAGGAAGCAGGCTTTTCGGTGATTTTCGGCAACGCACTGGAGGAGCGAACCTTACAACGTGCACGCTTCGATGGGGTGGGAAGCGCGATCGGTTTGACGCCGAACGAGACGCTGAACGGCCTCTTCGTCACCCGTGCGCGCGAGTTCTCTAACGTGCCACGCGCGTACGTCGCGCTCGAAGGCCTGGCTGCCGGCGTCACGGCCGAGGTCGCGCGCAGCCAGGACGCCGAGATCCTGTTCGAGACGCCCCACGATGTGGAACGCTGGGACGTGCGGTCCCGACACGGCGACATGGAAGTCACGCATATGCAGATGCGCAAGCTGGAGGAGGGCGACGTTGCAGATGACAAGGCAGGGGCTCCGAAAGAGTCCTTCCTGATCCTGGCGATTCGGCGCGGCGAGCACACATTCCCGATGTCCACGACTTTCAAGTTGAAGGAAGGCGACGTTGCGGCGGTCGCCGTGCACGTTCCGGAGCGAGAGGAGGCGCTACGCGCCCTGGCCAGGCGGGGCTGGGACGAGCTTCCAGCATCCGAAGGCGCATGAGCGAGGGGCGGATGGAGGGGGAGCGGTCGGTGGAGCCGGGAGCGGGTCGAGCCCGGGCTCTGTTTGCCCTCGGCGCAACGCTGGGTCTCGTGCTCGCGGCGGGAAGCTTGCTTTCGCCCGGCTCCGGTGAGCGATCCGAGCTCCCGACGAACGCCGTGGCCGCCGTCAACGGCGAGGTGGTTCGCGTGCGGGACTACGAGCGAGCGCTCGCGGCTCTAGCGATGGATCGCCGGAATGAGGTCGGCGAGATCGAGAAGCGTCGGGTACTCGATCGGCTGATCGAAGAAGAGCTGCTGATCCAGCACGCGATCGAGCTCGGGCTCGTGCGTAGCGATCGCCGCGTGCGCGCTGACCTCGTCTCGGCGCTGATTCAGTCCGTCGTGTCTGAAGCTGCGACCCTGGAAGCTACGAGAGCGCAAACCGAGGCGTTCTACCAGGAGAACCTCGACTATTTCACGCAGCCCGGTCGGGTCCGAACGCGTCAGATCCTGGTGCGACTTGGTGAGTCCCGCTCGGCTGAAGAGGCGCTCAAGCACGCTCGCGAGATCACACGCCGCTTGCGCGCGGGTGAGCCGTTTGCGGAGGTTAAAAACGAGCTCGGCGATCGCGAGATCGCTCGCTTGCCCGATGGCCTCCTGCCTCCGACGAAGCTGCGCGAGTACCTGGGTCCGACCGCAGCTCGCACCGTGATCGCGCTCGAGCTGGGTGCGGTCAGCGATCCAGTCCGGACGGCGGGCGGCTTCCGCGTGCTGCAGCTCCTGGAGCGGGAGCCGGAACGAACGCCGCCGCTGCGCGAGATCCAAACCGAGGTGCTTGCGGAGTTTCGCCGGCAAGCGGGAGATCGCGCTCTTCGCAGCTATCTCGACGAGCTCCGTGCACGGGCCGAGATTCAGATCGCCGAGACCCACCCATGAGATGCTCGGCACCGCTGGCGATCCTGCTCGCTGTACTTGGCTGGGTCGTACCCAGCCAGCTCGCTCGGGCGCACGGACGAAGCCACTCCTACTCGAGCTGGGAGATCGAGTCGGGCGGGGCGCAGGTCCGGGTGCGCATTCCGCTGCTGGAGCTGACCCGATTGCCGTTTGGCCCCAGCGCGAGAGGCGGGACGACACCCGCGCTGGCTCGCTACGTAACAGAGCATGTACGCATGTTCGTGAGCGGGGAAGTGTGCCCCCTCGCGGGCCCGGCCCGCACGCGGACCACGCCGGATGGCTGGGCCGTGTATGCGTGGAGCGTGGTCTGCACCACGGACCGCAACCTCACGATTCAAAGCGGGCTGCTGCTCGATGTGCTTGCGTCGCACCTCCACTTTGCGCGGGTGGCACTGCCCGACGGCACCGTTCTCGAGCGGGTGCTGTCCGAGACCTCCCCGAGCTGGGAGGTTGAGACGACAGGAGCGGAACGGAGCCCGTCGCCCCCAGGAGCATCTCTGCCTGGCTACCTCATGCTCGGCATCCAACACATCCTTTCCGGCTGGGACCACCTGGTGTTCGTGCTGGCGCTGATCTTTCTTGCGAGCACGCTGGCTGAGGTGGCGACGCTGGTGACGGGGTTCACGGTCGCCCATAGCGTTACCCTCGGGCTGGCCGTACTGGGCGTCGTTCGCCCCGAGGGCGTCGCCGTCGAAGCGCTGATCGGCTTCTCGATCGTCCTGGTGGCGGCGGAGAACATCTGGCTGTTGGCGGGCCGTGATCGCGTGATACCGATCGCCACCACCGCGGCACTGGCCGGCATGGCACTGCTCGCCGGGTTCGGGGTGGGCATTCTTCGGCCGCTGACCCTGATCGGGCTCGCGCTCTTCAGCTTCTGTCATTTCGCGCTGCTCGACCGTGTGGACCGTCCAGCACGGCTGCGCATTGCGGTGGCCTTCGCATTCGGGCTTGTGCACGGGTTCGGATTCGCAGGCGTGCTGGCGGAGATGGACCTTCCCCGCGGGCGCCTGGTGCCGGCACTCTTCGGCTTCAACCTCGGCGTCGAGGTAGGTCAGATCGCCGTGGTCGTGCTGATCTGGCCACTACTCCGCCTTCTCTCCCGTACACGTGCAATGGCGACGATCGCCGAGCTGTCATCCGCCGGGATCGCAGGCCTGGGACTCTTCTGGTTCATCACCCGTACCTTCGGCTAGCTTGGCATACGCCCTCGAGATCCGGTTAGGGTCGAGCCATGCTACTGAAGGGTAGACGGGCGATCGTCACCGGTGGAGCGAGCGGCATCGCCGCCGCCACCGTGCGAGCGTACGCGCGGGAAGGCGCCCGGGTGGCTTCGATCGACATCGACGACGCGAGCGGCCAGGCCGTGGCCGAAGAGGCCGAGCCCGAGGTCGCGTACTTCCACTGCGACGTATCAAAGCGCGCCAAGGTTCTCGAGACCTTCGCGCACTGCGTGGAATGGAGATCGCAATTCCACTCGGGAGACGGCTAGGCGATGCCGACCGGAACCTCGGGCCGGCTATGATCTTTCTCGCGAGCGAGATGTCGCGCTTCATCACGGGCCAGGCCATCGCTGTGGACGGCGGCATGGTCATGCTGGGCTAGCCCCGATATCTCACCCGGTGGCCTACTGCGGCCGCCAATTGCACGCCATCTCGGCTCGTGCTTGGACTCGGCTCCTCAACTGACCGGTTAGCGGCGGGCAAACCCGCCTGCCGGCACGGCACACGGCTGCTAGTCGGGGGAGGCTCCCAAAAATGGGCATTCTGTAATTCTACAACGCCGTACGCGGCTACGGAAGACCTGAGCGCGACCCAGCGCGTGTGGTTCCCTACAACAGCTTTCGTGACATCGCAGTGCGTTCTCTCTTTGGTGGGATGGCCCACCTCCGCTAAGCTAATGACGTTGTCCATCACGGGGGGTGAGAGCATGACAGCACTGAACATAGCTAAACTTCTATCTCTTACGTGTGCGGCGGTGCTCGCGGTCGGGCTCTGGGTCTTGCCTGGCAACGCGAAGGCAGGACCGGATATCGACGGCGCAGTCGATGCCTTGATCTCGTGGCCCATCAGCACACTCGGCGATGTCGCGGGATCCGCGGGTCTGATCACGGCCTCTGTGACCGGCACGCTGGGCGATCTGGTCGCGTTGGTCGATGACAATAAGTACTCGCGGGTCGTGCTGCGGGGCCTCTTCAGCACGAGCATCTACCGCCTCTCTCTGGGGGTATCCCAGACCTTCACAGGAGCGATGGAGGGCATGCGAGCCCAGGACTTCGAGCGCTACCCTGAGCCGATCTCAGCCTACATGGACACCCGGGATCCCACCGAGAGGTTGGACGCCCTCTCGGCGGGCGTTGGTGGCATCTACGTTGCCATCACCGATGCCGTCGGGCTCCCCCTGCTCGTGCTGACCAGGGGTGCGGGTGTCCAGGGCGCGACCGATGGGATCGAGAGCTGGCAGAAGAAGGTGCGCGAGCGCTATCTGGGTCCGGTCCGCGGGGGCATGTAACGCCCAGCTCGTGAGACGAGCCTGAGCGGACGCGCGTGGGGCGCGCTGCCTTCTGGCAGCGCGCCGCCGTGCGCATTCGCGCCCCGGGTCTGCGGTGGACCTCGTGGCATCCGATGCCCCATGATAGGGCCAGCATGAGCGACCCGGCCCCGCTGCGGATCGGCATTCTCGGCGCGGCACGCATCGCGCCGATGGCGTTGGTGCGTCCGGCGCGAGCGGTCCCGGGCGTGACCTTACTTGCCGTGGCGGCGCGTGACCCGGAGAAAGCGCGCGCCTTCGCCCGGAAGCATGGGATCCCGCGCGTCCATCCGAGCTACGATGCGCTGCTCTGCGATCCCGAGATCGACGCGGTCTACAATCCCCTGCCCAACTCACTGCACTGCGAGTGGAGCATCCGAGCCCTGCGAGCGGGGAAGCACGTGCTATGCGAGAAGCCAATGGCAGCCAACGCTGCGGAGGCCGAGCGCATGGCGCAGGCGGCCGCGGATGCGGGCCGGCTTCTCGTGGAGGCCTTTCACTACCGATATCATCCGCTTGCCGCCCGGCTAAGGGAGTTGATCGAGAGCGGCGCCCTGGGACGGGTCCAGCATCTGGAAGCTCATATGTGTGTTCCGTTCGCGATCCCGGGCGACATCCGCTACCGCTTCGAGCTCGCCGGTGGCGCGAACATGGACGTGGGCTGTTACGTGATCAACCTCCTGCGCTTCCTGGCCGCTGCGGAGCCCGAGGTCACGCGGGCTGAAGCGCGGCTCTCGTCGCCTCAGGTGGACCGCTATATGGCCGCGGAGTTCCGTTTCGCTGATGGCCGTACGGCCCGAATGACCTGCGCCCTCTTCTCCGCATCGCTGCTCCGGATGAGCGCCAGGGTTAAGGGAGAACGGGGTGAGCTGCGCGTGTTCAACCCCATCGCGCCCCACTTCTTCCACCGCCTGAAAGTGATCGGCCCCGAGGGCAGCCGCGTCGAGCGCGTTCGCGGCGACTCCACCTACACCTACCAGCTCCGCGCTTTTCTGAGGGCGGTGCGTGACGGGAAGCCCATGCCCACGGACGCAACCGACGCCATCGCCAACATGCGTGTGATCGACGCTGTGTATGAGAAAGCGGGCTTGAGGCCGCGCGGGCTCCGATGAAGACGATCGGGTTGATCGGTGGGATGAGCTGGGAATCGTCCCTGGCGTATTACCGAATCATCAACGAGACCACGCGGGACCGACTGGGTGCGCTGCACTCGGCTCAGGTGCTGTTGTACTCGTTCGACTTCGCGGAGATTGAGCCGCTGCAGGCGGCAGGAAGGTGGGACGAAGCGGCCGAGAGGCTGATCTCGGCTGCGCAGGCCCTCGAGCGCGGAGGGGCGGATCTGTTTTTGCTTTGTACGAACACGATGCACAGGGTTGCGGACGAGATTCAACGTCGGGTCGCGATTCCTCTTCTCCACATCGTGGACTCAACCGCGGACCAAGTCGTCAAGGCGGAGATCGCTAGCGTGGGTCTTCTGGGAACCCGCTACACCATGGAGGAGGGTTTCTATCGCGATCGCCTGTCGCAGGGGCACGGGCTCGAGGTGCTGGTTCCCGGCCCGGAGGATCGAAGGTTGGTCCACGAGGTGATCTACCAGGAGCTCTGTTTGGGGAAGGTCCTGGAGACTTCCAGAGACCACTACCGGCGCATCCTCCGGGAGCTCGTGGGCTCGGGCGCGCAGGGGATCATTCTGGGCTGCACCGAGATCGGTTTGCTTGTTGGGGAGGATGACGCTTCGGTGCCGGTGTTCGATACGGCACGTATTCACGCGCAGGCGGCCGCTGAGGCCGCCCTCTAGCTTCAGTGCTGGCAGGGAGGAGTGAAGGTCATGGAGCTGATTGCAATGGTCGCCGCATTGTCGTTGATCGAGTACATGGTTTTTTCTTACCGCACGGGTCAGGCGCGGGCAAAGTACTCGGTTGAAGCACCTGCGGTTACCGGCCATCCGGTCTTCGAGCGCTATTACCGGGTTCAGATGAATACGCTCGAGCAGCTGATCGTGTTCCTGCCTGGCTTGTTTCTTTTCGGCCGTTACGTCAGCGTACCGATCGCCGCCATCCTGGGCGGGCTGTATATCCTGGGGCGGCTCGTCTACGCGGTCAGCTACGTGTCGGACCCGGCCAAGCGGGGCCCCGGCTTTTTGCTGAGCTACATTCCGATGGTGATCCTCATCGTCGGAGGTTTTCTGGGAGCAGGGGACGCCTGGTTCTAGCGTGTCAGGCCGTGCGTGCGCAGGGAGCGGACGCTGTCCCTTCACGCTGAGCCCTGAGCGCCTTCTGAATCTCCGCATGCCGAGCGCGATCGAGGCTGTAGCGGGCCATTAGGCTGATCCCTGCGGCGGCCAGCAAGGCGACTCCGGGACCGGCGGCGTATCCCAGCGCGTTGACCGTGGGCTCGGCTACGGTCCCGGGCTCCGCCTGTAGCGGGAAGCTGATCAGGGTAATGACGAAGCCCGCGAACGCGCTTCCCAACCCGGAGGCGGCCTTGCCCGCCAGCGAGAGCGCGCCAAAGAAGACTCCCTCCTGCCGACGTCCCCGCTCGAGCTCGTGCTCATCGGCGATGTCCGCCAGCATCGACCCGGCCACCACCGTGGGTGCACCGCCGGCGAACGATGCCAGGAACACAATGGCGAAGAGAGTAGGCAGGTAGGCGTCGCTCTCTAGCGGCGGGAACCAGCCCCAGATCTTGAGTAGCGGCAGCAGCAGGGTCAGCGCGCTGAACCCCGTGATCCCGAGCATGAACATGGGCTTCTTCTCGATGAACCTGGAGAGATAGGCCCAGATCGGGGTCGAGATCAGAATTCCACTCAGCCCGCAGAGGGGGACCAGCATGACCTGCCGGCCGTCAAGGCCCCAGAAGTAGGTGCCCATGTGTGTCCCCAGTGCAAGGCTGGTTCCGCGCGCAACATAGAAGAGCACGAGACAGCTGAAGAACGCGCGGAAGGAGGTATTCTCGAGCGCCTCGCGAACCTCGCGCGCCGGACGCCGCAGCGTGAATGGCTCGGAGTTTTCGGGCGGCTTCCGTAGAAAGGGGATGCGCGAGTGAGTGCCGAGGGCTGAAACCAGGATGGTCACCAGCATGGCCGCGCCGAAGACGATCCCGATCTGCGGGTAGGCAGCGGGGTTCATCTGCCCGTTCTCGAATTCGGCCGTTGCGCGGAAGAAGACCTCCCCCGTTATCAGGAACAGAAGCGCTGCCGCAAAGAGCTGAAAGAAGGTACGGTACGCGACCACGATGGTGCGCTCCCCATAGTCGTCCGTAAGCTCCGCGCCCAGCGCCAGATGGGGAACGTGATACAGGGTCATGGCCCCCCGTGTGAGGACGGTGAAGACGGTCAGCCAGACAAAGAGACCCGTTTCCCCCAGGCCCTGCGGTGGGCTGAAGACGAGCGCGAAGGTGATGCCCAGGGGAAGGGCCGAGGCATACATGAATGGGTGTCGACGACCCCAACGATGCTTCAGGGAGTCTGAGATGGATCCGGCCAGCGGATCGGTGATCGCATCGAAGGCCAGGGCGATGAAGAGGGCGATCCCGGTGAGAAGCCCCGACAGCCCGAGTACTTGGCTGTAGAAAAAAAAGAGCAGGACGGTAAAGGCCGCGTTTTTGATGCCCTCGGCGCCCTGGCCGAGTCCGTACCAGAGCTTGGTTGAGAGTCCGAGTTTGGGCATCCGAGTCCTTGAGTAGACAGCGAGGCCCCCGCATTGTAAAAGGAGGGCGATCAGAGGCCAATCTACTTTTGGGTGTGGCACCAGGAGGTCGAGAAAGTGAGAGCAGCGTCTGCGGCCGAAGGCCGAGTCCCACGTCTCCCCGTCGATCAGTCACTCGCAGCAGGCGATCAAGTCGGAGTTCCGGCGCTGATGGCCGAGCTCAGCATCTTTCGGGTTCTTCTGCATCACCCCCCTGTGGCCAAGGCCGTCTTCAACCTGCTTTCGACCTTGCTCTTCAACTCGAAGCTCGATCGAAGGCTGCGTGAGCTCGTAATCATGCGCATTGGCTGGGTGACCGGATCGGTCTATGAATGGACCCAGCACTGGCGCGTGGCGAAGACCCTGGGCGTCGACGAAGGCGATTTGCTGGCCGTGCGCGAGTGGCGCTCGGCCGACCGCTTTGGTGATCCGGAGCGTGCGGTGCTCGCTGCGACGGATGAAACCATGGCGACCGGAACGATCTCGGCGGAAACCTGGGCCGCCTGCGAGGCCCACGTGGGCGCGCGCGAGAACTTGCTGGAGCTGGTAGCGGCCATCGGGACCTGGCGCATGATTTCCTCCCTTCTGCGCAGCCTCGAGGTGCCCCTGGAGGAAGGGGTGGAGCCCTGGCCGCCGGACGGGCGGGACCCCGCGCGGGAACGCGCATGAGCCGCATTTATCACGATGCCGATGCGGACCTGGGTGCCCTCAGGGACCGGACCCTGGCCGTCGTGGGCTACGGGAATCAGGGGCGCTCTCAGGCGCTCAATCTGCGCGACTCGGGGCTGAATGTGATCGTCGGGAATATCGTGGACGCATCGCTTGAGAGCGCTCGCGCCGACGACTTTGAGGCATTGCCGATCGCAGACGCGTGCGCCCGAGCCGATGTCGTGCTTCTGCTCGTTCCAGACGAGGTCATGCCCGAGGTCTACCAGAAAGAGGTGGCCCCGCAGCTGCGCCCGGACAGCGTCCTCGACTTTGCGTCGGGCTATAATATTGCGTTCGGCCTGATTACGCCCCCCGACTTCATCGATGTAGTCCTCGTCGCGCCGCGCATGATCGGACCCGGCGTGCGCGATACCTACGTGTCGGGCGAGGGATTTCCCAGCTTCGTGGGTGTTCACCAGGACGCGTCGGGCAAGGCCGGGGAGCGCATGCTGGCCTTGGCCAAGGGGATAGGATCGACGCGCGCGGGCTGTATCGAGATGTCGATGCACGATGAGGCCTCCCTGGACCTGTTCACCGAGCAGGGCTTCGGCCCCGCGTTCGGTAACGTGATGATGGCCGCCGTGGATACGCTGGTGGAGGCCGGCTACCCACCGGAGGCGGTGCTGCTGGAGCTCTTCCTCTCCGGTGAGCTGGCCTACACCTTCCAGAAGATTCGGGAGGTGGGAATGCTGGCGCAGATGGACTTCCATTCCCATACCAGTCAGTACGGGTCCATGACGCGCGGGGCCCGGTTCGTGGAGCTCGTGCCGGATCTCAAAGAGAAGATGAAAGAGACGCTCGAGGAGATCCGTTCGGGGCGTTTCAGCCAGGAGTGGTCCACCGATCATGACGAGAAGCTGAAGCTGCTCGAACGGCTCAAAGAGGTTCGTGCCAAGATCCCGTTCGCCGACTACGAGCGCCGGGCGCGGGCCGCCTTCAGGATCGGATCTCGCGATGAGGACTCCTAGGAGGGCGACTCGAGAGTCGCCCAACGCGCTATTGCCAGGCCCGCGGGGCCGCGCAGCGAGGCGTAGCCGAGCGAAGTGCGCGCAGGCGAGCTGAGCTCGCCGATAACGCGCTAGTCCTGGAGGCGCCACCGGGCATCACTGACGCCCGGGCCCTTTTCGTCAGTATCGGCTTAGGCTTCCGCCTCGTTCTGCCGATGAAAGAGCGTGCGGAGTACGAGTGCGCCCGTAATCATCGAGCTGCCAGGGGTGAGCGAGCTGCCGCGCCTGCGCGAGGGCGAGCTGGTGCTGCTGGCCGCGCCCGGTGCGACGCTCGACCGAGCCGAGCTCGCGCGCGCGCTGAGCTGGCTCAACGAGAACCCGAGCGTGGCCGCCGTTATCGATCTTCCGGCGCAGGACGACGCGTCCTCCCTGCTATTGGATCTGCTGCTTCGTCCCGAGGACGTGTCGAGCCTGCTCGTGCGCGGGGAGGCTCTTGCCCAATGCGACCCGCCGCCGGCGCTCGGAGGAGCGCTGGCCCGCGCGCAGCTGGCGGTGCGCCTCGCGTGCGGCCTCGAGGTCGCACGTTGCGACTCCGCCATCGCTCCTGCCTGCTCCCCGGGCCGCCCCGAGCCGGACGAGAGCGCACATGCAACGCGGGAGGCACTTCGGAGCTTCGCGCTCGAAGACCTCTACCCCGTGCTGCGAACGCCTGAGGGCGTGGGTCGGATCTACGCCTCGATCCTGGAGTGCGCCTCCAAGCTGCTGGAGCGAGGCCATCGTCCCGAAGGGTTCGCGCTGGGGGCCTGGGCCGAGGCGCTGGTCGCGGGGCGGGAGCGGGGGCTCGGTCTCGAGCTGGATCTCCCGCGCCCGGCCGACGTGACTGAGAAGCCCCGCCGCGAGTTGAGCGGCGATCCCCTTGTCAGCCTGATCGTGCCCACCTTCAACCGGCCGCAGCTGCTGGCCCGTGCGCTGGCGAGCGTCGCCGCCCAGACCTGGGGCGATCTCGAGGTCATCGTCGTCAACGACGGAGGCGTGGATCCCGGGCCGATCCTCGACCCCTTCCAGCATACGATCGGTCCGGGCGGGTCCCTGACCGTGGTGCAGCACGCTAAGAACTTCGGACTGGCCGCGGCCCGCAACTCGGGTCTGCGCCTGGCACGCGGGCGCTACGTCGGCTTTCTCGATGACGACGACCGCCTGCTCCCGCACCATCTGGCGGCGCTGCTGCCGCAGCTGAAGCTCGGGGCCCGGGTCGTACACGGCGATGTGCGAAGCGTGCTCGAGGTGTCGGCTCATCCGCTGCCGTTCACGAAGAGCGTCGCTGTCCGCTACCAGTTCGACTACGATCCCGCGACCTTTCCGATCGAGAACAGCTTCCCCGTGCACTCCCTGCTCTGCGAGCGCGAGCTCGTGTGCGAGGCGGGTGGGTTCGACGAGACGCTTCCGGTGCTGGAGGATTGGGACCTCTGGCTGCGCGTGTTCCAGGTCGCGGCGCCGATACGGGTGCGGCGCGTCACGAGCGAGGTTCGTCAGCGTTCCGACGGGAGCAATATGACCGCCCGCAACCGGGGCTGCTGGTCCGACGTCTGTGCGCAGATCTACGGTAAGACCCTGGAGCTCGAACGTCGCGATCCGCTGCTGCGCAAGCGGCGCCTTGCGTACCTGCTCCAGCTGGCCGAAGAAGGACGGCATCCCTTCCCGCGCGGCGCCGGCACCTGGCTCCAAGGGGACGGCGAGCTTTGGCCCATCGACCCGGAAAGCCCCGCGAGCTATCCCTGAGCGGTTATTACTCGCGAAACGCGTCGTTCACTGCTTCGATGAAGTGGAGCGCCACTTCTTCAAGCGATCGCGGAAGGCAGCGCGGATGCGTTCGGATGCCATCTGGAGCGTCGCTGCCGCCGGATCGACCCCGCGGCGGCGCCGGCTTTAGATGCGGGGTACGAGCGGGAGCGCCTCTGATCATCAAACACGTACACGAATGAGCACCCTTGAGTCCGAATGTTGCCGCGCCGCTTGTGCAGCGCCGCGATGCTGACTATTCAGGACCCGAGACGGAGGTGGGTCTGCTGAGTGTCGACAAGGCCAGCGAGCTCTCGCCCGAAGCCCAGAACAACATCAGCTGGAACCTCGCTCAGTGGGGCGACAGGGACCGGTGGATCCACGAGCACGAGTACGGCCTGCGCTGGGGAGGCGGACTCCAGCAGTCGCCCAGCTGGATGGCGGACATTGCCAGTCGCTTCCTCCTGCCCCACCTGGCCGATCGGAGTGTCCGTGCCGTTCTCGAGATCGCGCCCGGGGCGGGAAGGTTCACGACGGAGCTCATCCGAGTGGCCGAGGAGCTCTGGCTGGTAGATTTGAGCCCTGCTTGCATCCAGCTCTGCAAGGAGCGCTTCAAGTACTACAAGAACATCCAGTACTCCGTGAACGATGGGGTCTCGCTGGGAATGGTCCCGGATCGCGCGTTTGACCTGGTCGCCTCGTTCGACTCGCTTGTCCACGTCGAGCCGGAGATCATCCTTGCTTACCTGGCGCAGTTCCGGGACAAGCTCGCCCCCGGCGGCATCGTCTGGCTGGACCACTCCGGCCGAGGAGTGAAAAAGATCGGCAACCGATCGTCCATGACCTACGATCGGATGCACCGGTTTGCCTCGGATCTCGGCTTCGAGATGCTCGCCCAGCACTGGCGGAACACCCACGACTGTATCTCCGTCCTGCGAAATCCCTAGCGCTCGCTACAGGCGCCTATAGGGCGGCGCGCTCGCGCAGGTAGGACTCCAACGTCCGTGCGAAGTCGTCGACCCGGCCCTCGGGCACGAAGATCAGGTTCCCCCATGCGGGCGAGTGATCGAGCGGGTAGCGCACGCAGCGCAGGAAGCGATGGGGAACCGTCCGGACGTCTCGTCGAGAGTACTCGATGATCTCAGCCCACTCGGAGATGAATGCGGCGTAGCCGTACCGCGCCATGTGGCGCACCAGATCGTGGTGGTCGTAGCCCCAGGGCTCGAGCGTGCGCTCATCCATGTACTCGCACATCACGAGCTCGGGGCGCCAGCGCTCGAAGTCGAAGCTCTTAAGGGCGGGGAAGTCCGCACCCTCGACGTCGATCTTGAGCACGGTGACCTCGTCGATCCCCTTGCCGGAAAGGAACTCGTCGAGCCGAACGGTCTCGACGGTAAGGGAGGGCGCGTGCGATGGGTGGAAGGGCTTCAGCGCGTGGATTCCCGAGTGGATCGAGCTGACATAGAAGGGCACGGCCTGAGCGGGCACGTCCGACACGGCCCGGGGCACGCAGTGGGCGCCGGCGAACCGTTCCAGGTTTCGGGTGAGCCCGCGGAAGTTCTCGGGCTCGGGCTCGAAGGCCAGCACACGCCAGTCCCGCTCCGCAAGTGCACGCGAGAACACGCCCACGTTGGCGCCCACATCGACGAGCGTCCGTGCAGACTGGCGAGCGTAGGGGTAGCGCAGGATCAGGTCGAGCTCCGAGAAGTGGTCCGGTCGCCCGGCATCGCTCTGCTCCAGACCGGCCAGCCGGTCTCTCAGCTTGGCGTCGGTCGGATGGCGGCGCAGGTAGCTCCGGCACAGGCGTGCGGCTTGCTCCTCGTCGCCGATCGCCTCGAGGACCAGCGCGTAGTTCTCGACCGCGTTGCGGTGATCGGGCTCGGAGGACACCGCCCGGGATAGGCACTCGAGCGCCTCCTCACGGCGCCCGCACTGCCAGTGCAGCACGCCCATGTCGTTGAGAGCGTCCGCAGAGCCCGGATACAGCTCGAGAGCGCGAGAGAATGCCGCTTCCGCGGCACCGAGATTGCCCTTCACTGCGAGCGCCTCCCCGCCTCGCGTCTCCTCCGCGGAGTCAGCCCTCAGGCGCGCAGCCCGCTCCCGGTAAGGCGGCAGCGTGCGTTGGCAGTAGCCGTCGCGCTGGCTGCTCGTGACCCCACCTCCGTCGATCTGTTCTACCAGCTCATCTCCAGCTTGCACTGAAGGGTGCTTCAAGAGATCTGCTGCGGATATTTTGAGCGGGAGCGCAGGTTCAGTCGCAGACCAGGAGCGGTGTTCCGGAATCTGTCCGCCGAGTGTACTCTGAAGCTCGTTCCAGGCAGCCTCGAAACCTGCCGAGCTCGGATAGCGCTCGCGGCCAAGACGAATGCAGTCCGCCGCATCCGCGATGCGGCCACTCTGGAGATGGACTTTCGCACGTTCGATCAGCTCAGCCTTGGAACAGTCGGGTAGCTGGTCCCGGACCCTGGGCAAGCGGTATTCCTTTGATTGATGCTGCGTCCCAATTCTCACCTGGTTCGATGAGACCCCGCCTGCGCGTTTCTCCGCTATGGCTCGAATCGCATCTGCGCAGCGTGCGGCAGCGTCGCCGTTGAGGGTGGCGCAGTGGCTCAGCAGGAATTGTCGCCGCTTTACCGGGTCGTCATCTCCGGCTGTCAGCGCGAGGCGAAGAAGGGCGAGCAGCTCGGATTGATCTTGGGCAACGGGGACCGCGCCGGTCTCATCCTGCTGGAAGATCCCGAAGGGTTCTCCGTGTGGATTGAAGTAGATCGCCCGGACTCCCAGCATGAGGGCTTCATAGATGACCGTGCTGAAGCGCGTGATTACGACCGACGTCTCCGCCAGCTGGGCGCTGATCGACGAAGCATCGGATGCCTTCACGGGATACTCGGGTGGAAACGCTCCCCGGTCGCGCGGATGCTGCGATATGAAGAAGCGTCTGCCCAAAGACCGACAGGCCTCGACAGCCTCCCGCACCCAGGACTCCCTGACCTCTTCGTAAACGCCGTAGGTGAAGTTGCAGTTGATCATGATCGGGCGTTCGGGGTCGAAAGTCTGCTCTTGAATCGAGTCGTACTTGGGGTTCCCCGTGACGATCGTGTTGGGCCGATCCAGGTAGCGGAGCATCACGGGCCCCTGAAGAAAGGCGTAGTCGCATTGCTGCATGCGTCGAAGTTTATCGTCGGCGAAATCCAGGCAGCCCTCCTGGATACAAACCGTGGGAATTCCCGACGCCTGCGCTTCGGCCACGATCTGCCGCTCCTGAGGACCCCAATCGTTTCCGAAGATCGCGACTCGGGGGCGAAGCTCTGCCAGCACCCCGGGCCGATAACTGAACACGCTGGCAGGGAGCTTTTGCAGCGTGGAAGCTGCGTTCTCGGTATCGTGTTGCAGGAGCATGAAGCTCGAACCCTCGAGCTTGCTGTGGATGGGGAACATCAGCTGCGCATGCGCACCGTTGCTCGGCACGAAGAGGAATCTGGGGCCTTTGTCGTGACCGCGCTGAAGCATCACACAGTACCCATCGACGTATGAGAGCTCGCGAGGGTCACGCTGTATCGGGCCATGTGACGGGTCCTGCTGGCCGAGGCCACGGAAGACGATAATGCTCGCAGACCGAGTCACTTATCGACGGAAGTTGCCGCTGGCTTAAGCGCTGGTGACGGGCCTGACCGCAGAGTCGCTTCTGGGCTCAGCCGAGCTCGCGCACGGCGGCGATGACCTTCTCGGCGGAGGGCTGGTAGGCGTCCTCGAGCACGGGGCTGAACGGTACCGGTATATGCGGAGCGGTGACCTGCTTGACCGGTGCGTTTAGGAGATCGAAGCCGCGGTCCACGCACAGGGCGGCGATCTCGCTCGCCATTCCGCAGTGGGGTGTGGCTTCGTCGATCACGACCAGACGACCGGTCTTGGTGAGTGAGGCCAGAATGGCGTCCTGATCGAGGGGCGCCAGCGTGCGCAGGTCGACGACCTCTGCGCTCGTGCTGTCTGCCGTCAGCTGCTCGGCCGCGTCGAGCACCACGGGAACGGTTGCACCCATTCCCACGAGCGTTACATCGCTGCCCTCGCGTACCACCGGCGCCTTCTTGAAGACCAGCGACTTGGGCTCGCAGCAGACCACGGGGTTGTCATCCCGAATGGAGGCCAGCAGCAGCCCCTTGGCGTCGAACGGATTGGATGGATACACGGTCTTGAGCCCGGGGATGGAAGCCGTCATGCCGTAGAGCGTCTGGGAGTGCTGTGCGGCTGCACGCGCACCCGCGCCACAGAGCGTACGCACGGTTAGCGGCACTCGCGTCGCGGACCTCGGACGGATTACGGTGCCGACGCTGGTGCTGGCTGCGGGTGCCGACCTGCTCACACCGGATGCGGTCGAGCTCGCGGCCGCCATCCCTGGCGCCAAGCTACGGTGGTCCAGGGTGCCGGTCATGCGCTGACGCTCGAGGCGCCGCACCAGGTCAACGCCGCCCTGCTCGAGCACCTACAGGCTGTCGATGGTAGAGACTAGGAGGCGACTCAGCCCTTGTTGAAGAGGTCGATCATCTTGACGTCGTGGGTCGCGGAGCGTGCGCGCGTGCGCGCCCAGTCGCGGAGCTCCTTGATTCGCTCCTCGTAGGTGTCGTAGAGCGGAACCGTCTCGGTGATAGCGTTGGCGAGATCATTCTCGGTGAGGTCCCTCTCCTCCGCGAATGCGGTGTACAGCGCGGCCACCACGATCTGCTCGAGCTCCGCGCCCGAGAGGCGCTCGGACTGCTCTGCTAGCTCCTCCAGTGGGTAGCGCAGGGGATCCCGACTGCGCTTACCCAGATGGATGGCGAGGATCTCGACGCGCTCGGCCTGCGTCGGAAGATCCACGAAGAAGATCTCGTCGAAGCGCCCGCGCCGCAGCAGCTCGGGAGGCAGCGCCTCCACGTCGTTGGCGGTGGCGACCACGAAGACGGGGCTCGTCTTCTCGGAGAGCCAGGTCAGGAACCAGCCGAACACGCGGCTCGCGCTAGGATCGGCGGCCGAAGCGGCGAAGCCCTTCTCGATCTCGTCGATCCACAGCACCGCGGGCGCGATGGACTCGGCGATCGTGCTGGCCTCGCGGATGGTTGCCTCGGGGCTCTTCTCCGCACTTCCGAAGGCCGCCGCCAGGTCGAGGCGCAGCAGAGGGAACTGCCACTCGCGCGCGACGGCCTTGGCGGAGAGGGACTTGCCGCAGCCCTGCACGCCCAGCAGCAGTAGCCCGCGCGGAAGGGGCAGGTCGAAGCTGCGCGCCTCGTCGTCGAACGCCCGTCGACGCTCGCGCAGCCAGCGCTTGAGCTCGTCCAGGCCTCCCACGTCGCCCATCCCCGCCGGAGATTCATGGAAGCTCAAAGCGTTTGTGCGTCGTAGAGCCTGGCGCTTCTCGCTTACGATCCGGGAGACCGCTCTCTGGTTCAGACCACCCGCCACCATGCAGGCCTTGCGAAAGACACGCATGGCTTCCGAGGCGGTGAGCCCGCGGGCCGCGCGCACAGCGGCCTCTAGCACCGCGGGGTTCTCAGCCTCAATCATCTTCTGAAATAACCCCTTGAGCTCGTTCGCTTTCGGCAGCGGCAGCTCGACGCGCGCGGTCTCGCGCGTGAGCTCGACCGGCAGCTCGAGCGCCGGACCCAGCAGCACCACGGTCTGCTGTCGCTCCGCCAGAGCCGGAAGCAGATCCCGCAGGCGTCGGATCGCGACCGTCTCTCCCCGCAAAGCCTGGGCGTCGAGGATCGTCAGAAGCGCCGGCTTGGAGTAGGCGGAAAATGTCCGCAAGCCCTCGTCGAACGAGCCGGCGCCCTTGCCGCTACCCCGAATGCCGGACGCCACTGACCACACGACCAGCTCGCGCTCCGCGCTCTTGGCGGCGCGCTGCAGCACACGCAGCGCCCGCTCTTCTTCGAAGGTCTCGAAGGCGATCAGCTGCCAGCCCGAGCGCAGCAGGAGGTCGAGCTCTGTTAGAACTTCCTGACTCATTCCAGGTCCGTCGTGAGCCGCGCCACCTCCCCGAAGGTGGTCACGCCGTCTGCCAGCTTGCGCAGCGCGCTCTCGCGCAGGGTCTCCATGCCCTCGATGCGGGCCGCCCGTGCGATCTCGTTCGCATCCTGGCCGCTCTTGATGAGCCCGCGCACGCGCGGACCGATGTCGAGCATCTCGAACACACCCGTGCGGCCCAGGAGACCGGTGTGGCGGCAGTCCACACAGCCCTCGCCCCAGCGAACCTTGAGCCGCTCGCGCTGCTCGACGGGGACCTTGAGGCCGAGCGTATTCACCTGATCCGGCGTGAGGTGGCCGTCCGCGCCGCAGTGGGGACAGATCTGGCGCAGCAGGCGTTGCGCCAGTACGCCCCGCAGCACGCTCGAGAGCAGGAAGCGCTCCACGTTCAAGTCGACGAGGCGTGTGATCGCACCCGCCGCGTCGCGCGTGTGCACGGTGGAGAAGACCAGGTGGCCGGTGAGTGACGCCTGCACCGCCATCTGAGCGGTCTCCGGGTCGCGGATCTCGCCCACCATAATGATGTCGGGATCCTGGCGCAGGATCGAACGCAGAGCGGTGGCAAAGCCCAGATCGATACGCTGCTGGACCTGGATCTGACAGAAGCGCGAGTCGACCATCTCGATCGGATCCTCGATCGTGGTGATGTTGAGCTCCGGGCCTGCCAGGTAGCGCAGCGTGGAGTAGAGCGTCGTGGTCTTGCCCGAACCCGTGGGCCCCGTGACCAGCACCAGGCCGCTGGGCGAGGTGATCCACTTCTCGTAGCTCTCGCGCTCTCGGGTGTTGAAGCCAAGGTCATTCAGATCGGCCATCAGAATGGTGGGATCGAAGACGCGGATGACGACCTTCTCACCGAAGGCGGTCGCGATGCTCGAGACGCGCAGCTCGACTTCCTTCTCACCCCGCTGGGTCTTGATACGCCCATCCTGGGGGCGGCGCCGCTCCGCGATGTTCATGCGCGCCAGCACCTTGATGCGGGATACGATGGCCGCGTGGACCGCGAGCGGTACGACCTCGATGTCGTGCAGGATGCCGTCAATCCGGAAGCGAACTGCGCCGTCCGAGCCGCGGGGCTCCAGGTGGATATCGGAGGCCCGCTGCTCGAAGGCGTAGGTCAGCAGATGATCCACCGCGGCGATGACGTGCTCGTCCGAGTTCGCAAGCTCTGCGTTTGAGTGCAGCTCCACCAGCTGTACCAGCGTGCCGCTGTTCTTATGCTCGCCGAGCTCGCTTTCGGCCTTGCTGATGCTCGACTTCAGGCCGTAGATGCGATCGATGATGTTCAGGATGTCCTTCTTCGATGAGACCACATACGTGAGCGGAGCCTGGACCGAGCTGGCCAGTGTCTCCAGCAGCATGCTGTCGAAGGGATCGGTGATCGCGATGCGCAGACCCTCTCCCTCGCGCTCGAGCGGGATGGCCACATGGCGCTTCACGAAGGGCCGGGAGAGCGTCTTGGTGATCAGGTTGCTGTCGAGCCGCAACGGATCGATCTTGAGGTAGGGCAGCGAGGCGGCCTTGGCGAGAGATTCGGCGACGCAGTCCTCGTCCACGCGCTTGCGGGGCTTGGTCGGATGCGGCAGCGCGGCGGCGGACACGATCTCGGCCGGGGACGCGTTGTAGCGCACGGCCGCCTGGGAGCGAACCGAGCCCACGCGATCCTTGACCACGCGGCTGCGCAGGGTCATGGCGCGGCCCTCGATGTCCCTGGCCTGAACCGAGGTGAGGAGCTCGTCCTTCACCAGGATCTCGAGCACCTCGGCCAACGTCAGCGGTGCCCGTGGCTCGGAGCTGCCGGCCCCGTTTGTCTCGTGCGTGGATGGCTTGGCTCCATCCTTCCGTTCTTCTGACACGGTGGGCTCTATCGGTCGCTAGATGGGAAAACACAACACTCCTTGGCGCTCGAGTGGTGTCTCGGCGCCCGTCGGCGTTGTCAGCAGAAGACGGCGGTGTCAGCAGACGACATTACAGACTAGAGGCCGGGGGGATCGAACTGGCCGTTCTGGTCGACATCCACATAGATGGCGTTCGCGAACGCCATCGGGACGAAGCCAGGCGCTACCAGCGCATACACGCCTCCGACAGGTGTGTTGGGGGCCCCGGGATCTCGGGGCAGGGTGGTCCCGGCCTCGAGCGTGATGAAGCTGTCGCGCTCGAGCGTCAGCTCGAGCTCCGTCTCCAGGCGTGTGACCTTCTGAGCCTCTAGCGGCGGTAGATCGCGGAAGGTCCGCCTCACCTCGCCGTTCACGAGCACCCGTACCCGCTCCACCGGGACCCAGGGGGCCGCGGCCACCGCGAGCTCGACCACGACACGCCCGTCCGGGGCGGCCACCTGGTCACCCATGCGCCTGCCGTTGACCCGGAAGCGTGTGAAGAGCGGCCCCGTGGTGCAGAAGACTCGGCCTGCGCGGATGGCCGCGTTGAAGGCGTGGCTGTCAAAGTCCTGCAGGCCCGTCGGAAACTGGACGTAGCTGCGGGGTAGGGCGGGCCGCTGGGGGCCGTGGTTGTCCGAGACCGCGGTGCCGGTGCGGCGAAAGCCCTGTTTTAAGAACGAGTAAAGATCCCGGCGCACGCGCAGGAACACGGCGTAGGAAGGACCGTTCATGAGCTCGATGGCATCGAAGTCAATGGCGCGTGTGTGCCCGTCCGCGCCGGGTGTCAGCAGATGAGCATTCGGCGGCGCCGTGATCGGCTTCCCCGGGTCGTAAGGCTGTCCCTCCGGGCCCAGCGCGTTCAGATACCCGCTCTCTCCGACTCCCTCATGCCGCGGATGGTTCATCTGCACGACCTCCACCCCGAAGTCCCGGCGCAGCAGCGCGTAGAGGTCGGCCAGTCGCAGGTTCTGGCTCGGGGGCGCGCCCTGGCGATGGGCCAGAGCATCGCGACGCAGGGGCCAGGCGTTGGTGTGGCCGATGGACCAGGGGGCCACGGGACCGGGCGCGCTGCTCGTGATCTCCGCCCCCGGCAGCACGTGGATGCGCCCCTTTGCCCCGAGCGCCGCGAGCTCGCGGGCGTAATTAGAAACGTGGTCGTGATCCGTGGCCGCGAAGACCTCCACCCCCTGGGCCAGGTAGGTCCGGAGCCGCATCTCATTCGACAGCTGCGTGTCGTCACTGGCCTGTGCGTGGACGTGGAAGTCGGCGCTGACGAATTCACTCAGGCTGAGTGCACGCGCGGGACGCAGCGGAGGCACGAGGGCCTGCGCGCTCGGTCCCGCTACGTGCACCTCCACGCTCGCCACGTCGTGCTCGAGTCCTCGCGTGGCGGTCAGCCGGTAGGTGCCCGGCGGGATCGCGACGCGGTGCGGGTCGCTGGCATCGCCAACGAAGTAAAGCGAGTTCGTCTCCGTGGGGCTCGGAACGCGCTCGCCGTTGAGGCGGAAGTCGAGCAGTTCGGGCTCGAAGAGCGGATCCGGAGTGTCCTCGTGACCGCTGACGACAACGCGCATGGGCTCTCCGCCCGAGAAGCCGGGCTCGAAAACCAGGTAGCCCGGATCGGGCGAGCGATGGTCCAGCGCGTCGGCGAAGTAGCTGCGGTCGGGCACCTCGATCTGCCGGCTCGCGACCGGGCGCTGTGGAGCGTGGATCCGGAGCACGAAGTTTCCTGGAGGGAGCACACCGTTATAGACGCCGGCTCGCGGTCCGGAGGTATCGGTTCCCATCACGGTCACGGGCGCGCCGCTAAGCGCCTCTACCACGTGAAGCATGTGGGGAACGTGTTTTGGCACCACGGTGCCCGTCACGCCACTCACCCGACTCGTATATCCGAGCTGCGGAAAAATGAGGTCCGTAGTGGATGAGACGTCGGCTTTTCCGGTGATGACGAGGCGTCGCTGATAGGTCCAGCTCTGGCCGGCCGGAAGCTTGCTGCGCGAAGCACGCCAGAGGCGGAAGGCGCTGAGTCGCTTCCAGTCGTGCTCGAAGAGAAAGCCGGTCATCATCGTCACCTGGTCGTCGGTGACACCGAAGAAAGGCACGCGGCCGTCGCGCGTACGCTCGGGTGAGAAGAAAGCGTAGGCGATGGGCGGATAGCCGCGGACGCCGGGCGCGCTCACGAAGCTGAAAGGGGCCATCGCATCCCCGGCGCGGGTGAGGTCGCCGCGATCGAACGCGAGGTGGTGAAAGCCACGCGAGGCGGAAGGATCAAGCGTGTTGCCGGTAAAGGCGCGTAGGGCGAGTCCACCGCGCATCCAGACGTCTCCGTAGGCGAATATGGGGGCAGGCTCCGTGCCGTCATTGCGAATCGTGGTGGTGAGGTGAACGAAGGGCTCGCCGTAGTGCACCCGGTACTCGGTCTCGATGAATACGTTGTGCAGCGCCTCGGGCTTGGGCACCAGTACGTCCAGTCGCCGTCTGAGCCAGCCCCCGCGCGGAAGCGAGCTGATGCCCTGGCTGCTCGCGACAACCAGGCGCGCCCAGCCCTCGGCCTCTTTCACCTCGGCCCGGATCGTGTCGTAGTTGACGAAGACACGCTGGTCCAGGTTGAGAATCGGGAAGAGCCGCGCGAACTGATCCTCGCCCTTGCGGTCGATGAGCCCCGCGTCCACGATCGTCCCGCCGTGGTTGAGCTTACCGTGAGCGCGTGCCGGGTCGTCGACGATCACCTCCACCACGTCATTGCCCAGATACCAGTCGCCCATCCCTCCGATCGCGTCCGGCCCGCCGATCAGGAGCTGCGGGGCGTTCGCGCGCGTGATCTGCTCGGCGCGCAGGGACGCCGTGCCGGCCGCAGCAGGACCCGCGAGCAGGAGTAGGCAGACCAGACCTGCGCCACTTCGCTGCGCGTATCTACGCGCGAGCGTGACCGAGGCGTAGCGATCGAAGCTGGCGAGTGAGCGCATCGAGCCGACTCCTTGCGTCTGTGGCCCGGCGCGATTCTAACCGGAAGACGCTTCCCGCTGGTAGACTACACGCCGTGCCGAGCCTGGAAGAGATCGAAGCGCAGCTGACGGCGGCGGGCGGGCCCTGCGAGCTGGTCGAGGAGACCGTGCTGGGCGAGCGCACGCAGGTTTTCAAGCGGCGCGCGTCGTCACTGCGGGCGCTGCTCGAGGACTCCTCGCGCTTCGCCGAGAATGAGTACCTCATCTACGAGGATCGCCGCATCACCTACGCTGCGCATCTAAAGCAGGTGGCTTCCATCGCGAAGGCGCTCGAGGAGCGCTACGGGGTGGAGCCCGGCGATCGGGTGGCGATACTCGCTGCCAACTGTCCCGAGTGGATCGAGAGCTTCTGGGCCGTCATCAGTCTGGGCGCGATCGCGGTCGGAATGAACGGCTGGTGGGTGCGCGACGAGATTCTGCACGGGCTCGACGACTGCGAGCCCAAGCTCCTGATCGGCGACAGCAAGCGTCTCGCCCGCCTCTCCCGCGCGCAGGTCTCGCTGCCCGTGGTGGAGATCGAGAGCGAGTTCGAGAAGCTCGTAGCCTACGCTCCCGACGCAGACCTGCCCGGCACGCCCATCGCGGAGGACGATCCCGCCTGCATCCTGTACACGAGCGGCACGACCGGCCGTCCCAAGGGTGCAGTCAACACGCACCGCAACATCATCGCGCTGCTCTCGCTCCAGCTCTTTCACGGACTCCGGCTCTTTATGCTCTCGGCTGCCGAGGGCAAGAGCGGCGGACCTCCACCTGCGCCCGTGTGCACACTGGTCACCACACCGCTCTTCCACGTCTCGGGTCTCTACACGGGTGCGATCACGGCGCTTGCCAACGGGCTCAAGACCGTATGGACCTCGGGCCGCTTCGATCCCGTGCGCGTGATGCAGCTGATCGAGCGCGAGCGCGTCACGAACTGGGGACCCATGGGCACAATGGCGCATCGCGTGGTGCATCACCCCGAGCTCGGTAGCTACGACCTCTCGAGCCTGCGCGGGATCGGCACGGGCGGCGCACCCATGAGCCGCGAGCTGCAGCAGCGCGTACGTGAGGTCTTCCCCAATACGCGTTCGACCATGGGCGTGGGCTACGGCCTGACGGAAAGCACGGCCCTCGCGACCCTCAACTTCGGCCCCGATCTCGAGGCGCATCCCTACTCGGTCGGTCGGCCGCTTCCGACCGTGCAGATCGAGATCCGCGATCCCGAGGGAAACACGCTGCCTGAGGGTCAGGAGGGCGAGATTTACCTGGGAGGCCCGCTCATCATGCGCGAGTACTGGCGCCGCCCGCAGGAGACAGCCGCCGAGATCGGGCCGGGGCGCTGGCTGCGCACGGGCGACATCGGGCGCATGGAAGAGGGTCGGCTCTACATCAACTCACGTGCGCGTGACCTCATCCTGCGCGGCGGCGAGAACGTCCATCCCATCGAGATCGAGCAGCGGCTCGAGGCCCACCCCGACGTCGAGGAGGCGGCCGTGGTCGGGGTCGACCACCGGGAGCTCGGCCAGGAGGTCAAGGCCATCCTCGTCCCCCGGCCCGGCGCCCAGCTCGACACGAATCAGCTCGCGGCGTGGGTCTCCGAGAAGCTCGCCTACTTCAAAGTGCCCGCCCATTGGGAGCTGCGCAGCGAGCCCCTCCCCCGTAACGCCGCCGGCAAGGTCTTGAAGCAGATCCTCACCAGCGCTGCCACAAATCCCTTCGTCGAAGAGTAATCGACCCTTGGAACGGCAGCGGTCCACACCGATGTGGGTCGAGGGGAAGGGGCCTAACTGTGTGTTCTCCCCCTCATTTTGGGCCTCTGGGGTTGGGAAGGGCTACACTTCGGACCGAGGTGGCCGTTAAGTCCTCCGACTCCAGCGGACGGTGGCCATCGCTTGCGGCAACGCACCCCGCCTTGCCCGGAGCTGCCGATCCCGTCTCGGGAACCTCGACGGGAACGCGCTGAAGTGGTTTAGGATGAACTCCCCGTTTCTTCTCGGGGGGGTGCCCCGTCGAAAGGAAGAGCGCATGGATGAGTACGCCCGGCTGGAAGTAGACGGCAAGACCTACGAGCTGCCCATCGTGACTGGTAGCGAGGGCGAGCGTGCCGTGGATATCCGGAATCTGCGCCGCGAGACCGGCCTGGTCACGCTGGACCCGGGCTACAAGAACACCGGCAGCTGCCAGAGCGGGGTCACCTTTATCGACGGCGACCAGGGCATCCTGCGCTACCGCGGCATCCCGATCGAGGAGCTGGCTGAGAAGAGCACCTTCCTGGAGGTGGCGTACCTGTTGATTCAGGGGAACCTGCCGAGCCCGGAAGCTTACGCGGAATGGGTGGAGGGCATCACCCGCCACACCATGCTGCACGAGGATCTCAAGCGCCTCTTCGGGGCCTTCCCCAAGGACGCGCACCCGATGGCGGTGTGTGCGGCGGTCGTGGCTGCGCTCTCCACCTTCTATCCCGAGGACCTCGATCCGCAGGACCCGAAGCAGGTCTTCTCCTCGATCGAGCGGCTGATCGCCAAGTTCCCGACGATCGCGGCCTACTCCTACAAGCACTCGATCGGCCAGCCCTTCCTCTACCCGGACAACCAGCTCAACTACGTCGAGAATTTCCTGCGCATGACCTTCGGCAACCCCTGTGAGGAGTTCGAGGTCGACCCGGTGATCGCGCGTGCGATCGACGTGCTCCTGATTCTGCACGCGGATCACGAGCAGAACTGCTCGACCAGCACGGTGCGCCTGGTGGGGAGCTCGCGCGCGAACCTGTTCGCATCGATCTCGGCCGGTATCAATGCCCTCTGGGGCCCGCTGCACGGCGGCGCGAACCAGCAGGTGATTGAGATGCTGCAGCAGATTAGCGAGCAGGGACTGACCGCGCGCCAGTTCGTGGATCAGGCCAAGGACCGCGACGACACCTCGCGCCTGATGGGCTTCGGCCATCGCGTGTACCGCAACTACGATCCGCGTGCCAAGATCATCAAGGCGGCGGCGAAGGACGTGCTGGACAAACTGGGCGTGAACAGCCAGCTGCTCGAGCACGCCGTGGCGCTCGAGGAGATCGCGCTCAATGACGACTACTTCATCCAGCGGCGGCTCTACCCAAACGTCGACTTCTACTCGGGCGTCATCTTCCAGGCCCTGGGGATTCCGCTGAATAGCTTCACCGTGCTGTTCACGATGGGGCGTCTGCCCGGCTGGATCGCCCATTGGGTGGAGCTCGCTAACGAGCAGCAGGCCATCGGCCGCCCGCGCCAGATCTATACCGGCGAGAGCAAGCGGCCCTACGTCCCCATCGACAAGCGCTAGCTGGAGTTTCCCCGCTCCCGGCAGGCCGGCATCGCCGGCCGACACCCCGCTAGCGAGGCACGCACGAAGTCGCGCGCCGTGCGGGCAGGCCGGCATCGCCGGCCGACACCCCGCTAGTACCCCACTAGTCTATGCTATGCGAGCCGCCTGGAGGTTCGTTGATGCAGCAGGCCCGTTGGACCGCCGATGGTATCGAGCTGGTGGATGTCGCGGCGGGACCCCTGCCCGAGGGGCGGGTACGTCTCAAGGTTCTGGCCAACGGCATCTGCGGCACGGACCTCCACCTCTACCGGCGTGAGCTTCCGCCTCTGGAGGGCAGCGTCCCCGGCCACGAGATCGTCGGGGTGCCGATCGACGGCCCCGCTGGTCTCACGGAGAGTCTGTACGCGGTGGAGCCGAGAGTGTGGTGTGGCGAGTGTGACTTCTGCGGCGCGGGGGACCACCACCTGTGCCCGAACGGCACGGTGATCGGGATCCAGGACGCCGGGGGGCTGGCCGAGTGGGTGGACGTCCCGCGCCCGAGCCTCCATCCCGTCGATGCCGACGTATCACCCCTGGTGGCGTCGCTGGCCGAGCCCCTGGCCGTATCCCTGCGCGCGGTCCATCTGACCCGGCTTGAGGCGGACAGCCGCGTGCTGGTGCTCGGGAGCGGCAGCATAGGACTGCTTGCGGGGCTGCTCGCGCGCGACCGCGCGGCCCGGGTCGCGATCACGGCGCGCTACCCGCAGCAGGTGGAGGCCGCGCGTCGCTTGGGTCTGGAGCCGCTCGGCGAGAGCGAGGTCGAGGCCTGGAGCGGCGAGTTCGGGCCGGACGTGGTGATCGAGACCGTCGGCGGCTTCGCCAATACGCTCGCCGAAGCGGTGCAGTTCTGCCGGCCCGGGGGACGGGTCGTGGTGCTGGGTGTGTTCGTGGGCGAGCGAACGCTGAACGCGCTCGTGCTCATGGCCAAGGAGATCAGGTTGATCGGCTCGAACATGTACGGCTCGACCCGCCGCGGCTCCGAGTTTCGGGCCGCGGTGGATCTGATGCCGCGCTACCGCGCGGAGCTCGAGCCGCTGCAGACGCACCAGTTCCGACTCTCCGCCCTGAACGACGCGTTCAAGTGCGCGCTCGACAAGCGCAGCGGATCCATCAAGGTCACGGTCATCCCCGACGCGGCTGCTTAGGGCCCCAGGTCGGCGACTTCCCTCTCCCCTGGCTGACTGTGCCAGAATGAGGCGAGCCTTGGGGGGGCCGGGGGAAGGTCATCCATGCGCAACAACCTGGGACTCTTCTTGAGCAAGCGGGCCGAGCTCTCGCCCGCGCTCGACGCCGTGGTCGAGGTGGCGTCGGGGCGGCGCTTCAGCTACGCCGAGGTCAATCAACGCTCCAACCGCACGGCCAACGCGCTGCGCGCGCTCGGGGTGCAGTCCGGCGAGCGGGTGGCGCTGCTCTTGATGAACGGCGTGGAGTATCTCGAGAGCTTCTACGCCCTGGCCAAGCTCGGCACGATCGTAGTGCCGCTCAACTGGCGCCTGCTGCCGCACGAGCTCGCCTTCATGCTCAAGGACAGCGGTGCGACCCTGCTCATCTACGGCAACGAGTTCGAGCAGACAGTGACGGACCTCCGCGCCCGGGGCGCCGAGGGCACGGACGTGCGCGAGTGGATCCGCGTGGGTGATGCGGAGAACGGCGAGAATTTCGCGCGCTCGTACGACGAGCTGCAGGCGGCGGCCTCGAGCGAAGAGCCTGAGATCCGTGGCGAGGACGATGACGAGCTCTACATCATGTACACCTCCGGTACCACGGGTCTGCCCAAGGGCGCGGTCCACACGCACGATTCGGTGATCTGGGCCTGCCACACGATGCTCGCCACGGCCGAGGGGCGCTATGGCGATCGCTACCTGCTCTTGCTTCCCCTCTTCCATGCGGGGGCGCTCACGCCGGCCATGGGGAACGTGCATCGCGGCGTCACTAACGTGATCATGCGTGTCTTTGATCCGCTGAAGGCGTGGCAGACGATCGAGCGCGAGCGCATCTCGGTGATGCTCGCGGTGCCCGCCATGCTGGGCTTCATGTTGCAGGTGCCCGAGCGCGAGAAGTTTGACTCCTCGAGTCTGCGCTGGTGCATGAGTGGCGCTGCGCCCGTACCGGTCACACTGATCGAGGCCTTTGCGAAGCTCGGCATCGAGATCCATCAGGTCTACGGGCTGACCGAGTCCTGTGGACCGGGCTGCCTCATCAGCCCGGAGGCCGCCCTGGCCAAGGCAGGCTCGACGGGCAAGGCCTTCTTCCACACCGAGGTGCGGGTGGTGAACGAGCGCGGGGAGTCTGTTCAGCCAGGGGAGAGCGGCGAGGTGATCCTGCGCGGTCGCCACATCATGAAGGGGTACTGGAATCGGCCGCAGGCCACGGCCGAGACGATTCGGGACGGCTGGCTCCACTCCGGCGACCTCGCCACCATCGACAAGGAGGGGTTCATCTACATCCAGGACCGCAAGAAGGACATGATCATCTCGGGCGGCGAGAACGTGTACCCGGCGGAGATCGAGAACGTGATCCTCTCGCATCCCAAGGTGGCGGAGGTCGGGGTGATCGGACAGCCCAGCGCGAAGTGGGGCGAGTCGCCCGCGGCCGTAGTGGTGAGGTCCGACGCCAGCTTGACCGAACAGGAGGTGCTTGACCACTGCAACGGCAAGCTCGCGCGTTTCAAGCTGCCCAAACGCGTCGAGTTTGCGGATGAGATTCCGCGCAACCCCTCGGGCAAGATCCTGAAGCGGGTCCTGCGGGACCGTTTTCCCGGTCCCGCCGCGGAGTAGCTCGCAAAGCTCACGAATTCGGCTGAGCGGGCCGATCAAGCCGTCCTGATGCGACCGATCCGCCGACCTCTCGAGAGCCGCCGCAGAGCCCCGCGCCCGCGTGGCTGGCTTGGCTGCCGCAAGACCGGTCTGAGGCTGCAGATCGATCACGTCTTGCTACGCCTCTGGGACTGGCTCTACCCGCACCGCCTCGGTAGCTGGCTGCGCCAGCGTCTGGAGCGCGGACTCGTCTTCAGCGAGGTCGGGCTACGGCTCCGACGGGGCGGTCGGGGGCTGCACGGGCTGCGGATTGCCTACCTCTCGGACCTCCACGCTGGCCACTTCATGAGTGAGGTGGACCTGTGCCGGATCTTCGAGCAGGTCGCGCGGCGGGAGCCCGAGCTCGTCTGCCTGGGGGGCGACCTGATCGAGCGCCGCCCGGAGCAGGTGCTGCTGCTGGGGAAGGCGCTGAGCCTGCTGCAGCCGCCGCTGGGCATCTTCGCCGTGCCGGGGAACCATGAATACGACGTCGACTCCGACCTGGTGCTGTGGCGGCACACGCTGGAGGAGCACGGGGTCGAGATCCTGATCAACCAGGGTCGAAGGCTGATGCACAACGACGAGAGTCTCTGGCTCGCGGGCGTGGATGACCTGAGCCTGGGGCGTCCGGACCTGGCCTGTGCGCTGCGCGGCGCGGCCGAGGACGAGCCGATTCTCCTGCTCTCGCATCATCCCGACTTCTTCTATGAAGCGTCTCGGGCAGGTGTCGACCTGACGCTCTCGGGACATACCCACGGCGGACAGATCACCTTCTTTGGGCGCACACCCTTGCGACACACGCAGCTGGGTTACTGGCGCGGAACCTTCTCTGAGGATGGCGCGCAGCTCTATGTGGGTCGTGGCGTCGGTACGACCAAGCTTCCACTGCGCTTGAACGCGCCGGGCGAAGTCGCCATGATCCGTCTGCTCACCGAAGACTGATCTTGCTCGCGCTCATGTGAAGGCCTTAGAATGGGTTCCCGGAGGAACTCAACATGTCAGATCGCTATCGCATCTTCGGCTCGGAGCTTTCCCCATACTCGATCAAGGTGCGCGCGTACTTTCGCTACAAGCAGATCCCGCACGAGTGGGTGACCCGCAGCCGCGAGAACATGGTGGAGTTCCAGCAGCACGCGAAGCTACCGCTGATCCCGCTCGTGCTCACGCCCGACGGGGGGGCCATGCAGGATTCCACTCCGATCATCGAGAAGATGGAGGAGCTCTTTCCGGAGCCGTCCATCCATCCTGAGAATCCGGCGCTGGGTTTCCTGTCGGCGCTGATCGAGGAATATGGCGATGAGTGGGGCAACAAGCCCATGTTCCACTACCGCTGGACCTACGAGGCGGACCAGGAGTCGGCGTCGCAGCGCATCGCCGCGGACAACGCCCCCGGTGCGTCGGATGCGGAGCTCAAGGGGATTGCCCTCATGATCCGCAGACGCATGATCCCGCGCCTGAGCTTCGTGGGCTCGTCCGATGAGACACGCGACCAGCTCGAGCGTTCCTATCGCCGTCAGCTGAGCCTGCTCGAGCAGCACCTGGCCGCGCGGCCCTACCTTTTCGGCGCGCGCCCGGCCTTCGCCGACTTCGGCCTCGCGCCCCAGATCTACGAGGCCGGGACGGACCCCACGCCCGCCGCCATCCTCGACGCGGAGGCGCCGCGGGTCCGGGCCTGGGCCGAGCGCATGCTCGATCCCAAGAACGAAGGGGATTTCGAGCGCTGGGACGCACTGGGATCGACGCTGCTGCCGCTGCTGAAGGAGGAGGTGGCCGGGGTGTTTCTTCCGTGGTCGGACGCCAACGCGCGCGCTCTCAAGCGCGGCGACAAGGAGTTCAGCATAGAACTCGAGGGACGGCCGTTCTCCCAGAACACGCAGAAGTACCACGCCCGGTCCCTGGGTGTGCTGCGCGCGCGCTACGCGGCGGTGTCCGACAAGTCCGAGCTCGACCCCATCTTGAAGCAGGCGAACTGCCTGGACTGGATGTAGCCGAGCCCGAGGCACGCCCGTAGTCGCGTGCCGTGCGGGCAGGCCGGCTTCGCCGGCCGCTACCCCGCTAGTAGTACAGCAACCACGACCTCGGAGGGCATGCCGAGGGCCGTGACCACGTTGAGGTGCTCGATACGCCAACGTGTGTCGGGGAGGAGATCCAGGATCTCGATCGGTCGGCAGCCCCCGACCCATCGAGGACTGAGCGCATGGATGCGCTCCCAGCCCCAGATGAAGAGGCGCGAGAGTAGGGTTGTGCCGTGGGTCAAGCTCACCAGGCAGAGCCGTCCTTCGGGCGCCAGCGCACGCTCGGCCTGCGCGACGAAGAGCCGCATGTCGTTTTCGGAGAGCAGGTCGAGGACGTAGTTGGAGACAATTCGATCGAGCGAGCCTGGCGCCACATCGAAGCGTGGCGAGCCCTCGCACTGCTCGACCGTTGCACGCGTCCCGAAGCTCGCCAGCCGCTCGCGCGCGAGCCGGACCATGGTGCTGCTCTGATCCAGCCCCTGGTAGCAGGCGCCGGGCGGAAGATGGTCTGTCAGCAGCTCGCGTGCGAAGCGGCCCGTCCCGCAGCCAAACTCGAGCACACGCTCGGCTCGATGGAACTCCGCGTACTTCACCAGCTCTCGCGTGGCCGGGTCCTCGAAGAACCGCTGCGTGTCCTGCCCGGCACCGAGCCGGTCGTAGAAGGCACGCGCTGCCTCGTGGCTTAGCACACGGGGGCTGGCGCTTGATGTGTTCGGGCCGCTCAGTTCCCCTTCGCCTCGTTGACGGCCTTGGCGAGAGCGGGAATGACTTCGAACAGATCCCCCACGACGCCGAGGTCAGCCACCTCGAAGATGGGAGCGTCTGGATCTTTGTTGATGGCGATGATGTAGTTCGAGTTTTTCATCCCCACTAGGTGCTGAATCGCGCCCGAGATACCCACGGCGATGTAGAGCTTGGGCTGGACGATCTGGCCCGAGCTCCCGACCTGGTAGTTGTGTGGGAGCCAGCCGGCGTCGACCACCGGCCGCGACGCACCCATCTGGGCGCCGAGCGCTTCGACCAGCGGCTGCAGCACCTCCTTAAAGTTCTCGGGCTTGGCCAGCCCGCGCCCGCCCGAGACGATGATCTCGGCCTTCGTGAGGTCGTGCCCCCCGGCCTCGGCGGTTTTCACGCCTACGACCTTGGTGCGTGATGCGGCCGTGACGTCGAGGGCCTCCACGCTGCCGGCGTCGGACCCCTCGTAGGGAGCCCTCGCGCCCGGCTGCACGGTGGCAATGCGCGGCGTGCCGGAGATGCGGAAGCGCCCGTTGAACTTGCCGTTGAAGAGCCGGCGGGTGAAGACGGGCTCGTCGCCGTCCTGCTCGATCTTGAACACGTCGGTGACGATGCCCGCGTCCAGGGCCGCCGCGACCTTGGGGGCTACGTCCCAGCCGTTGGGAGTGTTGGAGATGAGGATCAGGTCGGGCGATTCCGCTTCGACCGCTTTGCGCATGGCCTGGGCGTGGGCGTCCGCGGTATAACTCTCGAAGCCTGGGTTGTCCGCGACCAGCACCTTGCCGCCGCCCTTCTTGGCCAGCTCCTCACCCAGCTCTCCGATTCCGTTCCCGATCAGGAGCGATACCACGTCGCCGCCGAGCTCGCGCGCGGCTGCGACCAGCTCCAGGGTGGCCTCGCGCAGCACCCCCTGCTGGATCTCTCCGACGATGAGTGTCTTGGACATGCTTGAACTCCCGTGGGCCGCTAGAAAAGGCCCAGCTCCTTGATCTTTCCAACGAGCTTGCTCGCCACCTCGTCGGCCGGCCCCTCAATGATCTCCGCGCCAGCGCCCTTGGGCGGAACAAAGATCTTCTCGACCGTGAGCTTGGGCGCGACCGCTGCGGCGTCGAGCCCGAGCTCACCCAGGTCCTTCTTATCGAGCGGCTTCTTCTTGGCCTGCATGATCCCCTTGAGCGATGCGTAGCGCACCTCGTTGATTCCGGTCTGCACCGCCAGCAGGCAGGGTTGGGGCAGAGACGCCACCTCGAGTGCACCTCCTTCGAGCTCTCGCTCCACCTCGACGTCGCCGTTCTTGAACTCGGTCTTCACCACGGCGGTGATGTGCGGGATCCCAAGCAGCTCCGCCAGCATCGGCCCGGTCACGGCGCAGTTGGCATCGTCCGACATCAGACCGGTGAAGACGATGTCGAAGTTCTCGTCCTTCGCGGCCGCCGCCAGGGCCTTGGCAATGCCCAAGCCGTCGGTCTCCGCGAGCGCGTCGTCCCAGATGTGGATCGCCCGGTCCGCGCCCATCCCCAGGGCCGTGCGTAGGGCCTGAGCCGCACGCTCGGGGCCGACCGTGGCTACAACCACTTCCGCCTCGCCCTGGTCCTTGAGCCGCAGCGCCTCTTCGAGCGCGTAGGTGTCGTAGTCGTTGATCTCGAACTTGATGTTGTCGTCCTGGATCCAGCTCCCGTCAGAGCGCACATCGAGACGCGCATCCTTGTGCGGGACCTGTTTCAGGCAGACGAGGATCTTCTTCATCGGGGATCTCCGTCGAACATCGCGCGAGGGCGCGTCCAGGGGGTTCTTGCGGCCCGCACGATACGGCACGGCGCCGCCGCTTGCAATGCCGGGGGTGACCCCCAGTCAGGCCCCCATCAGCTGGCGCCACAGCTCCAGGCTGGGGATCCGCAAGTAGGAGTTGGTGCGTTTGGCTTCACCCATGCTGAGCTGGGGGCCCCCGCCATAGTCGTGTCCGGGAAACAGCGTCACGTCATCGGGCAGCTCGCAGAGCTTTCGCAGGCTGTGGAACATCTGATCGGGGTCGGCCCCCGGGAGGTCCACACGGCCGCAGCCCTGGATGAAGAGCGTGTCCCCCGAGACCAGGGCCTTACGCACCCGGAAACACTGGGAGCCCGGTGTATGGCCCGGGGTGTGTAGGAACTCGATCTCGATCTCGCCGACCCTCAGCGTATCCCCGGAGTCCACCTTCACCAGGTCGGATTCCGAGACACCCGTCACCTGGCGCAGGCCCTCCGCCTCCAGCCGGTTCACGTAGATCTTGAGCCCCTGCCGTTCGAGCAGCTGCGGCAGCCCATCGATGCTGTGACCGAAGATCTCTCCGCCCACGTGATCCGGGTGGTAGTGTGTGACCAGCGCACCCACCAGCTTGAATCCCAGCTCCTGCACGCGGGCGAGCAGCCCGTCGATGTCCCAGGCCGCATCCACCAGGACCATCTCCCGACTCGAGCGCGACCCCACCAGATAAACGAAGTTCGCCATCGGGCCACAGGCGCGTTGCTCGATGTAGAGATCGTCGTTCGCTGCCACGTTTTGATCTCCAGAACTCATATTAGGGACTTTGGTCTGCGGGCTCGCAGGCGCCCGGATGGAGTGGACAGGGGTCCGTGACGTCCGCGATGCCGTCGCCGTCGGCATCGGGATCGTCCGAGTCAAGCACCCCGTCGCCGTCGAAGTCCGTGCCCAACGCACGGGCCAGGTTGATGCGTCCGGCCCCGAAGAGCGCGCTGCGACCCTCCACATACGGGGACAACCCGGGATGCACGCGATCGGCGCTGCGCGCGAGGAGCTCGCGAACCTGAGCGGGTGAGCGCGTTGGATCTTGAGCGAAGAGCAACGCGGCCGCCCCCGCGACCTCGCCGATGGCGTTGGAGGTGTACACTTCCGAGCGACCGTTCGCGCCCGGAGCCGCGAAGTCGATATCCGGCTGCGGTCCGCGCTTTGGTCGGTCGTCGGGACCCGTTGCCTGCACGCTCACCACGTACGGGTCGCACGCAGGCCACTGGCCGGGCAGCCCACCGATAATGAGCGCGCGCTGGCTGATCATCTCGAACGTGAGGTGAAGTGGGATCCGTTCGAGGTCGAGGCAGCTTGCGCTGGAGGAGCTCCACGGCATGAAGATCACGCGGGCCCCCTTGTCCGCCGCGTAGTTGAGTGCGCGCTGCAGCGGTTCGACCCGGATTCTGCCCTGGGAATCGCCGATCTTGAGGATCATCAGCCGCGCTCCGGGGGCGATGCCGGCAACCGAGTGCCCGTCGTGTGGAGCGACGGCGATCTCGGCCACCGCCCGATCGTGGCCGGCCCGAAAGGATGGGTCGGGATCGTGCTCGAAGAAGTCGTAGCCGAAGACATCGTCGACCAGCCCGTTCTCGTCATCGTCCCGCTGGTTGCCCGGGATCTCCCCGGGGTTCCTCCACAGCACGGGCTCGAGTCCGCTGTCCTGGAGGCTGACTCCCTGTCCGATCAGGGCCAGCAAAACGCCCTGCCCCGTGTGGCCGGCCGCAAACGCCTCTACGGCATCGATATCCGCGTCGGGGGTCCCGCGCTCTGCGGAGAGGGGCCGGATGGGCTGGCCGGTGTTCTCCAGATCCCACTGCCAGCGGAAGCCAGGGTCGCTGGGCCGCTCGAACCCAGCGTCGGCGGCCTCGACGGAGCTGGCCAGCAGCAGGGCTAGTACACAAGCCGCTCGCTGCATTCAGCAGCTCACGGGCTAGCCCATGATCCCGAAGAGGATCAGCAGTGGGAAGCCCAAAGCGATGGCGGCGACCAGTACCGCACGCTCGGTTGACGTCTCGAACACCTGGCGCGTGGCCAGCACCAGGGACCCCAGGTAGAGCAGGGCGCCGGCCCAGCTGAAGAGCACTCCCAGGAAGGGCAGGCTGGCCCCGATCAAGAGGCCGTACCAGACGTATGCGAAGCCCAGACAGGAGAGCAGGCGCGGGAACTCGGCCTTCACACCCAGCAGCAGCACCCCGACGCCCCAAACCAGTGCGCTCACGAGGGCCCAGAGCAATATGGCCACGGCGATACCGAGAAAGAACGCCGCCAGGGACCCCTGGCCGAGTCCCGCCAGGACGGCGGTTGCGATGACCGCCACGAAAGCCTGAGGGATCGCGTGCGGGTCAGCCTGGATCTCCCGGTAGACCGCCGGGTCGAAGCGGAGGACCGCCAGCACACGCGAGAGGAACTGCCCTTTGGGGTGCAAGAAGTCGGCGAAGACACTGGAACGAGACGTATTTTCGGGCTCGGCCACGGTGGGTGACTCTACCCCACGTCCGGCAGGGGGCCAGCCCGGAACTCACACGGAAGGCCGCGGAGGGCCGGGCTCAAAGACCGCCGAGGGCCTTCTGCACAAACCCATCCACCGTCGTCAGGGCCTCCTCCAGCACCTCTTCCGGGGTGCGGGTGGTGCGCTTGATCAGGCCGAAGCTGTGATCTGCGTCTTGAACGACGTGCAGGCTGGTGGGAGCACCGATACGCCGAAGCAGCGTTTCGAGCCGGTCGATCCGGCAGTAGGGATCGCGGGAGCCCTGCACGAAGTGCACCGGGCAGATGATGCGGAACAGCGAATCCGCCTTCTGCTGGTTGGGCTTTCCCGACGGGTGGAGGGGAAAGCCGAGGCAGACCACGCCGTCCGCCGTCTGGCCGGTGGCTACGATCTGTGTGGCAACGCGCGCGCCGAGGCCCATGCCTCCGAAGAAGAGCCGCGCGGGGGCGATCTGGGGATCTCGCAGCAGGCTCGTGACCGCGGCTCGGAACGCTCTCTCCAGCAAGGGCGTCGGATCCGGGCGCTTCTTGCGCTGCTCGGCGAACGGAAAATTGAAGCGCAACGTCAGATAGCCGCGCTGGACCAAGCGCAGGTGCAGCGTGGAGAGAAAAGGCTGATCCATGTTACTGCCGGCGTCGTGCCCGAGCACGATCCCGACGCGGTGCCCGCTCGGCCACCATGCGGGGATCCCGATGTGGCCGGAGACCGAAATCTCCGGCGCCACGAGGATCTGGATGGCCTCCACCCGATAGTTCGTCACCATCGCCACCTTCTTATACCATACTGATTATGTTGCGCCGTCTGTCGCTTAGCGGGCTATTGTGGCTGCTCTTGGCGGAGGCCGCATATGCGGAGGACGTACGCTACTTTGCGGTCTGGAGTTACGCGCAAAACGCGCCCGCCGAGGAGGTCGCAGCCGACGACCGAGCCGGTCGAACACTGGGCTACTGGGAGCTCGAGTTCGACGGAGAAGGTCAGGTGCTCGGTGGCGTGTATCACGGTTCGGACGGTACCGCCTGGTTGAGCATACGTTACGCCCTGGAGGACGGGCGTGTGTATGCGGACATCTTCGCGCCAGACGGCTCATATCGAACCCGGAAGAGCACGAATCTATCGAGTAGGCTGCCGAAGTGGCCGGTGCCTCGCTGAGAAGGGGACAGGATGCTGCCGAAGCTCTCGATCGACGATGTCGTGGTGCGAGAGATTCGGCGCCACGAGGATCCTCGGGGCTGGCTTTCCGAGCTCTTCCGCGAGGATGAGCTTGCCTCGGAGTTTCATCCGGCCATGAGCTATATCTCGATGACTCACGCGGGGGCCACACGCGGACCGCACGAGCACGTGGACCAGGCGGATCTGTTCTGCTTCATCGGACCGTCCACCTTTCGGATCTACCTCTGGGACAATCGGCTCGATTCCGGGACACACGGCAATCATGATCGCTTCGATGCGGGTGAGGACCATCCCCTGATGGTTCTGGTTCCCAAGGGTGTAGTGCACGCCTACAAGAACATCGGAGCTCGAGAAGGCGTGGTGATCAATTGTCCGAATCGACTCTACGCGGGACCTGGGCGCAAGCAGCCCATCGACGAGATCCGGCACGAGGATGATCCTGATGGACCCTTTCAGGTCGATTAGAGGAGCGCGGTGGAGAAGGTACTGATCGCCGGAGTCGCGACCGGGTACGGGCGCCTGTTGGCGCGCCGGCTCATGCGCGACCACCAGGTGATCGGTGTCGATCGAGTGCCGTGGCCTTCGAAGATTCCCGATGTACCGTTCTACAGGGTCGACGTGCGCACCCGGCGTTTCGAAGAAGTACTGCGCAAGGAGCATCCGACCACGGTGGTGCATCTCGGGTTCGTGCGGCACTTTCGCGAGAAGGACCCCGAGCGCTACGACATCAACGTACGAGGCACCCGCAAGCTCCTCGACCACTGCTCGACCTACAAGGTCCAGAAGCTGGTGGTGCTTTCGACGAGCTACGTGTACGGGGCGCTGGCCGAGAACCCCTGCTTCATGCACGAGGATTACCCGCTCTCAGCCAGCCGGAACTATCCGGAGATCCGGGACCTGGTCGAGGTCGACAACCTCGCGCTGGCCTTCATGTGGAAGCATCCGGAGATTCGTACGGCCATCCTGCGCCCGGTCCCCACGCTGGGTCACTACATGGAGAACGCGATCGGGAACTACCTTCGCATGCGGCGCGTGATCGTCATGATGGGCTTCAACCCCATGCTGCAGTTCATGCACGAGGAGGATCTGACCGACGCTCTGGTGCTGACGATCGAGAAAGGGCTCCGGGGCGCGTTCAACGTGACTGGCGCGGGCGAGGTTCCACTGCAGGTCGCCATCCGCGAGACCGGAGGCACGCCCGCCCCGCTGCCCGAGATCATCGCGCGGCCGCTCATTGAGCGCCTGTTCCGCATGGGCGCCTTTCCCTTTCCGTCCGCATCGATCGATTACATCAAGTATCCCTGCACCATTGCCGGAGAGAACTTCATCCGGGAGACGGGTTTCAGGCCCCGCTTCGGACTCAAGGAGACCCTGCGCAGCATGCGACGCTGAGCCCCTCGGTCTCGCTCCCGCCGGACGCCTCGCTACCCTGGTCTGGTCTTGAAGAACCCGCTGCTCGACGCCTGCGTGCTGCCTCGCTTCGATCGCATCGAGCCCGTGCACGTGGAGCCTGCGCTGCGCGAGCTGCTGGCGGCGCTGTCCAGCGAGCTGAGTGCGGTCGAGCGGGAGGCTGCGCCCACGTGGCAGGCGCTGGTGGAGCCGTTGGAGCGGATCGGCGATCGCCTCGATCGAACCTGGGGAGTCGTGGGTCATCTGATGGCGGTGCGGAACAGCGAGGAGCTGCGACGGGCTTACGAACGCATCCAGCCCGAGGTGGTGAATTTCTCGGTTCGGCTGGCGCAGAGCCGACCGATCTACGATGGGCTCAAGCGGCTCAAAGCAAGCGCGGCCTTCGACGAGCTGGATGCTGCCCAGCAACGGATCGTCCAGCTCCTGCTGCGCGATGCCGAGCTCACGGGCGTGGGCCTCGAGGGTGCGGCACGCGAGCGCTTCAATCGGATCCAGACCGAGCTGGCCGCGCTTGCTACGCGCTTCAGCAACCACGTACTGGACGCCACCAAGGCCTTCGCGCTCAGCTTGCGTGCCCGGGGGGAGGTGGACGGACTCCCAGCCAGCCTGCGTGAGCTGAGCGCGCAGGCGGCACGCGAGGCGGGTGAGAGCGGGGCGTCGGCCGCAACGGGGCCCTGGCGCATCACCCTCGACGCGCCGAGCTTCGTGCCCTTCATGGAGCATTGCCGGCGGCGCGATTTGCGCGAGCGGCTCTACCGCGCCTTCATCACGCGTGCCTGCAATGGGTCGCTCGACAACGGACCCCTGATCGAATGCATCCTGCGCTTGCGGCGGGAGCAGGCGTCGCTGCTGGGCTTCAGCAGCTACGCCGAGCTCAGCCTGGCTAGCAAGATGGCGGAAGACGTTCCGGCGGTGGACCGGCTGCTCGAGGAGCTGCGAGGGGCCTCCTTCGCGGCGGCGGAGGGCGAGCTGGACGAGCTGCGGCAGTTCGCAGAGGCCGAGGGCGCTCCCGAGGCGGGCGAACTTCAGCACTGGGACGTGCCGTTCTGGGCCGAGCGCCTGCGCGAGAAGCGCTACGCCTATCGCGAGGAGGAGCTGCGCCCGTACTTTCCCTTGCCTCGCGTACTCGAAGGTTTGTTCGGGCTCGCGCAGCGCCTCTTCGGGGTGCAGATCACCCCCGCGGATGGGGAGGCGCCGGTCTGGCACGAGGACGTGCGCTTCTTCCGTGTGCGCGAACAGAACCGCGGGGAGATCGCGGCCTTCTATCTCGACCCCTATAGCCGGCCCGCCGAGAAGCGCGGCGGTGCCTGGATGGACGAGTGCCGGGGGCGAAGTCGGCTGCTGGCGGAGCCCGGCCGCCCTCTGCGCTTGCCCGTTGCCTACCTGATCTGTAACCAGACGCCGCCCATCGATGGCAAGCCCTCGCTCTTGACCTTCGCTGAGGTCGAGACGCTTTTTCACGAGTTCGGTCATGCCCTGCAGCACATGTTGACGCGCGTGGACTACGGGCTGGCCTCGGGCATTCGCAATGTCGAGTGGGACGCGGTCGAGCTCGCCAGTCAGTTCATGGAGAACTGGTGCTACGATCTCGATACGCTGATCGGGCTTAGCTCACACTTCGAGACCGGCGCACCCCTGCCGCAGGAGCTCTTCACCAAGATTCGGGCCGCGCGCACCTACCGGGCGGGTAGCCGCATGCTGCGGCAGCTCTTCTTCAGCTTCCTCGATCTAGAGCTGCACCATCACCCCGGATCGGACAACGTATTCGAAACGGAAAGCCGGATTGCGCAGCGCAACACCGTGCTGCGGCCGCTACCGGAGGACCGCTTTCTGTGCAGCTTCGAGCACATCTTCGCGGGCGGCTACGCCGCGGGCTACTACAGCTACAAGTGGGCCGAGGTGCTGAGCGCCGACGCCTTCGCCGCCTTTGAAGAGGCCGGGCTCGAGGACGAGAGCGCCGTGCGGGCCACGGGGAGTAGGTTCCGCGAGACGGTCCTGGCGCTCGGGGGCAGCGCGCCTGCGATGGAGGTGTTCCGCAGCTTCCGCGGGTGCGCGCCCAGCACCCGCGCCCTTCTGCGCCATACCGGGCTAGCGCAACCTAGAACAGCGCGATCGGGTTGATGGGCGAGGCGGTGCCTCGCAGTAGCACCAGTGGTGCGATCGTGAGCAGGAACTCGTGACGCCCCTCCTGCGCGCAGGCCCGTGCGAGCGGGTCCAGCTCCAGGTTGTCCAGCAGGTGCAGGCCCATCGCGACAATGGCGATCTGATGGATGGGTAGGAGCACGTTCTCGATGCGCGTGGGGATGACGTCGGAGACCCCGTCGGAGCCGAGTGCCGCGACGCCGCGTTCGTGCAGCCAGGGCAGGCAGGAGGCATCCATACCGGCCAGGCGCTCCATCGGGTTCCACGGACCCCGCGCATCGCGCAGCGTCCAGCGGCCCGTGCGTACGAGCAGAATGTCGCCGGACTCCACGCGCACATCGGCCTCACTCTCGGCGCGCTCGAGATCGTCGGGGAAGATGGGGTCTCCCGCCTCGAGGAAGTCGACGCCGCGTACGCGCGGGATGTCGAGCAGGATCCCGCGCGAGACGATGACCTCCTTCACCTCGTGGATGCCGAGATCCAGCGCTCCGTGTGCGGTGACGCGCTTGGTGGAATAGCCGTTGTAGAGCTTGTCTTCGTAGAAGATGTGGCAGAGTGCGTCGATATGCGTGGTGGCGAAGCCGTGGGGCGCGAGTGCGATGTAGTCGCCCCCATATCCCTCGGTCATGGTTCCGGTCATGAGGTGGACCACGGGGTTCTGGTTGTCGGCCGCGGGCTCCGTGGGCAGGGGGCGCGCGCACGAGACGGTCCGGCCGCTCCTCACCTGCGCGGCCGCCGCGACGCGCTTTTGGGGCGTGATTAGATTGAGCGTTCCCAGCTGGTCCTTCTCACCGAAGCGGCCCCAGTTCGAGAGCGTCTTGTGGAGCTCGAGTACCTGCTCGCGGCTCAGTGCGGGTCGATCGCTGGCCATGCCTGCTTTTCCTTCAAGCGGAGCTCAGAGGCCATCATACCCGCTAGCTTGCGACCGGGAGCGCCAGCTCCTCCGGCTTCTGGGCCGGCAGCGAGCACACCTGCCCGCGGCAGAGGTAGGCCGTCGGGGTGCCCGCTAGCGCGTCGCGTCCCTCGAGCCAGGCCGGGGCCAGCCACGGGGGGGCCGCATCGGGCGACATAACCACGACGGCGTCTTCGGCGCCGAGCAGCGCGCGTGCGCGTGCCGCCAGCGCCTGGCTGCGCGGGTCCTCGGGCGCGCCCAGCACGAGCGCAACCCCCATGCCGAGGTCGAGCAGTGCGGCCGCTCGCACCAGCGTTGGGACCTGTACGGGGACCCGGTTCGCCAGCGCGGCCTGCTTCTCGATCACGCTCTGAGCGATCTCACGCAGATCGCTACGACCGCAGAGCTCCGACAGGCGCACGAGTCCGAGCGCGGCTAGCCCGGCCGCTGCGGGTGTGGCGCCGTCCGAATCGCTGACCGGGCGCAGGATGAGCGAAGAGTCCTCCCCGGCGGTGAAGAAGAGATCGCGTGTATCCGAGCTAAAGAAGCGCTCGCGCATGGCGTCGGCGGTACGCAAAGCTGCCTCCAGGTAGCGGTCGCCGCCTCCCGCACGCTGCAGGTCGAGCAGCGCGCATAGCAGCGCTGCGTGATCGTCCAGAAAGCCCGGGATCTTTGCGCGGCTGCCGTCCCACACGCGCATGAGGCCCCGCACGGGGTCCGTGAGCCGCTCCAGCACGAAGTCGGCCGCGCGCGCAGCTGCCGCCACCCAATCCGCGCGCTCGAAGGCCGCACCCGCCGTGGCCAGCCCCGAGATGGTGTAGCCGACCCAGGACGTGATGATCTTGCAGTCGGTGTCCGGGGCGATTCGCTGGGCCCGTGCCTCCAGCAGCAGCTGGCGCTCGTCGCGGAAGCGGGCTCGTTCCCCGGCGAGGACGTGGGCGAGCACGCTCTTGCCCGTGTGCTCGAAGTTTCCGCCCGCGCTCACGCCATAGGCCTGGACGAACTCTCGGCCGCGCTCGGATCCCAGCACGGCCTCCACCTCATCAGGGCTCCAGACGTAGTAGCGTCCCTCCTCGCCCTCGCTGTCCGCGTCCTGGCTGGCGTAGAAGCCCCCCTCGGGGGAGCGCAGCTCACGCTCGAGAAAGGCGATGGTTTCTTCGACGGGCCAGGCGAGCTCCGGGTCGCGTGTCTGACGGAACGCCTCTGCGTAGACGCGCAGGAGCTGACCTTGGTCGTAGAGCATCTTCTCGAAGTGGGGCACCAACCAGTGAGCGTCCGTGCTGTAACGGTGGAAGCCGCCTCCGAGCTGGTCGTAGATCCCTCCACGTGCCATGCGCTTGAGGCTGAAGACCACGTGCTCGAGCGCGCCCGCATCGGGCAGCGAATGGCTGCCCGCGAGCAGGATCGCCTCGAGATTGGTCGGGGTCGGGAATTTTGGGGCCTGGCCGAAGCCGCCATAGGCCGTGTCGGCCCGCTGCATCAGCTGAACACAGAGCTGTGGGAGCGTGGCGCGGCCCGGCAGCTCGGCGGAACCTCCCGAATCCGGCTGCACGCGCAACGCGTCCAGGATCTGTGTGGCCTGGGCCTCGACCTGCTCCGGCTGGTCGTTGAAGGTTCGCGCCACAGAGCGCAGCACATCGGGCCAGCTCGGACGCTGGTAACGGCGCTCGGGCGGGAAGTAGGTGCCTCCGTAGAAGGGCCTTCCTTCAGGGGTGCAGAACACGTTGAGTGGCCAGCCGCCCGCGCCTGTCAGGCGCATGACGGTCTCCATGTAGATCTGATCCACGTCGGGCCGCTCCTCACGGTCGACCTTGATGCAGACGAAGTTCTCGTTCATGAGCCTGGCGACCTCGGGGTCCTCGAAGGACTCGTGCTCCATCACGTGGCACCAGTGGCACGACGAGTAGCCGATCGATACCAGCACCGGGCGGTTATCGCGCCTGGCCCGTTCGAACGCCTCCTCACCCCAGGGGTACCAGTCCACGGGATTGTTCTGATGCTGGAGGAGATAGGCGCTCGACTCCGTGGCCAGGCGATTGGGCATGGCGCGCGCGACCTCAGATCTGATCGGGCGGCGTGACCGCCTCGATCCAGTCCCGGTAGCTGCCGTCGTAGCCGACGCGCTCTTGATGGTCACGCACTCGCTTCAAGATCGATTGCCGTGCCTCCGGTGTCAGGGGCTCGAGCTTCTTCACGCCCTCGGAGAGCGCCAGATACTGCTCGGTCATGTAGCCTGCGACGTGTCGAGCGTGCTTGCGCGAGTCCACGATGTTCCCCTTGCCGGTGACCACGTTGCCTGCGCTGAAGAGGGTCGGGAAATCCGCGAGGTGGCCCAGGTCCCAGTCCTGAAAGTCATACAGCTCACCGCGCATCTGGATGCCCTCCAGGCGCTCGGGAATGCTCCCGATCGAGCTGATGACCATCGAGCCGCGTACCTGCACGGTCTCGTCAGTGAGCTGGACCCGTCCTCCTTCCACCTGCGTGCGCGCGAACTTAAGTCCCACGAGATGCTCGTCCTCCACCAGCAGTCCCACCGGCGCGTGTTGGGTCTTCACGCGGAAGAGATATTTGGTCATGGCCTTCTCCAGCACGCGAGCCCTGCCTCGTTCGACCTTGGTGCGCTGGGCCTCGCTGGCGCCCTCGGGAACGCTCACGAGCGGCATATCCTCCGCGCGCCGACGGTAGAAGAGCGTGCAACCCTGGATTCCGAGCTCCTCCCAGTTCAGGTCATGACGTGCCAGTACCTTGGGAATGCCCTTCGTCTCCAGCTCCACGAGCTCCGCCTCGATTCCCCGCTCTCGCAGGGCACGCAGGGCGAGCTCGAGCTGGATGACCTTGACCACGTCGATCGAGGCGAGCCCGCCGCCCACCACGATGGTGTCGTCGAGGATCTCGTAGTGCTCACCGTCGTAGCTCTGCTCGTGATAGTGATTGAACCAATAGATAAAGGGGTTCTGGTAGACGAGCCCACGGCCCACGTAGGCCTCCGCTCCCTCGATCGACAGCGTGCGGTCCCGCCACGCGCCGTTGGTCAGCACCACGGCGTGAAAGCCCCAGTCGTCCACCAGCTCCCGCAGATCGAGGTCGCGGCCCACCTGGGTCCTGGGCACGAAGTGCACGTATGGCTGAGTCAGATTGCGGTCGATGGTCGCGTACTCCTTCCTGCGCAGCGCGACATGCCACTTGGGGAGGCCGTCCTCGATCTTGCCGTAGGGCCGGTCGTTCTGCTCGAAGACGACACTCAGGATCCCGTGCTGCGAGAAGATTCCCGCCGCTTCGGCGCCCGCCGTAGCCCCGCCGATCACGGCGATCGCGTACTCCGCCTGTTGCGTCATCGTCTTCGAGTCTAGCCCAGGGGCCGAAGTGGCCCCAGAAGGGTGACCGGCTGCGAAATGCGGGCTAGCCTGCGCCGCCGTGACGGATCGTTTCCAAGCGGCTCTCTTCGACTTTGGCGGTACGCTCTTCAGCTATCGCCGTGTCGGCGCCGAAGCCATCGATCTGGTACGGCGTGGCGCGGAACGCCTGGGCGTGGAGTCGGAGCTTGCGACGCTGGGAAAGGCGTACCGCGAAGCGAGCCGCGCGGCGTACGAGGCCTTCGGCCGCCGCCCTTTCTACTTGCATCGGGACCTCTTTCATGACACGTTTCGACGCTTCGCTGCCCAGCTCGGCACGAGCGCGACGCCGGAGCTACTCGACTGGTACTACGAGGAGCAACGCGTGTTGCTGCTCGAGGGCTTCGAGCTGCGCGAAGGTTGCATTGAGATCCTGCAAAGCCTGCGGGATCAAGGGCTTCATGTAGGTGTGGTCTCCAACATCGATGACGACTACCTCGTTCCCATGCTGGAACGCGCCGGACTCTCGCACGTGCTGGATGCATGGACCAGCTCGGAGGAGGCCGCCTCCTGTAAGCCCGACCCCGGCATCTTCCAGCACGCGCTTCGCAAGGCCGATGCCTGCCCCGAGGACGTCCTCTTCGTCGGCGACTCACGTGAGCACGATGTCACCGGGGCTCGGCGCCTGGGCATGACCACCGTGCTGATCCAGGAGGCTGGGGCGATCGCCCCTGGCGCGGGCGTGGGCGAGGCGGGCGAGCCGCATCACGTGATCGAGTCCCTCTCGGAGGTCGTTCCGATACTGCGTCGCCTGCAGGCGCGATGAGCCCGGGCGAGTGCGAGCTGCGCGCCGAGAGCCATGGCGCCGAGCCCAGCACGGTGCGCGTGCGGACAACCCGCTTCGCGCGTCGCGAACGCCTCAAGCGCGGCGCGAGAATCTTCTTCCCGCTGTTCGGGCTCGCGCTCGTCAGTCTGCCGATCCCCGCCTGGCATCTGGCGGCCGTGCCGGGCTTCCTGCTCGCCGGGATCGTGCTCGGAGTGCGGAGACTCCGACAGCGGGAGCAGGTGGAGGCCCTCGAGGGCCCGTGCCCGGCATGTGGTCGGCGGCAGGACTTTGCCGTCCCTGCTCGGCTGACGCTGCCGCTCACGTTGCGCTGCCCCGGCTGCGGCGCGTTCGTGAAGCTTTACAGCGCGGGCTGAACGAGAAGCTCCCGCCCGGGTCAAACTGCGCTAAGATGCGCGCCGGGCTGTGCTGGCCCACATCCTCGAATCTCGGAGGAGGGCTGCCATGCGTCATTGGACCGTCCGCGATAGCTCTGAGCTCTACGGGATTTCGAACTGGGGGAGCACCTACTTCTCGATCACCCCCAACGGCGATATCCAGGTGCATCCGCGCGGCCAGGGGAAGGGAGGCGTCAACCTTCCGGACCTGGTGGAGGAGATCCGACGTCGCGGCTTGCATACGCCGCTCCTGGTCCGCTTCTCCGACATCCTGGCCAGCCGCGTGGCCGAGCTCGCCGGCTGTTTTGAGCGGGCGATGGAGGAGTACGCCTACAAGGGTCGCTATCGCGCGGTCTATCCGATCAAGGTCAACCAGCAGCGTCCGGTGGTGGAGGAGCTGGTCGAGTTCGGCCGTCCGTATTGCCTGGGGCTGGAGGTGGGGAGCAAGCCGGAGCTGCTGGTGGCGCTGGCGCTGATCGATACACCCGGCGCGCTCATTGTCTGCAACGGTTACAAGGATCGGGCCTATATCGAGACCGCGCTGCTGGCGCAGAAGCTGCGCCGCCACCCCATCATCGTCCTCGACCGGCCGACAGAGCTCGAGAACCTGATCAAGATCTCGCGTGAGCTGGGGATTCGTCCTCACATCGGCGTGCGCGCACGCCTGGCCGCCCGCGGCGCGGGCAAGTGGGTGGAATCGTCGGGCGACCGTTCGAAGTTCGGTCTGTCCGTCTCCGAGATCGTGGCCACGGTAGGTCGCCTGCGCTCCGAGGACATGCTCGACTGTCTGGAGCTCTTGCATTTCCACATCGGCTCGCAGATCACCGCGATCCGGGCACATAAGGATGCGCTGCGCGAAGCGAGTCGCATCCTGGTGGGTCTGCTGGATCTGGGTGCGAAGATTCGCTTCTTCGACGTTGGCGGCGGGTTGGGGGTGGACTACGACGGCTCGCAGACCAATTTCCACTCCTCGATGAACTACTCAACACAGGAGTACGCCAACGACGTGGTGGCCGCGGTCGCAGAGGCCTGCGAGGAACGCGGCATGCCTCACCCCGACATCGTGACCGAGTCGGGGCGGGCGCTCGTCTCACACGCCTCGGTGCTCATTTTCGAGGTGCTCGGTGTCGACAGGGTGGCCCCGCGACCCGAACCCGGCCCGCTGCAGGAAGCGGAGCATCCGGTGATCGAGGAGCTGCACCAGGTCTGGACCAACGTCTCGCACAAGAACGTGCTCGAGTCGTATCACGACGCGATGCAGCTCAAGGAGGAGGGAACGAGTCGGTTCAACCTGGGCTATCTCGATCTCGCCGCCCGCGGCCGGATGGAGGAGCTCTATTGGTGCTGCTGCCACAAGATCCTGCGCGTCGTGCGGGAGATGGACTACGTACCCGAGGATCTCCAGGGGCTGGAGCGGCTGCTGGCGGACACCTACTACGGAAACTTCTCGGTCTTCCAGTCTCTGCCCGATTCATGGGCCATGGGCCAGCTCTTTCCCATGATGCCCATCCATCGCCTGGATGAACGACCCACCCGGCGGGGAATTTTCGCCGATCTCACCTGCGATTCAGACGGCAAGGTCGACCAGTTCATCGACCTGCGCGATGTACGCAACGTGCTGGAGCTGCACGCGCCCGATGGCAAGCCCTACTACATCGGGGCGTTCCTGGTGGGGGCCTATCAGGAGACCCTGGGGGAGATGCACAATCTCTTCGGCGATACGGACACTGTTCATGTGCACGTCGAGCCCGACGGACATTACCGCATCGAGCACCTGGTCGAAGGGGATACCGTCGAGGAGGTACTGTCCTACGTGCAGTACGATCGGCGGGGACTGACGGAGCGGGTACGGCTTGCGATCGAGACCGCGCTGCGTAATGGAGACATCACACTGGAGGAATCCGCGCTTCTGCGCCGGCGTTATGAGCAGGCTCTCTCCGGCTACACCTATCTGATACAGGAGGGATAATGCAGATTCAGGGAACGGGAGCGATCGTAACCGGCGGCGCGTCGGGGCTGGGAGAGGCCACCACCCGCGAGCTGGTCTCCATGGGCGGAAAGGTGGCGATCCTGGATCTGCCGCAGTCGCCCGGCGAGAAGCTGGCGGCAGAGATCGGGCACGCCGCCATCTTCTGCGCCTGTGATGTGACCCAGGAGGACCAGGTGGCCTCCGCGGTGGAGAAGGCGGCGCAGGAGTTCGGCACGATCCAGATCGTCGTCAACTGCGCGGGCATCGGCTGGGCGACCCGGACCGTCACGCGCGAAGGACCGCATCCGCTCGCGTCCTTCCAGAAAGTGGTCGAGGTCAACTTGATCGGGACCTTCAACTCCATTCGCATCGCGGCCGATCGCATGAGCCGGAACGAGCCCAACGAGGGTGGAGAGCGCGGGGTCATCGTCAACACCGCCTCGGTGGCGGCCTTCGACGGGCAGATCGGGCAGGTGGCCTACTCCGCCTCCAAGGGAGGAATCGTGGGCATGACCCTGCCGATCGCGCGCGACCTTGCCAGCCTCGGGATCCGCTGCGTGACCGTCGCTCCCGGACTCTTCGAGACGCCCCTGCTCGGTCAGCTGCCCGACGATCAGCGCGCCGCGCTGGCAGCGAACGTTCCGTTCCCGCGCCGGCTCGGCCAGCCTCCCGAGTACGCCGCCCTGGTGCGCAGCATCATCGAGAACCCGATGCTGAACGGGCTCACCATTCGGCTCGACGGCGCCCTGCGCATGCCCCCGAAGGGGTAG
>Ga0209980_10000062_pt1 | contig 51092 bp, 46 predicted proteins | sample CR02metaG_FD_183611 | JGI IMG/M metagenome (GOLD analysis project Ga0209980, IMG submission 183611) | Deep subsurface microbial communities from Mariana Trench to uncover new lineages of life (NeLLi) - CR02 metaG (SPAdes) (version 2) | ecosystem: Environmental > Aquatic > Marine > Ocean trench...
TATTCCGTCGCCGCTGAATCCGCCATCCGGATGCCGATTTCGCACGCGCTGCCGATTCGCCCAGGAACGCTGCAGCCGCGAGGTGCCGAAACTACGGCCGCTGGGCCGCGGCTGGGTCGCCTGCCATCGCGCCGAGGAACTCGACTCGAACACCTGACGCGCCGGTACCGCAAGGGGGCCGGACATGAAAGTTCTTACCCACTGCCCGTGAGGTCACCAATGTGCTCAACGCTGCGGTAGTCGTCTGGGGGCGCGCCCCTGCGTCAAGCGAATAGGTCGACCGTATACTGCGCGCATGCAACAGCAGATTTTCGAGCAGCTCGAGAACGCCGGCCTGCCCGTAAGCGAGGCGCAAGCTCATCAGCTTGCCGAGTACCTGGCGCTAATGGAGCGCTGGAACAAGGTCTACAACCTCACCGGGATCACCGACCACGACGAGATGATTCAACGGCATCTCGTCGAAAGCCTCGTATTCAAGCGTTACCTCAAAGGCACCCGTATCGCCGACGTCGGCAGCGGCGCGGGGCTTCCCGGCATCCCGCTGGCGATTACGAGCCCCGAGATCGAAATCACGCTAATCGAAAGCCGCGGCAAAAAAGCGCGCTTCCTGCGCCATGTTCAAGGCGTACTGGATCTCGCTAACACCAGCGTCGAACAATCCCGGGCCGAGGACTTAACTCCTATGCCGCTCTTTGATACGGTGCTTGCCCGAGCCGTTGCGGCTCTCCCGGAGTTACTAGCACTCAGCAGGCATCTCCTGGCCAGAGAAGGTATCTTGCTTGTGATCACAAAAGCGAACTATCACAGTGAGGCCACCGCGCTCGGGAAGGGCGTCAGGGCCCGCTGTGTAGAGGATCCGGTGACTAAATTACTCAGAGGTTCTCTCGTTATCATTGAGACTGCGGACAGCCGATGGCAAGAATCGTCGCGATAGCGAACCAGAAAGGCGGGGTTGGCAAGACCACCACCAGCGTGAATCTTGCTGCATCTCTTGCGGCGACTCGCCGCAGCGTCTTGCTCGTGGATCTCGACCCTCAAGGCAACGCAACGATGGGTTGCGGCGTCGATAAGAACGCACTCGAGCAAACTGTCTGCGATGTCCTGCTCGAGGGAGTAGCGGTGACCGACGTAATCCAGCCGGCGTTATTTGAGGAACTTGCGCTCCTCCCGAGCAATCAGGAGCTTACCCTCGCGGAGGTGGAGCTGCTGAATCAACCGGAGCGGGAGTATCGGCTGGCACGGGCGCTGCAACCGGTCGCGGACCGCTACGACTATATCCTCGTGGATTGCCCGCCGTCTCTGAACATTCTGACCATTAACGCGCTCACGGCGGCGAATGGGGTGCTGATCCCGATGCAATGCGAGTACTACGCATTGGAAGGCCTGACGGCGCTGCTGGGAACGATAGAACGGATCCGCGACGGGGCTAACCGGAAGCTGGCCTTATACGGGATCCTGCGAACGATGTTCGATCCGCGTAACAATCTTGCGACAGAAGTCTCGGGCCAGCTCACGCAGCACTTCGGCGAGCGCGTGTTTCGGACCGTCATACCGCGGAATATCCGCTTGGCTGAAGCGCCGAGTTTTGGTAAGCCGGCGCTGTATCACGATAAATATTGTCGTGGTTCGCTGGCGTACCTGGCGCTTGCCGGAGAGATCAACCGTCGCGAAGGCGCGCCGCAAAGCTGACCTTTCGCCTGCACGCTTGAGCTACAATTCGGCAGCGAACTTCTCGCGGATTATTTAGAGGCACCATGGCGAAGCGAAAAAGCCTCGGGCGTGGCCTGGATGCGCTCTTAAGCACCTCGGCCATCCCAGATGCAGCGGGCGTTGCCGGCAATCTGAAGGAAATTCCAGTCGATCTCCTGCAGCGAGGCCGCTTCCAGGCGCGCGTGGCTGTGCGCGAGGAAACTCTTGAGGAGCTGGCCAAGTCGATACGGGCCCAAGGGATCGTTCAACCCATTGTCGTCCGTCCGCTCGAGTCCGTCGGCACGGAAGTCCGCTACGAGATCGTCGCCGGCGAACGGCGTTGGCGCGCGGCGCAGCTCGCCGGATTACACACCATTCCGGCCATCATTCGGGAGATCCCCGACCAAACCGCCATGCTTGTGGGACTGATCGAGAATATTCAACGCGAGGACCTCAATCCCATGGAGGAAGCCCGGGCGTTACGACTCCTCGTGGAGAACTTCGATATGACGCACGCGACGGCGGCAGAAGCGGTCGGCCGATCGCGGGTCATGGTTAGCAATCTGTTGAGATTGCTGGAATTACCCGATGCGGTGACGGCGATGCTGGTGCGGCGCGAAATCGGCATGGGCCACGCCAGAGCATTATTAGCTCTGGACTCGGTTGAGGATCAGATTGCGCTCGCCAGGCGAGTGGTCAAGGAAGGCTGGAGTGTTCGAGAAACCGAGCGTGCGGTCAGACGCCTGCCGAAGTCCCGGAAGCGACCGAGCCGTGCCGACCCGAATGGGTCGATAGACCCGGATGTTCGACGACTCGAGACCAACCTGGCCGAGCGACTTGGTGCGAAGGTGCGGATCGAGCACGATGGCGGCGGTGGCCGCATCATCATTCGTTATTACAGCCTCGAAGAACTTGAGGGGATCATCGGTCACATCGACTGAGATTCTTGAACGCGGCCCAGCGAAACCTTACAATGGATCGGCTAACTGGTAGTGAGTACCCCTCGTCCGATGCCACACACGTGGCTTTTTATTTGCCTGTGACGAATTCTTGTGACTAACGGTGACGGTAGCTTGAGCCTCTAGTGAACGAGCTTGAAGCGTATCTTATCCCGGCGCGCAAACTCGCACTCGGCATCGTTTTTGGACAAGTCGGTATTGTGCTACTCGTTGCGGCAGCCGGATGGCTTTTGGGAGGGCCCCGAGCCTTCATCTCTGCCCTCGTTGGCGGTGGTATCGGGGTAGTGGCGAGCTTCTATATCGTCGTGAGCACGTTTCGGCTGGACGCAAACGCTGAGCCAGTGAAAATTCTCCGGCGGGTTTACCGAGCGGAGTTCTACAAGTTTGTGATTACAGCAAGCCTGTTCACACTAGTATTATTGAGCATGGACGTTTCTTTCGGGCCGATGTTAGGAGGTTTTGCGGCAACGTTCGCCGTGTACTGGGCGGCGCTCGTCGTGCGGTTACCCCACTTCGCTCCGAAGCCGTCAGCTCAAAGATGAGTTGAGCAAGGGTTAGAGATGGAGGAACTCCACGGAGGTCCGGAATCGGTGGCGGACTATATTGGCCACCACCTGACGAACTGGCATACAGGCGAAGGATTCTGGAATTTTCATGTCGACAGCATTGCCTATGCGGTCGTATTGGCAATGGTATTCTGCGGCAGTTTCTACTTCGCTGCACGAACGGTCACATCCGGTGTGCCTGGGCGCTGGCAGAATTTCGTTGAGATTCTCGTCGAATTTGTCGATACCCAGGTCAACGACAGTTACCAAGGTTCGAGCAAACTGATTGCGCCTCTCGCGTTGACCATATTCTGTTGGGTCTTTCTAATGAACTTCATGGACCTGGTGCCGGTCGATCTGTTGCCGGCCCTAGGTACTGCGGCAGGCATCACTTACATGAAGGTCGTGCCGACCACCGACCTCAACATCACATTCGGTATGTCGATTACCGTGTTTATTCTCATGATCTTCTACAGTCTTAAGATCAAGGGCGTGGGCGGTTTTGCGAAAGAGATCTTTCTGCATCCGTTCGGCAAGTGGATGCTGCCGTTTAATTTCCTGCTGAAAGTCGTCGAGGAACTGGCCAAGCCCATATCCTTGGCACTGCGACTGTTCGGCAATCTCTATGCCGGTGAGATGATCTTCATCTTGATCGCGTTGTTTACGCTGTCGGTCGGTGCACACACGTTGGGAGAGACTTTCGCCAATTTAATGACTCCGGGAGCACTGGTGCTATTTGTCGTGCAACTGATTCTCGGCCTCGTCTGGGCGCTCTTTCATCTCGTCATCATCACGCTACAGGCCTTTATTTTCATGATGTTGACCATCGTTTATTTAAGTATGGCTCATGAGACCCATTGAGTAGGATTCGATTTTTTTGAAGACCCGACCGGTCTTCCAAGACTGAGGAGAAGACATGGAACTTGCAAGCTTGATTGCGAACGTACAAGGGATGACCGCAATCGCGGTAGCGATCTTGATCGGCATGGGCGCAATGGGAACGGCTATCGGCTTCGGTATCCTGGGCGGCCGCTTCCTGGAGGGTGCTGCGCGACAGCCGGAGATGGTACCGATGCTGCAGATCAAAATGTTCATCGTGGCGGGATTGCTCGACGCAGTGACGATGATCGGTGTCGGTGTGGCGTTGTTCTTCATTTTCGCGAATCCGTTCGCGGCTGCGGTGATAACGGCGGCGGGTGGTTAGACTGCTGAAATCAACCTGCCGGAGATTCTCAAGTGAGTATTAACGTCACGCTGTTCGTGCAGATGATTGTTTTCGCCATCGTGATCTGGATCACGATGACGTATATCTGGCCGCTGATGCGCGGTGCGATGGATGAGCGAGAGCAGCGCATTGCGGACGGGCTGATGGCGGCAGAGAAGGGTCAGAGTGACCTGCTGGAAGCCGGAGCCAAGGCACAGACGATTATCTCCGAGGCCCGCGAGCAGGCAAAGGAGATCGTTACGCAGGCTAGCGGTCGCGCGACCGACATCGTCGACGAAGCGCGAGCCGACGGTGTGACGGAGAAACGGCGGCAGCTCGAGGCCACGCAGGCGGAAATCGAGGTCGAAATCAATCGGGCTCGGGACGAGCTGCGCAACGAAGTCGCGGCGCTTGCCGTGGCCGGCGCGGCGAAGGTTCTTGGCCGTGAGATAGACAGCAGTACCCACGAAGACTTGCTCGATGACCTGGCGAGCGAGTTGTAGCAATCCGCGCGGAGAGAACACTGACACATGACCGATACCAGTACCATCGCACGGCCTTACGCTCGAGCATTGTTCGATATCGCCAAGCGCGAGGGCGTGCTCGTGGAGTGGGCGGAGGCGCTGGGCGTGCTCGCTCAAATTGCGGCCGATCAAAACGCGAGTACGTTTCTGTTGCGACCCGATCTGGACGATGAAGCCAGGGCAGACTTCATCGGCGCTATCGGGTCCGAAGCCGGCGCGGCGGAGCTTGTGGGCACTAGCCGCGGACAGAATTTTCTTCGTCTGCTGGCCGAGAACGATCGGTTCTCGGCGTTGCCGGAGATCGCGGATCGGTTCAATGCGCTTAAGGCCCTGGCCGAGAACACCGTGAAAGTGACGCTCATTACGGCGACCAAGGCGAATACGGTCGTCGTGGGTAAAATTTCGAAAGCGCTCGAGAAAAAGCTCGGGCGTACGGTTGAATTGGCGCAGAAGATCGACGAGACGCTGCTAGGTGGCGCGGTCGTTCGCGCCGAAGACATGGTTATCGACGGCTCAGTCAAAACCCGGCTGCAGCAGCTAGCCGCAACACTGACTTCTTAAGGGGATATTGATGGCACTCAAAGCGTCTGAGATCAGCGAACTTATCAAACAGCGCATCGAGAGTTTCGATGTCAAGGCTGAAGCTCGCGACGTTGGTACGGTGATTGCGGTAACCGACGGTATCGTCCGCATCCATGGTCTCGCCGATGCACAGTACGGTGAGATGCTCGAATTCCCGGGCGGCAGTTTCGGGTTGGCGCTAAATCTTGAGCGGGACTCGGTAGGCGCGGTCGTACTTGGCGAGTACAAGCATATCTCTGAAGGCGATACCGTCAAGACGACGGGCAGGATCCTGGAGGTTCCGATCGGCGAAGCGCTGCTGGGCCGCGTCGTCGATTCTCTTGGTAATCCCGTAGACGGTAAAGGCCCTATCGATACGACCGAAAGCTCGCCGATCGAGAAAGTTGCACCCGGGGTCATCGATCGCAAGTCGGTCGATCAGCCCGTACAGACTGGGTTGAAGTCGATCGACTCGATGGTGCCGATCGGGCGCGGTCAGCGCGAACTGATCATCGGCGATCGGCAGACCGGTAAAAGCGCGGTTGCGATCGATACGATTATCAACCAGAAGGGCACGGGTATTAAGTGTATCTACGTGGCGGTGGGGCAAAAGAACTCGACGGTCGTCAACGTCGCGCGCAAGCTCGAGGAATTCGGCGCTATGGAGCACACGATTATTGTCGTGGCTTCGGCATCCGAGTCGGCTGCCATGCAGTACATCGCGCCCTACGCGGGTTGTGCCATGGGCGAGTACTTCCGCGATCGTGGCCAGGATGCGCTGATCATCTATGACGATCTCACCAAACAGGCGTGGGCGTATCGTCAGGTTTCTCTGCTGTTGCGCCGTCCGCCTGGACGCGAGGCGTATCCGGGAGACGTATTTTATCTGCACTCAAGACTGCTCGAGCGCGCGGCGAGAGTCAGCGTAGAGTATGTTGAAGCGTTTACCAAGGGCAAAGTAAAGGGCCGGACTGGATCATTGACGGCGCTACCGATCATTGAGACCCAGGAAGGCGATGTGTCGGCTTTCGTGCCGACGAATGTTATCTCTATTACCGACGGACAAATCTTTCTAGAGACGGATCTGTTCAATGCCGGTATCAGGCCGGCCATCAACGCCGGTCTGTCGGTCTCCCGAGTCGGCGGTGCCGCGCAGACGAAGATCATTAAGAAGTTAGGCGGAGGTGTGCGCCTGGCGTTGGCGCAATATCGTGAGCTGGCAGCATTCTCGCAGTTTGCGTCGGACCTCGACGAAGCGACTCGGCGACAACTGGAGCGCGGTCAGCGAGTGACGGAGCTGATGAAACAGCCGCAGTATTCTCCGCTCTCCATTGCGGAAATGGCCGTCTCGTTGTTCGCTGTCAACGAAGGTTATCTCGACGACGTGCCCGCTGAGAAGGTAGTGGCCTTCGAAGCCGCACTACACGCGCATGCTAGAGCCAACGCCGCAGAACTCATGGACAAGATCAATACCACCGGGGACCTGAACGAGGAGATCGAGAGTGGGTTGAAGGCCTTGGTCGAGAGCTTCAAGGCGACGGGGACCTACTAGGAGTTCAGCATGGCGGCCGGCAAAGAACTTCGCAACAAAATCAATAGCGTCAAGAACACGCAGAAGATCACCAGGGCAATGGAAATGGTGGCTGCGTCGAAGCTGCGCAAAACTCAGGCGCGCATGGCGGCATCGCGACCGTACGCCGATCGGATCCGGACGGTCATCGGACACTTGTCCGAAGCGAACCCGGACTATCACCACCCGTTTCTCGAGACTCGGGACGTCAAACGGGTCGGTTACATCATCATTACGACTGACCGTGGATTATGCGGATCGCTGAACGTTAATTTGTTCCGCACGGTGCTGAACGATATGCGCGATTGGCAGGAGAAAGGCGTCGAAGTTGATATTTGTATTATCGGTAGCAAAGGCATCGCGTTCTTTCGCCGCCTGAAGTCGAATGTCGTTGCAGTCGCGAGTCATTTGGGCGACGTGCCGGCGGTAGCGGATCTGGTTGGCGCGATTACTGCGATGACGGATGCTTATGAGGAGGGGACCATAGACCGTCTGTTGCTCGTCCATAATGTGTTTGTCAACACGATGAGCCAGACACCGACAATCAAAACGCTCATTCCGGTCGAGGCAGGCGATAGTGAGGACCTTCAGGACCATTGGGATTACATCTACGAGCCGGACGCGGTCGATCTGCTCGACAACGTTCTGAACCGTTATATCGAGTCGCAGGTTTACCGAGCTGCGGTCGAGAATGTGGCTTGTGAGATGGCGTCGAAAATGGTGGCGATGAAAGCGGCTACAGACAACGCCGGAGACTTTATCGATCAGTTGCAATTGGTCTTCAATAAAGCACGGCAGGCAGCGATTACGCAGGAGATTTCAGAAATTGTGGGCGGCGCGGCCGCTGTTTAAAACGAATGCAAAGGTATAGGTAACAAGCTCATGAGCACGGGTACTATCGTTCAGGTCATCGGCGCCGTGGTAGACGTCGAATTTCCCAGAGACACGATCCCTAAGGTCTACGACGCGCTGCATCTGGACGATCGCGACTTGACGCTTGAAGTGCAGCAGCAGCTCGGTGACGGGGTCGTTCGTGCCATCGCGATGGGTTCTAGTGAGGGCCTTAAAAGAGGCTTGCCCGTTACGAACACGGGCGAGGCGATCACCGTACCGGTAGGCGAGAAGACCCTCGGCCGAATCATGGATGTTCTCGGCAGGCCGATCGACAATGCCGGTGACATCGGCGCGGAGGTGCATTTGCCGATACACCGAAAGCCGCCCTCCTACGAAGAGCAAGCGACGTCGACCGAGCTCCTCGAGACCGGCGTCAAAGTCATCGATCTGATCATGCCGATCTCCAAGGGCGGTAAGATCGGGCTGTTCGGCGGCGCGGGCGTTGGCAAGACCGTCACGCTGATGGAACTAATTAACAATATTGCGAAAGAACACGGCGGCTACTCGGTCTTCGCCGGAGTGGGTGAGCGGACCCGTGAAGGCAACGACTTCTATTACGAAATGAAGGAGTCGAAGGTCATAGATAAGGTGTCGTTGGTTTACGGCCAGATGAATGAACCTCCCGGCAACCGGCTTCGAGTTGCGCTGACAGGTTTGACCATCGCCGAGTACTTTAGGGATGAAGGCCGTGAAGTATTGATGTTTATCGACAATATCTACCGTTACACGCTTGCCGGAACGGAAGTCTCGGCGCTGCTCGGACGTATGCCGTCGGCCGTCGGCTACCAGCCGACTCTGGCTGAGGAAATGGGGGTGCTGCAGGAGCGCATCACGTCCACAAAGACCGGTTCGATCACATCATTTCAGGCCGTCTATGTTCCGGCTGACGACTTGACCGATCCTTCGCCGGCGACGACGTTCGCGCACTTGGACGCGACGCTCGTTTTGTCGCGGCAGATTGCGGAGCTTGGTATCTACCCGGCTGTCGATCCGCTGGATTCCACGAGCCGCTTGTTGGATCCGAACGTGGTCGGCCAGGAACATTATGATACGGCACGGTCGGTGCAGGCTGTTTTGCAGCGCTACAAGGAACTTCAAGACATCATCGCGATCCTCGGTATGGACGAGTTGTCCGAGGAGGACAAGCAGATCGTTCACCGCGCCCGAAAGATCCAGCGCTTCCTGTCGCAACCATTCGCGGTTGCCGAGACCTTTACCGGCACACCGGGAAAATATGTGCCGCTGAAGGAAACCATCAAGGGTTTCAAAGCCATCGTCGGCGGCGAATACGACCACCTGCCGGAACAAGCCTTTTACATGGTTGGATCGATCGAAGAAGCCGAAGAGCAGGGCAAGCGCCTGCAGTAGGCGGCGGAGTTACCAATCGTGGCCAGTATCCATGTCGATATCGTCAGTGCTGAAGGAGCAATCTTCAGCGGCGAAGCTGCAATGGTGTTCGCCCCGGCGAAAATGGGCGAGATTGGTATCGCGCCCAGGCATGCGCCGTTGTTGACCGATCTGAAACCCGGCGAAGTGCGGATCCAGACCAGCGACGGCGAAGAGCAGCGCTTCTATGTCACCGGCGGCATCCTCGAAGTGCAGCCGCATCTCGTCACCGTGCTCGCCGATAGTGCGCTGCACGCGGACCAACTCGATGAAGACGCTGCCCTGGCTGCTCGCGAGCGCGCCAAGGAAGTCCTCGAAGGCCGGCATGGCGAGATCGATCTTGCACAGGCTCAGGCCGAGTTGGTGGAAGCGGAGGCCCGCTATCGCGCGGCTCAGAAGCTCAGAGGCAAGCGGGGCTGAGGCAGTTTCTACTCGGGGCCGGCTACCGGTCGCGGACCGCGACTCAGCCCACACGCAACCGGCACGTTATTGATGCGCTACCGCGCTATCATCTGTCCTTGAGTAGCCAGTCGACATGGGGTAAATCGTGCCGTTGACCGTTGTGATTCTGGCCGCGGGCCAGGGCAAGCGCATGAACTCAGACCGGCCGAAGGTACTGCAGCCGTTGGCTGGCCGTGCGCTGTTGGCGCATGTCTTGGATACCGCCAGACAACTCGAGCCGGATGCAATCACTGTCGTCTACGGGCACGGTGGAGAGGCTGTCCGGGACGCTTTTGCAGACGCCGACCTGACCTGGAGCGAGCAGTCCGAGCAACTCGGTACCGGTCATGCGCTCGCCCAAGCGCTTCCTTCTATCCCTGACGAGCATCAGCTTCTGGTTCTTTACGGCGATGTGCCGTTGGTAAAGGCCAACAGCCTCAGATCGCTGCTGCGGTATGGCACCGGTGACGAAGTCGTTGTTCTGACCGCGTTTGTTGATGATCCGCAGGGCTATGGGCGCATTTTGCGTAGTGCTGACGGTGCCGTTAGCGGCATCGTTGAAGAGAAGGATGCATCGGCTGAGGAACTTGCCATCAAAGAGATAAACACTGGGCTGATGCGATTGCCGGCGGAACGATCGCGCGAATGGCTCAGCGCGTTGAGCAATGACAACGCTTTGCAAGAGTTCTACCTTACAGACATCGTTGCCAAGGCAGTTTGGAATGACGTTGAGGTAGCGGGACTGCCCGTTACCAGCGCAACCGAGGTGCTCGGTATCAACAGCCGCGCCCAACTCGCGGCAGCGGAACGCATCATACAGCGGCGCAACGCCGACTCCGTGATGGAGTGCGGTGCGACGCTCGCGGATCCAGCGCGATTCGACTTGCGCGGCAAGTTGACGATCGGTCGCGACGTCTTCATCGACGCCGGAGTACTGTTTGAAGGAGAGGTTGAGCTCGGCGACCGGGTCCAGATCGGGCCGAATACCGTGATCTCCAACTCAACGCTGGGCGATGGTTGTCTCGTTCACGCGAACTCGGTTCTGGACGGAGTCGTGGCGGGGCCGGAGTGCGAGATCGGACCGTTCGCCCGCTTGCGTCCTGGAACCGAACTTGCGGAGCGGGTCAAGGTCGGAAATTTTGTCGAAGTTAAAGCCAGCGATATCGCCGCCGGTAGCAAGATGAATCATCTGAGTTATGTCGGCGACTCGAGTGTAGGTGGGGGCGTTAATATCGGTGCTGGCACCATCGTCTGCAACTTCGACGGCGCTGTAAAGAGCCGCACCGTTATCGGCGACCGGGTCTTTATCGGCTCGGGCGTGATGCTTGTGGCGCCGCTAAAGATCGGTGCAGGGGCGACCGTGGGGGCGGGTTCAACGGTGACCAAGGATGTTCCGGCTGAAGAACTGACGCTCGCCCGTGCCAGGCAAACGGTCGTAAAAGGCTGGAAGCGCCCGGTCAAGCCCGCAAAGTGAGCAACACACACCTGCCAAGTTAAGCTGATCTCACCCATAATCGCGATCTGAACGACGGATAAGGACGCTTTAGGAATGTGTGGAATTGTCGGTGCGATCGCCGAGCGCAATGTGACTCCTATTCTCATGGAAGGCCTCAGGCGCCTTGAGTACCGCGGATACGATTCGGCTGGTATTGCCTTAGAGGATGGCGGAACGCTCCAGCGTGTCAGGCGCGAGGGCAAATTGCGCCACCTAGAAGACGCGTTGGCGGAATCCCCGCTCAAAGGGTTCTTAGGCATCGCCCACACACGCTGGGCGACCCACGGCGCGCCAAGTGAGATTAATGCGCACCCGCACATATCCGGGACCAATGTTGCAGTCGTCCACAACGGCATCATCGAAAATCACGATGCACTCCGAGCTGAGCTCGCGGCGGAAGGTTACGAGTTCACTTCGGAGACCGACTCGGAGGTCGTCGCACATCGTGTCCGGTTTCATCTCACCAAGCTCGGCAATCTGCTCGACGCAGTACGGGCGACAGTCGCGGAGTTGAAGGGCGCTTACGCCTTGGTCGTCATGGATGCGAACGATCCGGACGCGTTGGTGCTGGCACGATCCGGCGGTCCTGTCGTCATCGGCCTCGGTATCGAAGAGAACTTCGTGGCCTCCGATATCACGGCACTCTTACCGGTCACAAGGCGTTTCCAGTTTTTGGAGAACGGTGATGTCGCGTTGGTACGGCGCCGCAGTGTTGAGATTTTTGACGCGAACGGCAAAGCGGTAGAGCGGCGGATAATCGAGAGCGAGCTCACGGCTGATGCGGCGGAGCGGGGACGCTTTCGGCACTACATGCAAAAGGAGATTCACGAGCAGTCGATTGCGCTCGCAGAAACGCTCGAGGGCCGTATCGACGACGGGCAGGTGTTGGACAACGTTTTCGGGCCTGACGCGAACGAGATCCTGGCCGCGGTCGAAGGCGTCCACATCGTGGCTTGTGGCACGAGTTACCATGCGGGACTCGTGGCCCGCTATCAATTGGAGGAGCTAGCCCGTCTGCCGTGCATGGTCGATATCGCTAGCGAGTATCGGTATCGTCGCCCGGTCGTTTTAAGCAAGACATTGTTTGTCGTCATCTCTCAGTCAGGAGAGACGGCAGACACACTGGCGGCGTTGCAAGCAGCGCAAGAACTGGGCTATTTAGCGTCGCTGGCGATCTGTAACGTTGCCGAAAGTTCACTGGTTCGTGAAACCGATCTCGTCCTGATGACGCGCGCCGGTCCGGAAATCGGTGTCGCATCGACGAAGGCATTCACGACTCAGTTGGCAGCGATCGCGCTGCTGACGATCGTACTGGCGAAACACCGCGGTCTAGAGGTTAAGGCTGAGCAGGATCTCGTCAAGCAGCTTGCGGAACTACCGGCGCTGGTCGAGCGGACCCTGGCGCTGGATGGGGCGATCTCGACTCTGGCTGAGGACTTTGCGGACAAGCACCACGCCTTGTTTCTGGGCCGTGGTGTGTTGAATCCGATCGCGATGGAAGGAGCGCTTAAGCTTAAGGAAATCTCCTACATCCACGCCGAGGCTTATCCGGCAGGTGAGTTAAAGCACGGCCCACTCGCGTTGGTAGATGATGACATGCCGGTAGTGACCGTAGCGCCGAACAACGAACTGCTCGAAAAGTTGAAGTCCAATCTGCAGGAAGTTCGAGCGCGCGGTGGCCAATTGTACGTCTTCGCCGACGCCGACGCAGAAATTGATGCCGGCGACGGTGTGCATATCATCCGCATGCCGGCTCATGCCACCGCGTTTCAGGCCCCCGTGGTCTATACGATTCCGCTTCAGTTGCTCGCCTACCACGCCGCGGTACTGAAGGGCACCGATATCGATCAGCCGCGTAATCTGGCGAAATCGGTCACGGTCGAGTAATGACGGTCGCGGCAGTATCGAATCGGGCGAACACTGGGGCGTGATCCGAAGGGCGTTCTAGACGTCGTGGGGCCGTGTCGATGGCGCAGGCGGTGCAATTCCCGCTTAGCACGGTAGAGGCAAGGATCAGGTCGATTCTTAAACCCAGATTGCGGCGGAAGGCCGCCGCCCGATAATCCCACCAACTGAAGCTTTTCTCGGGTTGCTCGAAGAGCCGGAACACATCGGTAAAGCCGAGATCCACGATACTCTGTAACGCGGCACGCTCCTTGGGACTGCACAGAATATTACCCTCCCAGATTTTCGGGTCATGTACGTCGCGATTCTCGGGGGCGATATTGAAGTCGCCCATCACCACGACATGCTCGTAACGCTCAAGGTCACGCCGCAGTTGCGCCACCAGCGCCGCCAACCACTCGAGTTTATACGCATACTTTTCTGCGCCTACCTGTTGTCCATTGGGTACGTAAAGATTCAGCACTCTGACACCGTTGACGGTTGCGCCCAAGACCCGCCGCTGCGGGTCCGAGTAGCCGTCCAGGTCGGTGACGATGTCTGTTGCAGGCTCCCGACTGACCAGGGCGACGCCGTTATAAGTCGGCTGCCCGCTGAAAACGCAGTGATAACCGAGGTCCGCGAATTCGCTGACCGGAAACTTGTCATCGGTAAGCTTGGTCTCTTGCAGCCCGAGCACATCGGGCGCAGCGCTCGCGAGCCAGTCGCTGACGTGCGTCAGACGGACGCGCAGGCTGTTGACGTTCCAGGTCGCAACTTTCACGCGACGTCGGTCCCTTCCGGCTGAATACCGGCTTGACGCAATAGCGGCGCAAGGCTCGGTGCCCGCCCGCGAAATTCTATGAAGGCGTCCATCGTATCGCGGCTGCCGCCGCTAGCGAGAATGGAACGGCGAAACTCTTCCGCCGTGTCAGCGTCGAAGGTACCGTGTTCCTCGAATGCAGAGAATGCATCAGCCGCCAATACCTCCGCCCATTTGTAGCTGTAGTAGCCAGCAGCATAACCTCCGCCGAACACGTGGGAAAACGTGCAGGCGAAGCGATTGAAAGCGGGCGTATCGATCACTGCCACTTCACTGCGTACCTGCGCGAGCGTCTCAGCGACACGAGCTCCGGCGGCCGGGTCGTACTCGACGTGGAGCCGAAAATCGAATAACGCAAGCTCGAGCTGTCTGACCATACTCAGGCCGGCATGAAAGGTGCGCGAAGCATTCAGGGCCGCCAATTTGTCCACGGGCAACATCTCGCCGGTGCGGTAATGACTCGAAATCCAGGGCAAAACTTCCGGCAGCCAGGCATAGTTCTCGAAAAACTGACTCGGCAGCTCGACTGCATCCCACGGCACGCCGTTGATGCCAGCCAAAGACGGGAAATCAACTTCGGTCAGCAGGTGGTGCAGCGCATGGCCGAACTCGTGAAATAAAGTCACGACATCATTGTGGGTGAGCAATGACGGCTGCCCCTCGCCCGGCGGGTTGAAGTTGCATACGAGATAAGCGACCGGCTGCTGGTTGAGCCCTGTGAGTCTCGCCCGGACCAGGCATCCATCCATCCAGGCACCGCCGCGTTTGTTCGGGCGCGCGAACAAGTCGACGAAGAAACTGCCCAAGAGCTCGTCTTGCGCCGATCTGATTTCGAAGTAGCGAACGTCGGGGTGCCACGAGTCCACGCCTTCCCGGGCTGAGATACGGATCCCGAAAAGCGTTTCCGCAACCCGGAACATACCCTCCAGGACCCGGGGCAATGGGAAATAGGGGCGTAGCTCATCATCGGCGAGCTGGAATCGAACTTGCTTCAATCGCTCGGCGTAGAAGTCGACGTCCCACGCGTTGAGTGATCGACCGGCAAATTCGGTGAGCTCGCGCAACTCCTTTTTTGCGACCGGCCGACTTTTGGCAGCCAGATCGGTGAGAAACTCGAATACCTCCATAGGCGTACTGGCCATTTTGGTGGCCAAGGACAGTTCCGCGTAGTTTTCGAATCCCAGCAGCTCTGCGGCCTCATGGCGAAGCCTGAGGATGTCCTCGATCAGCGAGCCGTTGTCCCAGCGCCGTGCCTGAGGGCCTCGATCGGAAGCACGCGTCACCCAGGCCTCGTAGAAGCGCTTGCGTAAAGTCTCGGATTCGGCGTGCGTCATGACGGCGACGTAAGTCGGTGGGTCCAACGAAAGCAGCCAGCCCGGGAGATCTTTTGACTCGGCGGCGCGCCGGGCTCGTTCGAGCACGACCTCCGGTAACCCGGCCACGATCTCCTCTGCAGTCTCGTGATGCTGAAATGCGTCGGTTGCGTCCATGAGATTCTGCTCGAAGCTCGCCTGCAGCTGGGCCAGGTTCTGCGCTATCTCAGCGAATCGGTTCCGGGCCCGATCTTCGAGTGCAACGCCAGCTAGTCGAAAGTCTCTTAAAGCATGAGAGATCAGTTGGACCTTGGTTCGGTCGCTGTGATCGACGAGCTTCTCAAGTTGTGAGAATCGTTGGTGGAGCGTCCTGTTCTGGCCCAGTTCGATACCGAACTCGGTGATCAGCGACAAGCAACTGTTATACGCATCTCTGAACTCGGGGCTCGAGAGAACCGCGTTTAGATGCGCGACCGGGCCCCAGAGCCGGTGAACGGCGTCATTGACTCGCTCGAGTTGCAGCGCCCAATCGAATGACGGTGTTTCTTGCCGCTCCAGCACCTTAAGCCGTTGCCGCTGCTGTTCCAACACCTGCATGACCGCAGGCCGGACATGCTCTGAGCGAATAGCGGAGAACGCGGGTAAGCCCGCAGCTGCTGTCAGTGGATTGTTCAAGATCGCGCCAGTCGGGGAATAGCGAAATCTACCATACAGATGCTGCATCAATCCGACTTCGTCCCAGTCTGCGAGTCTTCAGATTCGGAAGCCATGTGATCAGGGCTACGGCCCTGCTGGCTCGCCAGTTAACGTACGGTTTCTAAGGTAAGCTCCCCGCTCCTTGATCGTGCCTAGGGGCCTGAGTGTGCGTAGTTATGATCTGATCGTTCTAGGCGGCGGCAGCGGTGGCTTAGCTGCTGCCCAGCGTGCTGCGGAGTATGGCGCTCGGGTGGTGGTCTTCGAGCCGTCCCGGCTCGGCGGGACCTGCGTCAATGTCGGCTGTGTGCCTAAAAAGGTCATGTGGAACGCGGCTCATCTGGCACACACGTTGCGTGAGGCTGCCGCCTATGGTTTTCAGATCGACGTTCACAGTCATGATTGGTCGGCCCTGAAACGCGGCAGAGACGCCTATGTCGCAAGGTTGAACGAGTTTTACCGGGTGAATCTCGAGAGCAAATCGATCGATTGGATTCGCAGCTCAGCGAGTTTCCAGGCACCTCGTGAGATCCAGGACGAAGCCGGCGAAACGTATCACGGCGAGCATGTATTGATCGCCACCGGCGCATTCCCGACGGTTCCGGATCTTCCCGGTGCGGACCTAGGTATGACCTCCGATGGATTTTTTGATCTAGAAGACCTGCCTCAGCGGGTGGCCGTGGTTGGAAGTGGCTACATTGCGATCGAACTTGGTGGGGTTCTACAGGCGTTGGGTTGTGCGGTCACTCAGTTCATTCGCTACGAGACGATATTACGCGACTTTGACGAAATGCTAGGCCGGTATCTCATCGAGCAAATGCGCGCTCACGGTACCGACTTTGTGACCGGCGCGGTTCCCGCTAGACTTGAGGCTGCCGAGGCGCTGAGCCTCACGACCGAGGACGGCCGGTGTGTTGCAGGCTTCGATCGAGTGCTCTGGGCTATCGGCAGAACACCGAACACTGCTTCGATCGGGCTTCGCGAGGCCGGAGTCGAGACAGATGAGAGCGGCAATGTCACGGTTGATCGATGGCAGAACTCGAGCGCGGCCGGAGTCTACGCCATCGGTGACGTGACCGGACAGGCCCAATTGACACCGGTGGCCATCGCCGCCGGCAGGCGCCTCGCCGACCGCATTCTCGGCGACCAGAACGATCGCCATCTCAGCTATGAGAACATTCCAACCGTCGTGTTCTCCCATCCGCCGATCGGCACGGTCGGTCTGACCGAGCAGGAAGCGAGAGAACACTACGCTGAGAACGAGCTAAAGATCTATACCTCGGAATTCGTCCCGCTGTATAACGCGCTTACCATCGAGAAGCCGAAGACCGCGATGAAGCTGATCACCGTTGGTGCAGACGAGCGCATCGTGGGTTGCCACGTTGTCGGACCCGGCGCCGATGAGATGCTGCAGGGGTTTGCGGTCGCGGTAGCGATGGGTGCTCGCAAGAGGGATTTTGACGATACGGTCGCCATTCATCCCACGAGCGCAGAGGAGTTGGTGACGATGCGCTGATGCATCGCCCGATGGGATCGTCGCTGCTAGAAGACCAGTTTTGCCAGGATATGCTCAGTATCGGGGCGCATCCCGCGCCAGATCTGGTAGGACTCCGCAGCCTGCTCGACGAGCATTCCCCATCCCTGCACCGCTTTTCGGGCCCCGTGCTTGCGGGCCCAGGCGACAAACGGCGTGCCCTTGAGGGCGTAGGCGAGGTCGTAACAGAAACTGACCGAACCCACGCAGCTCGGCGGAAACGGTGGGGTTTCACCATGCGTGCCCGCAGAGGTCGCGTTGACGACGAGATCGAACGGAGCGAGGTCGTCGAGGTCGGTAAACCGGCAGGCCGTGAGTTTACCCGAGGACTGAAACTGCTCGACCACGGCCACGGCGCGCTTCAGGGTCCGATTGGCCAGCACCAGCTCGGCCGGTTCTGCCTCGAGCAGCGGCGCCAGAATTCCGCGTGTTGCGCCGCCCGCCCCCAGGACTAGGATCCGTTTGGCATTGATATCCTGCTCGTGATTGGCGGTGAGGTCGAGTATGAACCCCATGCCGTCGGTATTGTCGCCGCGGATGGCGCCGCCCGGCAGAAAGGTCAGAGTATTCACGGCGCCCGCACGATCCGCCGCGTGCCCGCGTTCGGTCGAAATCTCGAACGCCGCCTGTTTATGGGGGGACGTGATGTTGAGACCCTTGCCGCCGGCTGCGGCAAAGCCCCGCACCGCAACCTCAAACTCCTCGGGAGAGGCGTCAATCAGCTCATAGGTGATGTTCTCCCCGGTCTGGCGGGCAAACAGTTGGTGAATTAGCGGAGATCGGCTGTGATCGACTGGATGGCCAACCACCGCATATCGATCGGGCTTGGTGCCCTTAGCTGCCATGAATTCACCGCTGTGAGTGCCAGAACTTGGCATTTACCCTATTTACTGTACCTTCTCCAAGCTACGCAAGCCAGTAATAAAAACCACAGGATCCCGGTCAACTTAGATGCCAGACTTCGGTGTAAACGATGCACACAGGCTCAGATTTGAGCGTCTGGTAGCCCCGTGGCGGGACGATCTGTACCGCTATGCGTTCTGGTTGAGCAGGGACCCGGACCTGGCGGACGATGTCGTCCAGGAAGCCATGCTCAGAGCCTTTCGCTCGCTCGAGAGCTTGCAGGACGAGGGTTCGGTGAAGGCGTGGCTGTTGACGATCGCGCGGCGAGAACACGCGCGCGTTTACGAACGTAAGCGTTTAGAGACACAGGACATCGACGAGCTCAGTACCGCTGAGGCGGCATTGATAGCAACGGGAAACGATACGGATATTGACGATATGCGACGGGCGATTTTTCAGCTCGAGGAGAACTATAGAGAACCTCTGGTGCTGCAGGTCATGTTCGGATTCAGCACTGAGGAGATCGCGGTAACGATGGATTTGACACAAGGAGCGGTGCTGACCCGATTGCACCGGGCGCGCAGGAAGCTCATCGAGCAAGTACGTCCGGAGCTCAGAGTCGTGCCCGTGGAGTAACTATGGATTGCAACACAGTCAAGGAGAGAATCGACTCCGATCCCGCGCGTCTGGATGAGGAATGCGCTGAGCATATCGAACAGTGTGCAGCGTGCACGGCTTTTGCTGAACGCGTGCGTAATGCTGAATGGCTGATCCACGACGCATTGCGGTTCGACGTTGCAGCCTTTAAGTTGCGCGCGGCACGCAAGCCGGCTGGCCGCTGGACCGATGCTCGACGTCGAACGGTGTCGATGAGTATTGCGGCGACATTGGTCATCGGGGTTGCGTCCTGGTTCGCTATCTCCGGCGGCCCTGGCGTCGATAACGACTTGTTGATCGCGGAGGTTCTCGAGCACTGGTACGAGGAGCCGCAATCCTGGGTCAGGACCGACGTTCGAATTTCTCCGGCGTCACTCGAGGAGGTCCTCAGTAGTTGGGCTGACGTCGATACGACTCGTCTGGGCTTGCTGAGCTACGCGCAGTCCTGTCTGGTGCGCGGTGAATGGGTCCCCCATCTCGTGCTTCAAGGGGACCGTGGGCCGGTCATGTTGCTGTTGTTGCCGCACGAACGCGTGACGAAGCTTCTGCCGTTGGAGTTACCGGAGGAGGGCCTCTTAGGCGTGATCATGCCGCTCGGAGACGGCAGCGTCGCGGTGATGGGTAATGCGGGAGAACCGATGGAGCCGATACGCGAACGCATTGCGGCTGCCGTGGAGTGGTCGATCTGAACTAATACAAGCGTCTGTTTTCAGGTAGGTTTTAAGCTTTGATGACCGGAAGACGCTGTCCATGGAGCGAGGGTGTCGAGCGGGACTACAGACACTATCACGATACCGAGTGGGGCGTGCCTGTACACGATGACCGCACCCATTTCGAGTTTCTCATCCTCGAGGGCGCTCAAGCCGGTCTGAGCTGGGCCATCATTTTGAGAAAGCGAGAGGGCTATAGAAAAGCCTTCGCCGACTTCGCTCCGCAACGCGTAGCACGATTCAACCGGCGCTCTGTGGAACGCCTTGTCAACGACGCCGGCATAGTCAGGAACAGGCTGAAAATCGTCTCGGCTATCGGTAACGCTAGAGCGTTTCTCGACATTCAAGAAGAGTTCGGAAGCTTCAAGAACTACGTCTGGCGTTTCGTTGCGGGCAAGCCGATCGTCAATCGCTGGCGTCAGCAAAACCAGGTTCCGTCAACGAGTCCGGCGTCGGATGCGCTAAGCTTGGATCTCAAGTCCCGGGGCTTCAAGTTCGTCGGATCTACAATCGTCTATGCGTACATGCAGGCGACCGGGCTCGTCAACGATCATCTCGTCAGTTGTTTCCGCTACGAAGCCTGTCAGCGGAAGCGCCGTCGGCGCTGAGCGCCGATTTCGGGCATCGTCGACGCCAGCGGGGCTAGGGTGAGTCCATGTTTAAGATTGTGAGTCCGTAGAGCCCCGTCGGTGTGTTGTGGGAGATCGCGCCCAGATAGCGGGTGGCCGGCGTCAACGGCCCCCAGTCAAGATCCAGCTCCTGCCGCTCGCCGTCGCTGACCGTTACGGGAAATGTGACCTGAAGATTGCCTGCGATGTCGTTGGTACCGAACGACCACGCGAACAGCGTGTACAGTGCGCCCGGTCCGCCGACGACCTGATCGGTCTCGAAGCCGTGCACTAGGGCGGCGTAACTTCCAGCCGCTGGAAATATCAAGTTGATTTCTTCGTCGGAAGTGAAACTGCCGCTTTGCGCAATTTGAGTGCACTGATTATTGGGACAGAAAAACAGGTACAGGTCGAGATCATCAGCGCCGTCGGTGAACTCATCGAATAGAGAGAAACGCGCGTAAAGCTGGTCTGCAGGGATATCGATCAGGTGAGTGCGGACGCCGTTGTCGGGCCGAAATGAGAATTGGTTGGTCGTGTCTTCCTGGATGAAACAAGGCGTGGGTTCGTTGTTGTCATCGAGGCAGAAGTCCGTCAGTGGTGCCCTGAGGCCATGAACATCGGCGAGGTAAGCGCCGCTGTAGCCGAAGGCTACTGGAACCTGAACGGCTCCCGTGGCACCGGTGAACCTGAGTTCTTCCGGCGCGCGCAATGTAACGGGACGCACCGCGATCGGGCTTGCGACGATCCGGGTGCCGTCCGACCAGGATACTCTGCCGAAACTCCAGGTATCGAGTTGAGCACCCTGCCTCTGAAAAGTGAGGGAGAACTCGCCGATTTCTCCGGAGTTTAGGCTCAGGCTCATCGGTGAGACGAACACATCCAATCCTAACGGCGAGATCACTGTCGGCGTGTACGTACCGGGCGGCCCTACGTTCGTGACGCGCCGTGTAGCCACGTCGCCGCTGATCAATTCGGCGATTCCGATCGAAGGGACGTTGAGATCTCGCCCTGCTGAGGAGAATCCGGCGGCGGCTAGAATTGCGCAGTCGGTTGGCGGGAAAGGCGGATCGTCCAGCCCGCATAAATAGGCCGCATAGCTCAAGAAGTCGACGTCGAACACCAGGCCGGGGTCGATCGCACGGTTGGGATCGATATGACCGGCGCCAACATCGAAAGGATCGGCTACGGTCGCGCCGTTTTCTTTTACGACCCCCGAATATGCAGAGGTCGTCAGCGCGGATTTAATCTGACTCGGTGTCCACTCCGGGTGGGCTTCCTTCAGTAGGGCCGCGACGCCTACGGCTTCGGGCGTCGACATCGACGTGCCGCTGAGATACTGGTAGTACTCGCCGGTCAAGCCGTTGGCGACTTCTGATGTATGCGCCGCAAGGATGTGGACGCCGGGCGCTGTTACATCCGGCTTGAGGAAATCCAGGCCGCCGGGAGACGGCCCGCGAGAGGAAAACTCTGCCAATACGTTAGCGGTATCGCTAAGCTCGATGAACGTACCTTTGCTTAGTTCAATGCGAACAACTGTGTCAGCGAGAAGTTCATCGACCAACAGTTGACCATCGGCCGTTGCGATCATGACGGCCGGTATGTCGACCGTGCCCGTATCACTGTTCATGACGATCGGATCACCGCGATTGTTGTAAACCACGGCGGCTACAGCGCCTGCCTGCTCGACCCGGTCGAGCTTGATCTGGAACTCGCACCCGCCGCGCTCGATCAGTGCGATATGTCCCTGGAGATCCGCCGCGTTCTCCAAAGCCTCACAGGCGTCCCTGACCGAACCGGGGCTACCGTCACTCAGGAACGCTTGGCCATCGTCCACGAGCTTCAGTTCCTGTTCGACCGGATCCCGATCGCGCAGCGGCGGGGTAAAGCTGGCTTCCCTTGTCGCCAGGAGTTGCACCAGACGCTCCGGCTCTGTCACTGCGATGGCTTCCTCGAAGCGGCCACCGGACTGTGTGGATGCGCCGACGGTCAGTACCCAGGGGGCACCACTCGGAGAGCCGATGGTGCCGAAATTGGGGCCGTCGTTACCGGCGGCTACCGCGCTGAAAACACCCGCCTGTAGGGCGTTCAGCAACGCCAGATCGTCCGGAGCATCCAGGTCGGTCTCGAGGCTGCCAACCGAGTAGTTAATGATATCCACGCCGTCGGCGACGGCATCATCGATCGCTCGAGTGAGATCTGCGGTGCTGCAGCTCGCACGGGTTTCGCCCGGCTTCAGCCAGCACGCCTTGTAGACAGCAATTCGAGCTCGCGGTGCGATGCCGCTGATCTGGCCCAGTCGCGTGCCGAACATTTCAGCCGTAACCGAGATGCCGGCCGCGATGCTGGCTATATGCGTGCCATGACCGTCGGCGTCCTTGGGTGAGACAAACTCCCCTGGATCCAACTCATTGCGGGCCAGAAACCCGTCCAGATAATAGCGCGCGCCGATCAGCTTGTTGTTACATGTTGACTCGGTGAAACCGTCGCCGGCCTGACAGATGCCCGTGAATCCTTGCGGCTCCTCGAACATCAGCGTCGTCGGCGGGTTCCTCTTGATCGAGCTGCACAAAAAGACGCCCAGCCACGATGCCTCCGACCATCGCGTCGTACAGCCGCGCGGGATCTGATCCTCGGTGTCTGCCAGAGATGGGTGGTTTGGCGCGATACCACTGTCGATGACGGCGATAATGATATCTTCACCGCGCAACCCGAGATCGGCCCTGAGTCCCCCATTCTGATCCTGCAGTCCTAGAAAGATAGCGCTGTTGTTGGTTTGAACCTGTTGTTCGGTATCCAGCCAGACACGTGCGACCGTCCCGCTGCGTTTTAATCGCGAGATCTGGTTGGACGTCAGCCGAGCGGCGAAGCCGTTCAGTGCATAGCGAAAGCTATAGACCTTTGAATTGGGCGCGCCGACGTCTCTCAATAACCGATCGTGAGATTCATCCAGATAGCTGACGTAGCTCTCGACGGCCCCCGAAGCCCTATTCAGCTTGCGGCCGGGAGCGGGCTTTGTCGCCGCGTAACCGCTCTTCGTACCCCGATAATTCAATACGGCCGCTTCGATTAGCTGCACCAGGTAAATCTGCTCCGGCCCCTTGATGGGCCGAACCGGAGACGCGAGCGACAACGGCCCGGACGGGGTGCCGTGGTTCACCGCAGCACCGACCATCGGCCAGGCTGCCAGTGTGGCGACCAACCCCAAAAAGCCTGCCTTGAGCCGTAAATCAGCCATCATGAAGAGTTAATATGTGCTTTTTATTCGGGTAGTTGAGAGCTATTCCTGAAAAGTTACCATAGCTTGCCCGCCGATTGCACCCGGATAGAGTGGACCAGATGGAACCCGCCGCGCTTACAGCCTCGAACGTCTCCCGCCGTGGTGGTTCAGCGCAGAATCCGGCCGGTCAGGCCATCCCGGATGGTTGTCGGCTGAGCCAGGGACCCGAGCGGACCGACGAGTAAATCATCCAGCTCGGTGCCCAGTTCACGGCGAACTTGGAGCGCGCGCGTCAACGGTGGGCGTCCGGAACGATTGGCGCTGGTAGACACCAACGGACTGTTCAAGCGGTTGCAGAGGCGCATCGCCAGGGGATGTGCGGTCACGCGCACGGCCAGAGTCTCGCGTCCACCACTAAGCCATGCGGGTACGCCGCGCCGAGCCCTCAGTACCCACGTCACCGGGCCCGGCCAGCTAGCGAGAATCTGCGCTAGCAAGTCACCTTTGGGCAGAACGATCAGCGGCTCCAACTGCGCGAGATCCGCGGCAATCAAGATCAGCCCCTTGCGCCAGGAGCGTCGTTTGACGCGCAGCAGCCGGTACACGGTGCGCCTCTCGCCCGGCAAGCAACCGAGGCCGTAGACGCCTTCAGTCGGGTAGGCGATCAAGCCGCCATCTGCCAAAGTCCGAGCTGCCCGCTCGAAGCGCGGTAGATAAGTGTTAGCAGTTTTCTCAAGCATGGCGAGCGCCCTGCTGCGATTCAGCGCTCAGCCGTGACTTTCACCTGGGCCGTCGTCGCCAGCCATACTCTCAGCGGCAACAGCCGGGTCGGTTCGACGGCCCTGCAGCCGTGCGGGCTTTTTCTTGGTGCGCTTCTTAGCGGTTTTCTTGCTCTTTTTACTCGTGGCCTTTTTCGTGGCCTTACTTGCTGTCTTCTTCGCGCCCCGTCGGCCCCGCCGCTCCGGTGCGGCGGCAATCAGGGTTCGGCATTCTTCCAATGAGAGCTTTTCGGGCTGATGGCCTTTGGGTACTTTGGCGTTCTTTTTCCCATCGGTGATGTAAGGGCCATACTGCCCGTTCAGTACCTGAATCCCGGCATCTGGAAAATCCTGAATGATGCGGTTGAGATCGGCGATTTTCTTTTCTTCAATCAGCTCCAACGCCCGTTCGAGATCGATCGTATAGGGGTCGTCACCGCGGATCGAGACATACTTGGTGCCGTATCGAACATACGGCCCAAAGCGACCGATGCTCGCCGCTACCGGCTCGCCGTCGGGCGTCTCACCCAGATCCCGCGGCAGTTTGAAAAGATCCAGCCCGTCCTCCAGCGTGACATCGTCCATCTTCTGACCAGGTCTCAGGCCGGCAAAGAGAGGCTTCTCCTCATCATCTCTCGTGCCGATCTGAACGAAGGCGCCGTATCTGCCCATACGCACACTCATCGGTCTTCCGCTCTTCGGGTCCGTCCCTAATATGCGAGCTTGCGACGCTTGTTCACGAGTGACAGAGCTTTCGGTATGCTCGATGAGCTTGCGAAACGGCGTCCAGAACTCGCGTAACAACGGCAGCCACTCTTTCTCGCCACGGGAGATGGCGTCCAGCGAATCCTCCAGCTGTGCCGTGAATTCATAGTCTACGTATTGGGAGAAATGTTCCGTCAGGAACCGGTTCACGACCTTGCCGACGTCCGTCGGGATAAAACGTCGACTCTCCATCTCTACGTATTCGCGATTGCGGAGCGTCGAGATGATAGAAGCGTAAGTTGATGGTCGGCCGATACCGAACTCTTCCAGTGCCTTGACGAGCGTTGCTTCAGAGAATCGGGGCGGCGGTTCTGTAAAATGTTGTTCGCTTAAAATCTCGAGCAGCTTAAGTTCGTCACCTTTTTTCAGAGGCGGCAGTAGGCGGTCCTGATCGTCTTGAGCGCTGTCGTCTTGACCTTCCTGATAGACGGCCATAAACCCCGGCTTCACGAGTACCGATCCTGTTGCCCGGAAGCGAATGTTTCCGTCAGGCTCTTGTCCTGCTACGAGGTCAAGCCTGACTGTGTCAAATACAGCCGGACTCATTTGGCACGCTACCGTGCGCTTCCAAATGAGTTCATAAAGTTGGAGCTGATCATTCTCGAGGTGACGTTTGAGATCCTCGGGGAGTCGAGCGGCCAATGTAGGCCGGATAGCTTCATGGGCTTCCTGCGCGTTCTTCGCCTTAGTGATGTATCGAGGTGGTTCGTCCGGAAGGTTCTCTTCCCCGTAGCGATCTTTGATCAGGGCCCGAAGTTCCTCGAGCGCCTCATTAGCGACTGTCACCGAATCAGTACGCATATAGGTAATCAAACCGACCGAGCCATCGCCGACGTCGATACCTTCGTAGAGACGCTGCGCAGTCATCATGGTTTTCTGCGCACTGTAACCGAGCTTTCTTGATGCCTCCTGCTGAAGTGTAGACGTTGTAAACGGCGCGGAAGGTTTGCGTCGCCGCTGCTTCTTTTCGACGTTAGCGACGGTGAGAATGCGGTTCGCTGTGGTGGTACCGGTTTCATCGACTTCGGTTCCGGTGTCTCCAGCCCGCGCCGCCTCGTTGATGGCCGTCTCAGCCGCACGCACGGTTTTTTCGTCGGTGAATGTGAACTGTTCGACCTTCTCGTCTTTGAACAACGCGAGTCGAGCCGTCAGGCCCTCCTTCTCATGCTCGGCTTCGGCGCCGATCGTCCAATATTCTCGGGACTCGAATGCCGAGATCTGATCTTCTCGCTCGACGATTAACCGGAGCGCGGGGCTTTGTACGCGCCCGGCTGAAAGGCCGCGGCGTACCTTTTTCCACAACAGCGGCGAGAGATTGAACCCGACCAGGAAGTCGAGTGCCCGGCGCGCCTGCTGTGCGTTAATGAGGTGCTCCGAGAGTTCACGCGGATTATCGATCGCCTCCTGAATCGCACGCTTGGTGATCTCGTGAAACACAACCCGGCTTACCGTCGTATTCTTCAGCAGATTTCGCTCTTTGAGCACTTCGTAGACGTGCCATGAGATCGCCTCGCCTTCACGGTCAGGGTCGGTAGCGAGGTAGAGAGTGGAAGCCTTTTTGACAGCCTGCGCGATCTTCTCCAGATGCTTCGCATTCTTATCGATTAGCTGATACGTCATCGCGAAGTCGGCTTCCGGATCTACCGCGCCTTCCTTGGGCACCAGATCGCGCACATGTCCGTAGGAGGCAAGAACCTTGAAATCCTTACCTAAGTATTTTTCTATGGTTCTCGCCTTGGCGGGAGATTCGACGATGACGAGGTTCTTGCTCATAGTGACGCAAGGGCTAGAGACAATCGCCTAAGCACGCTCGGTCAGCGGATTGCTGTCAGTGAAGCCAGCCAGGATCGTCGGCGAATACCAGGTCCGCCATTCGCGCGTAAGCTTGTTCCTGGCCCGGTTGACTAAAGAGAAGCATCATTACGACCCACTTGACTTGCTCGATATCGATATCGGTATCATCCAGCGCCAGAAGTCGATCTATCACCAGTTCTCGTTGCGTCGGCGTGAGAATGCCGACCTGCTCCAGATGCAGCAAATACCCCCTGCAGGACGAATCCAACCGTTCTTGCTCGAAGCGGTCGAAGATTCTTACAGTGGTTGATCGAGGGCCAGCCACCGTCGATAGCGTTTCTGACGCGTTGAGTCCGTCAAGCCAATCGAGAGCACGATCGATCTCCCGGTCCCGAAACCCGGCGCGCTCCAACTCCTCTCGAAGTTCATTTCGATCAGGTTCAGGCTCATCGTCGCTGTCCACGAAAGATTCGAACAGATACATGAGCACGTCGAGCACGGTTTCTTTCATGCGCTTCTCTTCGGTAGGCGGGAATAGAGGCCGCCGGGGAGGGCTTCGACAAACCCCTCCAATTCCAGTAGCAGGAGCATGGAGGAAAGCTCCGCTGTCGTCAATCCGGTTCGCTCGCTCATCTGGCTAAGGGAACATGGCTCAAAGTCCATCGCTTGCAACAGTTGCGGGTAGCCAGGTTGTGCGGTTATTGAATCAGAGTCGATCGCAGGCTCTACAGCAGCAGCTTCGGCTCGATTCGGAAACTGCAGCAAGGACGGAAGTTCGACGAGCACATCGGCCGCGTCCTCCACCAGCTTGGCGCCGTCTTTGATGAGCCGGTGACAACCCTTAGCGAGAGGGCTGTGAATAGAACCTGGGATGGCGAAGACTTCTCGTCCGTAGTCCGCTGCTAAACGCGCTGTGATCAACGACCCGCTGCGGCGGGCAGCCTCAACGACTAAGGTCCCCACACTAAGACCGGCGATGATTCGATTGCGTTGCGGAAAGTGTAAAGATCGTGGCGGTGTCTTCGGCGGATATTCCGAGATCAGCAGACCGTCGGCGATGATATTTTGAGCTAACGCGTGATGAGTCGCGGGGTAAATGACGTCGAGCCCCGAGCCTAGAACTGCGACGGTTCCCGCCGCACCTGCAAGGCCGCCGCGGTGACCCGCGCCATCGATCCCGGTGGCTAGACCGCTTGTGATGGTCAGTCCGCGGTCACTCAAATAATGCGCGAACCGTTCCGCCGTGTCACGACCGCTACGCGTCGGGTTACGACTACCAACCATAGCGAGCTGCGGCGCTTGCAACAGATCAAGCCGGGCACCGACGCTCCATAGAGCCAACGGTGGGTCGGGTAACTCTTGCAGCAACGGTGGGTAACCGGGGCTATCCACGGTAACGAGCGTATGACCCGGGCGCTCCAGCCAGCGTGACCAGTCAGCCAGTAAGTCGGCATCGGGAGACTTCAGTCGTGCGACGGTCTTGGTATCCAAGCCGACCGCCATAAGGTCTCGGCGCGGAAGCGCAACGACGTTTGCTGCGGTGCCCTGCGCGCGGAGAAGCTCTACAACGCCAGGCGAACCGGGGTGGACGGCTTGAAGAATTGTGAGCCATGCGTCAAGACACATAGCAAAAGATGCTGACGCGTGTGTACCGGGGCTTCAACCCCGGTTGGGTGCGTGGCTGCTTACGGGTTGCGCACGGTATCCAGTACGCGGATATCGCTCGTGGCCTCCATGACCAGGGCATAGCTCATGCGCTCATAGATCCGGAAGACCATCATCGTGCCTGCCGGCTCATCGGGCAAACGTACTTTCCTTGTGAATAAGGCCCCTTTTACGTCATCGTCGATTCGTTTTCCGGTCTTGAACACACGCAATACGTGGCCGGGCTCCAGCCCATGCATGGCGCCTCGATTCAAAACGACCACCTGGTATTGGCCGATCAGCGAGATGCCGTTGATCACCGAAATGATTCTGCCCTCGATTTCACTGCTAGGCGGCCGCGGGAAGAACGTTGCCGGCATGACGTCTTCAACTTCTAGTAGATAGTCGCCTACCAGCGCTTCGCGGGAGGAAGACGTCAGGTAGAGTGTCGTTGGATCGCCTACCCGCGTCACCCGACCCTGCCCGACATAGAGTCCTTCGTAGCCCAGCGTCCGATAGTCGTCAGGATCCACGAGTCGATCACCTAGGTGGACGAGGTCGAACACGGTTCCTACGGGCTCGTTCGTGCCGCGCACATAGACATTCTCACCCGCGGCGCCGAGTAATCCCTCCGTCTGTGCAAACACATACGGCAGGTCTGACAACTCGCTTCTCGCGAGGACGGTCGGGCGAGAAAGAAAAGCCCGCAAAATCTCCGCTGGAAGCGTGGAAATCGCCTGGTCAAGCGTCTCCACGCGTACGCGCGGCGATAGCCGCTCTGCGACTCCGCGCTCTATCTGAATCACCGGTCGGCCATCCGGGTAGATCAGAGAGAGAATATCGCCAGGATAGATCAGATGAGGATTGGCGACCTGCGGGTTGATCTGCCAGATCTCCGGCCAATACCAAGCGTCCAGTAAGAATAGCTCGGCGATATCCCAAAGCGTGTCACCGGGCTGAACCACATACCGTTCGGGGTGTCTGGGGTTGATCAGTACCGGCGTGACCGCCTGTCCAACCGCAGCGGAACGGCCGCTGCCGATAGGGTTTAATGCGATTCGGCGTTGATCGACCGACCTCGCCGTGGCCGTCGACGGCGTCTGTGCGGTGCCGGACTGCGCCTGCGGCGGATTGACGCCACATGCGGTCAGGAGTCCGAAAACGGCTGCGGCTAGCGCGCCGAGGCGGGCAATGCGAATGGGCGGCAAATGCGCGTAAAACATGGCTCAAAGCTCCCTGAGGCCAGATAAAATGAGTCTAACAGTGATCCTCAGAGGGTTGCTGCTATAATCCTCGGGCCCTAAGAACGGACTCTTGACCCACGAGATCAGCGACTGAGGAACTACTGCTATTCCTGTAAAGTCATAGGGTTAAGTGACGTCTTTGCGTTATACACGAAATGCTGGGCTAACCACAATGGCATGTCTCCCAATTCTTGAGTATCCGGACTCCCGCTTGCGTATTCGGGCGGTCTCGGTGGCGGAGGTCGACGCTGAAACTCGCACGCTGGTGGCGGATATGCTCGAAACTATGTATGCGGCGCCCGGTATCGGGCTGGCTGCCACCCAGGTCAATATCCACAAGCGAATTCTCGTCACGGATGTATCGGACGAACGTAACGAACCGCTTTGCCTGATCAACCCCGACATCTTGAGCACCGAGGGCAGCGTTAGTTCTGAGGAAGGGTGTCTCTCAGTTCCCGGTGTTTTCGAGGCCGTTAGCCGTGCGGAGCGAATTGTAGTCAGAGCACTCGATGAGAACGGCGAGACTCTGGAGTTCGACGCTGAAGGCTTATTGGCGATCTGTATTCAACACGAGGTTGATCATCTGGAAGGCAAGCTATTTGTCGATTACCTATCGGCACTGAAGCGCGACCGACTGAAGAAAAAAATGGTGAAGAAGGCCAAGCACAGGACAGGGGAAAGCGATTCGTCTCGTCTTTCAGCCCCTGTCATTTGAATCGGCATCGCGAGTCGCTGTCGCGGTGAGTTCTAGGCCACGCATCGCTTTCGCCGGGACTCCGGAGTTTGCGATTCCGGCGCTTGAGGCGCTATTGTCGAGCGGAACGAACATCGTTCAGGTGCTGACGCAGCCCGACCGACCGGCCGGGCGCGGAAGAAAGCTCACTCGCAGCGCTATAAAGGAACTCTCTGCAACCAGGGGCCTGTCGGTATACCAGCCCGTGACGCTGCGTGACGATACTTGTCTGAAAAGCTGGGGGCCGCGACCGGACTTGCTGGTCGTCGTCGCCTACGGGCTGCTGTTCCCCGAGTGGCTGTTGCAGTGGCCGCGGCATGGTGCGGTCAATATTCACGCCTCGCTACTGCCTCGCTGGCGCGGCGCGGCACCGATACAGCGCGCGATCCTCGAAGGCGACCAGCAGACCGGCGTCAGCATCATGAAGATGCAGCTCGATCTGGATAGTGGCCCGGTATACGATCAGCGGTCGGTGGAGATGAACGACTCCGAGACCGCCGGCATGTTGAGCGATCGACTTGCACAGTTGGGCGCGGAATTGCTGCTCGACACGCTGCCCGGAATTTTGGACGATAGCCTGCGACCGTCGCCTCAGGATGAGCACGCGGTTACGTATGCAGCGAAGATCTCCAAGGACGAGGCTGTGTTGGATTGGCAGCAGGATGCGGTGTCGCTGGCACGCCGGGTACGTGGTTTTAATCCCTGGCCGATCTGCGTCGCATCGCTGAGCGATGGACGCATTCTGAAGGTCCACGAGGCAGAGCCCGTGCAAGAATCCGTCCTGTCGGCCCCCGGATCGATAGTCGCCGTCGGTAAAAACGGTATCGATGTCGCCACGAGCGATGGCCTTTTACGTCTCCTTCAGGTCCAACCGCCCGCAGCGAGGGTTATGCCGGCGTCGGCGTACCTGAATGCTCATTCGCTTGCGGGTGTGTCTTTTGTCCGCTGATGCCGGGGCAGCGTTGCGGGCGTTGGCCGCGAGGATAAACACGCACGTAATTCGGGATGGGCTCACGTTAGAGAGCGCGCTGAAGAAATCGCCACAGCCGCCGGCACGAGATTCAGCCCTGTTACTCGCGCTGTCCTACGGTGTGCTGCGTTGGCATCATCGCGTTCAGTGGCAGGTCGCGGAGCTGCTCAGCCGGCCGCTGAAGACTCGCGACGCGGAGCTGGCTGCTCTGTTAAGGCTCGGACTGTTTCAACTTCAGTGGCTGCGCATCCCTGCTCATGCGGCGGTTTCAGCAACGGTGGCCGCAGCACAACACATCGGAGCCGGCCAGGCCAAGGGGCTCGTCAACGCCGTTTTGCGACGGTTCATCAGGGAGCGTAGCGAACTCGATCGACGTATGGCCGATGCGTCTGGTGCCCTGGCGAGTCATCCTGGCTGGCTGCTCGACGCAATCAAGTCTGCGTGGCCGGAGAACTGGCAGGAGGTCGTCGCTGCCAACAATCGGACACCGCCGATGTGGCTCAGGGTCAATCAGCGACGAATCGCGCGCACCGACTATCTAACGATGCTGGCCGCGTCGGATATCGCCACCGAGCCGGCCTGTCCTACCGATTCCGCGATCCAATTAACCAAACCTCAGGCGATGAGCACGTTGCCCGGCTTCAACGACGGGCTGGTTTCGATTCAGGACGCGGCGGCACAGCTGGCGCCGGGTTACCTACAGCTGGAGCCTGGTCTGCGCGTGCTCGATGCTTGTGCTGCGCCCGGGGGTAAAAGCGCTCATATCTTGGAGTTCTGTCCCGAGCTTGCGGAGTTGGTTGTTCTTGACCGGGATGCAGAAAGGTTAGCGACCGTCCGCGAGGCCTTCGCTCGTCTCGATCATCGCGGTACCGTTGTTGAGGGCGATGCGGCCGAGCCCTCGGCCTGGTGGGACGGGCGGAGGTTCGACCGAATATTGCTCGACGCGCCCTGCAGCGCCCTGGGGGTCATCCGGCGTCATCCTGATATCAAAGTTCTACGACGGCCGGAAGACGTGGAGCGTATAAGCGCCGTGCAGAGGCGGCTTCTGCTGGCATTATGGCCATTGCTCGCGCCGGGGGGAATAATGCTGTACGTGACCTGCACGATCGTCAAACAGGAAAACGAAGGCCAGGTTTCCGGCTTTGTCAACGAGATCTCAGACGCCGAGTTGGTCGGCCCCGGGGCCGGAGAGGGCCGCCAGATCCTTCCCGGGGAGGCGAATATGGACGGGTTCTATTATGCTTGTCTTAAGAAGAAGGAATGACGCAACCGTCGCGGGGATCTCGTGGGCAACAAACTAACAGCTGCTAGCTGCCGGAGGTTCGAACTCCGGGTTCTGCAAGCAATTGCCGTAGCGATCGCTGTATTCAGCGTTCAGCCGCTTGCACACGGTCAGCAGGATCCAGGGCGCTTTGAGATTCGATCGGCGAGCGTCGACCTTAGATCGGGTGTCTATTACCTTGACGCTTGGGTGGAGTACCGCCTGTCCTCCGAGACCAGGGGCGCTTTGGAAGCGGGCGTCGCGCTGACGCTGCAGACGGAAGTGGAATTTCTGCGCAACAGGCGCTTCTGGCTCGACGACGAGGAAGCCAGCCTGCGACAAAGCTATGAGCTGCAGTACCACGCCCTGAGCGAGCGCTACCTTGTTGTGAATTTAAATAGCGGTGAACAGAACTCTTACGCTACGTTATTTTCAGCGCTTAATTTTCTTGGGCGAATTACCGAGCTCCCGCTGATCGACGCGGCGCTGTTGGACTCCGATGCCGCTTATGACATCCGCATCAGAGCCGTGCTGAGCACCGACGATATTCCCGGTCCATTATGGTTGCTGGCTTTCTGGCGTCGTGATTGGTCGTTAAAGAGCGAATGGTACAGATGGCCGCTGGGCGAATAAAAAAAACGGCAATCACGTTCTCCCTGATCGTGGGGGTGCTGGTGTGGTTCGCGGCGCTGATGCTGTTCTCCCCGCTCGCACAGAACTCCGAGGATTTTTCCCGCGCTCTGCCGTGGATACTCCTCATCAATCTCGTCGGCATTGCTTTGCTGCTGCTCCTGATACTCGTCAGTGTGCTTCGACTTATTCGCGACTATCGCCGACACGTACCCGGATCGCGCCTTAAAGCGCGCATGATGATGTTGCTGGTCGCGCTTGCCGTGACGCCGCTGCTGATCGTCTACGCCTTCGCCGTACAATTTATCAATCGCGGTATCGACAGTTGGTTCGATGTCGATGTTGCGCAAGGATTGGGTGATGCGCTGGAGCTTAGCCGGACGGCCCTCGGCCTGCAGATGAGAGAGCATGTGGGCGATGTGTTGAACATGGCGCAGCAATTGGCGAGCAGCAATCGGACCGATATCGTCGGCGAGCTCGGTGACCTGCGGCGCGAGAGCGAAGCTGTTGAACTGACGATATTTGCAGCCAACAATCAAATTCTGGCCACAAGTTCTGAAAACCCCGAGCTGACCGTGCCACAACCTCCAAGCGATGAAGTGATCTTCCAACTGCGTCAGAGGGATCTCTCCGTGAGCCTGGAGCCTCAGGTGGAGGAAGGCTTCGTGAGTCTGGAACCTCAGGCGGAGGGGGGCTACGTGAGCCTGGAACCGCAGCTGGAAGGGGGCTACGAAATTCTTGCCGCGGCGACCCTCAGCCCGGAGCTGCCGCGTGCTGAACGGCCGATACTGCAGGCGCGATTCGAAGTTGGGCAAAGAATCAGCGTCCTGGCCAATCTGGTCGAAGCCAGCTACGACGAGTATACGGAGCTATCGTATTTACGTGAGGCTTTAAAAACAAACTTCACCGTCATGCTGACCATTGTATTGCTGATTACGTTACTTGCGGCAGTCTACGGCGCCTTCTTCTCCGCCAGGCGCCTTGTCGTACCGATTCAACAGCTCATGGCCGGAACTCGAGCGGTGGCTCGGGGAGATTTCGATACCCGCTTACCGATACCGGCGCGGGACGAAATCGGTTTCCTGATTAACTCCTTCAACGATATGACGCAGCGTCTGGCGCGAGCCCGCAAACAGGCGCGTCTGAGCCAGCAACAGATTGAAGATGAACGCAGAAAGGTCGAGGTTATTCTGGCCAGATTGTCGGCCGGTGTTGTGTCCTTGGAAACCGATTTGCGAATTCGGACCGCGAACCGTTCGGCGGGTACGATTCTGGGTGTTGATCTCGAAGCCCATCTGGGCGAGTCGCTTGTGCAGCTAGCCGAGACCAACCCGTTGTTGTCGCAGTTCCTGTCGGTATCCAGGTCTTACCTGGATCGTGGTGACTACGAGTGGCGTGAACAAATTGTGCTGCGCGATAAGGGGGGAAGGAGAGTTCTGATGTGCACCTGTACTGCGCTGTCCGGGGAGCACGAGGACCCGGAAGGGTACATCATCGTATTCGACGATATTACTGCGTTGTTGCAGGCTCAACGCGATGCTGCCTGGGGCGAGGTCGCACGCCGGCTCGCCCACGAAATCAAAAACCCGCTGACCCCGATTCAACTTTCTGCGGAGCGGTTACGCCGGCGTTACCTTGGGGCTCACTACGCTGACTCCGATCTCTTGGACCGCGCCACACATACGATCATTCAGCAGGTGGAGGCGATGAAGGAGATGGTCAACGCATTCAGCGACTACGCCCGCACACCGGACATGGATCTGAGTCGCTTCGACTTGAACCGGCTGATTGGGGAAGTCGCCGAGTTATATCGTCACCGCGAGCAGCCGCTGTCATTGCAGCTCGAGCTTGATTCGAAGTTACCGGATGTAGAGGCTGACGAAGGCCGGATGCGGCAGGTTTTCAATAACTTGATCGGTAACGCCCTTGAAGCAATGGAACATCAGACTGACGGGGAGATAAGCATCTCGACGCGGCATATTTTTAAAGAGGGCGTTGAGCTGGTAGAAATCAAGGTGGCCGATAATGGTCCTGGATTCCTCGATGACGTTGTGGATCAGGCGTTCGAGCCGTACGTCACGACCAAGGTTAAAGGTACAGGCTTAGGGTTAGCGATCGTGAAGAAATTGATCGAAGAGCACGGTGGGCAGATCTCCGCCCGCAACAGTACGCGTGGTGGTGCCGAGATCGCTATACTGCTACCGGTGATGAGAGAGGCGGGCGACGTCATGTTGTCTGCTACGCATCGTCGCGATATACGGAGGGAGCGCGCGTGAAGACAGCGCGAATCTTAGTCGTAGACGACGAGTCCAATATCCGGGTACTCCTCGAGGAGATCCTCAACGAAGAGGGCTATCAGGTCACGACAGCTGCGGATGCCAGCGCAGCGAGAGCCGCTCGTGCCGCCCAGGACTACGATCTGATCCTTCTGGACATTTGGATGCCCGATACCGATGGCATCTCCTTGTTGAAGGAATGGGCGGAAGACGGAAAGCTCGAGCCCGTCGTCATGATGTCCGGCCACGGCACCGTAGATACAGCCGTGGAGGCAACGCGGCTCGGGGCGCTGGACTTCATCGAGAAGCCGGTGTCGCTCGCGAAGTTGTTGCGGACTGTCGAGAAAGCGCTGACGCAGAAACGCTCTACGGAACCACACCGCGGCCTTGTACCGCCAATGCTCGTTCCCGTCGGAAAGAGCGAGACGATGCGATCTCTTCGCGAGCAGGTTCAAAAAATCGCTCAGCATGACGCACACACACTACTGACGGGAGAACCCGGCAGCGGTCGGCAGGCTTTTGCCAGATATCTCGCCAGTCTAAGCAGCCGTTCGGCAGAGCCCTTCGTCACAGTGATGGGCGGTGCGTTGAACGACGAAGATGGCCGACGCCAGATTCTGGGTGAAGCAAACGATCCCGGAATAATAGAGCGTGCCGAAGGTGGCATGCTATTTATTAACGAGATCAGCGATATCTCCGCGAATTCTCAACAGCTATTGCTGGGACTACTTGAACAGCGTCACTACAGGCCCGGAGGTCACGACAGCGATCGCGCCCTGGATACCCGGATCCTTTCGAGCGCGCCGGCGGGCTTCGAGCAGAATATCAACGGTTTTCGTCGCGAGCTGTTATCTCATCTCAGTATCGTCGTCATCCGCATATCGCCTTTGAGAGAATACGCGGAAGACGTTCCCGAACTCCTACGTTACTACGTGGATATGTTGGTGGACTCGGAAAGACTTCCCTTTAGACGCTTCGGCGTCGCGGCCCAGAATAGATTGCGGAATTACCCATGGCCGGGGAACATTCGCGAGCTGAAGAACATGGTCAGCCGTCTTCTAATCCTGGCTACAGATGAAGAGATCACGCTTGAGGAAGTGGAGACTCAGTTGGACTCTCGCCCGCCTTCTGACGAGCCGCTCATCAAGCAGGATCTTCTCTCTATGCCGCTTCGCGAAGCCCGAGAAACTTTCGAGCGAGCGTATCTGCAGCAGCAGCTTATTCTCTGCGGTGGGAAAGTCGGCCAACTTGCGAAACGCGTAGGTATGGAGAGGACGCATCTATATCGGAAGCTTCGCTCCCTCGGCGTCGATTTCCGCCAAGTTATGGCCGACGAGTGACTCCCGGCGAAAACGTTCCATCCGCGTCAAACACAAACATATCTGGGCCAAACGTTTCTTCGGTCAGAGTTCTGATGATCTTGTAAGCTCGGTTCTGCGGGTCCCAGCGCGGGCCGTCGGGCCGTTGCTGAAGCGCCGAGTGGATTCGACCGCTGACGAAGACTCCATTTTGATCGAGCTCTGCCAATAGAATCGGCGCCCATCCGGCCATTCCGTCGATGCTGACGCCGAAATGGGTCGCGAAATTTCCCAGGCTGTAGGCGATCAGACGATCGCGATACAGTTCCATGGCGCGAGACACATGAGGGCCGTGGCCCAGCACGAGGTCGGCACCTGCATCGATGACGCGGCGTGAGAACTCGACAACTTCGCCGCGCGTTTCACCTAAATAGAACTCTTCCTCGAAGGGCAGTCGCGTTGCAGTCGGGCCTTCGGTGCCACCGTGAAAGGAAACGATGACGAGATCGTGAGCACTCGCCAGCTGCGCCACTTGCTGTTCAGCAGCGGGAATATCGTTCAATAGGTAGGAGAGTCGCGTCGGCGAGAACGCGATAAATGCTATCGTAAACTCTCCGTGCCGCCAGGTTGCGATGTCCCCACGTCGTCCGGAGTGATGAATCCGGTAGGTGTCCAGGGCCAACATGGTCGCGCTACGCCCGGTCTCGCCGAAGTCTCGGGCGTGGTTATTGGCGAGACTCATGGCATCGAATCCCGCTTCGCGGAGATAGCCGGCATAGTGGGGCGGTGAGCGAAAGAGGAAACATGCCAGAGGATTCGAACAAATCTTCCCGGGCGTACCGCCCGCTAAGATCACGCCTTCGAGATTGCCTAACGTAATGTCTGCGGTCCGCAAGACTTGACCGACCACGCTTAAGAAGTCTGCACCGTCATTCTCGGGTAGCCGATCATCTGGATAATCGGTGCCGAGCATGATGTCGCCTACGGCCGCAATGTTGATAGTAGCGTTGTCGGCTAGCGCCAACCCAACAGTGATGTTTATCAGGGCCAGTAATCGGAACGACCAGTCGAGCATCGCGGTGTCAGTTCTGAATCCTGATCAGCATGGTTTCGATCTCGGCATCCCAAAGTTGGCGGCGAACGGCGTTGAGCTCATTCAGATCGCTGGTCGGACCGATGCGAACGCGATGGTAGACGTCGTCATCGATCGTAACTCTCTGCAATCGCGACTCGATGCCGAGCAGAGCAAGATTTGCCCGCATTCGTTCGGCGTCTGCGGGAGCCGTGAATGATCCGGCCTGCAATACGTAGCTACCCGGGTTTCTGATCGATACAGTCTCGCGATCCGGGTTCGCCTGAGAGTCGAATTCCGGCAGGACTACCTCGAATTTGGGGAGGATGTCATAGAAGTCGAACCGGGTCGCCGGATGCGGTTCCTCTGCGGGCTCGACCGTAACATCTCGCGATACAGTAGCGGCTTCAGGCTGAGTCGGCGTGACCGTCGCGGGCTCCCAACGGTCTGCGATATACACGGCCGCGGCGACTACGAGGCCGATACTCAAGCCGAACAGCATCCAGACGAAGCCGGGCGCTCCGTCGGTAGCTGCTCGAGTTCTCTTCTTTCGTGTCGTCAGTGTATAGCCTTACATGCTGTTTGGTGCGGCCACGCCCAGAAGTGACAACCCGTTACGAACGATTTGCTGAGTAGCCAACGCCAGTGTGACTCGTGCGTTACGCAGCGTCGGATCATCTACGAGTACTCTGTGGAAGTTATAACACGCGTGAAAAGCTGCCGCAGTATCGCGCAGATAGTGAACTAGATGTTGGGGCGCGCGGTTCACTGCCGCAAGCTGTACGATCTCCGGATAACGACTCAGTGCGACCATCAGAGTGCGTTCGGCTTCTTCGGCCAGCCTGGTCAGATCGACGGCGTCAGAGTTCTCGACGGACATGCCCTCTTCCTTCATTCGTCGCAACATGCTCGCGACGCGCGCGTGTGCATACTGAATATAATATACGGGGTTGTCGTTGGACTGAGCTTTGGCGAGCTCCAGATCGAAATCTAAGTGTTGATCAGCAGATCGCGAGACGTAGAAGAATCTTGCCGCGTCGTTACCGACGTCCTCGCGTAATTGACGTAGAGTGACGTACTCTCCGGATCGGGTAGACATCTGAATCTTCTCCCGCCCACGATAGAGCGCAACGAATTGCACCAGTCGCACTTCCAGACACTCGGCTGGTTCGCCCATGGCTTCGAGGCCGGCGCGAACCCTGGCCACATAGCCGTGGTGATCGGCGCCCAGCACGTCCAACAGCAAGTCGAAGCCTCGCTCGCGCTTCTCCAGATGATAGGCGATGTCCGATGCGAAATACGTGGAAGCGCCGTTCTCCCGAACGACGACGCGGTCTTTATCGTCGCCGAATTCACTCGACTTGAACCACGTTGCGCCGTCCCGAGTGTAGAGCATATCTCGTTTTGTCAGCGCTTTAAGCGCGCGATCGATCGCGCCATCGACAAGACTGTGTTCGAAGTACCAGTTCTGAGGCTTTACACCGAAGCCTTCGAGATCATTCTTGATGTCATCGAGTACACCTGTGAGCGCAACGAGCAATATCGCTTTAAACCCGTCGCTACCGAGCTGTGTCCGAAGTTGCCCGATAACGAGATCGATTAGTTCTTCCGGACCTACCTCCGAGTTTGCGAGGATCGAGATAATCGCATTAGCGTCGGCAGCCAGCGAGTTCCCGTGCGTCTCGTGCAGCGTTTGCGCGATCTCTCTTACGTACTCGCCTTGATAGGCGTTTGCCGGAAACGGTAAATCCTCGCCAAGCAACTCCGCGTACCTGAGCCACACGCTCACCGCGAGGATGTCCATCTGTCGGCCGGCGTCGTTGACGTAATACTCCTCATGTACCTCATGACCTGTCGCTCGCAGCAGGTTCGCCAACGATGCGCCGTATGCCGCATGACGCCCGTGTCCAACATGGAGAGGTCCCGTCGGATTCGCAGAGACGTATTCCAACAGGATGCGTTGTCGGGAGCCAAATTCAGAACACCCGTATGCGTCGCCTTTTGCCAGAATCGTTCGGAGCTCCTGCTCAAAGGCGCCTGCTGCGAGCGTGAAGTTGATAAAGCCGGGACCGGCGACCTGGATCTTCTCTATCAAACGCGATTCCGGGAAGGCCGCTACGATCTCCGCGGCGAATTCACGTGGCGGCCGGGAGAGTCTGTTTGCGACTCTTAACGCGATGTTGCTGGTGAAATCGCCATGTTTGGAGTCCCGTGTACGTTCAAGTTGCGGCTCCAGATCAGCGGCTGGTTTAAGGCCGTGTTCGCCGAGCAGGCGGTCCAGAGTTTCTCTTAGCAACAGGTTGAGTTGAATGCGCAACGGATCGAGTCTTTCGGGGAAGGCGCGATTCTACCGCCTGATGCCAGAGACGGGCTAGAGCTCTGCCGGATCGACGTCGATACTCCAGCGAACCCGGCGGGTTTCCGGCCACGTCCGCGCTACACCAAGCAGCCTACGAACGAGCTCATGCAGTGGTGCCCGTCGCGAACAATGAAAAAGTAATTGAGCGCGATACTTGCCGCCGCGACGCTCCATGGCCGCCGGTGCTGGACCCAGAATTGTAACCGGGCCGGCCTCGCGTATCGCGTTTCCAGCCACACGCTGTAAAAACTGAATTGCCGGTGCCCGCGCGGCGGCTTGCGCTCTCCAGACGATGAGATGAGCGAAAGGCGGCCAGCTTGTCTGCTGGCGTTCCTCGAGCGCGAGCTCAGCAAACGCCGTGTAATCGTGTTGAATCAAGCAACTCAGGAGCGGGTGAGTGGGGTAGTGTGTCTGGATCAAGACCTCCCCCGGTTGTTCTCGTCTTCCTGCTCGTCCGGCCACTTGCAGCAAAGTCTGAGCGAGCCGCTCGCTGCTGCGAAAATCCGTGCCGAGCAGGCCTTGATCGGCGCTCAGAATTCCGACCAAGGTCACTCGCGGGAAGTCGTGCCCCTTGGTCAACATCTGGGTTCCAACCAGGATCTGAGTATCGCCTTGCTCTACGTTGGCGAGCACGTCGGCGAGCGCTCCCTTACGACTGGTGCTATCTCTATCGAGCCGTGCGATACGAGCGGTCGGGAACAATGCCGTTAGTTCCTCGGTCACTCGTTGAGTTCCGGCGCCGACGGCGATGCGCTCGGCACCGCAATTCGCGCACGCCCAAGTCAGGGTCTTCAGACTTCCGCAGTGATGGCAGCGGAGCTGGCCGCTTGCCGGGTGTATGGTCATGCGGGAGTCACAACGCCCGCATTCCTCAACGGTGCGACACTCCGCGCAGAACAGAACTGGTGCGAAGCCCCTGCGGTTGAGGAATAGTAAGATTTGATGGTCGTCAGCGAGATGACGTTCGACCGCTGTGATCAGGGGCGTGGATAAGCCATGGCGGGCGGCATGCCGGTTCAGATCGATGATGCGCATGGCGGGGGCACCCGCTGAACCGATTCGTTGCGGCATCGTCAGAGATCGGTAGTGATGCCGGCGAGCATTGTAGAAGCTCTCCAGAGAAGGCGTAGCCGAGGCAAGCAGCACGGGCACATCCAATTGCCGGGCCCTGAAGACCGCCAGGTCTCGCGCCGAATACTTGAATCCCTCCTGTTGCTTGTAAGAGGGGTCATGCTCCTCATCGACGATGATCAAGCCGGGTTTCGGCAGCGGCGCGAATACCGCCGAGCGCGTTCCGACGATCAACTTCGCCTCCCCCGAGTAAGCATCACGCCATGCGCCGAGACGTTCGCGGTCACTAAGGCCGGAGTGCATCAGCGCCAATCGATCGCCGAAACGCTGCTTGAGTCTCGCAGTGAGTTGTGGCGTAAGCCCGATCTCGGGCACCAGGAGCAGGCTTTGTCGATCCGCTTCAAGCTGTCTGCCGATCAAGTGTATATAGACTTCGGTTTTGCCGCTGCCCGTGACTCCTTGAAGCAGGAACGGCTGGTAGCCTGCGGGGGCGTCAGCGATTGCAGCAAGGACTGTGTTCTGATCTTCGGTCAGCTCGGGCCAGGTAGCGTCGCTGGCGCTTGAGATCGGTCCGGCCGCGCATGCCGCTAGCGTGGCCGTCTGTACCCAGCCCTTGTCGGCCAGCCGTTTGAGTGCTTCTCGGCCGACACCGCGTAGCTGCGCCACGTCGGCTGCAACCACGTTGCCGCTCGCTAACGCGTCGAGCGCTTGGGCCTGCCGTGGCGCACGGCGAGCGACAAGCGCAATCGTTTGTGATCGACCCTCGGCGGTAATTTGCCAGCCGAGCGCGGGTTCTGTTTCAGCGCTGCGGCCTTGTCGTAGCAGCTTCGGCAGAGCCTGGCCGATGACTTCACCGATTGGATGATGATAATAGTGGGCACACCACAGTAGAGTCGCGAGGAGATCCGGCGCTAAGATCGGCGTCGAATCCAGAACCTCCAGCGCCTCTTTAAGCTTCGCCGGGTCGATCGGGCTGCGTGAGAGATGCTCGAGCACGATGCCGATGCGCTCGCCCTTGCCCAGAGGTACTCGCACCCGGCAACCGGGTTCAGGCGGAGCGCCCGAGCCTGGCCAAAGATAATCGAATCCTCCCGGAACCGGCACCGGCAGCGCCACTCGGAGGACCGCTGCTTGAGTCGTCATGAAACCGTGGATTCTGAAATAAAGGCTATTGGAAACAAGGATCTATGCTCGAAATGTCGGACTACATCCATCGCTTGGGCTGCCGCGCTATTATGTCAATAACTTTTCTTTGACGGTCAAGGGGTTATCTAAGGATTCGGCTGTCAACCGGGGCGGAATTGAAGCGTTGTCCTTAGCGATGAGGATGGAATGCTGTCGAGAAGATATGAACATTTACCATAGAATCCGTTCAAGATGCTGCAGAGAGTGTGCCTGATGGCACTCGCGGTAACACTCCAGGCACCAATGTGTCTGCAGAGGGAGGACGGAACACTGGAATCCAGGGCCGAGATGGAGGGCTTTCTCCGTGAGGTGGAGACTCGCGCTTTCCGCATCGCCGTGATTAGTACCCGTGACGCCGGTGAGGCGCTGGACATTGTCCAGGATGCGATGATCAGCCTCGCACGTCGCTACGCCGATCGCTCGGCCGAGGAATGGCGCCCGCTGTTTTATCGGATTCTGAAAAACCGCATTCGCGACTGGCAGCGGAGGCGAATCGTTAGAGGCCGAGTCATGAGTTTCTTCGGCGGACAGGAAGGCGAGGAGTACGATCCCGTTGCGCAGGCACCGGGCCCTACTTCGGAAAATCCGCTCGAGGCTCTGGCGCGCAGTGACGCGATGGATGCTCTGGAGCAGGCGCTGCGCGAACTGCCGAAGCGCCAACGGGAAGCATTCATGCTGCGCAACTTTGAGGGATTGGATGTCGCGGACACAGCCACAGCGATGGGCTGTTCCGATGGCAGTGTAAAAACGCATTACTCCCGTGCCGTGCACCGGCTGCGGGATGCGCTTGGAGAGCATGTCTAATGGACAGCGAGAGTGTGAAGAAGGACCGCGATTTCGAAGAGCGAACAAAGCTACTCTTCGAGCAGAGTGTTGCGGCGCTCGATGGCCAGACACGCTCAAAGCTAACGCAGGCGCGCTATCGAGCGTTGGAGGAGTTAGCCGAGCGAGCGAGTCCTGGCTGGAGTCGATCCTGGTTGCCTGCGGGCGCGGTGGCAGCGGTGGCTCTGCTGAGCTTGATGCTCTGGCAGGGACAGATGGGGCCGCTAACCACGAGTGGCTTTGATGTAGCGGCAGTGACTGATCTGGAGATTCTGTTCGGCGAAGAGGAATTCGATATGATCGAGGAACTCGAATTCTATGCTTGGCTGGAAGAGCAGGTCGAGCTGACGTCAGGTGAGATTGTGGAGGATGGCATTGGTTGAGAACTCTCTATTGGAGCGACTACTTCGTTCGCTACTGGGGCTTGCTGCGATGAGCGTGGTCTTCAGCTCGAGTGTGAAAGCGGATGACGATGCGCCGGAGTTGGATTTCCTGGCGTATCTGGGTAGCTGGCAAGAGAGCGATGCGGAGTGGTTAGCAGTCGCCGAGTGGGAAGGCGAGAATCAAATGACGGAGGATGCGCAGGTAGAGACGCGGAGGAAGGACGATGAAAACGAATCTTAGACTCGTCGTATTAGTTGCAAGTGCGCTTGCAGTCATTGGGGTTGCCAATGCGGATGGTGTAGCTTGGAACGATATGACCGACAACCAGAGGAAGCTTCTGGCCGAACATGCTGAAGGCTGGGGCGAGATGGACGCTGCTCGGCAGGAGCAAATAGCGACGGGCACGGCGCGCTGGCTGGAGATGAATCGGCGAGAGAAAGCGCAGGCCCAGGATCGTTTTGAGCGATGGGGGAATCTCGAAGACGAGCAACGTGGAGTAATACGCGACCGTTATCAGCTCTATCGGAATCTCACGCCGGACGCACGCGACCGGATTCAGGACACTTACCAGCGTTTCCAACGCCTACCGCCGGATCGTCGTATGGAGCTCCGGGGACAGTTTCGTAGCCTGACGCCTGATCAGCTCCGCCGACTTCGCGATACTCGTCTGCGACCGACCGACCAGTCCGGTGCCGGAACGGTTAGAGGCCGCTAGAACTCCACCGTAACTCCGTCGAATCCGCTTCACGCTGAACCAAGCTGCGATCTGGCCAGCTCGACGCCCGCCGCGTGTCGTGTTGCGCTCACGATAATGCCCGTGACATCTGAATAGAGCCCTCGCCCTGGGATTTGTTTACAATCCTGCCTGAATTCATCGGGACTCAAACGAAGTCGCGAGCGTCATGGTACGCACGCGGCTTGCCGTAGCTCGGTGTAAATCCTTCTAACGCAGAGTGTTAGCCAGAATACGGGTTTCGGAGAAACTACATGAGAATCGGTATCCCCAAGGAAATACATGCGGGAGAAAAGCGCGTCGCGACCACTCCGGCGGTCGCCTCGCAACTTGCCAAGCTGGGATTCGATGTCGCTGTCGAGGCGGGTGCGGGTACAGCTGCAAGTTTCGACGATAACGCATACCGCGAGGCGGGCGCCACCGTCATGGCCGACGCTGCAGCCCTCTGGTCCAGTAGCGACATCATTTTAAAGGTGCGGGCTCCGCAATCCGCACAGTCGGGCCAGAATGAGCTCGATCTTCTGCGCTCAGGTCAAGTGCTGATCTGTTTCCTCTGGCCCGCGCAAAATCCGAAACTGCTGGATCGTCTCGCGAGTATTGGCGTCACTACTCTGGCGGTCGATAGCATTCCGCGCATCTCCCGCGCTCAGAAGATGGACGCACTGAGCTCGATGGCGAATATCGGCGGTTACCGGGCTGTGGTGGAGGCTGCCCAGCACTTCGGCCGCTTTTTTACCGGACAGATCACCGCAGCGGGGAAGATTCCACCGGCAATCGTATTGGTCATCGGCGCAGGCGTCGCCGGGCTGTCGGCGATTGGCGCGGCCAGAAGTATGGGCGCTATCGTGCGGGCGTTCGATACCCGCCGAGAGGTGAAGGAGCAGGTCGAGAGCATAGACGGCGAATTTCTTGAACTGGAATTCGAGGAAGATGGCTCAGGCCAGGGGGGTTACGCCAAGGTTATGAGTGATGAGTTCATCAAGGCCGAGATGAAATTATTCGCCGAGCAGGCAGTCGAGGTGGACATCATTATTACGACCGCACTGATTCCCGGGAAACCCGCTCCGGAATTGATCACGGCCGAGATGGTCGAGTCGATGAAGTCGGGCAGCGTAATCGTCGACCTCGCGGCGGAGCAGGGCGGCAACTGCGCGTTAACCGAGCCAAACAAGGTCGTCGAGCGCCACGGCGTGACACTGATCGGCTATACGGATTTGCCGAGTCGCCTGGCTGTTCAGTCGAGCCAGATGTATGCGACGAACCTTCGACACTTGCTGACCGAGATGTGCCCGGAGAAGGATGGCGAACTCGTCGTGGATATGGAGGATGAGGTTATCCGCGGTGCGACCGTCGTGAACGGCAAGCAGATCACTTGGCCGCCACCGGCGCCGAAACTATCCGCAGCGCCGCCAACAGTGGCCGAGTCTGCGTCCCCGGCGCCTGCGGCGGAACCGGTGAAAAAGCCGGACTGGATAGGGCCGCTCGTTACATTCGGCGTTGGTGGTGTGGCGTTACTGGGATTAGGCATGGTGGCGCCGCCCTCGTTTATGGCGCACTTCACGGTATTCGTACTGGCATGTTTCCTGGGCTACATGGTGATCTGGAATGTCACACCGGCGCTGCATACGCCGTTGATGAGTGTCACCAACGCCATCAGCAGCATCATCATTATCGGCGCGTTGCTGCAGATCAGTTCTCCGGAGAACTGGATCATGTGGGTCGCCGGAGTCACGGTACTGCTTACCAGTATCAATATCGCAGGCGGCTTCGCGGTCACGCGTCGCATGCTGCAAATGTTCCGAAAGTAGGGGTAACCGATGCTACAGCAGTTGCAACCAGGGGTAGTCACCGCCGCCTACATCGGAGCGACGATCCTTTTCATTCTCGCGCTCGGGGGCTTGAGTAGTCCCGAGTCCGCGCGGCGCGGCAATCTGTACGGAATGATCGGCATGAGCATCGCGTTACTGGCGACGGTGTTCGGTGTCGTAACCTCTCATTACGAAGTACTGATCGCCGCCGTAGTAATCGGCGGTGCCATCGGACTGCTGCTGGCTCGAAGAGTGCAGATGACGCAAATGCCCGAGCTCGTCGCGGTTCTCCACAGCCTCGTCGGACTGGCGGCGGTGTTGGTGGGTTTTGCCAACTCGATGGATCCGGCAGTTCAATTCGCCGGCGTGGAGCTGACAATCCACAATATTGAGACCTCGTTAGGCATAATAATCGGCTCGGTCACGTTCTCCGGCTCGGTCATAGCGTTTGGTAAACTCAGTGGCCGCATCAGCGGCAGCCCGCTGACTCTGCCCGCGCGTCATTGGTTGAATCTGGGGCTGTTACTGATCGCCATCTGGGCCTGCAGACAGTTTATCGTCGATTCCGCTGCCGGCGGTGATGGTCTGATACCACTGCTAATCATGACCGGGGCCGCGTTGTTGTTCGGCATACACATGGTAATGGCGATAGGCGGCGCCGACATGCCTGTTGTGGTTTCGATGTTGAATAGTTATTCAGGCTGGGCCGCCGCAGCGACAGGTTTCATGCTCAGCAACGATCTGTTGATCGTTACCGGGGCACTGGTCGGCAGTAGCGGCGCGATCTTAAGCTACATCATGTGTCGTGCCATGAATCGTAAATTCTTAGCGGTCATCGCCGGCGGGTTCGGTACTGCGGGGGGCACGACCGCGACAAACACGGTCGATCAAGGTGAGGTCGTGGCGGTCGATACGGCTGAAGTGGCCAGCATGCTCAGTAACGCGAAACAGATCATGATCGTACCGGGCTACGGCATGGCAGTCGCTCAAGCCCAGCACGTTGTTAATGAGATAACCCGCCTACTCAGGGACAAAGGCGCCAACGTTCGATTTGGCATTCACCCGGTTGCAGGGCGTATGCCGGGACATATGAACGTGCTGCTGGCCGAAGCGCGAGTACCGTATGACATCGTATTTGAGATGGATGAGGTCAATGAGGACTTTCCGGATGTCGATGTCTCGATCGTTATTGGTGCGAACGACATCGTCAATCCATCCGCTCAGGATGAGCCCGACAGCCCCATTGCGGGAATGCCGGTGCTGGAGGTCTGGAAAGGCAAGACCACGATCGTGCTGAAGCGCAGCATGGCGACCGGCTATGCAGGCGTTCAGAACCCTCTGTTCTTCAAGGAAAATACGCGCATGTTGTTCGGTGACGCTAAAGAGAGTCTGGACGCCGTTTTGAAGGAATTGTAGACAGTACGCACGCGGCCGTCCTCTGTTGGTTTTCTACGACACCGGCCATTGAAACTTCGCGCCGACTCGGTGACACTTGCCATCGCCGATAGTCAACTTCGGCGGGTACAGCATGGATCTATGTGCCGTAACGCAGGAGGTATTGCGTACCGATGTCGCGGGCATGCCTCTGGAGTGGATTGATTACCGCGACGCAGTTCGGCTCTACCACACCGAACAGGTTGCCTATGCCTGCGGTTCCCTGATCTACAAAATTCGCGGCGGTTACAACGCGGCGACCGGGCAGCGCAGCATCGTCGAAGTGAATTCGATCATCGCGACTCACGGCGATCCTCATACGCTGGATCGTAACCGGGACCGTTATACGCCGCCGCTCAACAACCGTACGTTGTTCAAGCGCGATGCCAATCTCTGTCTGTACTGTGCGCAGAAGTTTCGCACGTCCGACCTGACTCGAGATCACATTACGCCGATAAGTCGTGGTGGCGGTGACGTATGGACTAATGTCGTCACGGCCTGCCGGCGCTGCAATAATTACAAAGGCGGGAAGACGCCAGAGCAAACAGGGATGCAGCTCATTGCGGTTCCGTTTACTCCGACGTACGCGGAGTACATTTATCTGAAGGGACGCAGAGTGTTAGCCGACCAGATGGAGTATTTGCTGACTCATTTCCCGCGAACGTCACCGTTGCATGCACGGCTGAGCGGGCGGTTGGCGCGTGAGCGCGTGGCTTCGTGATGAGATCTTGAATCTGACCCAAGCTACACACGAACTGAAACGGGACACCGGAATAGAGGCAAAACCCACCGAAGCGACTGCCGTCGGCGGCGGCAGTATCAGCCGGGCCTATCGTGTACCGAGTAACAAAGGCCCGCTGTTCGTGAAATTGAATAACGCTGCCGGTGTGGCGATGTTCGAAGCTGAAGCCGACGGGTTGGAGGCACTGCAGAATGGCGGTGCACTCGCTGTACCTGAGGTCTATAGCGTCGGTAGCGTCGCAGAGACGGCGTATCTATTTCTGAAGTGGCTCGACTTGGGAACGAAATCTGCGGCGGCGGAGAGCGCGCTCGGTAGAGGTCTCGCACGCCAGCACCGAATCTCGAGCGATCAATTTGGCTGGAGGCGTGACAACACCATCGGCTCAACTCACCAACCAAACGAGCCACACGACAACTGGATCACCTTTCTGAGAAATCGACGACTCGGTTTCCAACTTAAGTTAGCGGTGGACAATGGTCTCCCCCGCGCGGAGCAGGAAGCAGGCGCCGCGCTACTCGACGACCTGGAGAGATTCTTTGCCGGTGAGGAGCCAGTTCCGTCGCTCTTGCATGGAGATTTGTGGTCTGGAAACTGGGGCTCGACGACATCGGATGTGCCGTATGTCTTCGATCCGGCCGTCTACTACGGCGACCGTGAGGCGGATCTGGCGATGACACGACTGTTCGGCGGATTCACTCCCGCGTTCTACGACGCATATATGAACGAGTGGCCTTTGCAGTCGGGCTGGGGCACTCGTGTCGATCTGTACAATCTGTACCATCTGTTAAACCACTTCAATCTATTCGGGAGTAATTATCTGCCGCAGATTTCCGCTGTACTCGCCCGGCTCGCAAAGCACTAGCAGGCTGTGGTGGAGTGGATTGAGGCCTCCGGATACAACGCTGCACGGTCATCGAAGAGATACAGCGGCGTCCCTTCGGGCGCTACGAGCGTGGTAGAAGCTTGCAGTGGTCCTGCCGCCGCCGAAGCTCGTTGTGTCTTAAAGCCCTTGGCGTGCAGGTATTCAAGCCGTGCGTCGAAGTTCGTCGTTGCGAAACTTGGGCCGGGCTGAAAGTAGGCTGTCTCGTGAAATCCAATCGAGAGGCCGCGGCCCTCGAGTCGGATCCACGGGTGGGGGGTTTCTCCTTCGCTCACAGTAACGAACCCCAAGGTCTGCCAGAATTCAGCAGCACTCGTTCTGGAGCTTGTCATCAAGCTGTATTCGAAGAATCGACCGCAGACTGAGTCACTGTCATCCTTCCACGAACCAGGTGAGAAGGTCTGTGCTTCGATCAACACGATCAATTGACCATTCGGGTCGCGGAATCCGATTTCATTGAACTCGTCATCGGCCAATTTGGTAAATTCGAAGTCAATACGGTGCCTCCGCAAGGCGCGCCAATAATCCTTAAGGTTTGGCCTGATAAACGTCAAAGCGGGCTCGTCGGAGTCCCGCTCGTGCAGCCCGATACAGAGCCGACCATCGCAGACCACGACATAGGGGTGAGAAAGAATATCTCCGGTAGGCACATCTGCGAATTCCAGCGCACGATAGAACTCGAACGATTCACCAAGCGGATTCGCCGCGAGGCTTAGCTCCAGAAATCTTCCCAACATAGATGCGGGCTAGTTAGCGTCCGCTGATTAAATCCTCTATCGACGGCGGGGGATGACCCGGACCCATCTGCCCAGACTTCAACCGAGCCACATACTCGTGATACGCGCGCATCGCTTGGCGGCCGAATAGCCACATGATCGGAATATTCACGAACAGCATGACACCGGTACCTACTCCCGTGAGGTTATCTAAATCTGCGTCGGTCTCGATGAAACCCCAGGTCGCGACGATGATCAGTGCGCAATAGACGATCTTGTAGGCGAGCACCATTCGCTCTCCGAACAGATAGACGATGCCCTGTTCACCGTAGTAGCTCCAGGAGATCATCGTCGAGAACGCGAATAGCCAGACCGCTAACGTGACGAGCCATTTACCGAGGCCAGGAGTTACAGAGTCAAAAGCCTTGGCCGTCAGCGTCGCACCGACATAACTCGCATAAATGCCAGGGCTGTCAACCTGCGGGCGTGCGTTACTGATCAGACTCGCCCACTCGATCACCAGGTCACCGCTTTGATCGACGACGACGCCGTCGAGGTGGTGCAGGTTGTTGCCGGTCTGCGGGTTCGGTCCTGCGCTCAGTACGATCAATACTGCGTCGCCGCCGGCCCACTGGCCTTCTACGCGTTGCGGAACAGGGAGTGTCTCCAGGGTCCACTCGGTGGCGCCGACCGATACGACTGCGGGCAGTGCGGCATAGTTCGCCTCGGCCGCGCGATTCCATATTCCGGTCGATAGAATGACAAGCGCGGTAAAGGTGCAGACGATTAGCGTGTCGATAAACGGTTCGAGACCGGCCACGAGCGCCTCACGCACGGGCTCGTCGGTCTTCGCGGCGGAGTGCGCTATCGGCGACGAACCCTGGCCCGCCTCGTTGGAAAATAGCGCTCGTTTCATGCCGAACAGGAAAGCATAGCCTACCGTGCCGCCGAGGAACGCGCCGC
>Ga0209980_10000063_pt1 | contig 50694 bp, 43 predicted proteins | sample CR02metaG_FD_183611 | JGI IMG/M metagenome (GOLD analysis project Ga0209980, IMG submission 183611) | Deep subsurface microbial communities from Mariana Trench to uncover new lineages of life (NeLLi) - CR02 metaG (SPAdes) (version 2) | ecosystem: Environmental > Aquatic > Marine > Ocean trench...
GATGGCGGCGGCGGTTCGCTTGACTGGTTGCTGCTGTTATTGCTCGTTACGGTGTCAGTCGTACGAAGGCGGCATTACGTGACGGCACGGTTTTGACCGGCAGGCATGCGTTTGCCGCCGCGTGCAATGCGCATGACCTTCCTGCCCCAGGCCGCCAGGTTGTCGAAGTACACATACAGTGCCGGGACGACGAGTAACGATACAACAGTAGAGAAGGCCAGGCCACCGATGATTGCGCGGGCCATAGGATAGTAGGGCGGTCCGTCGCCGCCGACCTGTGTGGTCCCTACCGCCAATGGAGCCAGCCCGGCGATGGTTGTTGCTACGGTCATCAGGATCGGTCGCAATCGATCCCGTCCAGCCTCGACGATGGCCTCATCGCGCGGCAATCCACGGTTTCGCAGATTATTGACGTGATCGACAAGCACAATGCCGTTATTCACGACAACTCCGATCAATATCATGATGCCTATGGACGCCATAAAAGAGAATGTCGTTCCGGTCGCCGCGAAAAACAGGAATACGCCGAAGATCGAGAACACGATCGAACCGAGAATGATGGAGAACGGCAACAGCAGGGACTCGAATAATGCGGCCATGACGAGAAATATGCAGGCAATGCCGAGCAGAATATTCGTCGCCATCAACTGCTGCGTCTCGTCCTGCCGGTCGAAACCGCGGCCGAATTTCCAACTGTAGCCGGGTGGCAATTCGATTTGCTCCATCATCGCCGTTACCTTTGGCCGCAGGTCATCCATGGTCGTTTCATCTTCCAGGGTCGCCGACAGAATTACCGCGGTCTGCCGGTCTGTGCGTCTGATGGTATCGGGCGCCGTTCCGATCCTGAACGATGCAACGCTCCCCAGCGTGATACGCCGGCCATCGGGCGTGTACAGTGGCAAGTTCGCCAACTGCTCAATGCTTTGCTTGTCGCTTTCACGAAATGCAAGTCGCACTTCGACCTCACCGAACTCGCCGCGAAATTCACGAAGATTTTCGCCGCGCATCGCAATACTGACGGATCGTGCGATTTGGCCCGCTGTCAGCCCAACCGCGGCGGCGCGATCGCGATCGACGTGGATACGAATTTCCGGGTCACCCGATTCGGCGTCGCTGCGCACATCCTTGAGGCCATCGATAGTGGCGATAGCGCGGGCGACATCGTCGCCGAGCGCATTGAGAATTGCGGTCGAGTCGCCCGATAATTGCAGGCTGAAGCCTTCGCCGCCGCCTTGTTGTTCGAATTGAAAGTTGGGTTTGCCGATCGCGATCGTCGGCATGTCCTTTTCAATGCGTTCGATAATCTCTTTGGTCGACAGCGTCGCATCATCCTCATCCGTCAGCAACAGAGTCGATTGCGCTCGTCCCTGTTCGTAATAGCTGTAGATCGAGCGAATATTGAACTCTTCCTGCCGGGAGAACAGGTACTCTTCGATCTGGTCGACGGTGGCCTCGACTCTTTCCAGCGAATGTTGACCTTCAATGTGGTAAGGCATGAATAGCCGCCGCCCGACGTCGTTCGGAAAGACGTCGAATTTCACCAGATTGAGCAGCAGTGGCATAACGCCGATGACGCAAATCAGAAAAATACCGAGTGCTGTCCACCAGGGCCGCGTAAGCACCCACCTCAGGCTGGCGACATAGCGGCGAGTCAGCCGCTCAATCCACGCGCCAGCTTTCGGTTGTGGCGGAATCGAGACGCGTGCAGCCAGCATTGGCACCAGCGTTTGCGCAATCAGCAGTGACGCCAGCAATGCGACGATGATCGTGACCGCGACGTGCGTCAGAAACACCATGATGTCATTCTTGGTGCCGATAATCATTGGCGCGAAGACGATAATAGTAGTAGCAGTGCCCGCGATGACGGCTAATCCGACATCCTGAACTCCTTTCAGTGTTGCCTCGACGGGTTTGTCCTTTTGTTTGCTGCGATGCCGAAATATGCTTTCCGTCACCACGACGGCATTGTCGACCAGCATGCCGACGGCCAGCATGAGCCCCATCATCGACAAGATGTTCAGCGTCAATCCCAAAAAATAGAGCGCCCCGAGTGTAATCAGGAGAGAGAAGGGCACAGCGGCGGTCACGATCAGGGTCGTCGATACTTGCCGCAGGAACAGGTACAAAATGATGATTGCGAGCAGGCCGCCGATAAGTCCTGCTCTCAGCAGATCCGACAGAGAGTCGCGAACACTGTCTCCCTGATTGTCGAGCGGAAATATGTTGATGCCGCGCATTTGCGGCAATTTGCCGATTTCCTCGACCTCGGCCATGACTCTGTCGGTTACATCGACAAGGTTCGAACCGGTGGTCTTGTTGACGGATACGCCAATCGCATATTTTCGATCGAGGTGTCTGCCATAATTTCGTTCCGGGGTACGCAGCTCCACGTCGGCGACATCGCTGAGCCGCAGGCCTTCGGTATTGATGACGAGGCTTCGAATTTCCTCGACGGAGCCGAATTCACCGCGGGGCCGCACACTGAAGCGCTGTGTCCCGGCTGTGAGTCTGCCTGCACTGACGGCGAAATTGCTACTCAGCAGCAGGTCTCGCAATGAAGCGATATCTACACCGTAGGCGGCCAGGCGATCTGCCCTCAGCAATATTCGAATTTCGCGTGGATCGACGCCGTGCAGCTCAACACGCGAAACGCCCTCTATCCTCTCCAGGCGGCGTTTCAGGAGGCGATCAAGCAGGTCGTAACTGTCCGAAAGGTCGCGCTGACTGGATATTCGCAGCTGCAGTACGGGTTGGTCACCGAGCGAACCGGTAAACACCAATACGCGCCGGACGTCGTCCGGGAGCTGATCTCGTATGCCGTCGACCTTGGAGCGCGCTTCGATGCCCTTGGCCCCCATATTCTGATCCCAGTCGAACTGCAGAAAAATCTGCGACTGGTTCTCGCTGGAACTGGAAAACATTCGTTCGACACCGGACAGTGTTGCGAGGGCCTCTTCAACCGGTCGCGTGATAAGCCGCTCAATTTCTTCCGGTGTCGAACCTTCATACGGAATCTGTATGAAGATGCCTGGAAATTCGATGTCAGGAAATTTTTCGAGCGGCAGCAGCCGCGAGGCAATCATTCCCACCATCGCGAGCGCAACGAAGACAACAACGGTTGTGACGGGTCTTCGCAGCGCTACTTCGGTGTGCTTCATCGTGCTTCTCGTCAGGTTGCGGCAGACACGTCAGCGGCTGGCCACCGTTTGCGATCCATGAGGGAATAGACGACCGGGATGACGATGAGTGTCAGAAGTGTCGAAACCAGCAGCCCGCCGATCACCGTAATGGCCATCGGCGTGCGGACTTCGGAACCCTCGCCGAACCCGAGCGCCATCGGCAATAATCCAAGTGCGGTAGTCAACGACGTCATCAGAATCGGCCGCAATCTCGCGGTTCCCGCTTCGAGAATCGCGTCGGTGCGGCTCTTGCCCTGCATGCGTAACTGATTTATCAGGTCGACAAGAACTATCGCGTTGTTCACGACGATGCCCGCAAGCATGATGACGCCGATGAATGCCACGATGTTGACCGTTGTTCCGGTCACGAACAGGGCTAGCACGGCGCCGACCAGGGCCAGCGGTATCGTGAAAAGAATGACCAGCGGGTGAATGAGCGACTCGAATTGCGAGGCCATCACGAGGTAGACGAGAAATACAGCAAGTGCCAGTGCGAATTGCATCGACTGAAATGACTCCTGCATTTCTTCGCTCTGACCCGACACCATCGCGGTGATGCCCTTCGGCATCGGCACCTGGCTGATGATCCTGCCGGCTTCGAGCGCCGCGGCGCCAAGGTCACCGTAGGCAATGTTAGTTGTGATGATCGCAACGCGTTCTTGCGAAACCCGGCGTATTTCGGCAGGTCCCTGCGACACTGATACCTTGGCCACCGCATCAAGCGTGACCGGTCGATCCGACGCAGGATTAACGATGAGATTACGAATCTCCTCGATGCTGGAATTGCGCGTATCGACACTGCGCACAAGGACATCAATCTTCCTGTCTCGCCAGGTGTAGCGAGTGGCGAGTTCACCGCGGACGTTTGCCACGACACGGTCAGCGATGTCCCGCACCGCGAGCCCCAGAGCTGCTGCCCGTTCCTGGTCGAAAACAATCTGGATTTCGGGATTGCCGCGCTCGACCGTTGTCCTGATGTCGGTGAATCGGTCTGAAGCCGACATCGCAGCAACAATTGATCGGCTTACGCTGGCCAGGCCCTCCATGTCGTAGCCCGAGATTTCGATTTGAAGCGGACTTGCAAATGTCATGAGCGAAGGTCTCGAAAATTCGTATTGCACTCCTGGAATGCGTGACAGCGCACTCCGCATCGCATCCATTGTCGCGTCTTCCAGGGCGCGGTTGGAGCCCGATGCCAGCACGACACTTAGAGTGCCGGTGTTGTCTCCGGCGTCGACAGGATTTGCATCCAGTCGGTTACCGGTGCCGGAGACGGAATAATCCAGCTCAACCGCATCGATATTAAGCGTTGCCCTTTGTGCTGCCCTGATCGCACGATCGGTCTCGGCCAACGGCGCGCCGGGAGGCAGGCGCAGAGCGACATTGAATTCGCCCTGCGATAGCTGCGGAATCAATTCAGTGCCGAGTCGCGGTACGAGGGCCATGGTTGCAACGAATATCAATGTTGCTGCCATCAGGACGACTGAGCGATTTTGCAAAGACCAGCGCAGCAACGCGGGGTAGACTGCGGCAATCGAGCCGTGTACGCGCTGAAAGAACCAGGTTGGGAGCCAGAGCAGGACCCAGAACACCCATCGGACGCCGGAAAAAATGAAGCCGAAGAAACGGATGATGGACGCGACGCTGCGCGTAAATCCATTCGGCGGCGTTAATTCGTCATCGCTCTGATAGCGACTACCGGTTCCGAGGGAAGCGAGCATCGGAATCACGGTCAGCGCTACGATCAGGGAAAAGGAGAGAGCAAACGTGACGGTCAAAGCCTGATCGCGGAACAGCTGCCCTGCGATTCCCGATATAAAGACCATCGGGAAGAACACCGCGATCGTTGTCAACGTCGCCGCAACTACGGCACCCGCTACTTCGGTAGTGCCGATGCGTGCAGCGTCCAGAGTGCCATGACCTTGCTCTTTCTTGCGCACGATGTTTTCGAGCACAACAATCGAGTTATCGACGAGCATGCCGACCGCAAGCGCGATGCCACCGAGAGACATGATGTTCAAAGATACGTCGTTCATGTACATCAGCAAAAATGTACCGATGACGGAAACCGGAATCGCGATGCCGACGATAGTCGTAGCGCGCGCATCTCGCAGGAAGCCGTACAAGACGATGATGGCAATTAGTCCACCCAGAATTGCAGCGAATTTGACGTTATCTACGGCCGATGAAATAAACCGGGACTGGTCGTATATCTTGATCAGCTCAATTTCATCCGGTAAAGATTCTCGAATTTTTTCGAGGCGCCGGTCGATACGTCTGGCCACCTGAACTGTATTCGCGTCACCCTCTTTGTAAATGCCGAGTTCGACGGACTCGCGCCCCTTGACACGGGTAATAGCCTCTCGTTCCTTGTATCCGCGCTCGACCGTCGCTACGTCGCGAAGATAAACAGGGCGTCCGGAGACATAGGCGACAATCGCGTCCCGAAATTCGTCAACGGACTGAAATTCATTCAGGGTGCGAACGAGAAATCGCTGACTTCCTTCTTCAAGTCGTCCACCTGACAAGTTGACATTTTCGGATCGGATTCTGTCAGCGATTTGATCGATGCTCAGATTGAGCTGAGAAAGTTTCTGCTGATCGACCCGAATCTGAATTTCATCCTCGAGGCCGCCACTTACCTTGACAGCCGCAGTACCCTCCTCCGCCTCGAGGTCGGTCTTGATGCGGTCTTCGGCCAGGCGCCGTAGCGCCTTGAGCTGTGCTTCAGCGCCTTGCGCATCGAGGTCCGAATCTTCCTCGTAGAGCAAGCCGAGCCGCATGATGGGTTCCGACGACGGGTCGAAACGCAACAGCAGCGGGCGGCTCGCCTCTAGCGGCAGGAACAGGATGTTCAGCTTTTCCCGAACCTCGACGCCAGCGATATCCATGTCGGTGCCCCACAGGAACTCGAGCGTGACATCGGATTGTCCGGATCGTGATACGGAGCGCACGAGGCGCACATTGCGGATGACACCGACGGCTTCCTCAATGGGTTTGGTCAGCAGGCTTTCAATCTCGACGGGTGCAGCTCCGGTGAGTTCCGTACGAATCGTGACCGTCGGATAGGAAATATCCGGCAACAAATTCAATTTGAGGCGCGACAGCGAGACCAGACCGAACAAGCAGATGGCGACCATCATCATGACGATCGTTACGCGACGCTCAGTCGCAAGTTCAATCAGTCGTCGCATTCTCTGTTACCTGCTGTCCGGCATCTTCATCCGTTTCGTCGGCTACGGCATCAGTGGATTGCGGCCTGTTGACGACAGTGACTTTCGCGTCCGGCTTCAGGCCCAGTTGTCCGACTGTGACGACATTCTCGCCATCCACCAGGCCCGCGACGATCTCGATCATGCCGCGGTCGCTGAAACCCGTCTGCACGACTTTCTTGATCGCCACATCATCCTCGACAACGAAAACACTCGTTTGGCCGGCGTCCTCGACGAGCGCGCTGCGCGGTAACTGCAGCGCATTTTCGTGCTTGTCATAGACGACGCTGATACGGCCGAACATGCCAGGCTTGATGCGACGTTCTTTATCGGCGATCTCGATCGTAATTTTGAATGTCCCTGTTTCCGGGTCGACGATCGGACTGACACGAGTTACCGACGCAATAATGGTCTCGCCCTGTAACGCGTCGACTTCGATCGTTACGACCTGGCCAGAGTCGATATTCCGGTATTCGCGTTCCGGGACATGCAGGTAGGCGACGAGGGGGTCAAGGCTCGTCACGCGAAATACCGGATCTCCTACCCTGATCGTGTTTCCGAGCCTGATATAGCGTTCCGCGATAACGCCCCCGATCGGCGCTCGTATCTGCGTGTAATCGAGTTCCAGTTTTGCAAGATTGAAAGACGCCTGAAGCGCATCCATTTCGAATTTGATTTTCTCAAAATCACCTTCGCTGATCAGGCCTTTTCCTTTGAGATCGAGATTTCGCTCGTAATCTCGCTGCAGTTTCCCGAGTTTAGCCTCGGACTCACGGAGTTCGAGCCGTAGTCTGTCACCATCGAGACGCGCCAGTACCTGCCCCTTCCTGACCTCGTCACCTTCCTCGGCGAGAATCGTGCGAATCTCTCCGTCGACCTTGGCGATTACGTCGGCTTCCGCAAACGCTTCTATTGGCGCAGTGCCGCTGTAGACGGCATAAACGTCACCGCGGGTCGGCAAGCTGATCTCGACGGGAATCGGCGGCGCTTCTTCTTCGTCCGCCTCGGAATCCCGGTCCTGTGACTGACATGCCGCCAGCAGCAACACGCATGCGAGCGCGGCCGGACTAAATCGGAATTGCGTCATTGAGTGCTCCCTGTGTGGCAGTTGCCGCGGCGACGGATGCGCACACGGTTCAGCCATGACCCGGTCAGCCCGTGAAACTGTCCTCGAGCGGCATGCTGGCGAGTACTTTGCTGCCGTTACGCAGCCCGGACTGGCCGACCACGACAACCTGATCGTCTTCAGCGAGTCCGCTCAGTACTTCGATCTGACCGCCGGATTCGATACCCGTCTCTATCGTTCGTCGGGCAACCTCGCCTGCCTCGACGACGTAGACTGATGTCTGGTCATCTTCTTCTACGAGTGCGCGAACCGGAATGACCAACGCACTTTCATGTTTTTCGTAGGCGATCCGGAAACGTGCAAACATGCCGGGTGCGAGGTCACCGTCTTGATTGTCAATGAATGCTGTCGCGCGAAACGTTCCGTTGCGAACATCGATCGTCGGGCTGATTCTTACAATGGTGGCCGGAAAGCGGGTTCCGGGCACAGCATCGACCTGCAGGCTGGCGGAGTGGCCGGCAGCGAACTTCGCGTATTCTGTTTGTGGAATCTGCAGGTAGGCGATGAGCTCACTCGTATCCGTAATACGGAACACGACGTCATTGATGCCGATATTTTGCCCCAGTTTGATATTGCGGGTCGAAACCACGCCGGCAATTGGAGCGCGAATGCTGGAGTAGTCGTAATTGAGTTTTCTCAGCGCATAGGTCGCTTCTAGAGCGTCAAGGTCATACTTCAGGCCTTCAAACATCGATGCGCTGACGAGTCCACGATCGTGCAGATCGACGTAGCGTTCATACTGGCCGTGCCCCTGGTTCAGATTGGCCTTCGCGGCCAGCATTTCCAGGCGCAGTCTTTCACCATCGAGCCGGGCGAGAACCTGGCCCTTCACGACCTGATCGCCTTCTTCGACCAGCAGTTCGACGACATCACCTGCGGCGCGCGCCAAAACGGGTGCGTCGGCGTCCGATGCGATCGTCGTGGTGGCCTCGTAGGTGGCGTAAATATCGGCACGAACCGGACGCGCCACCTCTACCGGCACTCGAGTTGCCGCCTCGACGTCCGCGGTATCGGCGACACTGGCTTCACCCACGCCGCAGCCGGAGAGGGCGACACTCGTGGCGATCGCCAGAGTTACGATTGTCAGTCTCATTGTGGTCATCAGGTCTTTACAGTCGCTTAGTTGGTGTTGTAGTGGAGTATAACACTAGTTCGGTATAACGCAATGCCGGATGTCAGTATTTCAAGGGCTGAACTTAAGCATTTGAAATTCAACTACTTGAGCCCAGCTCGCGGTGCTGATCGTGCTGTCAGCCCGCAGAAAAGGTCCTCCCCCGCAATTCCGACCGGTCCGGGATTCCAGGGTTCAGCCCCGCCGTGGTTCCTGTGGTGCTGCCGCCGCTCATGGCATCCATCTCTTAAGATGCGCGAGGAACGTGATTGGATGCGTTGGGGGCTCGCGAGTCGATTATTTTCGACTGGCGGACTACGTTGCGGCGGCATCGTGCTGTGTGCGACGGGCAGCGAACCGCTGTGACAGGTTCGCCTGGGCCATCAACAGGCTGGGTGTCAGCAACAGAGTCAGAATCGTAGCGAAAGCCAGGCCTCCCGCAACCGAGGACGCCAATTGTGTCCACCACTGAGAACTCGGAGCGCCAATGGAAATATCCCGGTCGATCAGGTTGATGTTGATGCCAAGTACCATCGGCATGAGACCGATTATGGTCGTCACTGTGGTCAGCAGGACTGGCCGAAGACGGATCGCGCAAGTCCGGACGATTGCATCTATCGGTTCGGCGCCACGTCGACGAAGTACGTTGAATGTATCAATGAGGACGATGTTGTTGTTGACGACGATTCCTGCAAGCGTGATGACACCGACGCTCGACATGATGACGCCGAACGGCTTGTCCATGATCAGGTGCCCAAGCAATACGCCGCCTGTCGAAAAAACGACGGCCGTCAGAATCAATGCGGCCTGGTAGATGCTGTTGAACTGCGTAACGAGAATGATGGCCATGATTGCCAGCGCCATCAGCATGGCCTTCATGAGAAAGGCCTCGTCTTCCTCCTGGTCCTCCGTACCGCCGCGGAATGCGACGCCGACCCGTGGGTCGATGTTGAGCGTCGGCAATATCTCGCGAAGCTCGGCAACCACATCCGAGACCAGGTAATTGCTCGCCACGTCGGCATCGATGCTCATCGTGCGGCGCATGTTAGTGCGCCGGATCGTGCTGACCTTTTGTGCCGGCACGCGCTTGACAAATGTGCTGATCGGAACGAGACCGTTCCGGGTCGGAATGCGTAATTCATCGAGCTGCGTCAAACTGCGGCTGTCGGCCGGGTAGCGAACGCGAATGTCGATTTCGTCGTCGCTGTCGTCGGGCCGATACTCACCTATCTTGATACCGTTTGTCACGAGCTGCACCATCGCACCCACAAGCGAAATATCAGCGCCGAATCGCGCCGCTTCAGCTCGATCTACCCTGATCTGCCATTCGATGCCGGGCAATGGGCGGCTATCCGCGACATTGATGGTGCCGTCATGGCGTTCTATGGCTTCACGAACTCTTGCGACGGCGCTCTCGAGCAGCTCCGGGTATCGTGACGAGAATTCAATGTGGATTGGTTTGCCAATCGGGGGGCCGGGATCCGGCTTGCGCGTCTCGATCGTAATTCCAACGAGATCGGCCGTGTTGCGGCGGATGTCGGCGAGTATTTCATCGGACTTCCGCCGTTTGTCCCAAGCAACGAAGTTCAGTGTAATCGAGCCGATCTGGTCTTCGGCGCCCTGGTCGCTACCGCCGGTCTTCGCATACACATACTCGATTTCCTCCATGCCGAGGATGCGCTGTTCGACCTGTCCGACCAGGTAGTCCTTCTCAATCGTGGACAGATCGCCGCGCGCATGAATGTCGACCATGGCGAACGGCTGCTCGACATCCGGGAAATATTCGATGCCGCGTCCAAACATCGAGAACGCGACGTACACGGCTACAAGCAGGCCCGATACTGCGCCGATGTTGAGCCACGGACGTCGCAAGGACTTCTTCAGGAATTGCACGTAGCGACCCGTGATGCCGGTCACCAGATCGAGGTCTCCGGTTTCCGCGGCCGCCAGGTTGCGTCGCGCCTCCTCGGTGGAGGCGCCGGTCTTGCCAAATATCGAACCCAGCGTGGGCACGAACAACAACGCCATGACCAGTGACGCCGAGAGTACTGCGATCAATGTAATCGGCAGGAACTTCATGAATTGGCCAACCGTTCCAGGCCAAAACGCGAGTGGCACAAACGCTGCCAGCGTCGTGCAAGTCGAGGCAATGATCGGCCATGCCATGCGTATGGCTGCACGCGCATAGGCGTCGTAACGTGATTCACCCTCGGCCATGCGGCGGTCTGCCATCTCGGTAACGACAATAGCGCCGTCGACCAGCATCCCCACCGCCATGATCAGTGCAAACAGCACCATCATATTGATTGTCACACCGAATGAACCGATCAGAAGAATGCCCATGAGAAAGCTGCCCGGGATGGCCACTCCAACAAGCAACGCCGTACGAATGCCGAGAATGCCGATGATGATGATGAACACGAGCAAGACGGCCGCAATCACACTGTTTTGCAGCTCGGTCAACATGTCGTTGACATCCTTGGACTTGTCTCGCGACGCGATGATCACGACTTCGGCTGGCCAGAGCGCCCGCTCCTCAGCGATGATCGCATTGACCTTGTCAATCGTCTCGATAACGTTTGCACCGGCTCGTTGCACGACTTCAATTGCGAGAGCGGGTTTGCCGTTCAGCCGTGCATAACTTTCCGCATCCTTGTAAGTACGGCGTATCTCCGCAATGTCCTTGAAGTGCACGACACGTTCACCCACTGCTTTGATCGGCATGTCGAGAACGTCCTGGACGCTCTCGAATACGCCAGGAACCTTGATCGGAAAGCGACCCTCGCTGGATTGCAACGCGCCGGCTGCGACAAGCCGGTTATTGAGGCTGACGAACCTGATGATTTGCGCCTGGTCCAGGCCATAGCTTTCCATGGCAAGTGGGTTGATAACAACTTCCATGAGTTCTTCGCGGACGCCGACAAGATTGACCTCGAGTACGCCGCCCAGCCCCTCAATTTTCTCTTCCAGGTCCTTGGCGATCATTGTCAATGCGCGCTCGGGCACGTTGCCGGCAATATTCAGGATCAGCATCGGGTCAAATCGCGACATCTTGACCGCGGTGACCGTAGGCTCCTCGGTTTCGCCAGGCAGCTTTGTCTTGGCCCTGTCCACTTTCTCACGAACGTCCTGCAGCGCTCTATCGGTGTCAACGCCGGCGTCGAATTCGACCTGCACATTCGCTCCGCCTTCGTAGGCGTTCGCTATCATTTCCTTCACGCCCTCAATTGAGCGCATTTCCTGTTCCATCGGCCGCACCAGAAGCCGTTCCGAATCTTCGGGTGAAATTCCGTCATGCTTGATGCTGACGTAGATGATGGGAATTTCGATATCCGGTTCGGCCTCTTTCGGAATCGTCACATACGCGACGATTCCAGCGACCAGTACGAGGATCAGACACAGGATGACTGTCCGCGACCGCGACATAACGGTCTCAATGACTTGCATGATTAGCGGTTCCCGAGTTTCGTCTTTGCGGCCACGGCCGTATCGATATCATCCTCGGCCACCGCGATTACCATCGATCCGGCAGTAACGTACCCCTGGCCCACGGTGATGATTGTTGCCGTTTTCGGAAGTCCGGCGATCCACATTCCATCACTCGACGACAATGCGATATCGGCGACCACAAACTCGACGACACCCTTGTCATTGACGATCTTGACACCGATATTGCCGGCATCGTCGAGCGTCAGTAACGACGGCGATATGCGATGAGCGTAAACGCGTTCAGCGGGTATGCGCAGCTCTGCAGTACCGCCTGCCCGAAGCATGCCGTCGCTGTTATCCACCTCGAGTTCGACAACAAACGTGCGCGTGGCCGCGTCGGCGACAGGGGCGACGTAGCGGACTGTGCCGCGCACGGTCTCGCCGGTTGCAAGCCGTGCTTCCGCCGCCTGACCCGGTTTGACGAATCGGGCATCGAATTCGGACACATTGGCCGAAACGATCATCGTTCGGTTGTCGACGAAGGTTGCGATCGGATCGCCGACTTTGACGAAGTCGCCGATCTCGACAAACCGCGACTGAAGCGCGCCGTCGAACGGTGCGCGTATTGTCATGTAATCGAGGTCGAGGCGCGCTCGCGTCAGTTCGGTTTTGGCTGCCTCGAGCAGGGCGATGGCTTCCTGAAGCTGCGCCTCGGATACGTAGCTTTCGCTTTTGAGCCGCATGCGCCCTTCGTACTCGACCTGGCGCTGTTTTACGGTTGCTTCGGCCTGAGCGAGGCGTGCACTGCGGTCGCGCTGGTCGAGACGAACGATGACCTCGGAGCGATTGACGTCAGCGCCGCGCGCAGCGCCAATGTGTTCAACGCGGCCGTCGGTTTCGGCTGACAGTTCGACGACTCTTGCTGGTGCCGTCTTGCCATTGACAATAATCGTACGCATCACTTCCTCGGCAGATTGCGTACGTACCCTGACGCTGCTTCGTGGTGCGTCGACGTTATGCGCAACGGTATGCGGCGAGTTCGCCGACTCGTCCTCGTCTGCTTGTCCGCTCAGCAGCCAGATCGTGACGAGCATCGCTATACCTGCCGACGTAAACCAGGACCGGTGCTGTTCGAATATGCCCAATTTCATTTCCTGATAACCTCTAGCGAATTCCGGTGGTCACCGGCAAGAGCGCCGTCATGCCGAAGCGGTCCGGTGTTCCGATTTGCCTTCCTCGAGCAGCATGTGCCGATTCTCATCGATGTATTGCGTGATCGTCTGCATGATGGCCTTGCCGAATCCGAGCACGAACTTCATGCCCTGAGGCCAGTCCTCCATGCACGAAGTCTCAAACTCGTCAAACATTTTGAGGTAGCGATCGGTTTCCTCGAGACGGTTGTCCAGCACAGCCTCAATCTGTTGCGGCCGCATCAGATGAGCGAAGCACATCATTGCGAGAAATTCGGATCGGACTTTGTGGCTCGGTGCAGGGTTCTCGAGCGCCTTGAGGAGGTGTTGGTGGCCCTGATCAGTGACTGTGTAAACCTTGCGGTCGGGCCGCCCCTCCTGTGGGACGTCTGTGCAGCGGACCAGTCCCTCGTCGGCCAGTGATGACAAGGCCGGGTAGATCGAGCCGAAGCCGGCCGCGAAGAAGTGGCCAAAAGATGACTCGAATTGTTTTTTCAGGTCGTAACCTGACGCTTCGCCGTCGCTCAGCATGCCCAGACAAACCGTTTTTACATCCATCACTCAATTCCGGCGGACGTTCCGCTCATATATCGGGGCGATGTATTATATTGATTCGATATATAAAGTCCAGTATTTTTCGAACCGAGCCGTGATCTCTAAAAAACAAATATTAAACAACGGTTTACCCTCTGCAGCCGGCGGCTGGACGGAATTCCGCGGTCGTCGGGGCAGCCGGCCGGGCAGGCCTGTGCGCGAACCGCCGTGCGGCCAATGGGATTTATCGGGGCCGTCTCTAGAAGTACTGTGCGAAGTACGGGTTCAGAAACTTGCCATCCGGGTCGAGTCTGCGGCGCATTTTTCCGAAAAACTCGATACGCCCGGAATAGGCCTGACGCGCATAATCGGCGCGCATGGAGCGGGATTGACTGAAAATTGGAATCGCACCCCACTGCTGGGCGAATTCCGCCAGATCGATGACAAAGTTCTCCCATCCAGCCTCGCGGGTGGACATTGTTTGCAGAGCGATCATGGACTCGTCGAATGCGGGCGACAGCAGTGAGTCAGCGTTCTTCTGCACCCGATAGCCAACGGCCGGCATATCACAACGATAGCCGGAGACGGCCAGCGTTGTCTTGCAAAACTCGACGTAGGCAGGGATAACAACCGAGGCCTCGGCGGCCGGAAAACACCAGGTCGAATAAAAAAGTTTCGGTGAGCTACCGTGGCGGGGCCATTGCGATGCCGCCATCGCGTTGGTTCCTGTGCCGAGCAGGCGAGCCTTGAGGAATCCGTGAGTTGCGTCGCTGATGGCATCGGTGAGCCGGTACCGCATCGCCGGGAAGGGGACAACGCCCCTCAGCAGCTTCAAGACCCGAGGCAACAGTTTGTTCTCGCGCCAGTCCTTGATCTGCCATGGCAAACTCAGCGCTCTCCCGGTCTTCACACTGTATCTTCTTACATCGAGATAAGCCTTGTCCCCGTGCGGCAGCAGGTAAAACTTGAGGCCGATATCGGTAGAAATCAGCGCGGTGGCGACTGAGCAGAATTTATCGATCGTTACACAGCTGTGGCTTACTGAAAATTTCGTCAGGGGTCGAACGCGCAAAGTGGCTTCGCAGATAATGCCCAATAAGCCATAGCTTGCGCGCAGCGCATGTAACAGGTTCTCCTGATTGCGTGTAACCGTCATTACCCGGCCGTCGGCCATCGCCATCTTCAGGCTCAGGACCTGACTCGAAAAACAGGTTGCGCTGTTGCCGATTCCGGGGCCGAAACACGGGGCGGCGATGGCGCCGCCGACGGTACGACCCGATTGGTCGTAGCATCCTTCAAGTTCCAGACCCCGCTTGGCCAGCATCAACGTGAGGTTCCGAAGTCGCGTACCCGCTTCAACAGTGACCGTGCCATTGTGCGGATCGACATTCAGGATGCGGTCCAGCTTCGTCATGTCGATGATGACGCCCGTCGAGCAAGTATTGCAGTCCGTTGGTGCTGTGCCGGCTCCGCGCGGGCGTAATGGCAACGCGGAGCGCCTGGCGGAATCCAGGCATTTCTTGAGTTCGTAGAGCGTGGCCGGGCGCTCGACGGTCGCCCTGGTTGCGAGACGTTGCCTGGAAGGTTTGGTGGAACGCGATTTGCGGGCGGTCATCCGGTTGAACGTTGCACGGTAAAATGAAGCGTGTCAACGAAGCGCATCATGGATAGGCGGATTGTCGATTTCGCCGGCCCGGGTCCTTAGATAACAGCCGAATCCGGGGAACCTTCGCCCGCAAAGCCGAAAGTGTCGCCATGCGCAGGTATATTGTCAGTCTCAAGGCCCGAAAACGCTTCACCAGTGTGCTGAATACGGAATCCACTGCATGGGAATGCTCAAAGCCCTGGTGGGCAGTCGTTTGCCACCGAGGTATCACAAGTACTTCGATTTGCCGCCAAGGCAGGAGTCGCGAAAGATCGGCAACACGGCCGCAACGTCATTGGGCCGGGCTTGCTCCGGTTGGCTCGAATCTCAGCCGGAAAGATCCGCTGTATACCGCCTTGATTCAGGTCTCGAGGCGCTTGACGCGCGAATCGGCCTGATCAAATACGCCGAAAAAAGCATCGATATTCAAAGTTACCTTCTCCGGGACGACCAGAGCGGCAATCGGATCGTGCTGGACCTGGTCGCGGCGGCCGGGCGCGGTGTGCGCGTGAGGATGCTCATGGACGATGCCCTCACCGAGCCGATCGACGCCGGGCTTATGGCCATCAATGAGCATCCGAACATAGAGATCCGCGTTTTCAATCCCTTTCCTCGCCGGCGATCGCGGCTCGTCAGCTTCATCGCAAATTTCAATATCCTGAATCGACGCATGCATAACAAGTCGTTTACCGTGGACAACCAGGTCACAATTGTCGGGGGCCGCAACCTCGCCGATGAATATTTTCAGACCGGTGGCGAAAATGAGTTTGTCGACGAAGACTTGCTGGCAATTGGCGCGGTCGTCGATGAGGTGTCGGACGGCTTCGACCTGTACTGGAATACATCAGAAGCAATTCCTATCAATGTATTTGACGCGGTTGATGGTCGATTGTCGATTGACCAGGCGATTGCGGAAGGCCAAAGGCTTCTTCGAGAGCACGCGGACACCCCACTTGTCGGGCAGGTGGGCATGAGGCTGGTGGAGAAACTGCTATCGAAATCGTTGTCGCTGATTGCGGCGGACACCCGACTTGTGATGGATCACCCGGAGAGGGCCAGACGAATCCTGCGGCGCCAGCCCAGCGAGACGACCAAGTATCTGCAAAAAATAGTGTCCGCGGCCGTTCGCGAGGTGATCATCGTTTCGCCGTATTTCGTACCGCAAATGCAGGGTGTCGATTTCTTCGCGGCACTGGTACGAAAGGGTGTACGGGTATGCGTTGTGACCAACTCCTTGGCGTCAACCAACCATATCAGTGTGCATGCTGTTTACGCGCGCTACCGAAAGCCGCTGTTGAGACAGGGCATAGAGTTGTATGAGCTCGCGCCAAAATTTCGTCGGGGCGGGCAGGCTGCCCACAATGCGACCACGAGGTTGACACTTCACTCAAAGGTCGCCGTCATCGACCGCGAACTGACATTTGTTGGTTCGTTTAATCTCGATCCGCGCTCTTTGTATATCAACACGGAAATGGGCGTTGTTGTGGAGTCGGCGAACCTGGCCTCGACAATGGCACAGAGCATTATCGGCTCGTTGTCCGAATCCGCTTATCGCTTGTATCTTGGGCGCTCCGGCGGATTGCGATGGTCATACCGCGACGGACAAGATGAGCATGTGATGAAGACCGAACCCGAGACGGGCTTCCTGCGCCGGATGTCGACCAGGTTGATGAGCTTGTTGCCCATCGAGGGACAAATGTAGAAGCAGTGTCGATGGCGTGCCGGATCCGGGAACGACCTGTCGTCAGCCGATCGTTGCCTCAGGTGTGTGCTTGACGTGATTGGGACAGGAGGCTCAGACTGGCGAAAATCAAGGTCACGCAAGCGTTGCACGGTGTCCAAAATCACTCAATCAGATATTGCTGCGGCGGCCGGGCGTGCTTCCAGGCGGATCAGCGAGCTGGTCGTCGAAACGCCTTTGGAATACTCGTGGCGATTCAGTGCCGAGACGGGTGCCGAGGTCTACCTCAAGCTGGAGAACCTGCAACACACCGGCTCGTTCAAAATACGTGGCGCCACCAATCGCCTGTTGACATTGACGGCCGAGGAGCGAGCCGCTGGGTGTGTCGTGGCGTCGAGCGGAAATCACGGTGCCGCAGTGACATATGCCATGCGAAAACTCGATATCGATGGTGTCGTCTTCGTTCCGCAACAAACGTCAACAACAAAGATCGAGGCGATCAAGACCTATGGTGGCGAAGTCCGCTTCTTCGGCACCGATGGTCTCGATACGGAAGAGCATGCGCGTGAGTATGCGAGCAAGCATGGCATGTTCTACCTGTCGCCCTATAACGATCCTGACGTCATTGCCGGGCAAGGCAGTTGCGGGATCGAGATCGCGGCACAGCTTCCTGATGTTCAGGCGGCCTTTATCGCCGTCGGTGGCGGCGGCCTGATAGGTGGCGTCGGCAGCGTGCTGAAAAGTCATAATCCGGACATAAGCATCTTTGGGTGTCAGCCCGCCGCATCGGCCGTAATGTGCCGATCTATCGAGGCGGGTGGTATTGTTGATATTCCAATCCAGCCAACATTGTCTGATGGAACCGCCGGCGGCATAGAGGCCGGCTCGATCACATTCGACTTGTGCCAACAGGTCGTTGACGATTTCATCCTGGTCGATGAGGAACAGATTGCGGCCGCGATGTGCCGTTTCATCGATTGGCAGCATCAGTTGATCGAGGGTGCTGCAGGTGTGGCGATTGCGGCGATGGAGGCGCGCGGCAAATCGATTCAGGGTAAGAAGGTCGTTGTCCTGATTTGTGGCGGCAATGTCAGCCGCGACACCCTGAGAACGATCATTTAGACACTGTTGATGTGCGATTCTTTTGAACTGCGCGCGATCCCGGCGATCAAATTGTCAGGACAATTCTTTCGAGGCCATCCATGACACGCAAGACCCTCCAGATTGTTGTTGCGCTCGTAATTATTGTGCTCGCGATCCCGCCAGTGAACGCCGGGTCAACGGCATTCGTCAATGTCAATGTTGTGCCGATGAACATCGAGACGATCATCGCCGGCCAAACGGTCATCGTCGCGAATGGAGTGATCGTCTCTATCGGCGACGTCGACGTCATTCCTGTGCCAGAGGAAGCGGAGGTCGTCGACGGTACCGACCGATATCTGATGCCGGGGTTAACCGAGATGCATGCTCATGTGCCCGATGCTGCGGCAGACGATCTCGATCGAATATTCACGCTGTTCGTCGCCAACGGTGTTACGACGGTCAGAAGCATGCTCGGCCACCGGTCGCATTTGCGCTTGCGGCAAGAGATTCTCGGGGCCCTGGTGTTCAGGCCACGGCTGATTGTGTCGGGGCCGTCCCTCAACGGCAATTCCGTCACAGGCGCGGCCGACGCAGGGCGCAAAGTCAGGGCGCAGCACGCCGCCGGCTATGACTTTATCAAGCTGCATCCCGGCCTGAGTTCGGATGAGTTTCTCGCCATTGCCGAGGTAGCGAACGAACTCGGCATGCCGTTCGCCGGGCACGTGCCGGTTGCGGTCGGTGTCCGCGGTGCCTTGCGCGCCGGCATGGCGACAATCGACCATCTCGACGGCTACCTGGCATCGTTGCTTCCTGCGAACCACGATACATCGGGCGGCTACGGCGGATTTTTCGATGTATTGCTGGCCAATGAGGCGATCACTGACAAGATAGCCGGAATCGCGGCCGAAACGGCGAGGGCTGGTACCTGGAATGTTGCGACGGAATCGATGTTCGAACATCGTGTTTCCCGGATATCGCCCGATGAACTCCGCAACAAGCCCGAGATGCAGTACATGCCGCGTGCGACAGTACGGCGATGGGTCGCGACGAAGGAGCGTCAGCTCAATGAACGCGGATTCGATGCCGAAGTCGCGGCACGCGCCATCGAAATTCGTCGCATGACAATTTATGCATTGCACGAAGCCGGCGCTGGATTGTTGCTCGGTTCCGATGCCCCGCAGGTATTCAATGTGCCCGGCTTTTCGTTGCATCAGGAGCTCGAGTATCTGGTTTTGGCCGGGCTGACGCCGTTCGAGGCGTTGCGGTCCGGAACGTCGGCGGCTGCGGCATTTCTGGGAATCAATGCTGGTGAAGTCAGTGTCGGTCGTGACGCAGACCTCGTGCTGCTGGATGCGAATCCGCTAAGCGACATAACGAATAGCCACCGCATTCATGGGGTCATGTTGCGCGGTGCCTGGTACTCGGCGAAAGATCTCGAGCAGCGACTTCTGCCGCTGCGCTCCTCGACGGGCGAGTGATCGGGCCCCGAAGACGATAGCAGGCAAATCTCGTGGCGGGCGTCCTCCCATCGGGCTAGAATCGGACAAAACCCGGACCGAATCGACAGTCTTGCATGTCGATGATAAGTCGCGACCGGCGACACGTTGGGAGGAACCATGAAACTTGTGAAGCATCTGCTCGATGCCAAAGGCAGGCATGTCATTGCAATCAGCCCCGACTCCTCAGTATTTGAGGCCATCAAGATCATGGCCGACAAAAGTATCGGCTCGCTCGTGGTCATGGAAGACGAAAAACTCGCAGGCATAGTTACCGAACGGGACTACGCGCGGAAAGTCATCGTCAAAGGCCGATCATCCAAAAGCACGCGGGTCGCCGAGATCATGACCGCCGACGTCGTGACGACGTCGAGCGCCGAAACTGTTGACAAGTGCATGGCCGTGATGACGGAGCTGCGCATTCGCCACCTGCCAGTCCTTGAAGACAATCGCGTCATTGGCATGATCTCGATCGGGGATTTGGTTCAAGCAATCATCGCCGATCAAAAAGAGGAAATCGAGCACCTCGAGCACTACATCAGTGGTTAGGGATTGGTCCGCAGCTGATCCATGGAAGCTTGCGGCAGCGGATGGCAGACAAGCATGATTTATGTTGATCATTTCGCCACGACGGATGTCTGAATACGGACTGCCGGGTAATCCAGAGACTCACTATGACGGCTGCGCGCCTCACTGCTGCTCTCCTCCTCGTTGGATTCGTGTTGCCTTGCGAACCTTTTGCCGCCGACCGCAATGAGAGTCGAACTGTCATCGGCCCACGCAATCTGAATCTCTACGACGGCGCCATTGCACTGAAAGCCGGCCATGCCGAGGAAGGTGTGCGCCTGACGCTGCTGGGCCTCAACATGGCAGCCGGTGAGCACGAGAGGCACATCGCGTTTGCCAATCTCTGTGCCGGCTATATCTTGCTTGAACAACTCGACACCGCACTGGATTATTGCAATCGCGTGCTGGCTAGGGACGATCGTCATTGGCGCGGCTACAACAATCGCGCGTTGATCTACATCAAGCAAAAACGCTATCTCGAGGCCGAGCAAGACATACTCGCAGTACAAAAACTCAATCCGAATGCCCGGAACCTTAAGATCGTTCGTGCAATGCTGCTCGACGAGACAGACCCGGTAATACCGAACATCGTCATTGATGACCGGCGGCGGCCGCCGCGCAACGATGACGATCAGTAGAAGCGGACTCAACAGCAGTCATGGTGATGATCAAGACCGCTCTTCGCATATTCCGGACGGCCCTGGCTGCGATAGCCCTGGCGACGGCAAGCGTCGCGGACAACGTGCCCCGCGTTACCGATCTGACCGACGAAAGCGGTGATCGCGTGCCACTACGCACCATGATTCCAGCCTACCCCGAGGTAGCGAGACGCGACCGCATCGAGGGAGAAGTGCAGGTTTGCTTCAACGTCGATCGCAAAGGCAAGCCTTACCGTATTGCAGTTCGCAAAAGTACGAATCGTGTATTCGAGCGCCCGGCGACGCGTGCGATACGCGCGTCAATGTACAGAGCCTTGCCGCCGGGCATAAAGCCGTCCGGCATCAAGACGTGTCGAACCTTTCGCTTTCATCTCGAGCCCGACGTAGTCGATGATGCGCAATAGTGGTCCAATGCGGTTAAATTGATGGTCTCAGCGCGGCTGTTCGACGAGCCGCAGTACGCGCTGTGCTGATTCCTCCAGCGTTTCTCCTATACAGATGAGCCCGTCTTCGTGCCCGGCCATAACGGCAATCCTGAAATCGGGAAACTCGGTTTCCCGGTACAGGCGCTGGAACTCATGCGCCATTTCCGAGGTTCCGTAGGCGACTGATTTGGATGTCGTCGGGATGCGATGCTTGAGCTTCGTCCATAGCGACGTGCTGTGCACATGCACGACGGCGTTGATGTCATCGCTGAGCTCGTAGAGTGCGGCATGAGTTAACGCTTCCGATGACGCTTGCACGGGGCCGGTGCTGCTCACTCGGTTTGCGCCGATGTCACACTCGGTCACGAGCGCGTAATGCCGGCCGTCGGTTTCAGCGTGAAAACCCGTCTGGCTGCCGCTGATGACGAACTGTCCCGGATCGTGGCAGCGGATGCTGATGTTGCCATAACCGATCTTGAGATCGTCGTAAAAGCCGATAAGGCGCGCGGCGTACAGCCGCCGGCGCCAACGGTTCAGTAGCTCGGTCGTAGCCGCATCGGGTGGCGGGCCCGGTGTCCAGTCGCTGCTGTACTTGATGTAGCCTTCATCAACGGTCATGTGGTGGCCAGGTCGGGAAACAGGCCCGTCAGGCCGGTTTCGCTGGCCTCGCAAATTCCGCGCTCGGTGATCAGCCCCGTCACGAGGCGAGCGGGCGTGACATCGAACGCGAAATTACTGATCGGCGTGTCGTTCGCCGTTGTTTTCACCGTACAGGGATTACCCTGGTGCATGCCGTAGACGTGCGAAACCTCGTCCGGATCACGCTGTTCGATTGGAATTTCGGCAATGCCATCGCGAACGTCCCAGTCGATTGTCGTCGACGGCAGGGCGACATAGAACGGCACGTCGTTGTCATGGGCTGCGAGGGCCTTCAGGTAAGTGCCGATTTTGTTCGCGACATCTCCGGTGCGTGTCGTTCGATCGGTGCCGGTAATGACGATGTCGACTTGTCCGTGTTGCATCAGGTGGCCGCCTGCATTGTCAACGATCAGGGTGTGTGGGACGCCATGTTGTGCAAGCTCCCAGGCGGTCAGTTGCGATCCCTGGTTGCGCGGCCGTGTTTCGTCGACCCAGACGTGCACGTTCAGTCCCTGCCGATGAGCAAAATACACAGGCGCCATGGCCGTGCCCCAATTGATCGTTGCAAGCGCGCCTGCATTGCAATGCGTAAGCACGTTTACGGTGTCTCCGTCCTTGTTCTTCGCAATCTCGTCGAGCAACGTCAGGCCATGTGTTCCGATGCGCCGGCAAATCTCGATATCCTCGTCGCAAATCGCCTGCGCATCGGAACAGATCAAGCGCGCGATGTCAGTGCCGGGCGCGGCGTTTTCCACGAGGCGCAGAACACGTTCGACGGCCCAGTGCAGGTTCACGGCGGTCGGCCGCGATTGCCGCAATGCGCCGGCTGCGGCACGCACTTCGTCAATGGGGTTCTTGCTCGTCAGCGCAGCGAGATACATGCTCCAGGCGGCCGTGGCACCGATCAGCGGCGCGCCGCGTACGCACATGTCGGATATCGCCGCGACACCATCTTGCCAGGTCCTGAGGTCATGAATGCGATGCTCGTGCGGCAGGCGGCGCTGGTCGATGACCTGTACGACATCAGCATCGCCATCCTTCAGCCATATCGTGCGAAAGTCGTCACCACAAGTAATCACTGCACGGTCCCCTTCGCGGAAATCAAACCTCAAGGCCGGCTGAGAGTTTTGCTGAACGCAGCGTGTTTGCCATGAGCATGGCAATTGTCATCGGACCGACACCACCCGGAACAGGGCTTATCGCTGCTGCAACTTTGCTGACCTCATCGAAGTCGACGTCGCCGGTCAAGCTCGGTTCGGTATCCCCGTCGACGGTTGCTTCGACACGATTGATGCCGACATCGATGACGATGGCGCCTGGCTTGATCCAGTTTCCCTTGACCATGTTGGCCCGGCCGGCCGCCGCGATGACGATGTCCGCCCGGCGCACCACATCCGCCAGATCCCGGGTTCGGCTATGTGTCATCGTAACGGTCGCGTTCGCGGCGAGTAACAGGCTCGCGACCGGTTTGCCGACAATATTCGAGCGGCCGACGACGACGGCGCTGAGACCTGACAGGTCTGAACCGAGCTGCTCTTCGATCATGAACATGCATCCCGCGGGCGTGCATGGCACGAATGCGCCATCCGTGTCCCCCGCCGTCAGCTTGCCGATGTTGATGTGATGAAAGGCGTCGACATCCTTGGCAGGGGAAATCGACTGCGTGATGCGCTGCGCATCGAGGTGTGCGGGCAATGGCAGTTGCACGAGGATACCGTGAATCGCTTCGTCGGCGTTGAGTTCTTCGATCAGCGAAAGAACATCCTTCTCGGAGGAGTCCGAAGCCAGCGTATGCTGCACAGAGTGAAATCCGCAGGCAATTGCTGCACGCTTCTTGTTGCGCACATAGATCTGGCTGGCCGGGTCTGCGCCGACGATGACGGCGGCAAGGCCGGGCTTCAGGTCGTGTTCACGCAGCAGCGCCGCCGTTTCGGCCGCGATCGTCGCGGAGAGATTCGCGGCCATGGCTTTACCGTCGATGCGGATTGCAACTGTCATGCTCGAATTTTCCAGGCTCCGGAAAGTCGATGCCGGGCAGATGTGCCGGCGCGGCGCATGGTAACGCCGGCGGTAGCGCAGGTAAACCGTATCCGTTTTCGCTGGCCAGCTTGTTACGATTGCGGTTGGTAAGGAGTCTGACAATGACGGAACCCTGGCTTGAGCGCTGGGAGGAAGGACGCATCGGCTGGCACGAGCCCGCGGGCAATTCGCGGCTCAGGAAGCATTGGACCGCCACCGGGCGGCGCGTCATCGTGCCGCTTTGTGGCAAGACTTTCGATCTCATCTGGCTCGAACAACAGGGCAATGAGGTCGTCGGCGTGGAATTGTCGGAACTGGCGGTGCGGGCGTTTTTCGAAGAGAACGGTCTCTCATACTCGGTTCACGAGGCGGAACTGCTGGTGTTCACGGCCGATGATCGTCAAATCACGATTGTATGCGGCGACTACTTCGCCTTCACGGCGGACCCTTTTGATGGGTATTTCGATCGCGGCGCGCTCGTAGCGCTACCCACTGATGAAAGGCCCGGCTATGTAGAGCATACGCGGTCGCTGCTCGCGGCGAACGCCGAGACAATGATCATTACGCTCGAATACGATCAAGACGTCGTGGATGGGCCACCGTATGCCGTCGCCGCCGACGAATTACTGACATACTGGCCTGAACTCAGGCGCGTCGCCGCGGACGAAGATCTGGCAAACGGGCCGCCGAAGTTTCGCGCGGCTGGCCTGCAAGAGATGATCGCAGTCGTGTGGCAGGCACCGGGTTCGCCTGCAAGGCGGAACCCGATGGCGCCGCAATGACATTGGCCTTCATAAACCGCTTTGTTCATTGACACAGCCCTCACGTGCAGCACGGTCCCTGGCGCGCAGTGCGAACAGCAATGCCAGCGGGCCCAATGACGCTGCGACGTGCTTTAGTGAGTGTCCGCTAATAAAGTCAAAGATTCCGTAGATGCCGGCATCGAAGAACTCGAGCAACTTCGCGATTGCATACGTCGCAATCATCAACCATAAATATCGCGTCAGGTCCGATGCTCGCCGATAGATAATCAGAATAGCGCAGGTCAGGATCATGGGCAGGAATTGCACTACCGCGTATGGCCGCAGATCGCCGACGCCGTTCGCTTCCGTGACGGCCCAGTAAATGACCGATGCGGCGCCGGCCATCAGCAGGGGAATGAGTACATGTCGTGCTGCGCGAACGGACAGGTACTCGCCAATGACGATCGTGAACAAACCGCTGAACGCGATCGTCATGGGCAGCCGGTCCCAGGCGAGTGTCGCGTTTCCGGGTGCAAGGTGGTAGTAGCTCGAGCCGAAAGACGTGAGAACAATACCGATGAAAAATACCTGCCACGCGCGATGCAGGCCGGATTCACCGACGTGCATCCGATACCGCCACAGGAACACGAATCCATATACGCCGACGAACAGAAACGGGAGATTCGATGCGACATTCCAAAAGTTCGGAATCGCAAACAGCCGCCGGCTGTCGACAAATTCGTGATACGCAGGATCCTGTGTTATTGGAGCGACGAACACGAAAAATGCGACGATCGCAATAACGCTTACGGCGGCCAACCAGGCTGCAGAGCGTGGCAGCTTGTCAGGGCTTGTCATGTGCTCATCGACTGACATCAGCGCTCGGCAACGCCGACAGCGAAACCATGCGATTCAAGTGCGGGTCTGAATCGGGCGGCGCTTTTGCTCGAGACACTGCTCAATCGGATTCGCCACCGGGCGGCCCGTAGAAAACCACCCACGCTGCAAAGTCATTGCTGAAATTCTCGAAATGATGCACGGCCCCCGCAGGCACAAACAGTGCTTCTCCCTGCGAGAACGCCCTGCGCTCGTCGCCAATGACGAATGTCCCGCTGCCCGACTGCACGACATAGATTTCGTCCTGATCGTGTGGTTGTTGGGGATCAACGCCGTCGGGTTTGTAAAAACCGAGCTCCATCGTGCCGTTTCGCAGTAGCACGCCGTAACGGCCATCTTCCGACATCGCGGCCGACTCATGCGCTGCCTCGGCCGTCAGTCGCTCAGGCATCGCAAACCGGACGCCGGCGGGACGTCATGCAACATCCTGATCTTGCAGATTCCCGGGTCGCAAGTCGTATTGGCTGACGGGCAGTGTTCGAATGCGAATGCCGGTCGCGTCATAAATCGCGTTCGTGAATGCGGGCGCGATCGGTGGCGTCCCAGGTTCGCCTGCGCCGCCCAGCGGCCCGCCGCCGTTGACGATGTATGTTTCGATCGCGGGCGCCTCGTCGATGCGCAAAATCTTGTAGTCGTGAAAATTCGATTGCGCGACTGCGCCGCGGCGAATCGAGATTTCGCCGTAAAGCGCCGCCGTAAGACCGTACGCAATGCCGCTTTCCATCTGCGCGATCAGGCCATCGGGATGGATCGCGTATCCCGGATCGACGACACAGACGACGCGCCGGGCAATCGCCTTGCCGTCCACTATTTCGACGTCCGCAACCTGTGCGACGATGCTTCCAAACGAGCGATGCACGGCGATTCCGCGGCCGAAATTTTCCGCTACCGTGTCGCCCCAGCCGGCCTTTTCGGCTGCCATGTCGAGCACAGCCCTGAATCGCGGAGCATTTGCCAGCAGCTCGCGCCGGTATGTGTAGGGATCCTGACCAGCGGCAATTGCTAATTCGTCGATGAACGATTCGGTGAAGAAGGCATGTAGCGAATGGTCAACGCTACGCCAGTATCCCCACGGTACATGGGAATCGGAATCCGTATAGACAATGAGCTGAGCGTCGATGCCGTAGGGAATATGAGGCGCCTCGGCGGGCTCGTGTTTGTTCACGTAATGGTTGTGCCATGCGACGGGCTTGCCGGTCGCATCCAGTCCTGCCCGGAATCGGCTGATGCTGGCCTGACGATAGAAATCGTGGCGCATGTCTTCCTCGCGCGACCAGATCAGCTTGACCGGGTAATGTACCTCGGCCGCGACTCTCGCAGCCTGAACTGCGATATCGGAGAACGCGCGCCTGCCGAAGCCGCCGCCGAGGTACTGGTTATATACGGTCACATTCGACGCGCTAAGTCCGATTGCTTTGCCGGCGCTTTTCGCAAATTCGAGCGGATTCTGTGTTCCCAGCCAGAGCTCGCATTTACCGTCGTGCACCCACGCCGTACAGTTCATCGGTTCCATCGTCGCGTGCGCCAGGTACGGGACGCGATACTCGGCTGCAACAATCTGATCGGCAGCCGCCAGCGAACGTTCAGCATCACCGCTGCTGAAGTCGGTATGCTCTTCGTGTTGGGCAGCGGATTCGTCGAGGTCGGCGGCGAACTGCCTGAAGATGTCACCCTGTTCGCGGTCTCCATAGCCGCCATCGTCGAATTCGACAGCGAGTTGCTCGAGTGCCTGGCGTGCCTGCCAGTAACCGTCTGCTACGACGGCGACAGCGTCGCCCAGATCGATGACCTTGCGAACCCCCGGCATATCCTGAACCGAAGCATTGTCAATCGACGCGACCCGGCCACCGAACACGGGTGCTGCGCGAACAGCTGCGTACTTCATGCCCGGTAGCGTCGTGTCGATACCGAAGCGGGCGGTGCCGTCGATCTTGGCGGGCACGTCGCGGCGCTGCGGTGATGTGCCCATGATACGAAACTGGCCGCTGGTCTTGAGCACGGGTTTGTTCGGCAGCGGTAACGTGGCGGCAGCCGGGGCGAAGTGCGCAAAAGTCGCGTCGCGGCCACTGGCATCATGGTAGATCATGCTGTCTCTGGCATAGACTTCTTCGAGATCAACCTGCCACTCGTCTGCGGCGGCCTGCAACAGTACGGCTCGGGCAGCCGCGCCGGTCACGCGCATCGCAATCTGGCCCGTGGTGCGAACCGACGTACTGCCACCGGTCAGCTGCAATGCCATCACCTGGGACGCACGGAAAAACAGCCCGTCGACGGAGTCGATGAGCCAGGACGGGAAATCGGCGTCGCCGATTGAAAAACCCCGGGCGAGTGCGTAATTGGCGTATTCCTTGTGACACGGCGCTTCCTCGATGCGCACCTGCGACCAGTTCGCGTCGAGTTCGTCGGCGAGCATCATCGCGAGCGACGTGTGCACACCCTGGCCCATCTCTGCGTGGGGGACGATCGCCGTCAACGTATTGTCCGGCGATATCTTCAACCAGACGTCGAACAGTGCGTCGCCGTCGGAGCCGACAAGACCCGCGACCTGGTCAGAGCGGTCACCGCGGCGAATTGCGACACCGAAAACCACGACGCCGCCCGCCGTGACCGCGGTCGTAATGAAGGCACGGCGCGTCCACTTACCCATCGGCCTGCGCCTGATCCCGCAGTGCATTGATCGCGCCCGCCGCGCGCTTGATGCCTTTGCGAATGCGCGGATAAGCACCGCAGCGGCAGATGTTGCCGGCCATCGCGAGGTCGATATCGGCGTCGCTCGGTGTTGAATTGCGCTCGAGCAAAGCAGCAGCAGACATGATTTGACCCGACTGGCAATAGCCGCATTGCGGCACCTGCTCATCGATCCAGGCTTGTTGCACCGGGTGCAGTCCTGGACGGCCGTTGTTGACGCCCTCGATGGTCGTGATCTGTTGTCCGACTGCTGCCGATGCCGGCGTCACACAGGAACGAATGGGCGAGCCGTTCAGATGCACGGTGCATGCGCCGCAGCGGGCGATACCACAACCGAATTTGGTGCCGGTCAGGCCGACGGAATCGCGGATGACCCACAACAGCGGCGTCGTCGGATCGACCTCGACTGCATACGACGTGCCGTTGATGCTAAGTGTAATGATGGTATTTCGTCCCGTTAAATACCGGTGATTACGGTACTGCAAGCGGCGTCTTGCAGCAAGGGACGACGGCGTCCGGATCGCCACCCATTCGGGCTAGAATACAGGCTGACTCCCAAGGTGGCAGGACGCGCGTGAAGGCAATCCTGAGGCAGGTGCGCGGTGTAATCGTGCTCGGCGTGTTGATCGTCAATACGGTGACCTGGTTCATACCGCTTTTTACGCTGGCAATTGTCAAGCTGGTGATTCCCGTGACCCGCGTCCGTCGCGGCCTTACGCGCGTGTTGATGACGTTCGCCGAGAACTGGGTGAGCGTAAACACGATGATTCTTGCCGGTAGCGGTTCGAGAAACTGGTCGGCCCAGCTTGGCGACGAACTACGACGGGACCGATGGTATCTCGTGATTGCCAACCATCAGTCGTCGATCGATATCGCCGTACTGCAGACAGTGCTCAATCGGCGCATTCCAATGCTCAAGTTTTTTGTCAAACAGGAATTGATCTGGTTGCCGCTCCTGGGCATCGCCTGGTGGGCACTGGACATGCCGTTCATGAAGCGCTACTCGCCATCCTATCTTGCGAAGCATCCGGAAAAAAAGGGTAAGGATATGGAGGCGACCCGAAAAGCGTGCGAGAAATTTCATGATTCACCGACATCCGTGATCAATTTCGTCGAGGGGACACGATTCAGCGAACAGAAGCGGGACGCGCGCAACTCACCATACACACACCTTCTGCAGCCGCGTGCCGGCGGCATTGCGATTGCCATGTCGTCAATGGGCGATCTTTTCGACGCAATACTGGACGTGACACTCGTTTATCCGCATGGGGTTCCCACGTTCTGGGGCATGTGCTGTGGCGACTACGTGCGAGTCATCGTCGACGTGCAAGAGCGGCCGATCGCCAGCGATCTGCTGGCCGGCGATTACACGAACGATCGTGAGTTTCGCCGTGAGCTACATCGATGGCTGACCCGAATCTGGCATGAGAAGGATGCACGCATGTCGAGCCTCAAGTTGCGGACATAATCGGCATGCAACGTCACTGCATTCGCGTATCGGTGGCCGGGTGGCGTAGACTGCAGCTACTGAAATGACAGGCGAGCATGATGGCCGACAATCGCTCCTATGATACGGTCGCGTTCGATGTTCGTGGTAACACGGCGATGCTTTTTTTTGCGAAAACAACAACAGACGGGGACGTTGGTGATTACCTCTTGTTGATGCGGACGATCGAGGACAATTTTGACGAGTCGCTCTACATCGAGATCAACGAAACACAGTTTGGCGGTCACAATTTGCTGAGTGAAGCGCGTCTGCTCGGCAATACGCTAACGCTCAAATTGCACGAGCCAGCCCGGGAGTTGAATGGCGCATCCAGCATCGTGCTGACATTTACAGATACACCGGAAAACATGGCCGGCATTGAAGCGGGGGCGTTTCGGGTTCTCGGCGATGCGCTGACCGGCGGCAATGCCTGATCGTACATCGCCATGCCCGGCAAACATCCGACGTCAACGAAGCGGGTATTCACGAGCCAGTCGTGAATGGATTCAGCCTGTACATCCTGCGTTGCGCTGACAGCAGTCTTTACACCGGAATTGCGAGTGATGTGAGCAGGCGCCTCGACGAGCATCGGCTTGGCAGCCGCGGCGCCAAGTACCTGCGCGGCAGGCAGCCGTTCGAACTGGTGTTCGAATACCCGGTCGGTGATCGTGCTGCCGCGGCACGTCTGGAGTGTCGTATAAAACGACTCAGCAGGCGCCAAAAAGAAGACCTCGTGGCCGGCCGGTTGCGTGTGACGACGCTCATCGAAGATACGAATGCCGGCGCCGGTCAAGCCTCAGGTGATTCGGCCGGATAGAGCGCAATCGGCTGTCCAAAAACGGGCATGTACAGCTGAGTGTCAAGATCCGACGCTGCATTGAATTCTTCGAGCCATTGCACCGTGATGGCGAAGTTATCCAGAACTTTTGGTATGAGCTCGATCTCGCCGTACGGTCTCGTGTAGTCATCGAAGTGGATCGGAAACACGAGTTGCGCGCCTGTCGCCGTGACGACCGCCTGCCAGTAGGCCTGTGCATAATCATGGCCCAGACCCTCCAGTAGCCCTACGCCCAGCATGACGACATCAGCCTGAACCTCATCCAGCGCGCCTTCAATGAACCCGGTGCTGCCTTGAACAATCGTCGTGCCGAGTGGATGGCTGATGACGATCGAGTAACTGCACCCGGCGCGCCACGCCACGACCGGGGCTGGAAGAACGAGTGGTTCATCGATCGAACCTGCGAGCGGGATTTCACCGCGCCAGCCGACGGGGCCATGTACCGACTCGATCATCTTTACCGAGAAGGCGCCGAATGAATATTCAGCGCCGTCGCTGACGACGATGATCTGGTCTTCGGGAACGCCGGCGCCGCGAGCAATGTTCGCGGCTGATTCGGACCCCAGTATTGACGCACTGCTGCGATTTGCAATCGCGCCAATGTCCATGGCGTGATCGAAATGCGTATGTACGGGGATGATCGCGGCGAGTCTGCCCATGCGGTACTCGTTGAGAGCGTAATCGATCATTGCCGCATCGTTGTCAACAGGTCGTTGCAGCAGAATTTCCGATAATGTCGGGCGGGAAATAAAACCATCGATCAGGATTTGCGTTTCGCCGTCATCGAATAATAGCGTTGAGACTCCGAACCAGGTCGCTGTGACGGCGTTGGACTGTTGTGCTGCGACCGGTGCCGGGCGCAATGCGACATCAGCGAGTTGCAGCCGATGACGCCACATCAGCATAAGTGTTGCAATGCCGACGATCGAGACCGTCAGAATGCCGATGGCGATGCGAATCGCAATGCGCTTGAGAACGTCTATCGTGACCAGGAGCATCGCGTCACGATACCATCAACATTGCGAATGAGCATTGTCCTTGGAGAGAGGCCCATGAATCTCAACCAGGTTACGTTGCCCGCGCAGGATATTGCCGCGTCTGTGGCGTTTTATCAGCGCATGGGGTTTGTACAAATTGTCGACGCTCCAGATTATGCGCGATTCGAATGTCCCGTCGGTGAGGCAACATTTTCAATTCATGCCGTCGCAGACATCGCCGCGAGCACCGGCGTTACGGTCTACTTCGAGAGTGAAGATATCGACGGGCTCTGCGCACGGCTGCGGGAACAGGGCTTCGAGTTTCTGCAGCTGCCGGCGGATCAGAACTGGCTGTGGCGGGAGGCCAGACTTGCCGACCCGGCGGGTAACATTCTGTGTCTGTACTGGGCCGGTGAGAACCGCCGCAATCCTCCGTGGCGGCTATAACGCCCTTTGCTTTGAGCTATTGGCCCGCGGCCATGCGCGCGAGCTGGCCGGTCAGCGGCGCCAGGTAATTGCCCATCGCGTAACCAAGCAACGCCATCAGGATCGATACGGGGACAAGACCTGGCCGATGATACGCTGCGACGATCGGCGCGGACGCGGCACCGCCGATGTTTGCAGCAGATGCGATCGCAACGCTGTGTATGTCGACACGAAACAGCCAGGCGCCGGCGACGCAAAAAAGGCCGTGAATGAAAATCCAGATGAACGCGCCGAGCACGAAGGCGGGGGCTTCGGCAAGTCCCGACATCGACGCGCGCGCGCCAATGCCAGCGACGAATATGTACACGAGCGCCGTACCCAACGCCGTCGAATTCGGCAGCTTGGAGACCGGCGTCAGAGACAATAGCAACGCGATCGTCGTAACCAGCAGGATACGCGTCGTCGTCTCCGAAAATACCGCTTCGATCGACGGTAAGCCCGAAGCTATCCATTGCGAGATCCCGGGCGCCAGCGCCTTGCTGACCCAGGTTACGCCGATAACCACGGCTGCAAGAAACAGGTACTGCGGCATCGTCGGTGCCTTGTCTTCCTCGGCATGGAATTCGGCGGCAGCATCCATGGTCGCGATGCGGTCGGAGGGAACGCGCGCCCAGGCGTTGAATCGGTCCGCGAAGTCGCGCGACAGCAACAGCAACGGCAGCCAGACGACATAGACGACATTGTCGGCAATCACGGCCAGTCCGACCTGCTCCTCGGATGTACCCAGCATCTCACCCGTCGCAAACAGGTTGGCGGTGCCGCCGATCCAGCTGCCGGCCAGGGCGCCGTAACCCTTCCACGCATCGTCGGACAACCACTGGTGCACGATGAAATAAGCGACGACGCCGCCGACGACTACACCCGCCGTGCCCATCAGCATGACCAGTACGCCCTTGCCCATGACACGCACGACGACGGGTATATTGACCTTGATGAGCATCAGTACGATGAACGCGGGAAGAAGATATGTGTTGAGCCCGGAATAGACCGGCGAATCGCTGGGAATCAGATCGACATTGTTGAGAATTACCGGAGTTGCATAGATGAACAACAATGGCGGGACGTATTGAAAGAGTTTTGCACGCGTAACCTGCTCAAGCAGGAAGAAGAATGCCGCGACCGAGCATAATACGGCGAGCACGCCAATGGGTGACGAGATCAGAGCAACAGAACTTTCCATGCGGTCGTTGACGTCCAGGACGAATCAAGGAATCGCCGGAGTATAGAACATCGGGTCAATTGTCGTGTCAGAAAAACCCTAGCTGCGCGCTAAAATCCTTGCGTGTGTCTTTGTCGGTGAGTGCTGCGGACTTGATGGTCAGCCAGGCCGCGTCCCAGTCTTTAAGCTTGCTTGGGCCGAACACGAATTTTGCGATGAAGCTTTCGAGTTCGCGAACACGAATGACGTTCTTGGGCGGCGTTGTTGTGAATTCCACGGCGCCGGTGAACACGACCAGATTCGCGACGGGTAAGTTCGGAAGGATTTTTTGCAATGCGCGCGTGCGTCCTTCATTCTGTATCAGCGGATTCAAAAATTTGCGGCGATTAACGCCGTCAACGTTGGTCCATTGCGGCTCCTGGGCCTCGCCGAAGATGATGCCGTTATAGTGCTTGGTTTGAATGCAGAGAACGCCGCCGGCAGTCATGATCGCATGATCGATCTTTACGAGGCCGCCGTAGGCGCCTGGCAATATGAAATCGTGGAGGACATCCTTGCTGCGGGCCTCCAGTGCCCTGCGAATGCAAAACTCTCCGAAGCGTGCTACGACGAAGTGCGCAACGTGAGCGGCTGTGGAGCGAAAAATCAGCGTGAGCAGCAATGCGCCGGCGATTGTAAATATGAACATCGCCGGGCCGACGCTCGTGATATCGATCACCGCAGCCGGCTCGGCCGCCACGGCAGGCAAGGCAATGAGCGGCAGACTCGTGAGCGCGGTTCTCAAGCACATGATCATACCCCGACCCTACGGCCAATGGCCGGCACAAGTATCGTATCAGGTCACGTTTTGCGAAGGCGCCATGCCCGACATATGCGGTTTCGTGGTCCGGGCCACGGCGCCGGTCGCAGAGCCCGCAAGGCCTTAGTTACCCGGATAGGCGAGAAAAAATCCGTCCACCCGTGCCACGCGAATCTCTGTTTCATACAGCGAGCTCAGCAGCTCATTCGTCAATATCGAGTCCTTTGGGCCATCCGCGACCACACCTCCGTCTTTGAGTGCGATCACCCGGTCCACTTCCGGCGGGATCTCGTTCAGATGGTGCGTAACGAGCAGGATATTGTGGCCGCTGCGCGCCAGGCGACGAATACGGTCCAGGTAGTCGAAACTCGCAGCGAAATCGAGTCCGGCAGTAGGTTCGTCGAGTATCAATGTGTCGGGTTGATGCACGAGTGCTCGGCCGAGCAGACAGCGGCGTTGTTGACCCGTCGACATGAATCTCAGCGGAGTATCGCGCAGCGCTTCGATGCCGAGTTCGCGGAGCGTCTTGGTCGCAGATTTGATCTGGCTCTCGCTGACACGGCCTGCGAGGATGCCGTGCACACCGATACTCGAGTGAAAGCCGGATACGATCACCTCGAGTGCTGTTGTCGCCGGCCTGTAGCGCTGGTGCAGGTCATGCGACACAATTCCGATGTGCTTGCGCAGATCCCATACGTTGCAGTGATCACGGCCGAGAATTCTTACCCAGGAATCACGTTTCGCGACCGGGTAAAGCTCACGGTTAATCGTCTTCAGCAGCGTCGTCTTGCCAGATCCGTTGGGGCCGAGTATCGCGACGCGCTCGTGTTGCGCGATCTGCAAGTCGAGTTTCTCGAACACACACGTCGTACCGCGCCAGATTGTAGCGTTGTGAATGTCAAGCAGCAGCGGAGCAGTCAACGCGCGGCTCCGAAAATCATACTTCGCTCGTCACGCCACAAGGACACCGTCAAGGCGGCATTGGCCGGTCGATTCACGTCAGTCATGGAAAACTCCCTGGATTCGTTTGCTCACACGTTACCCGACAACGATTTCCCGCGTCAGACCACCCGGCGCTTCCAGGCGCCGCGGCGAAACAGGATGACGCTCAAGACGGTCAGCAGTGACTCGGAAACGACAATCGCAAGAAATACGCCGTCCGGACCGAACGCCGCCGATTTGGCGAGCCAGAACGCCAGTGGAATCTGAACAAGCCAGAAACACAGCAAATTGAGTGCGGACGGGGTCGACGTATCGCCCGCGCCATTCAGCGCCTGAATCATGATCATGCCGACCGCGTACATCGGGTAGCCGACTCCGAGTATGCGCAGACAGCTTGTGCCATAGCGAATCACGTCCGGATCGCTCGAAAACAGGCTCGTAATGTCGGGCGCCGCCAGAATCAGGAAAATGCCCACGACCGTCATGAAGATTGCGTTGTATCTGGCCGCACGCCATGCGCAACGCTCAGCGCGCTCAGGGCGCCCGGCACCCAGATTCTGGCCCACCAGTGTTGCAGCGGCATTGCCAAGTCCCCACGCGGGCAGAAGCGCGAATTCGATCATGCGCAGGGCAATGGTGTATGCGGCAATCGCTGAGCTGCCATAAAGCGCCACGATGCGCATGATGGCAATCCAGCTCGACGTTGTGATAAGAAACTGGCCGACGCCACCTATCGATATGACCACTATGCGTTTCAACAATGCCGGAACGATTCGCAGGTGCCGTGAATTGAACGCGAGTCGGCCGCGCCCGCCGAAGAGATAGACAAGCTGATACGCGACGCCGATGCCGCGACCGATCGTCGTGGCGACCGCCGCGCCTGTGACGCCCATTTCGGGGAACGGGCCGATGCCGAATATGAGGCACGGATCGAGCACGATATTGATCGCGTTCGCAAGCCACAGGGAACGGAGTGCAACCATCGCATCACCTGCGCCACGGAACGCTGCGTTGAGGAGGAACAGGTACAGGATCGTGGCCGAGCCGCCCAGCAATACGGCCGCGAATCCCTTGCCTTCGGTGACGACATTTTGTGATGCGCCCATGATGCGCAGCAGGTCTTCGGCGAAGAGCACGCCAGAGATTCCAATCACTATCGACAAGACGGCGCCAAGCCAGATCGCCTGACCCGTGACAGTTGCCGCCGCATCGTTGTCTTTGGCACCGACGCGGCGCGACACCATCGCGGTCACACCCATGCCCAACCCTATCGCGACGGCATAAAGAACAGTGACGAGCGCTTCCGTGATACCGACAGCAGCAACCGCATCAGTGCCAAGCCGGGACACGAAGGCGATATCGACGACGGCGAAGACCGATTCCATCGACATCTCGAGCATCATCGGTATGGCCAGCAGGCCCAGCGCGCGCCCGACAGGCCCGCGGGTGTAATCGACGTCGCTGTCGCTCAGTGACTCGTGTACGAATGCCGCGGTTCTCCGCCAGATGGAGGTCTGATGCGCTGGGTACGTCATAGCGGGGATTCTATCGTCAGGGACGCCATGGAACAGGGTGAGTTTGAAAACGCAAGACGATGCTAAGCTTGCCGAGACCCCGCCTCCCCGGACAACAGAATGCCAGACGGTCTGTGGCAAATACTCGCTCTGATCATTATCGTGATCGTCTATGTCATCGCGAAGATCGTCGGATACATGCGCCAGAGCGAGGAACAATGGCAACAGGTCGACAAGAGCAAGTTACGTGAATGGGAGGATGACGACTAGGCAATGGAACATCTGATCAACGACGTCGATCGTTCCTGAGGATCGACTCGAGTTCGCGTGCAGTATCTTTCGCCGACTGGATCAATTTTTCTTCGGAATCGTGTATCGCGTGTTGCTCCACAAGCAGTTGAGCGTCCCGCTTGCGAAACGTCTGGCCAATGTGCTCAATCTCATCAGTGTCGAATCCCAGCTTGTCGAGGACGCTCTCGCCGAGCGCAATACTGGACAGAAGCGTCTCGCGGCTGATGTCCGCGATGCCCAGGTCCATCAACGAGTGCGCGTGGCGCCGGTTACGTGCCCGCGCGACGATTTTCAGGTGTGGAAAATGCCGGACTACGGTTTCCGCGGTCTTCATCGATGCTGTTACGTCATCGATCGCCAGCACCAGAATTTTGGCATGATCAGCGCCGGCCGCTCTCAGCAAATCGAGCCGCGATGCGTCACCGAAATGAACCTTGCTGCCGTAGCGTCTCACGACATTGACCTGCGACGAATCGATCTCGAGCGCGGTGAATGGCTTACCGACGATGCGCAACAGCCTGCCGACTATCTGACCGACGCGGCCAAATCCTGCAATGATGACTTCGTGATGCTGATTGTCGGGCCGGTCGTACTCGGGCTCCGACGAGTCGTCCATGCGTCTCGCCACGTGCCGGGCCAGCAGATAAACGAACGGCGTCAGCAACATTGATACAGCCACCGCGAGTACGAGTTCATCAATCAGTTCAGGTGGCGCGATGCGCTCGCGGGCGACGATGCCGAACAATACGAAAGCGAACTCACCGCCCTGTGACATGACTGCGGCGAGGCTGATCGAACCGCGCCAGTCACACAGCCCGAAAACGCGTGCCAGCGGCAGCAACACCAGCGCCTTCGCGAGCATGAGTGCAGCGACGAAAAGGAGGATGCGCCCCGGCGCGTCCAGCAACAAGATGATGTTGACCGACATTCCCACGGCAATGAAAAACAGACCCAGCAGCAGTCCCTTGAACGGCGCGATATCGGCTTCGAGCTGATGCCGGTACTCGGAATCCGCGAGCAGCATGCCGGCGATGAACGCGCCGAGAACCATCGACATGCCGGCGAATTTCATCAGCAGAGCGGCGCCGACGACAACCAGCAACGCCGTGGCCGTAAAAATCTCCGGAATCTTCGACGCGGCCACGATATGCAGGATCGGACGCAGAACGTACCGCCCGCCGACGATCAGGCCGACGATGGCCAGCGCCATGAATGCGGCACGCGCAATGTCAAAGCCGCTATCAGCGCCGGCGGATGCGCCGAGCATCGGCAGTACAACGATCAACGGGATGACTGCAAGGTCCTGGAAAAGAAGGGTTGCAAATGCTGCGCGGCCGTGGTCCGAGGTCAGCTGTTTCTTCTCCGCCAGCAGCTGCAGGACAAAGGCCGTTGAAGACAGTGCGAGAATCAGCCCGATCACGATGGCGGCCGTTGTGTCCAGCCCATAGGCGGTTGCCAGCAGGGCAATGACGATGGCGCTCGTAAGCACCTGTGCCGGGCCGAGGCCAAACACCATTTTGCGCATCACCCACAGGCGCGACGGCTTGAGTTCGAGGCCGATGACAAACAAGAGGAATACGACGCCGAGTTCCGCGAACTGAAGGATATGCTCCGCATCCGAGACGAACGCGAGGCCGAATGGGCCGATGATAATGCCTGCGGCCAGGTAGCCAAGCACCGAGCCGAAACCGAGCCACTTGCTGATCGGTACGCTGATGATTGCAGCCAGCAGGTAAACGATGGATTCCTGCAGCAGAGTCACGGAATGTCCTCAATATCGATAATGTCTTCGCAACGATGAGTTTAATGCAGATCGACAATCAAGCGATTTTTCCGGCAAAAGCCGCGTACGCCGTGACCAGACCTTCGACAGGCGGTGATTTTCGATTACACTGGTGGAAATTCTGCGGGGCCCGTTTATGTCCGTTCGCAAAAATTCTCGTCGTGCGCTGTGTGCCGGCCTGATCGCCGTATCCTGGATGGTTGCCGCCTGCGACCCGTCTGGCACGAGCCCGACCGTAGGAGACAAGGCCGCGGGGCGGGCGAACGTTCAGGCCATGGCACGAGAGCATGCATCGGACACCAGCGATCTCAGCGGGGCGGCGCTCATTGCGCCGATTCGCCCGGTCATCTCGGAATTTCTGCCATACGCCGAAGTCCAAGAAGAACTCGTCTATGGATACTTCGTGTTTCCGTCCAACATGATCGAGCCGCTTCCGGCGATTATCGTTATCCACGAGTGGTGGGGACTCAATGACAACGTGCGTGCAATGGCGAACCGGCTCGCTGCCGAGGGCTATATCGTGCTCGCCATCGATCTCTTCGGCGGCAAAACAGCCGTCAATCCCGCGGAGGCCAGGGAGATGATGATTTCGGTCGTCGAGAATCCGGAGCGCGCCGCGGAAAATATCCGCCAGGCCTACGACTTCGTCGATGAGACGGCAGGTGCGCCGAGCATCGGTTCGCTGGGCTGGTGTTTCGGCGGCGGCTGGTCACTGAATACCGCGATGTTGTTTCCCGACAAGCTGGATGCCTCGGTCATCTATTATGGCCAGGTGACAGAAGACGAAGACAAGCTGCGCCCGATCTCGGCGCCGATTCTGGGTCTGTTTGCGGCCGAGGATCGGGGTATCCCGATTGAATCCGTGCACGCCTTCGAACAGTCTCTTGAGCGCCTCCGCAAGGATTTCGAAATTCATATCTATCCGAACGTCGGTCACGCATTCGCGAACCCTACGGGCAGAAACTACAATGCCGAGGCCGCCGAAGACGCCTGGCAGAAAACACTCGACTTCTTAAGTCAGAAGCTGTCGCCGGACCCATCCTGAGGCAGCCCTTCGGCAACATCGGCTGCGGATTCGCAGTTCAGCCTGATGTCGAGAGGTACTGCCATAAAGTGTATGTATGGCCCGTTCTCGCGGGCACATAGTAACGACACTTGCGCCGTCAAAGCAGCACGAATCAACAAAGATTGCGCTTTCCCGGCCTCGTATTCGCCGCCCGTACAGAACTCTTCTATTGCAAGGGGCGCAAGTTGCGGCCTCGGGATTCGTAGTTTCATCTCGAAGAATGCATGGCCGTCCGATCCGTCGACCCGGTAGACTGTTTGTGTATCGGCCACGCTGATCGAGACCGTTTCCGGATGGCCATCGGCCTCGCACTGTGCGGCAACAGAAAACTCGAATTCGAGCGCCGGCATCATCACCAGGCGCCGGCCAGCAGGTTGCTCCGGAACTTCTGCAACGGCTGCCTGGGGATGTACGACGAGCGGATTGCCGGCGCTGCTGTCTGCGGCGCCTGCGCTCGGCGTCAGAGCCAGCAGTATGAATATTCTCAATGGGCGCATGCGGGAAAGCTACGTCAAGTTGAAAGAATATCAAACGATACAGGCATGGTAACCTCGTGTGACCGCTGCCGCTGCACGTCGTGATGGAATCAAAGGAGCAAATCTTCGATGAAACGGGCCGTCCACCCGACTTACAAAGTAGCCCGCCGCATCGTTGTCGTTCTCGTCGGATTCACGGTATTGCTTGCCGGCGTTGTCATGATCGTAACGCCCGGGCCGGCAATTATCGTCATACCTGTCGGGCTCGCAATTCTGGGCATCGAGTTTGCGTGGGCACGCCTCTGGTTGAGGCACGTCCGTGAACGTCTGAGTGGCCACATTGCACGGGACTTCGCGGATCGTGCCGAGGGTCACCGGGAGCGTGTCGAGCGGCGCCAGGATGGGTCCGGTCCCGGTACTCCATCAATATCATCCTGACCGCGTACCCGGTTTGCGCCCTGCGGCAAAAAGATGGCGCCGGAGCACTGAATTCGATAATCGAAACAGCGGGCCGGTCCGACACGGAGCGGACTCCGGCGCCCAGGCAATTACGGCAGGGGGGTGCCGCCGGACCATCCTGGTCCGTTTATTCGCCGGCGTTCCTGCCGGCTGATTCCGGTGAGCTGTGCCGACCAGGATTTCGGGGGAGAGTCCCGGTCGCCAGCCCGTCGGAGGGGGTTCGTCGCCGCGCCGCTAGCGGCTGCGTTCAAGCATCACTAACTTGTGGGCGGAGAGGCGAATATCAAGGTCTCGCTCGACGCCGAGGACGATGGCGGTCGTCGCATTCACGACAGCAGCGTGGTTTGCCTTGCGGGCCTCTATCACGCTTTGCACCGCCGCCGTGTTTATGGGCACAGGCGTTGAGCTGACATCATTGACGTCGTCTGCGAACGCGGAGCTTGCGGCGAAAGTGACACCAATCAGCACGAGCATGGCGCCGACCAGTGCGAGCCTGTTTTCTACATTTCGCATGTTCATGTTGCATCCTTTTTTCCGCGGGCCGGCGGCTTCATGCTGGCCGGTTTGAAAGCAGTGCTCTTTACACAATGCATAAGCTGTGCCAACTTGGAAAAAGCATAATAAACAGCGACTTGACGCCATAAACGGGATCACGGTATTTCGTAAAATACGAAAAACCGTGAGTATTTTTACGAAATACCGTATACAATGCGGCGATGACCAGACTGGATGATTATCAATGGCTGTTTCGCAAGGCGCCGGCGATGGCGACATCGATCGCTGAGGACGGTTCGTATCTCGACGTCAACGACGCATTCCTGCGGCGCCTGGGCTACAAGCGTGAGGAAATGATTGGCCGTCCACCGCTGGCCTTCGTTACTCCTGCAAGTGCCCGCCGCATAAAAGAGGAATTTCGGCCTGCGCTAAGGCGAACCGGGAAACTTGAAAACAAGCCAATCAGCCTGGTCACGAAGTCAGGTGATGTCGTCGACTGCCTGATGAATGCGCTGGTCGAGCATGACCCGCACGGTGATTACGTGCGCACGGTCGCGATGTACACGGAAATCGCGGACCAGGCGCGCGCCAATTTCAAGTACCGCACCCTGTACCGCTCGACTCCCGCGATGCTGCATACCCTCGACGCCGACGGCAACATAGTGACGATTACGGATCACTGGCTGCAGAAACTAGGCTATGAACGCAGGGAAGTCGTTGGCCGGCCGATTACCGACTTCTATGCCGAAACCGATCGCGAGCGCTTCGGTGGCGCTCGCTTGCCTGAGGCGATCAATCGCGGCGACTTCAATAATCTCGAGCGGCAGCTGGTGACACGAGACGGGCAGGTGCTGGATATCGTGATGTCATCGATTTCCCATCGTGATGCGGCCGGCATTGTAGACCGCATGCTCGTTGCGTCCAAGGATGTCACTGAGCGCAACCAGGTTGAGCGGCGACTGCGTCGATCGCTCGCTGAGAATGCCCGGCTGCGCGAGGAGCTCGAGAACGAGCGAGACTATTTGCGCGAGGAAGTCAACGTGGCTTTGAACTTCGGGCGCATCGTCGGCACCAGCCCCGCACTCAAGGTCATGCTGAAGCGTGTGGAGGCCGTCGCCGACACGCCGGCGAGTGTGCTCATTCTCGGCGAATCCGGTGTCGGCAAGGAACTCGTTGCACGCGCAATACACGCCAAAAGTCCGCGAGCCGACGGTCCGCTGGTCAAAGTCAACTGCCCCTCAATTCCGAAAGAACTCTTTGAAAGTGAATTTTTTGGCCATGTCAAAGGAGCCTTCACGGGCGCTCATCGCGATCGAATCGGTCGCTTTCAACTTGCCGATGGCGGCACGATTTTCCTCGATGAAATCGGCGAGATACCGCTGGAGCTGCAGAGCAAGCTGCTGCGTGTGTTGCAGGAAAGCGAATTCGAACGCGTCGGCGATGACATTACCAGGTCCGTCGATGTGCGTGTCATCGCAGCAACGAACCGTCACCTGGAGCAACTGATCGTCGACGGCAAGTTTCGCGAGGATCTGTTCTACCGGATCAGCGTGTTTCCCGTCGAGGTACCGCCGCTGCGGGAGCGTGGCGACGATGTGATTCAGCTCGCCCAGGAATTTCTTGACCAGACCTGCAAGGACTTCGGTCGCGATGCCATGATTTTGACGCGTGGCCAGGCAGAGAAGCTGCGCCGGTACGATTGGCCCGGCAACGTGCGCGAGCTCAAGAATATCATTGAGCGTGCGGTAATTCTCTCGCCGGGAAATGTGCTGCGGCTCGATGTGTCGATGCCGGACGTTACTGTTCGCGCGGACGGAACGTCAGTTTCGGTGCAAGCGGGGGAGACCATTCTCAGCGAAAAGGAAATGCGTGATTTTCAGAAAAAAAATCTGGTCCAGGCACTGAAGCAGACGAATTGGCGGGTATCGGGCGCAGATGGTGCTGCGGTGTTGCTCGGTGTAAAACCGACAACGCTCGCGGATCGCATTCGCACGTATGGCATCAGGAAACCCGTGCGGCGCTAGTGTTCGGTCAACGCAATATTGATGGATTCGGCGAGTCGTGAAGTGACACAATCATCCTATGGACTGCGTACGAGACGAATGAAAAACCGATTCATCCCCGCCTTGTTATTGGCAGTCGCCATCATGCAGGCCGCAGAGGCAACTGACACGACGTTACCGATGTCGGTCCGCGGCGTGCTGGATTTGCGCCAGATTCCGCATGAATCATTGAGTGTGTACGTAGAAGATCTGGGGACCGGCGAGCCGGTGGTTCGCTGGCTGGAGGATTTGCCACGTAATCCCGCGTCGACAATGAAGCTGCTGACGACGCTGGTCGCGCTCGATCTGCTTGGCCCGGCGTATACGTGGAGAACGGAGGTCTACGCGCTCGGCGATGTCGACGATGGCCGGTTGGACGGTGATTTGCTAATCAAGGGCTATGGGGACCCATTCCTGGTCATTGAAAGGGTGTGGCAACTGTTGCGGCGGATTCGCCAAACCGGTATTCACGATGTGGCCGGCGACCTGTTGATTGACAACAGCTACTTCGACGTTGCCGAGCACGATCCTGCGGCGTTCGATGGCCGCCCGCTACGTGCCTACAATGTCGCGCCCGACGCATTGCTGATGAATTTCAAGGTTGTTCGATACTGGTTCGAGCCGGACACTGAGGCGCATCGGGTTCGAGTATGGCTGGATCCGCCGCTCGAAAATATTCACGTTGAGAATCGCCTGGTGCTCGCTCCAGGCCCGTGTCGCGGCTACCAGCGTGGTATCACGATGACGGTCAACGATGCGATCAACACGGTAACGTTCAGCGGCAAGTTTCCGGAGAGTTGCCACGGTTACGCTCTGGACCGGACGATGCTCGATCACGGCGAATACGCGTTCGGCCTGTTCTCGTCTCTGTGGCGGGAATCCGGCGGCCGGTTCGACGGTGACTGGAGCCGTGCAGCCGCACCTGCAGACATGCACCCGATCGTTACATTCGAGTCGTTGCCTCTCGCCGACCTGATCGCCCGGGTCAACAAGCACAGCAACAATGTGATGGCCCGCCAGGTGCTTTATACCGTGTCCGCCGAGCGGCTCGGCGTACCCGGCACGGAGGCCGGCGGACGCATGGTTGTGCGGGATTGGCTAGCCGCAAACGAGTTCGAATTCGACGGATTAATGTTCGATAACGGCACCGGTTTATCTCGTGACGCACGCATCAGCGCTCGCGAATTCGGTTCGCTGCTGCGTTATGCGTGGGCTCAACCGTATATGCCGGAATACCTCGCATCAATGCCGCTCTCGGGTCTCGATGGCACGCTGTCCGATCGTTTCGACGACGCCGAATTGACGGGAATGGCGCACCTGAAGACCGGGTCGCTGGACCATGTTTCGGCCATCGCAGGTTTCATGCAGTCGCGGTCGGGGCGGCGATTTGCTGTCGTGATGCTGCACAATTACCAGGACATCCATCGCGGTTCGGGTGACGAGGCTCAAACGGCCTTGCTCAGGTGGCTGTACGAACAATAGACAGGACAGGACAATCAGATCGCTGTAGTACACTTCATGCATTCAAGGGAGGTTGAATATGCGTCTTGTGTTTATCGTCATGGTGCTTGCGCCGCTGATTGTTGCGGCTGAAACCGGGTATGTCACCGACAAGCTGATCCTCGGATTGCACCAGGCCGAGGATACCAGCGACCGGGCGTTCCGGTCGCTCGAAAGCGGGCAAGCCGTAGAGATTCTGTCGCGCGACCGCAATTACGCGCATGTGCAGCTGCCTGATGGCACGCAGGGCTATGTCAAGGCTGCTTACCTTGTCTATGAGAAACCCGCGAAACTGATCGTCGCGGAAGCGCAGGCCGAGGCCGCGCGCCTGGCAAGCGAACTGGAGGAGATCCGGCAAGCCTTTTCCGGCCCTGCGGCGACGATCGAGGCGCTGCAGCAGAAATCCGCCGACCTGCAGGCACAACTCGATGATCGCACAGCGCAGCTCGCGGAGATCGGAACGCAGAATGACGACTTGCGAAGTCGCCAGCAGGACTATCGGTACAGCCTGCCGCTGTCGTGGGTGGCGGGCGCGATCGGCGCTTGCCTTATCGCCGGTTTTCTCTGCGGCTTATGGTGGGTTGACCAACGTAGCCGCAAGCGCCATGGCGGAATTCGCATCTACTAACCGGAGTCAGGCGGCCTCTGTAATATCGTCGGAGCATCCACCGCGAACAGGCAGTTGCGCGTCCGCAAACAGTTTATCGATGTCTTCCTGCGAACGGGCGTGACGCAGCTGCTCCAGTTGTTGTGCCGTGATGTGCGGCGCGAACAAACCGACAAAGTCGAGCATGTAACGGCGCAGGACTGAATCCTTGCGAAATCCGATCCAGGTAGTGCTGCGCGGGAACAAGCCTTCGGCCTCGATGGCCGCCAGGTCCTTTTTGTCATCGCAGTCCTCGGCCATGCTTGCAACAATGCCGACGCCCAGACCCATACGCACATAAGTCTTGATGACATCCGCATCGCGCGCCGTGAATACGACGTCGGGCTCGAGTCCCTGTTCGGCGAAAGCCAATTTCAGTGACGACTGTCCGCCGAAACTGAATACGTAGGTCACGAGGGGAAATTTAGCGAGATCGTGCAGTGTCAGCTTCCTGTCCAGCCGGGTCAGGCCATGGTCTTTGGGGACCAGGATCTTGCGGTCCCAGTGATAGCTTGGCACGAGCAACAGATCGCTGAATAGCTCACGCGAGCCCGTGGCAATCGCAAAATCGATCTCGTTTGCGGCGACCATGTCTGCGATCTGTTCCGATGTACCCTGATGCAGGTTCAGGCTGACTTTTGGATATTGTTTGCGAAATTCCCGGATGACATCCGGCAGCACGTAACGGGCTTGCGTATGCGTCGTCGCGATTGAAAGGCTGCCTTCTTCTTCGTGGTAATAATCCGACGCCAGGCTGCTGATATTTTCGACTTCCTGCATGATCAGGCGCGCGCGATCGATGACCTGCTGGCCCGCTGCCGTAACGCTACCGAGACTCTTGCCTTTGCGCGCAAACAGCTGCAGCCCGAGCTCTTCCTCGAGCAGCTTCAACTGCTTGCTGACCCCCGGTTGAGATGTATACAGGCGCTCTGCCGCCGCCGTAATATTCAGTCCGTTGTCGACGATCGCAAGCAAATACTTGAGTTGTTGCAGTTTCATTCCAGACTGGCGTCGCTTTGATTTCTCTATGTGACCATCGATATCGCCGATCGTTTCCGAAAGTGCAGGGAAAAACGCATGCATTCAGGGATGCAGCGAATTCGCTGAATCGCGGCCGATTGGGCGCCTAAGCGCCGGTGAGTCAGTTTTACATATAACACAGCGTTATATTGGCAGAAACACGTTGTCTTTTGGGCCGCGATTTCCGCGACTATGATGCAGTCCGGGCAGGATCCGGAGGCAATATCCGCTGGCAAGAGGCTGGGCAGGCACAATATTTCCGTGGCGGCCGAAGTTTCTGCTATACACGGACGGCAAACAAAAAAAAGGATAATCCGATGATCTACGACGATATTCTGCAAACCATCGGCAATACGCCGATCGTGCGCCTGAACCGCATGGCTCCCGACAACGTGGAGATGTTCGTCAAGGTTGAGTCGTTCAATCCGACGGCATCTGTCAAGGACCGTCTCGCGATAGCCATCATCAACGACGCGGAGCAAAAGGGCACGCTTGCCCCGGGACAGACCGTCGTAGAGGCAACATCGGGTAACACGGGCATCTCATTGGCGATGGTCTGCGCGGCGAAAGGATACCCATTCGTCGCAACGATGGCGGATTCGTTTTCGGTCGAGCGCCGCCAGATCATGCGCGGTCTCGGCGCCAAGGTCATACTGACGCCCGCCGCCGAACGAGGTACCGGGATGGTCAGGAAGGCCGAGGAGCTGGCGGCAAAGTACGGCTGGTTCCTCGCCCGCCAGTTCGAAAATCCGGCCAATCCGGAATATCACCGCAATACGACCGGGCCCGAAATACTGAGCGATTTTGCGGGCAGGCGGCTCGACTACTGGGTGACCGGGTACGGCACCGGCGGGACGATGACCGGCGCCGGTGAAGTCATCAAGGTGGCAAGGCCGGAGGTAACGATTGTTGTGACGGAACCGGCCGGCGCATCGTTGCTGGCCGGCAAGGAATGGAGCCCGCACAAAATCCAGGGCTGGACTCCGGATTTCATTCCCGATGTCCTGAATCGCGAAATCTACGACCAGCTGCTGACCGTGACCGACGATCGCGCGATCGAGGTCTCGCGGCAACTCGCGGTTGAGGAAGGCATATTCACCGGAATTTCATCGGGCGCGACGTTGGCTACAGCTCTCGATATTGCGCAGTCAGCGCCGGACGGCACCGTGATACTCGCAATGTTGCCGGATACCGGTGAGCGTTACCTGAGCACGCCGCTGTTCGCGGGCGTCAACGAAGGGTCTGACGACGACTGGCTCGCAGCTGTAGAAGAGCCTTGAGGCCCGCAACCCGTAACCCATAAATAGTACGTAATAGCCTGAACCAGAACGGAAAATTAGCTGCAGCTGAGACCTCTATCACAGCGTCCTGAAGACTCAGGTGGCATGGTGGGCGTCCCATGAAGGCGCGGAGCACGCCGTGTCGGCAGATATACACAGCCTGATAACAAGAAAAAACATCGGCAGGGCGAAAGGCTTGCTGCACTCACTTGTGCCGCGCGCACAGTGCTTTTGTTTTTACGACGTCGGACGCAACTGTGTCTGGAGCAGTGATGGCGCCGACGATTATGAAATTGACAATTTTATCGCCGAACTTCCCGATGTGATGCTGACCGGCAGCGACGCAGAGTCCGAGTATCTGCGACGCACGCTCAAATCCGGACGGACGCTACTCGTTCTGCCCGTTCACGGTGACGACGGCCTGGATCTCGGGCTATTGGTCGTCGTATTTTCGCGCAATGCCGGCAAGTCGTCCTGGTTCAATCCGAGTCTTCTTGTCAGTATTCTTGCGCCTGCCGTCGAAGTCATTGGCGAGACCCTGCAACTCGATCGGCGTCTGCAATTGGAGCAGCAGCAGCGCGAGGATATCGAAAACGAACTCAAACTCGTCTACGAACTCGACGAGAAAATTTTCATGACGTCGCGCAGTCACGCGGGCCTTGCACAGCTCGTCGGCAAGAGTGGACGATTTCTCGGCATCGCATACAGCGTATTGCTGATTCCGTCCAAAAGGATTCGTGTCAGCGCCACTCACTCCAGCTGGAAAAACGTCAATCGCAAAGTGCTGGACAAATACCTCATCGAACATATGCTGCCCAAGCTCGACGGTAAGCGCACGCCTGTGGTATTCGACATTCCGGCAGTCGAGGGTTCTGATCAGGTCGGCGAACAAGGTTATCAGGCACTGATATGTCCGTTGATGGACACGCACGGCAACGTTGAAGGGTTCCTGGCTCTGCTCGGGAGAGTGTCCAACCAGCCCTTTGACGACGCGCATCGCCGATTCATCGCGAATATCACGCGCAAGGTCGAACACGTTATCGAACAGTCGTTCGATTCGATGACGGGACTGATGAATCGCCCGGGATTCGAAGCACAGCTGCACGAGTCCTGGAAATCGCTGGCATCTGAAAATGATGCACATCAGATCATTTACCTGGATATCGACAATCTGCAGCTTGTCAACGACACATTCGGCCGCAAGGCCGGTGACGAAGTCATCCTGCGCTTTGCGCGCCTGCTGGAAGAGGATCTGCCCAGGAGCGCGGTGCTGTCGCGACTGACCGGTGATGATTTTTGCATCTTACTGACCCACGCCAGCGCCGACAGTGCACTTGAGCTCGCCAAATCCATACGCAAAAAAGGTGAGGCGTTGCGGTATCTCGAAGGTGACAAGACCCTTCAGATCACATCGAGCATCGGCATCGCCGAATTCAGCCGTCGCTTGGGCGATGAAGGCAGCGCACTGACTTCGGCTCGCATGGCGCGCGACACAGCCAAGGATCATGGCCGTGATCGCATTGAAGTCTATGACGAGACCAATCTGAGCATCATGCGCCGGCAGGACGATATGGTGCTCGTGTCGCAGATACAGCAGACGATCGACGATGACGGGTTCGAATTGCTGGCGCAGCCGATTGCGAGCCTGACCGGCGACGATGATTGCCCGCGCTTTGAAATTCTGCTGCGCATGTCCGACCAGGACGGCACTCCAGTGCCGACGCAGGCCTTGTTCTCCGCTGCCGAGCGCTATCAATTGATGCCGCAGATCGACCGCTGGGTGGTCTCGGCGACGATCGCGAAGCTGGCGCAAAACCCGCTGTTGACCAACGGAGCCGGCGCGATATTTTCGATCAATCTATCCGGTCAGTCTCTCTCCGATGACGACATTCTCGAGTTCATTGACGACGAGATCCGCGAAGCAGGCATTTTGACTCAGGTCCTTGGATTCGAGATTACCGAGTCTGCGGCCGTTTCGAATCTCGACAAGGCACAAAAATTCATCGACGGACTGCGTAGCCGCGGCTGCACGATTGCTCTCGACGATTTCGGCGCCGGGCTGAGTTCATTCGCCTACCTGAAGAATTTCAACGTTGATACGCTGAAGATCGACGGCAGCTTTATCCGCGACATTACCGACAACCGTATTTCCGAATCCATGGTGGCCGCGATCACGCAAGTGGCAAAGGTCATGGAGCTCGAGACTGTCGCAGAATACGTCGAAACCGAAGAGGCTCGCAAACTCCTGGCCGAGCTCGGCGTCGATTTTGCGCAAGGTCATGCGATTGGCCGGCCGCTGCCGCTTGACGAAGTTATCGCCGAGCTCGGCAAACAGAAGAATTCGTCTACTGCCTGAACCTGCCAATACCTGACCTGGCGAAGCCGCTACTCCGTCAACGGAGTACCGGTTAGACTGCGCACGATGGCGCGCTCCCGGACTACAAGAAGCACTGCCATCGCCTCGCTGCCCGGGGAGTTGCAGGGGGTTGCATCGCGGTGGTTTGAGCGCTTTGACGCCGAAAATGGTGACGAGTGTTTGCCGCAGGCACTCGTCGCGCCGTTGTCCCGCCTGGTCACGATCAGCGACTTCGCGGGCAACGTCGCGCTACGGGACTGGTCGTTTCTCCGTGATCACTGGCAGACTTTCGACAAGCCGCCGAATGTTGCGGCACTCAAGCGATTTGCCGGCGTTTGTGGCGCGAGCAACGCGTCGATCGAGAAAATCAAGCGCGATCTGCGCCGGTTTCGCAACCGGCAAATGCTGCATGTGCTGTGGCGCGAATCGGCCGGTCTGGCCGATCTCGACGAGACCCTGACATCGCTATCCATGCTCGCCGACGAACTGCTGGGTGCGGCCTGCGCCTGTGCGCAGAGACATATTCGGGAACGCTTCGGCCGTGTGCTTGACGCGAGCGGTGAGCCGGTACCCCTGGTCGTGCTCGGCATGGGCAAACTGGGCGGACGGGAGCTCAATTTCTCGTCGGATATCGATCTTATTTTTCTTTACACGCGGGGCGGCAAGAGCAATGGCAAACGCTCCTTGAGCGCGCAGGAATATTTCGCGCGACTGACGCGCCAGGTCATCGCATTGCTTGATGAGGTGACGGCCGAC
>Ga0209980_10000065_pt1 | contig 50253 bp, 56 predicted proteins | sample CR02metaG_FD_183611 | JGI IMG/M metagenome (GOLD analysis project Ga0209980, IMG submission 183611) | Deep subsurface microbial communities from Mariana Trench to uncover new lineages of life (NeLLi) - CR02 metaG (SPAdes) (version 2) | ecosystem: Environmental > Aquatic > Marine > Ocean trench...
TGAATTTATGATTAAAGAGGGAATCATTCAAGTTCCGCTTACTGAAAAACAACAGGATGGTGAATCAGTAATCCCTGATTGGGTTAAAAATAATGCTGGGTGGTGGGCTGAGGGACTGATTTCCGACATGGATTTTGTGTTAGGAATTCAATGGTTAATTACAAATGGAATAATGAAAGTATGATTCATGATTTTTTATTCTAAAATTGTACTACTTTCAATAAAATTTTAATTAGTTTTGAAAATCTATGAGAGGTTTTTATGTATCTCGTTTTATCCGGAGATCAATGAGGGTAATAGCATTAGGCTCATTCATAGTTCTTTTTGCAATAATAGCTGGAATTGCCACCACTCCATGGATGGCTGGAACAGTGATTGTTGAAGCAGTGGGTACAGAAGGAGTGATGGTTGAAATTGAAACGGGCAGTGCTGGACAAGGTGAGGTAGTAACCCTCGATGTTACATTTACTGACATGACTGGAGGTAATGTGGAAAATGTCAACTATGACATTATAGCATCACAGGGAAATGAAGTTGTTCTTGATGTAAAAGGTGCACATGAAGATAATGGTATAGGAAGTCACACAACTACTCCTTTACCATTAGCTGCTTCTGATACAATGCCACTAAACATTCAAGTCACATTCAATGGATTTGGTATAGAAGAACCATTCACTGGACCAATAGGTCAGGTAGCTACAAAACAAGTTGTTCCTGAGTTCGGTACAATCGCAATGATGATTCTTGGCGTATCCATAGTAAGCATAATAGCTATAACAACAAAATCAAAAATATTTCCAAAAATTTAGGAATACAACTCTATTTTCTTTTTATCATTGCAATAATTGCCAAGATTACACCAGCTGCTCCTAAAGATAATCCAAATACACCAAAGTTGTAAGCTGATTCTACGCTAAATTCTCCAGGGCCTGTATCAACTCCACCAAGTTTTGATTTTAGGTTAATGACATCTTTTTGAATTGAAGATAAAGAATTTTTTAAAGCTGCAACATCTGGTGCAGATGAAGAATCAGATTTGGGTGGGAAATCAAGTACGGCAGTACTCTCCACATCTTCTAAAGGAATTTCTACATCGACAGGAACACCGTTTACGTCTCCTTTTAGTAGAATCATAAAGGAACCAGTTCTAGTGGGAATTACTGATGAGAAATAGTATCCAAGTCTGGGATCGGAGTTGATATCAAGCTTTTTGGTAACGCCGCCAAATTTAGCAGTAGCTTCTAAATTCTTAAACGCATTTTTTATACCACTTTTGACTTCTTCAGTTTCTCCAGGTTCACTTATTTCAAAAACAAAATCATTTCTAAAGCCCACAACAGGAGGTTCAATTCCCCATCCAACTTCTATTGCATAGGGACCAACCTCAACAGTTGTATGCCCAAATACAGGCAAAAATCCTAAACCAATTAGTGGAATTATAACAAGTGGTACAAGGTGATAATTCACGATTTGCAACTACTTAAAACACGTTATTATCTTTACTTGCTTGGTACATTTATCGAAGATAATGTAAATTGTTTAAATTGTCATCAACTAATTTGGAAATTAATTGAGATTTCTGATATTACTTATCCTTGTTTCTTCATTTAGTATTCCTTTTGTTGAAGGACATCCATTTACTGACGAAACTGTTCCAAACAAATTTTCAAGTGTGCCTGCTGGAACTTCAGAAATCATAGTACACTATTCTGAAGGAGTTGAGATTGATTTTAGTGAACTCAAAGTTTTTGATAGCAATGGAGAACGAGTTGATGACAAAGATACTACATACTTTGAAGGCGATAATTCTCTTAGAGTAACTACACCACCTTTGCAGGATGGTGTTTATACTGTTACTAGTAAAGTGCTATCAAAAGTAGATGGTCATCTTGTAGATGATGCTTTTGTTTTTGGTGTTGGAGATGTTGAATTAGGAGACATTCCTACTGGAATAGAAAAAGATATTTCAGACATTGTATTTTTCCCTGAAGCTGTATCTAGATTTCCTGGGCTTGTAGGACAAACCATTGTGCTTGGTGGAGTAATTGCATCATTGCTAGTGTGGGGTACCCAAAACAAAAATCTGATCAAAACAGAATTTGTAAAATTTCAGTCTGTGTATCATGGTAAATTTATGTCATTAATTGGCATAGGATTGATCATAGTTTTTGCTTCTAACATTTTGATGCTAACTGTTCAAACTATAAGATTAGAAACTTCAGCGTTTGAAGCGCTTCAAACATCTTTTGGTACAACGTGGATTATTCGTATGATCATTACTATAATTCTTCTTGGTCTATGGTTTGTTATGGAACGAATGAAAAAGCTATCAATAAAAAATCAAATTCCACTTTTGGTTTTATCACTTGCACTAATTGTAACAACCACAATGATTGGGCATGGTACTGCAAGTGGATTAGCCCCACCAGTTATACTTGATTATGTTCACAACCTTGTAGCTGCAATCTGGATAGGTGGAATAATATTTTTTTCGTTTACACTATTGCCTTCGCTTACTTCACTAGAATCTAATATAAAAGAAAAGTTGACTCTGGCTGCGATTCCAAAGTTTTCTATAATGTTTGTAATTGCTGTAGGCGTTGTAATAATTTCAGGTCCTATTCTTATGTGGTTTTTGGAAGATAATGTAGATCTAATAGTAGAATCAACTTATGGGAAATTAATCATTGCAAAGATTGCTATAGCGGTGGGGATGATTGTAATTGGAGGTCACCACCAGTTTCGTATTCAAAAAGAAGGTGAAAAAAATCTTCAATCAGGTTCAATTGCAATTCATAAAAAATTAAAGAGATCACTAAAGGTTGATACTGCTTTAGGTGTTACACTATTAGGTGTTATAGCTCTTTTAACAAACGGTACACTTCCAGCTGGAGAAATCCAAGAAGTGGCGGCGCAAGAAATTGTATATGGTTTTAGTACAGTAGAGTTTTCAGAAAAGGCAAAGTTTGGTGTTGACATTAAACCATTCACAAGTGGAAAAAATTCAATAACATTATCTGTTTCAAACATTGATGGCGTTCCACTTTCTGATCTGAGCAAACTTAAGGTCAAAGTTTCAAATCCTCAGAGAAATATTGTCCCGATTGAAATTCCGATGACACAAATTGATGACAGCCAGTTTCAAGGCGAAGTGATTTTTGGTTTTTCTGGAAATTGGCAGCTTGAATTAGAAGCACAAAGAACTCAAAATGCAAATGAAGGTGTGTTATTTGATTTACTTGTAAAACCACGACTTGGAGATTTAAAGATTGAAATTATTGAATATGATTTTCCCGAATTTGCAGGTCCACTTTATCCTGTTTATGATGGAAAAGAAACAATTTGGATAAGTGATTCTACTGCGCCAAAACTATGGAAATTCTCAATTAATGAACAAAAATTTAGATCATTTGAATTTGAAGGGCAAATTTCAGTTTCACTTACTATTGACAAAGATGGAAAGATTTGGTTTACAGACACGCCACAAGAAAAAATTGGATTTTTCGATCCCAAATCAGAGGAATTTCAAATTATTTCACTTCCTGAACTTCAACCATTAATAGCTGCGTCTCGGCCTGTTTTCTTAGAAACAGATTCGGAAAACAACATGTGGGTTTCAGTACCCACCAAGAATGTCATCCTAAAATACAATCAAAAAACAGGCGAGTTTAAGGAATTTCGACTTCCCACCACAGATTCAGGTCCCTTCGGTTTGCTGTTTGATTCAAGTGGAAAAATGTGGTTTACACAAACACTTGCTCAACAAATTGGATATATTGATCTTCAAACAGATGAAATAAAAGAGATTTCACCACCTGATCCTTTTACAATTTTAGAAACAATGATTTTTGATAATGATGGAAACATATGGATTTCAGAACACAGTGAAAATGGTTCAATCATAAAATTTAATCCAATTCTAGAAACTTTTGAAAGAATTCCGGCTTCTGATACAACGGCATTACCCAATGATCCCGTATTCGATAAATATCAAAACATTTGGTTTGCACAACATACAGTAGATAAACTTGCAGTATATGATCCTCATAATCAAAACTTGATTGAAATTCCCATCCCGACTCAAACATCTTTTGTACAATTTATGACAACAGATGATAAAAACAATATTTGGTTTGCAGAACAACGTGGTAACAAGATTGGAATGGTAAAAATAACTGAATTACCAACTTCGGGAATTTTACAACAGCAAACACCAAAAGTAGATCTAAAATATACTGAACTTGTTTCACCACTAATATCTGCGGGAATTATTGCAACATCCCTATTTTTTGTAAAAAGTGTTAGAGATAAAAGAAGAATAAATTCAGAAATTTTTCAATGAATTAGTGTTTCAGACTTTTTGTAATAGGTAATTTGCCTAGAGATTTTATTCCTATCGATATCCCAAAAATTGCGAGGGAAACTAAAACAATGGTGCCAGAGGGAGTGATGTCAAGAACATAAGATGCTAGGATGCCAACTACTACCGAAAAAACGGCAAACCCAATTGATAATAGCGCCGTTTGTTTGAATCCTTTTCCATACATTATAGCTGTAATATTTGGAATAACAAAAAGTGCCGATATCAACAAAATTCCAACAAGTTGAATCGAAGTTACTACTACAACACCAGCAAGAAAAACTATCAGATAGTTAATCTTCTCCACAGGAATTCCGCTAACTTTGGCTTGCTCTTCATTGAATGTAGAATACAATAATTGCCGGTAAAGGAGTAGAATTACAACTAAGATAATTCCTGTAAGCACAAGAATCAAAATTGTGTCATTTGTACTCACAAGAAGTATACTTCCAAATAAGAAGCTGAAAATATCTATAGTGAATCCCCCAGAGATGCTGATCAAAACTAATCCAATTGCAATTCCAGAAGATAGTAAAACTGCGACAGAGGCATCTCCTGAGATTTTTAACCGATATCTTATTCGTGTAATTATAAGAGCACTCACTAGTGAAACTGCATAAGCAGTCCATAATGGATAAATCCCAACTAGCATTCCTACTGCTATTCCTCCAAATGAAGAATGTGCAATCGCATCACCAAATAATGAATAACGTCTTAAAACCATGAAAAGACCAACAACTGAACAAAGTATAGCAATTGCAATGCCAGAAATAATTGCTCTTTGCATAAAACCGTATGAAAGAATTTCCAGAGTCAATGTATTTCGTGAGAATGCATGTGTTGTTGCATTGATGCTTCAGAATATTGTTTAACTAAATCCTCGTTTTCAAAGAACTCGGCAGATATTCCGTGGAAAAATAAAGTTCGGTTCAAGCAAGCTACTTTGTTTGCAAGTTTATGTACAGCATCCATGTCATGTGATGACCAAATTATTGTGATGTTTTGTTTTTCATTCAAATCACGTAAAATACTATAGAAGATTTCACTACTTTGAATATCAACACCTGTTACTGGTTCATCTAAGATTAGGATTTTTGGGTTATGGACAAGGGCTTTTGCTATAAAAACACGTTGCTGTTGACCTATGGATAAATCACCTATTCTTCTATTACCAAGCTCATGCATCCAAACCTGTTGTAAGACTTTATCAATTAGTTGTCGATCAGAATTGTTTGTTAATTGCATTCTAACAATTTCTTTAACAGTTGCAGGAAAATTGTTTTCAAATACAGGTTTTTGTGGCACATAACCTATTAGTTTAAGATAATTTCGCGACTTACGAATGTCCTCTCCAAAAAATCTTATTGTTCCTTTGTATTTTGTCAGTATTCCTAGCATACATGAAAATAAAGTTGATTTTCCTGCACCATTTGGCCCAATTATGCCTAGAAAATCACCCTGATTAATTGAAAAACTTACTTTATCAAGAGCTTTAACTTCTGGATACTCTACAGTTAGATCGTTTATCTCAATAGCTTTCAAGTACACAAAGCCTCCTTTAGATTTGACAGATTGTTTTCCATTTTCATTATATAATTAGAATTTTCATTCATGATTTCCATCGTTGATAAAACTAATACTCTTGCACCAATTTCAGTGGCAATCACTTCTGATGTTCTTGCATTTACAGCTTCCTCAGTAAAAATTACATTAATTCCTGAATTCTTTGCTAGATTAATTATTTCTTCTAATGTTTTAGATGTTGGTTCAATATTTGGATTATTTGAATTAATTATTGTGTGTTGATTTAATTCATATTGTACAGCAAAGTATGAAAATGCTTTATGAAATGCAATAAAGTCCTTTTTGCAAGTAGATAATTCGTTTTTAATTTTTTCATCTAGATGCTCTAATTTTGAGATATAAGATTTTGCATTTTCTTGATAGAATATTCTGTTGTTGGGATCAATTTGTAATAATGCGTCAGCAATGTTTGAGACTTGGATTTTTGCCATCAAGGGATTTAACCAAATATGAGGATCAGCTAATGAATAATCATCATAATGTTTATTTTCATCTTTTTGAAAAAAGCTATCATTAATCAGCGAAATGCCTTCACTTGTATTTACAACCATAACCTTAGAATTTACAGTATCAATGTCATCTACCCAATTTTCAAAACCAATACCATTAATTACAATTAGATTTGATTGGTGCATCTTTTGTAGATCCGTAATGGTTGGTTCCCAATCATGAGGTTCAACTCCAGGAGGTACTAATAATAAAACCTCGACTTTTTCTTTACCTACTTGTTTGGTAAATTCGTAAAGAGGGTAAAAAGAAGCAATTACAGTAATCTGTGTAGAATCTGATGAAGCTGATATAATGGCCTGATCAGAATTCCAAACAAGCAATGATAAAATTGGAATGATGACGGTTATTGCTAAAATAGCTACTTTGGTTTGTTCATCCATCCATTAAGTAGCCTCGAATTATTAATAAATCTAATAAATATTATTAATTTTAATTACAAATTTATATGAAATTTAATAACAATTAGAATGTGCCCATTATTTCTATTTCCCTAAATGATGAAATTTTAACAGAACTTAATAATCTCCAAAAATCTATGGGGTTTTCTGGCAGGTCTGAAGCAATACGGGCTGGCATCAGAAGTTTTATTGCAGAAGAAAAACAAAATGCAGAACTTTCTGGAAATGTTCATGCTATTTTGTTAGTCATTCACAAAGATGAGTTTGATGATATTGTTTCTGGAATAAAACATAATTTTGAGGATCTAATAACGACACATCTTCACAGTAAAATTGAAGGAGAGAAATGCATGGAGCTTTTTGTAATTGATGGAGAAGCAGATAGAGTGAGTACAATTACAAGAGATTTTCAAACCAATAAAAAAATGGACACTGTAAAACTTGTAACTTTATGAAAATTACCAATTAGAAAATAAAGGTTTTTTCTTTATAATTAGAATTGAAGATGCTATACTCAGGACGAGAACCATAGTTACAATTGACTGAAATTCAGGCACTACCATAAATCCAAATTCAGTAGCTATGCCCGTAAACACTTTCAAAATGAATAGAAAAAAATCCTAAAGTTATCAAAACGAATAACGTAGAAAAATAAATTTTTGTTTTCAACCTGCTTCATTGAGAATTAATCGGTGATATTTGAGTTTTAAGGTGTTATTACTCACTTCATTTTCTAGTTAACAGTTCGTATCAAATGTAAATGAAAAAAATTTAGAAACCATTTTCATTGAGAATTAATCCCATCAAAGCTGCTCTAGTGTATTTTCCATATTCAGCTTGCTCAAAATATCTAGCTTGTTTTGTTTTATCTACATCTGTGGATATTTCATCTAGTCGTGGTAATGGATGCAATATGATTGCATCATCTTTCATTTTTTGAAGCAAATCTAAACCAATGATATAACTACCCTTTACTTTGAGATATTCTTCCTCGTCTGGAAATCTTTCTTTTTGTATTCTAGTTACATAAAGCACATCTAAATCGCTGATATATTCCTCAATGTTTGTGGATTCAGTAAAGGATAAACTATTTTTAATTTCATAGATTGAATCGGGTCTTATTTTCAAAACCTCCGGAGATGTCAAATGTACTTCAACATCATAATTTGCTAGAGCGTACAAAAGTGAGTAAACAGTTCGGCCATATTTTAGATCTCCAACTATACCAATTTTTAATCCATCAATCTTTTTCTTTTCTTTTCTAATTGTAAACAGATCCTGAATTGCTTGTGTAGGATGTTCTTCTGTTCCACTTCCTGCATTGATAACTGGTTTTGATGAAACTTCAGCAGCAAATCTACTAGAACCATCAAGAGTGTGTCTTAAGACTAGAATATCTGAATAAATTGACATGATTTTTACTGTGTCAGCAAGACTCTCACCTTTTTTTGCTGAAGACGAGGCAATATCTGCTATTCCCAAAGAAGTTCCTCCTAATAATGCAATTGCAGCTTGAAAACTCAAACGAGTTCTAGTACTTGGTTCAAAAAACAAATAACCCAAAGTTTTTCCTCTAGCAATTTCTTGTCTTTCATTGGGATCTAATTTAATAATTTTTTCTGCTGCGTCAAAAATAGTTTCAAGTTCTTGTTTATCTAAATCTCGTACAGAAATAATATCTCTTTGAAAAAACTTGTTCATGTCATTCAATGATATATAGAGGCGATATACATATTATCCTGATGCAAGACTCTGATCTCCTTGTACGTAGAATTAGAGAAGGAACTGTAATTGATCACATAGATGGAGGTAAAGGACTTCGAGTTTTAGATGCTCTAGGAATAGATGGAAGAGATGGAGACCTTATAACAATAGCTCTTAATGTTCCCAGTGGGAAATATAAAAAAAAAGACATCATAAAAGTAGAAAATAGGTTTCTAAAAGAGGATGACACCAATAAGCTAGCCGTTATAGCTCCAACAGCTACAGTAAATATTATAAAAAATTTCAAATTGATTGAAAAAAGGCGAGTTTCCTTACCCAATGAGATAGATAGAATTTTTCGTTGCTCAAATCTAGAATGTATCACAAACAGTACTGAACACATTGAATCTATAATGGATGTAATTGACAAAGAGGCACTTGTACTAAAATGTCGATATTGTGGAAGAATTCTAGATGTTAATAAACTCAAGTATTATTAGTTCTAGAATGAGAATTTAGAAAGAATTTGTGACTGATTTATTGTCCCAGTATGATAAACATCATCACTATGCCATAGATAGCAATTGACTCTACCATTCCAATAAAGATGAAAACCTTTGATTGTAATGCTGGGTTCTCACTTATTACTGCTAGACCGGCTGAGCCTACAAAACCCAATCCAACACCTGCACCTGCTGCTGCAAGACCAAATGCTAGGCCTGCACCAATTAATTTTCCATCAGATGGGCCTCCAGATGATTCTGCTTCTTGAGCAAATGCAACGGTAGTTAATCCAAACACAGAAATGATTAATGTCAAAGTTAGTAAAATAATAATAGGTCTCATTTTCGAGGTTACCTCATTTCGTTCCTTATTTAAATCATGATATAATAAAAATTAAATTTTATCCAGCGTGATCTTTTTGAAGTTTTGTAGATCGTCTTTAATTGTTTTTACAAAACTTTCATGGTTTTGTTCAATTACTTTTTTTGAGTTTTCTAATAATTTTTTTATTTCATCATTTACCATTGTTTTTTTCTCTCCATTGCTGCTTTCACTTTCTTTAATTTTACGAATTCATCTCTTTCCCTTTCTTCTAATGTAGCAAGAATGAATTTGATGCGTTGTTGATATTGGGGAATGATTACATTTTCAAGAGCGTTTAACAATTTTTGAGTTTTTTCTAATGCTTTTGCTAAACTGAAAATAGAGTTTTCATATTCTGCAGCTTTGCAAATTTTTGGAAGCATTTCCTTGATTTGTTTTGCTGCTCTATCAATTGATGAGTTGGTATCTGCAAGACCATAAGGCATGGTTTTTGTTTCTTTTTCAGTAACATTTAGTGTAGGAATTTTTACGTCAACTACTCGCTTGAGGTTTACATCAACTTCCATTACAGCTGGTGCAGATTCTGCAACAGATTCAACGGTATTAGTACCTAATGCCAAATAAGCTTCATTAACTGATTTATACACGTCTTGAAGGGGTTCCCAGATTCTCCCTCTTGCTTTAGTGGCTTCGGTGATCATTTCTTCAATGTTTCTCAGCAAAACTTTTCTTTTATCATCAAGAATTTTTTGAACCATAGTAGCAACTTGGCTTGAACGTTTGTATTTGATAAGTTCAATTTTGGTTGCAGTGACATTTTGTCCAAATGACATTTCTACTGTTCCTTGTAGTATTGTTCTACATACTTATCCTTCACTTTTATTAATTCATTTTTAGGTAAAAGAGAAACTGACTTCCAAAGTGTACCTAAAGTTTCTTCGATAGTTCTATTTTCATCAATGTCTTGAGATAAAAAATTATTCTCAAAATCATCTCCAAAGTCAAGATATTTAAGATCAATATCAGCAAGGCCAGCTTTTCCAACTATTCCTGCTAAGGCTCGTACTTCTTGTGCTCTTGAATATGCATCATAATTTTGATTAGAAATTTCTTGATGATCAGCCCTTGTTTGTCCTTCACCAATACCGTCCTTCATGATTCTGCTCAGACTCATCAAAATGTTGACTGGTGGATAAATTCCCTTTCGGAATAGATCTCTACCCAATACAATTTGACCTTCTGTAATGTATCCAGTTAGATCTGGAATTGGATGTGTAATGTCGTCTGATGGCATTGTTAGAATGGCCATTTGTGTTACGCTGCCTTTTTTTCCTTTCAATCTACCAGCTCTTTCATAAATAGTTGATAGGTCAGTATACAAATAACCTGGATAGCCTTTCCTTCCAGGCACTTCTTCTCTGGCAGCGCTAATTTCACGAAGAGCTTCAGCATAATTTGTCATGTCGGTAAGAATTACAAGCACATGCATTCCAACATCATATGCCAGATATTCAGCAACTGTAAGTGCAACACGAGGAGTGATAATTCTCTCAATTGCAGGATCGTCTGCAAGATTAAGAAATAGAACGCTTCTTTTCAAGGCTCCAGATTCTTCAAGGCTTCTTCGGAAGTATTCTGCTTCACTATATTGTACTCCAATTGCTGCAAAAACCACAGCAAATTCATCGCCGGTACCAACAACAGATGCTTGTCGTGCAATTTGTGCAGCCAAAATGTTGTGAGACATTCCAGAACCAGAAAAGATTGGAAGTTTTTGACCTCGTACCAAAGTTAACATTCCATCAATAACAGAAACCCCTGTTTGAATAAATTCACGTGGATATTCTCTTTGTTCTGGGTTCATGGGAGCTCCATTGATATCTAGAAATTTGTCAACAATTGGATCTGGTAATCCATCTTTTGGTCTTCCTAATCCATCAAATACTCTACCAAGAACTTGCTTTGATACTGGCATTTCCATAACTTTTCCAACAAATTTAGCTTTAGTGCCAGCAATTGATAATCCGGTTGTTCCTTCAAAGACTTGGATAATAGCTTTTCCGTGTCCTACTTCAAGGACTTTTCCTAACCTTTTTTCTCCTGATGTAGTTTCAATTTCAACTAATTCATCAAATGCAGCATTTTCAACATCATCAACAACTACTAGTGGTCCTTTGATCTCAGCAATCTTACTGTATTGAACTCCGCCCTTGGATGTCATGTTGTTACTTTGATTCCTGCGATGCTTTTGAATTGGTTTGCCATAGTATTACTTATTTGATCTAACTTTTCAATTTCATCATCTTTGATTTCCATTTTTGCTTTAAGTAAAGTGCTAATTACAGACATCGCACGAATATCTACCAAAGATGCGCCATCCTTAAGTGCTTGTTGACCAGTGTTGTAAAAATCAACTAGTAACTTCATTAATTTGAATTGTTTTTTTGGACTACAATATGTGTCAACTTCATCAAAGGAGTTTTGTTGCAAGATTCCAATTTTTATCATCCTCGCAACTTCAAGGATCAATTTTTCTTCATCAGGCAATGCTTCTGGACCCAGAAGTCTTACAATTTCTTTTAGTGTGTCTTCTCTTTGTAAAATTGCGTAGGCTTGGCTTCTTATATTTAACCAATCCTTACTAATGTTTTCAGTCCACCATTTTGCAACATCAGAAAGATAACCAGAATAACTATTCATCCAATTAATTGATGGGTAGTGTCTTGAGTAGGCAAGTTTTGCATCTAAAGCCCAAAATGTTTTGATAAATCTCATTGTATGAGTGGTTACGGGTTCTGTAAAGTCTCCTCCAGAGGGAGAAACCGCGCCAATCAAAGTAACTGAACCATCTCTTTCTGGACTACCCAATGCCAAAACCCTACCAGCTCTTTCATAAAACTCTGCTAATCTAGAAGCAAGATAGGATGGGTACCCTTCCTCAGCTGGCATTTCTTCTAATCTCCCACTCATCTCTCTCAGAGCTTCTGCCCAACGACTTGTAGAGTCTGCTACTAAAACAACATCTTTTCCCATGTCTCTATAGTATTCTGCAATAGTTACGCCAGTGTAGATACTTGCTTCTCTTGCAGCAACGGGCATATTACTTGTGTTTGCTACTAGAACCGTTCTTTCCATCAATGGCTTTCCTGTTCGAGGATCTTTAAGCTTAGGAAATTCAACCAGTACTTCAGTCATTTCGTTTCCTCGTTCACCACACCCAATGTAGACAACAACCTGAGAATCAGCCCATTTTGCAATTTGGTGTAATGTTACAGTTTTTCCTGTTCCAAAAGCCCCTGGAATAGAACCTGTTCCTCCCTTTGCTAGTGGGAAGAAGGTATCAAGTATTCTTTGTCCAGTTAACAATGGAATTGTTGGATCATATCGTTTTTGGTATGGGCGTGGTTTTCTAACAGGCCATCTATGATACATTTTTAGTGTTGAAGAACTGCCATCCTTTTCAACCGTAGCTATTTCTGTTTCAAGATTATATTCACCTTCACTAACAATATTTGTAATTTTTCCTCCTTTGTGATCAGGTGGCACCATAATACTGTGATCAATTAATTCAGATTCCTTTACAGTACCAATTACATCTCCATGGTGGATTTCATCACCAACTTTTACAGTTGGTATGAAATGATATTTCTTTGTCATATCAACCGGACTGGTGGTAATTCCTCTACCAATAAAGGAACCAGACTTTTTAGAAAGTTCTTTTAGAGGTCTTTGAATACCATCATAAATTTGACCAATGATTCCAGGTCCCAATAAAACACTAAGCGGGTTTCCGGTTCCAATAACAGGCTCTCCTGGTTTTAATCCACTGGTTGATTCATAAACTTGAATGAATGCTTCATCCCCAGTAAGACGAATGACTTCACCAATGAGTTTGTCCTTTCCAACGGAGACGGTTTCATACATTTTTGCCTCTGACATTCCATCGGCTCTAACCGCAGGTCCACTTATCCAAGTGATTTTTCCTTGTGCTACCATATCACTTCCCTAATCCGAATTTCGTGGCAATTTCCTTCCTAATTAAAGGCTTCATACGATCAAGTCTTGCATCAATTGTGTTGTTAAAAGACATAGAACCGTCTTTTGATTTTATCTCTATGCCGCCTAAACATTCAATTGTTTCAGAGACCAATTCTGCTCCTGAAAATTTTGATAATAATGAATTTACAATGTCCTTATCTGCCGAATTTGTATAAACAATAACATCCTTAGTTCCTAAAGTTTCTGTAGCCTCTTCAAGAAGTGTGTTAATTAATTTAGAATAATTATCATCACGTTCTATTGTTTTAATTTTTTCTATTGCTTTGCTGAAAACATTTTGAACAGAATCGTCCACAATTTTAAGTTGTTTGTTTCTGGATTCCAACTCAGAACTACCAATTATCTGTTTTTGAACCTTATCAGCCTCTTTTTTTCCTTCATTAACAATTCGATCATATTCCTGTTCAAGTTTAGATTGGGATTTTGACAAAGTTTCTTGAGTTTCATCAAGGGATGATTTTAAACTTGATAATATTTCTGTCCCTGTTTGATTTAGAACTTTATCAATGGTTGTTTCCAATTTAGAGTTAGAAGCCAATAACGAGCCGATCTATAGATATTGGATTTGAATGTTTGGACAAATAAAAAGTTACAGACTTGGATCAGTTTTTTGTTTTTCAGAATAATTTTAGAAAGATTTTAAACATCCAGTAAATCGTTGGTAATTATTGGCTATAGCTGAACTTTTGGTAGGAAGTGTTATCCTCCCAAGAACAGAATCTCCACAAGCTGTTTCGCGTCTTGCAGAATTTGAGTGGTTCCACAAGATAGAAACAGAAAATGAGACTATTACACCAGAATTAGATGACCTTCTTCTTAGATCCCAAAAAATCTACCAAACCATTGAAGAGGTGGTAAAAGGGTTAAATGTACCCCCAATAGTTGGCATGATGGAAATTCTCTTCAAGGGAACACAGATTAAACAAAAAAAGTATGAACTCAAAGAACTCGAATCCATTATTGAGGATGTAAAGAAGAAAACTCCATTAGTTATTGGAGATGCTACAAAGCTTTTGGAAGAAGATACTAACACAAGAAAAAGTCTTGAAGAATACACTTCTCTAAAAGAAACTTTGCAATTGGTAAAAAAATTGAACATTGATATTGGCGATTTTGGTTTGATGAAATATTTTTTCATAAATTTTTTTGTCATTAAAACTTCTGACTATGATGAAATTATAAGAACGTTAGAAGGGGTTGCCATTTACAAATATGAATTAGAATCAAAGGAAAATTCTGCACTTGTTATTATTTCTGATGTAAAAGATGCAGATAAGGTAACCAGGGTGATGAGAAGTCTAAATGCTAATCCATTTTCTATTCCTCAGGGATTTCCACAGGTTCCAAGCAAAGCATATGCACTTGCTGAATCAAAAATTAAAGAATTGACTGTGAAACAAAAATCAATTACAAAACAGCTTTCTATGATGAGAAAAAAATTACGTGTAGAAATATTGACACTACAAGAAGATGCACGTGTAGCAAAAGACATTTTTGAAACCCTACGAAAGCCAGGAGGAACAAAACATTTTGCACTGATTCAAGGATACATTCCGAAAAAAATGGAAAAGAGATTCAAGGATATAACAGGTCAGTGGACATCTACAACTGAAGAAATTAAAGATCCTAAAACTCTTGAAGAATTACCTGTACTGTTACGTAATCCACGTTGGGTAAGAACATTTGAAGTTATCACAAATAGCCAGGGGATTCCAAAACGTGGTGAACCAGATCCAACATGGATGATTGCACTTATGTGGCCAATTTTCTATGGTATAATGTTTGCAGATTTGGGTCATGCATTATTACTGATGGGTTTTGGTCTTTTGTTCAAGGTCAAAGGACAAGGTACGCTATCTAGGTGGGGAATGTTAATTGCCATATCGGGATTTTCAGCTGCCATTGCAGGCTTGTTTACTGGTGAGATGTTTGGTTTTCATTTAGATCAAATTGCTCCCATAGCGTTTTTGATAGAAGAAGGCGGACCCTTACATTTCATGGCTGGTTTCATTGGTTTACTCAGCGTAGCAGAACTCACCTTCGAGCAAGTAATCATGATTCTAAAGGTTTCAATCTTTTTAGGGATTATACATCTGGTTTGGGCATTTCTTTTACGAATTAAAAGATACTATAGAGAAGGAAGGAAAGTCGCATTATACTTTGAAGCTATTCCAAACTTCATAATGTATTTTGGAATCGTCGCAGTGATGATGTCTGCTATAGGATCTGGATATGATGTAATGGGCATGTATTCCAAAATTCACACAGAACCCGTTCCTTGGATTACAATTCTTGTAGGAGATTGGGCAGTAGTTTGGCTAGTAGTTAGAATTGCAATAATTACTGTGATTGGATGTATTATAGTGATGATTGTTGGTGGCATTATACATAACAAAAAACATCCTGAAGAAGGAGGCGACATGGCAAGTATAGTTATGGAAACGTTACTTGGAAAAACAGTAGAATGTTTATCACATACTATCAGCTATTCTCGAATTGGCATCATGTTACTTGTTCATGCTGCTCTTCTACTTACTGTAAATAACGCATACGTACAGCTAGGCGGAATCGGATCTCTCGGGGCCTTAGCAATAATTATTGGTGGAAACCTTGGAATAATGATAATTGAAGGATTGATAGTATACATTCAATCTTTGAGGCTTCATCTATACGAGTTCTTTACAAAATGGTATGATGGTGGTGCTACCCCATTCAAAAAACTTGTTCCAGAAATGATTTACAATAAACTTGTGTGGAAAGAATAATCACTCAACAGGTAAATCTAATTTATTTCCCCATTCTCCCCAAGAACCCAAATAAACGCGTATATTTGTAAATCCAATTTTTTTCAATGCAAGAAACGTGTTAGCTGCTCTATATGCACCATGACAATAAGTGACAATTTCATCATATTTTGAAAATTGGTATAACTCTGAAAGCTCTTTTTCATTTTTCAGAGTGCCATCATTTGCAATATTTTCGTTCCAATCTATGTTTTTAGAGCCTGGAATGTGTCCTGCGTTTGCCGACCTCACAATTGTTCCATCATATTCTTCCTTTGTTCTTGCATCCACAATTATGAGTTGATCAAGGTTTGCTTTGATGTATTCAAAGCCAACTATGATTTTGGAGTTTACTTTGCCCGAAAATTTTGCCGGCTTGAAAGCATTTGATTTGGTTTCGGTTGGAAAGTTTTTGTTTTTCCATTTGTTTATTCCTCCATCTAACATGAAAACTTGTGGGTGTGAAAAATAAAGTAACATCCAAACTCCTCTAGCTGCCAATATGCCTGATACATTATCATAAAACACTACTTTTTTTTCATTAGTTACACCAACAAATGAAAAAAGTTCCTTAGTTTGTACGTTGAAAGACTCTATCCCTTTCTTTGTGGTATCGAACCAATGAAATGCAAAAAGATCAAGGTTTACCGCACCTGGAATATGATCTTCTGAATATTCTTTGAATGATCTAGTATCAATCAAAACAAGATTAGGATCATTTAGGATTCGATGTAGTGTGTTTGTACTAATTAACACAAATCAATTATTGAAACTGTGATGTAAATTCATTTGTTTTATGATAGAAAATAAAGAAAGATTTTCTATTCGTTTACGTAGGAACGCTCTCCATGCTGCGCTAGATCAAGACCAATCTCCTCTTCTCTTGGTGTGATTCTGATTCCGCCTGGCCATACAACATCCATTATCTTCAGTATTACAATCGTTACAGCAAAGGCATAGGATAGTGTCATTACGGCACCGATAATGTTGATTGCTTGTTGTTCAAATCCTTCTGGTGTTCCAGTCCACGCACCGATACCATCACCGGTATCCCAAATGTGAGGACTGGCAAGTGTACCTGTTAGAATTGCACCTGTAAGACCACCAATTCCGTGTACTCCCCATACATCAAGTGCGTCATCCCATTTGCGTGCGTTCTTGAATGCAACTGCACCATAACAAACAGTTCCAGCTGCAATACCAATGATTATTGATGCCATGGGTCCAACCCAACCAGATGCTGGTGTAATTGCTACCAATCCTGCAACTGCGCCTGTTGCAGCGCCAACGATGCTTGGTTTTCCGGTATGAGCCCAAGACATGAGTAACCATGTAATAGATGCAACACCTGTTGCAGTGTTTGTAACAACCCAAGCACTAACGGTTATACCATCAACCATTACTTCACTTCCTGCGTTAAATCCGAACCATCCAAACCAAAGTATGGATGCACCAAGTACTACCATTGGTACATTGTGTGGTTCCATTGGAACCTTACCATATCCTAGTCTTCGCCCAAGTACTAATGCTGCTGCAAGTGCGGAGAATCCTGAAGTAATGTGTACCACAGTACCACCAGCAAAGTCAAGACCATAGCTTGGTGACAAGTCTGGATCAAGGTCCAGATTTCCAATGAATCCACCACCCCATACCCAGTGGGCAACTGGATCGTAAACGAACGTTGCCCAGAGTAGGATGAAAATTATAAGAGCGCTGAACTTCATTCTGTCAATTAATCCACCAACAATTAGTGCTGGGGTGATAATTGCGAAAGTTGCCTGGAACATTGCAAACATTTGATGTGGAACGGTTCCCGGCCAGCCTTGACTACATATCTCATCTTCATGGAATACCTGCATTTGATATGCAGCAGACCAAGTATCAGTACAAGGACCTGGTTCACCAAGAGGAGCATAATGAGAGACCTGGTTAAAACCAACGTAATCTAAAGCGCCCATGTACATGTTAGTAGTATCATTATCATTGGGTCCAAATGCAAGAGTGTAACCCCATGCAACCCATTGCCATGACATTAATCCAATTATGATAAAGACCATTCCAATTACATTTACTGCATTCTTTGATCTGGCCAATCCACCATAGAAGAATGCAACTCCAGGAGTCATGAATAGCACAAGTGATGATGCGGTCAGGATCCATGCTGTGTCACCTGTATCAATTCTACATGGCATCATGTTACCTTCGCCATCATCAAACCAACATTCGTTTGGGTTTCCGGTGTAAATTCCACTGGTGCCTATGACATATCCATCCATGCCATCAGTTATCTGTTGTGCAAATGCAACTGACATTACACTAGTAGATGCAACAGCTATTACTACTAAAAGTAGAAACGAATACTTGCGATTCCTAGAATTCAATGAGCTGCAACTAATTGAAAATTATATAAGGATTAAGATGTTTTATGGTTCGAGAATGTAAATTATTATATTTCAGTAATTTACGATATTAACATAGAATATGAAAATTATGTCATGTAGGATTGAGCCTTGGATTATTAGAAGAAGAGAGTTGTTAAAAAATGTGAGGGGAACTATTTGAAATCAAAACCACCAAAGCTGGCAATTTTTGATACTTACAAAACCAAAAGTCAGAAGCCTACTGGAGAAGCTATTAGACAAAGATTCATAATTATTACACTAGCAACCCAAACAAATCCAATCGAAAAGACCAGAATATCCATTTCAAAATCGATTGCAAATGAAAGCCAAACCATTTGGAAAAATCTCTATTCAGGAATTTTTCTGGATTTGGATCAAGTTCTTATCCCATTGGGACTAGTTGAGGAGGCGGGTAGATTACCGTTAAAACGGGGTCCAAAAGCACTTCAAGAAAAAGGAATTCCGTATTACAAACTAACTAAGAGTGGATTGTTAGTGTCATTATCCCTCAAGGAGTTAAAAAATCAACAAAATATCCTAGAGCAATTTTTTTCAAATGCTAGTTCAGAAGAAAAAGAGTTTCAGGAAATTATTCAAAAACTATCAAAAATTGCTCCAAAGTTCACCCATTCACTTTTTGAGAAATACATTAGATCTTACTGCAATGGAAAATTGAAAAATTTAATGCCGATGAATTTAGAAAACTTGAAGATTGTTAATGATGAAAGCCTTCAAGTTCAAAAGGAATTTCTTAAAGCCTTTTCACATTTATCAAAACCAGATATGGAAAAAACTGTTAATTTGTTAAACAGAATCTGTTGAATTAATACTAACAAAGCTTAGACTTTCACTAAACATTAAAATCATCACCAAGGAAAGATTGTTTGAATGACTGGAGGTTCCCAAAAGGTATACGCATCTGTCAAAGCCTACAGCAAGCGTGGAAAATTACTCACAAAAAGTGAATTACAAACCTTGGCAGAATCAAGAGATCTTGATGAGTTGATAACTAGAATTAAAAATACTTATTATTCTGATTCTGTTTCAGAAATCTCAAAACCCCTTACTGCTGAAAAAATTGAATCTACTTTAAGAAGCCGTCTTGCTGATATACACTATTCTATTGCCAAGATGGCTGGTTCAACCGTATTAGATGCGTATTTTCTCAAATTCATTGTTTGGAATTTGAAATTAATACTAAAGGGCAAAGTTCTCGGAAAGTCACAAGAGGAGATAGAGCCACACATTAACCTTCATGCTGAAGAGCTCATAAAACAAAGAGATGTGATACTAAAAGCTCTTGTGGCAAAAGATCTTGAAGAAACAGTTGCAAGTCTTAGTAGTACACCATTTGGGGAGGAGGTGGCTAACGCAGTATCTCTTTATAATGAAACCAAAAACATTCAGGTTTTTGACACATTTTTTGACAAAATTTTGATTAAACAACTCAGTATAGGATTGAAAAAATCTGGCGACAAAGATCTTTCTCGTCCAGTGTCAATGGATATTGATTTTTACAATATTCTTAGTGTGATTAGAGGAAAATTCTGGAAATTAGATGAACAGCGAATTCAGGATCTGATCGACACATATTCTCCCTTTGCATCTATGGATTTGGTAGGAAGAATGATTGCTGCGCCATCTGTACGAGACGCTTTAAATGAATTGGCAAGTACTCAGTACAGAGAACTTGTTCCTCAATCAGAAACTGAAATTGACGCCATTTCAGAATTTGAGCATGCATTTGAGATGGAGATTTACAGAAAGGCAAAGGCTACGTTCACAAGAATGTTTAGCTCTGCTACAAGTGTTGGAATTACAAAACTAACGGCTTTTGAAGTGAGAAATCTTGGTTCAATAGCTTATGCAGTTGAACAAAAGATTCCGGCACAAACCACAATGTCAAAACTCATTATAGAGGATTAGATCTCATTCTCAGGACTCAGGATGGGTAAAAAGTTATAATATCCAGAAATTTTGATGAATCAGTGATGAAACTAAGCTGTAGTGATTATGGGTTTGAATGTGATTTTGTAGCAGAAGGTGGTTCCGAGGAGGTAATTACTAAATTTGGCGAACACAGCCGTAAGGAGCATGGAATTGATTATTCTAAAGAAACTTTAATGCAATTCATCATGAGAAAAAGATAAAATTTCCAAAGTTGAATTGAAATGGAGTCCATAAGTAAAATCGTTTTTTCAACAGAGATGATTTTTAGAAATGTTTGGTTAAGCGCATTTCTTGCCATGACATTTTCATTACCTCCCATTGGAATTTTTCTAGCAAGTTATGGTTTAATTGGATGTCTTGCTATTAGCATAACAGTTGGTTTTGCAGTTCATTTTTTTACCCTAGCGTTATCAGCTAAAATCTCAAATTTATATCTGAGAATGATGAGCTAACTTATGAGGATTCATCTTGATGATTGATCAGTCATGATGGGGGATAGAGATTATAGACAGCTCATAAAAAATGCAATTAAATCAATTGGTAGCGAAATAGAACCAAAAATTGATCCTAAAGACATTAACACAATAAATGTTCATGAGGTTGTTAGATGTCTTAGGCGTTCTTATTTTGATAGAGTTGAACCAAAAGAGGTTGAAAGAACAGGTTTCAATGATTTAGTGAGTGGTTTGCTTCGAAGTAGAGCCTTTGGTTCAAAATCTGGAGAATTTGAAATAGATGAAATAAAGTTCAAAGGGCAAGCTGAAATGATAATTGATGATGCAATTATCATTTTCCGTTGGGTGAATGAGTTGCCAGAAAATCCAAAGGCTAACGATTTATTATATCTTAATTCTTGTATGTGGATTTTTAACAAGATGGATGGAATAGTTATTTACCTAGCTGGAGATCGAAAGGAGACTTCATTTTCATTATCAAGAGATAAAAAAATGTTTGAAGAGATTATAAGACGTGTTAGAGTTCTTCATGATCTTCTCAAACAAAAAAAGACTCCAATTTTAGAACCCTCAGATGAATGTTCTACTTGTCAATATTACGATAAATGTTACATCAAACAAAAGGTTGCAAAGTCTATTTCATTAAAAGATTTAGTTGGAATGGGAAAGTAAGAAAAATTTTGTAAAAGGAACAAACTTTTTCTAATCTACCGGTTCAGGGTGTCCTTTACCACGAAGTGCAAAGGTCACTATTGCTAGTGCAATTACGACTCCTATTGCTGAGCCAAATGCACCCATGCTTGCTTCTGCCATTGGCAAACATCATGCTGGGCATCATTTATAACTTTGTCAAATCATTTCGTCTAAAAACAAATAATCATAATATTGAGATTCTATGATACAATCATTGAAATGTGGTTATACTGTAAATTCAAAGGTAATTCTTTTTTCAGCTCCGCTTATCATGGAGCTCAAATTGAAAAATGCCTCTCCATTGATTTTCCATTTTAGAGTATTACTTGTTAACGCAGACCAAAATTCCTCAGTGTTACCAGTATTTTTTATGGTAATTCTATCTGAAAGAATGGATGGTCTCTCGTTTAAAATTATAAAATAGTTAGAACCCATAACGAAGCCTTGAGGCTGTTCACCTATTAAACCAGAATGAACTACAAGGTTATTTTCGAATATTTGATATCTGATGTATTGTAATATCACGGAATTGTAGTTAGGATTTAAAACTTTGAATTTAATTTGCAAGGTAGCAAATTTGTCTGTCACTTCCAAAACTGTCAAGTCCTCTAATTCGATTGTAATTGGCAAAACTTGTCTTGATGCATCTGTTGGAGGGGAAAAAAATCCGCCCTCAGAAGTATCATTTATTATAGATTGACCAGAAAAAGTCATAACGCCTAATAGAGCAACAAAGAAAGCTACAACAACAACAACAAGAATTCTTGGATTCATTATTCAATTTATAGTTGCACATATCATAAATGTTGATAATTATATACTAAAATGAATTGATCTAATTAATGCAGTATTTTCAGGCAGTAAAGATTGGAAAGGAAAGAGCAAGTAAATCACAGATGAAGCTATTTGAGTTAGGTGGTTTTGGAATGTTAACATTAACGACAAAAAAAGAAGGCGGGAAATTCTTACCAGTTGGAGAAGAAGATCTTGTTGCTGTAATTCAAACTCCTGATGGTTATGTTACAATTTTAGTTGATACTGATGGTTACACCAAAGCTCAATCAAAGACTTTAGAAAAGGAGGAAGCTATGAAAATATTCAACAAAGCAATTGAATCTGGAATTTCTGAATTCACAGAAGAGCATGTAGAGATTTGGACAGAAAATTATCCGACTGTACAAAATAAGTTAAAATCAGAATAAAATTATTTCTTTGGAAAAATAATTTCGGTTCCAACAGGGCCTCCTTTGATTGCTTTTTCTAGAGTTTTGATATCGGCTTTTAGAATCCTAGTTTTGATTTTAGAACGTTCAATTATCTTCAACGTAAGAAGATCCATAAGGTCGTATCCGCCAGCTATAGATTCTTTATGAACAAGCATGTTTCGGAGTTTTTTTAATGCAATTCGTCTGTACATTTTTGCACCCTTGTATTTGTTAGGGTCTAAATCATAAACCCCATCAACATCTGTGGCATTCAAAAATACAGATGCTTGTATTTTTTCTGCAATTAGTGCAGCTGTTCCGTTTGTACTATGTCCAGGATGCAATCCTCCTGTCACAACAATTACTCCACTATCTACTGCATTACGAATTTCTTGTAAAGTTGTAGGTGGATGTGGGTATGCTCTGTGTTTTAGAGCATAAATCAAAAGTTTTGCATTAAGACGAGATATATCAATTCCAAGTTCATCTAAACTGGATTCATCTGCACCTGATGATCTTGCATAGTTAATATAGCGTCTTGCAATGTTTCCACCTCCAGCAACTATAACTGGTTGACAAACTTTGCTAATCTTGACCAGAAACCTTGCATAGTCCTTTAAGATTTTGACATTATCCATTCCAAATATTCGTCCAGAGAGTTTTATGACAATTCGTTTCTTCATTATCTTAAACCACCGAGAATTGATTTGGCTGCAATTTCTACTTTTTTTCGATTCCGGTTTGATGTGTAAACTCGTAAAATATTCATAAATCCTGACATTTGAGAAACTAATGGAATTTTTGAAATTGGAATTTTTTCTGCATGTAGTTTGCTAACATCTTTTGTAACTAAAATTATTGAACGTGACTCTTTTTTCGAAGACCCTAATGGAATAGAAGATGTTATAGAACTATCAATAAATATCTCATTTTTATTGACAAGAGATTTTTTTGAAATTTTTGTCCTTAATTCATTTGTTTTCATTTTTCCCAATTTGGTCATATTTGTTAGAATTCTTTCAAAGACACATTTTAAAAGTCTGCGATTTTGATAATCTTGTGCAAATTCTTTTGCCCTCTTTAATTCATCGGAATCACCTGACAAGTAAAGTAATTTGAATAACAAGGATTCATCAGTAAGTTTCACATAATCATCCAAGTTTAGGGAGGTTAATCCCAATTCCTTATCAGCCAGTCTGATTGATTCTAATAACATTACTTCAGCAGACCGAACAGTTTTGTGAAAATACACTGCTTTGAACATTTGATAGCGGGAATGCATCATAGATTCAAATGAGTACAAAGCGGAACTTTCCAATGCTAATTTTTTTTGATGCACCTCAAGAGATTGGGTTATACGTTTATGATCAATTTTTGCATGCTCTACTCCAGTGAAATATCCATCACGTAACAAATAATCCATAATATCTGCACTTAGTGTTCCAGAGATAATCTCGTTCATGAATTGAGGTTTTGAGTTACCAAATGCAAGTTTTGTTATGAATTTTTTATCATAGCCAGATTTTGACAGAATATCACCTAATTCTGTTTTCAAAATGATTCTTCTGCCCATCTCCTCATGTGAAATTTTTTTTCTTTGTTGTAAGATTTCTTCAAACAGATGAGAAAAAGGTCCATGGCCTATATCGTGAAGTAAGGCTGCTACGCGAAGATTTTCAATATCATCGGTTTTTAGAATTTCTTTTTCCTTCAATGCTTGGCCAGCTTGGCTTGCTATATGCATTACTCCAAGTGAATGCTCAAATCTTGTGTGTTGAGCACCTGGGTAAGTTAAGTGAGCTCCAGAAAGCTGTCTTATACCTCGTAGTCTTTGAAATACAGGACTGTCTATGATTTTTAATTCAGGGTCATAAACTCTGATAAAATCATGAATTGGATCAATGATGTCTAAATGACTTTTTTTCATGTCCTGATTTTTTTTGCAAAGATTTTCATAATTTCTTGATGAATGTTTTCTTTTGAGCCAGACGCATCAACAAGTTTCCAATGCTTTTTTCTTGCTAATTGTCTGTATGTTTTAGAAATTTTTTTAGAAAATTCGCGATGCTTTTCAAATTGATCTCGTTTTGTTTTTTTACGACTAAATGATTCTCTTTGAGATACATCTAAAATAATAACTAAATCGGGTTTTGGAAGACCTGAATCTAAATTTTCAAGCCAATCAAGATTCATACCATTTACAAGACCATACACCAAATTTGATTGGTAATATCTATTCATTATTAAAACAGAATTTTTTGAATTGGCATCCTCTATATCTTTGAGTTTCTCCCATCTATTTGCAGCTAAAAGACAATGAACTACTTGAACAGGAAGTTTTCTTTTTCCTGAGAGATATTTTTTAATCTCCTCTCCTATAGGGGTTGAGTAATCTGGGAAGCTAAACAGTTTGGTTTTGAGTTTTCGTTTTCGTAATGCCTTGGCTAGTAGTTCTGATTGTGTCTTTTTTCCTGCTTGATCTCCACCCTCAATTACAATAATCATAAGACGTGATCAAGGAGAGTTTGATTAATTAAAAATCTATCAAAATTTATAAGCAAAAAACAAGAATTTTTTAAAATGGACCTAGTAAAATCCATGGCAAAAGAAATGATGCGAGAGATTGACAACAAATCTAGAGAATTTTACGAATTTGTTCTTCCTCCAATAGATATAGAAATTGATGAGAATGTACTAACGATAGTAATTGATATTCCAGGTTTTGATAAGAATGACATCAATCTCTCCATTAATGGAAATATCCTTTCAATTAATGCAGAAAAAAAGCATAGTGAAGAAAAAAAGAATACAATGATCTGTAATCAAAGACCAAATGTGATAGATAAAAAAATTAGACTTCCAATTCACATTAAACAAGGAGAGGAAAAAGTAAATTCAGCAAAATATTCTCAGGGAGTCTTAACACTTTCAATTCCTATAACGAAACGTGGGAAAAATATCTCAATAGAATAACTATCTGTTTCTAAAGACAGTAAAAATTCCCATTATAATTAGTGAACCAATCATTCCAGTAATTGAAACAGCTTCATTTATGTTATACAAAAATGCGGAACCTAGAAAAATTGCTGAAGATAATATGCTTCCTGAAACTAAAACATTTGATTTGGGTTTGCTAGCAAGTAATTGCAATGATCTGTTTTCATCAATGAATTTTTTCAGTTCAGGAGCAATAGAAATTGTTGCTTCAATTGACTTTACGAAACTTTTGAATGAATATTTTAGTTCTTCAATGTATGCATCTTTGATAAGATGTTCTTCTTCTAAAATTATTTTCAGAACTTTAACAAATTTAAAATCAACTTTATGTGTCTTGTAAATTCCTTCAATGATTGTTGCCATTCTAATGTATAGTGCAAGATGTTTTGGAAGTGTGAATGGAAATTTACTCATTGTTTTGTTTGCAAGTTCCAACAATGCATCAACTTCCATTTCCGTTGGTTTTTTGCCATGCATGGCTTTTACAGTCAACTCAATTGCACGTTCTATCGCAGTACGATTAAAGTCTGGAATAAGCATTCCAAGTTCATTCATTGCGTTGACTGTTCTGGAAGGATCTTTCTCAACTAAAGCAAGGTAAAGTCGTATCAATCTCATTCTAGTATCAGAATCTAGTCTCCCAACCATTCCATAGTCATAGAGAATTAATCTCCCATCATCTGTGACTGAGATGTTTCCAGGATGAGGATCTGCATGAAATATTGAATGGCGAAGCAGCATGGTGAAGAAGATTTTGTGCACGTCAATTACGATTTTTTGCCTATCAATTCCCTTGTCATCAAGGGCTTGAATATTGGTCACCTTAATTCCTGGAATATACTCCATAGTGAGTACATTTTCAGAAGAATGAGTATCGTAAACTTCAGGAATAATTACATTTTGATAAGCTTCCATATTTTCCTTAATTGATTTTAGATTTGATGATTCTATTGTATAATCCATTTCTTCATGTATAGTTTCAATAAATTGAGCAAGCATTGCTTTTGCGGAAAATCTCAAGTTTGGATCTACAAATTTTAGTGCAGTTGGTAGAATTTTTTGGAGAATTTTTAGATCTTCTTCAACAATTTTTTCAATCCCAGGTCTTTTAACCTTAATAACAACTTCTTGATTTCCCATATTTGCTCGATAAACTTGACCTAATGATGCGCCAGCTAATGCATTATGATCAATGGAATCAAATTTTTTATCTATTGGGCCAAGATCCTTTTCTATAATTTGTTTGACCTTTTCAAAAGGAGCAGCAGGTACCTGATCTTGAAGTTTTGAAAGTTCTTCCATGTAGGGTTGCGGTAAAATATCAGCTCTTGATGAAAGCCATTGACCAAGTTTGATGTATACTGGACCAAGAGAAATAAATGCTTTCAAAACTTTTTTTGCATTTTTTCGGTATTTTTCTGTATCAACACCTCTACCTTCATTTTTTACCCAATCCTTTCTATCCTTTTTTAATGCTAGAATCAATGGAATGAGTTTGAAAACAACTTTGATAGTTCGTAATGTGCTAATAAGAAATCACTCCTTGTAATTTTTAATTTTTTTAGTAATAAAATAGCCAAGATAGCCTAAAACTAATGATGTGATAAATCCTGAAAGTAATGCGTCTTTTTTTGAATTATTTTTTTTAAAAACACTTGAAGCAACTTTAGAGCCGCCTAATGCTGCACAAACAAGACCAACTAATACTTCAGGTGCATCATGAATTAAATGTCCCAGTGGATTCTTTCGTGGATCAACTTTGTCTGTGTGTACAAGAAACTTGTCATCATATTCTCTAATGTGTAAATTTCCGTAGCGATATTGCTTATTTGCACCATTTTTTTGTCCTAGAGAAGTTAGTTCCGCTTCTTCAAGCATGAATTCACGTAATTCCTTAGGGATTTCGATTTCATCCCATGACATGATCATAGATTTTGGATATCAGATATAATCTTAACTTGCGTTTGTTTCTACTTTCTTTCGTTTTCGTATCTGCGAAAATACTATAATTCCCACGCCAACTGCCACAGATAAAATTATCCATGGGTTATAATCAATTTCAGATTCTTGGCTTTTTGAGGGATCATTTATTAAAATGGTTGTGTCATAAGTAATGAATTTTTCATCACGAAGTGAATCTTTGTATCTTACCGTAATTCGTATATCATGTTCACCATATCTTGGGTCACCATCAAATTCTAATGGAGTGTTAAATGGAACAGGAGAATCTGTTTCTATTTCATCGATAAATTGAGTTGATTTGATAATGTTAGAATCTCCTAATGGTTCTAGTGTAACAAATCCAAACAATGCATCTTCATTTCCTTCGTTAATTATTTCACCAATTACAGTTGGCTTGCCGGATAAATCAATAACTCTGACATCATATATCCTTGCATCTATTAGACCTTTAATATAGAAATCAACAATTCTAGAGATTGTGTGTCTATCACCATGTGCGTTAAAATAAGTTAAATCCATTGGGACATGTAGTGTTTCATCCTTTAATGATCCTGGAATATAGACATCGACCTCTAGATACTTGGAAGTTCCAGGATCAATATGACCCACATCCCAGTTTGAATCTAATACAACTACATTTTCTAAATTTGTTACTGATGTTGTAGTGGAGGAAATTGTAGTTTCAGTATTTTTTGCAACAATGTCTACACCTGAAATTGGTGCAGTACCATCATTAGATATTTCAATCACAATGTGATTTGTTTGTAAAGAAGTCAAAAATGGATCAAGTGCACGCATGTTAATGATGCTGTCACCTGTAACTTTGAAATCAAAATCAAAAAATGCATTTCTGACTCCAGATTCCCTTAATCTGGAATAATCTACCTTAACAGAGCCTGGATATTGTCTGATTTCTAACTCATTACCTAAACTAACAAAAAATGTCAGGAAAAAATTGTCACCTGCAAGTGAATTTGTATCGCTGTTTGCAAAAATTAACTGATGTTCTCCATCTGAGGAACTAAATCCTAATGTCATTGAAAGTTGTCCGCGAATACCAGTGATATCCTGAGTTCCTACGTTTGCAAAAACTACAGTAAATGGTACGTTTCTGTCACCTGGCTCTACTTCCATTTTTTCATCTTCTATACCAAAATATGCATCAAGAAACTTTACATCACCAAATTTTCGCTCAAAAGGTGAATCACCTGCTCCCACTTGTGCATACACGTTTAGAAGTATAAGTTGAGAGATTACTAATATAGCAACTAATGTGAATAATGAAAATCTAATCATGTTGTTACCTCCAGTGTTTTTGGTTCTTTACTATCAAATGCTCGGCCATCCTTGATTGTAATTACTCGGTCTACGTCTCCAAACACTTCTTTTTCATGTGTGACCACGATGAATGTTTGATTCAGTTTTCTAGCCATAGATTTCATAAGTTGGATAATGGTTTCAGCAGTGATAGAATCCAGATTACCGGTTGGCTCATCAGTAAGGACGATTGAAGGATGATTAATCAAACCTCTTGCAATTGCGGCTCTTTGAGATTGTCCTCCAGAAATTTTGTTGGCACGTTTATGTAGTTGGTCTTGAAGACCAACAGCCCTTAACATCTCCTTTACTTCATGTTCTGCATTCTTTTCTGTTCTCTGTATGTTTCTTGGGAGCATTACATTTTCAAAAACAGTAAGGTCTGCTAAAAGATTAGAAAATTGGAAAACAAAACCCAATTTGTCATTTCTAAATGAGGATATTTTGTCATCGCTGAGTTTGGAAGTATCAACGCCATCGATAAAGACCTTTCCCTTTGTTGGTTTGTCCAATAGTCCAATCATGTTCAATAATGTGGATTTTCCAGAACCCGAACTTCCAACAACTAATACAAATTCTCCTTTGTTTATACTAAAGGAAACATCACGTAAAGCTTTGACTTCAGTTTCCCCTTCACCATAAGTTTTGTCTAGATTTTTAATTTCAAGAACTTTCTCAGACAGTTCTCATCGCCTCCACAGGTTGAAGTTTGGTTGCTCTGTATGCTGGGTATATTGAAGCAGCGATTGCTAAACCAAACGAGGTAAAAGCAATCTGGAGAGTTTTGGGCCAGTCATAGTTTACCTCCAAAGGAACGCTATTATTCCAAGCCATTTTGGTTTCTTTGGCATAGAATGTATAGCCTATACCAGCTGCTGTTCCAACACTTGCTCCGATAACACCAATGATCATTCCTTGTAGTAAAAACAAAATCAAAATGTCCTTTCTCTTTGCTCCAAGTGAGCGCATAATACCAATTTCTCTAGTTTTGCTTGAAACAAGCATCATCTGAATTGCTACAATAGCAAACCCAGAAGACATCATTCCAAAATATCCAATCATGTTAATCATGGCAATGCCGGATCTAAAACCGCGAAGAACTTCTTCAGCAGATTCTTCTATGGTTTCAGCCTCAAAATCATCATTAGGAAATGATCTGAGAAAGAAATCTTTGACTTGAATAGCTTTTGTTGGATCGTTTAGTCTAACTAAAAATGAACCTGTCTCGCCATTTCTATCCAACATGTCTCGCAAGGTATCAATGTGAATCAGAACAGTGTTATCAAATCCTTGCCCACCAGCTGAGGTAGAAATTCCACTTACAACAAATTGTTTTAGTTGGTTTTCACCCCAACGATCAACAATCTTAAGTTTTACAGCTTCGCCGGGTTTAATATCACCAAGTTTATTTGCAATCCAAGAACCTATCACAATTGAATTTCTTGAAAAAACATACTGACCAGAACTTATAGTTTCATGAGCTGCAGATGTTCGAATATCTCTTAGCGGATCAATTCCCAAGATAGGAACTCTAGTTTCTTCAAATCTCTCACCGTATTTTGTTGCATTAATTGAAGCTGTAGACGACAACCGTGGCGTTACCGCTTCTACAAATGGTATTCTTTCAAGCCAATTTACTAAAAATAAATCAGATTTTTCGATAAAGTCTTCTTCATCAGTAATATAGATATCACCAAATCTATAACCAGACATATCTCTGATAATTGCGTCATACAAACCTTGAAAAATTACAAAATTTACGTGAATTACTAAAATTCCAATTGAGACTGCTAATACTGCTCCAGTCAGGCTTCCTTTTTTGTTAGCAAGCATCCTCTTTGCTAGATTAAATCTGTAATCCAACGGTATATAATGAAAAAGTCCTATATATAATAGATTTGGTGTTAATTTCTTATAAATTCGACATTTTTATAAATAATAAGTTTGGTTTAGATAGCAGATCAAATCAAAAGGTGTAATATTGGACAAAATTGATATGCAAATTCTAAGCAGATTATTGAATAATTGTAGAGAATCTGACCGACAGATAGGCAAAAATATTGGCATTTCTGGTGGTGCTATAAAATCTAGAATCAGAAAGATGTTAAAAAACAAAATTATTGAATATTTTACGTTAAAAATTGAACCTACTGTTCTAGGATATGGAGTTATTTACATTGTGATCACAGGGGAAGAACTTGAAGATATTTTACAACAGGTCAAACTGATTGGTGAACCATTTTTTGTTGTCCCATGTGTTGGTGGAATAACTGTATGTAGTATTGTTGTAAAAGAAAATGTTCAACAAAAAATTGAACTTGCAAAAAATCTAATGAGGGATGTCAGAATTCTTACAATATTCGAAGCTGAAAATCCTGGTGTAAATTCAAACCTAACAAAAACTGATCTACTTATCATTAGTGAATTAATGAAAGATCCTAGGCAAAAAATTGAAAGTATTGCTAAATCAACAAATCTTTCTACAAAAACTATAACAAGATCAATAAAGAGGCTTCAAAATGATGATGCAATTCAATTTACACTTATTTACAATCCAACTAAAATTGAAGGATATATTTCTCATGCGATTTTAACATGGATTAATGGTGATCTTAAAAAAACCCTAGAAATTTTGAAAAATAAGTTTTCAGAACATTTTATGCAAATGCCATTTGTTGCTAAAAATCAGATTGTATTGTTTATGTATAGTGATAATATTTTCAAATTAGATGAGCTTACACAAAATGTAAGAAAAATGCCGGGAATAAGTTCAGCTGATTTATTTATTCCAAAAAAGATTGAATTACCACAAAAATGGATCAAAGATACAATTCTCGAAGCAAAGAAATCTCCGGCTCTTCATCTATTATACCAGAAAATTAAATAATAATGGCTTCTTGGCTGAATATTAAATGAAAAAAAAGAAAATTTATGATGGGAAAATTATTGGGCTCAGCGTATATGATTTAACAATTCGTGGAAGAAAAATTAAACGCGAAATTATTGAGCACCGTGGAGCTGCAGCTATATTAGCAATTGATAAAAATCAAAAAGTAATCTTAGTGAAACAACATCGTTTCCCAATTGGTTACGTACTTGAAATTCCTGCTGGAACTCTAGAAAAAGGAGAACGAGCAAAGTCATGTGCTATTCGTGAATTTCAGGAAGAAACTGGCTATAAAGCCAAAAAAATGACTCATTTTCTCGCATATTATCCCTCAGTAGGCTACAATACTGAAATGATTCATTGTTTTCTAGCAACAGACCTTGAGAAGGCATCTGATTTGCAGCTAGATACTGATGAAATCATGTCAGTTATAAAAATCGATCTTAAAAAATTATTGAGGATGATTAAAGCTGGAAAAATTAAAGATTCAAAGACAATATGTGCCGTTCTAACTTATGCTGCTAAAAATAAATTGTATTGAAAATTTATTGTTTGTAAATCGGTTTTACTAGATCAGCAACGTCTGCCCATGATTTTGCAATTCTTTCAAACAGGTATATGAGATCTAGATAATCAATAGGAACATGTTTTTTGTTTTCTAAGGATGTACGAAATTTTGAAATTTTGTCTTGATATTTTTTATGCTGCGATATAGCTTGGATTGCTAAAATTCTATCATTTTTTGTAAACGCGTCAGTTGATTTTTTGGCAATTGATGGAAAGTCTTTTACTATTTCATATAGCAGTTTAAGTTTACTACTTGATAGGGAGGTATTAGCAATTAAATTTGATAGTTCAACAGTGGTGTCTCCAACATTTTCAAGTAGGTTTGCAGCAATTCTATAATCTAAAATGTCAATGTTTTCAAGATTAAAGACTCCTGCTAATTTACGATCAATCATTGTGCTCCGAATTAATCTCACTAGAAGAAAGTATTGTCGGTTAACCTCCACGTCTCGGTTTGAGAGTGTTAGAAGATTGGATTTATCATCTGAAATTAAACCCGTTAAAACGTCATTAAACATACCAAGAGCAATTGAACTTATTCTTTTCAAAATTTTATCGGGTTGCAATGTGGTTACGTCTAACAAGAATTGCATGATAACATTTGATGAATCTTCTTCAATGATTTCCATTCCAACTAATCTTCTCATAGAGTTTCTAATTTTTTCTCTATCCTCTATTGGAATTGATTCTTTTCCTTGTATTTTTATAATATCATATCCAAGAAGATATGCTCCGGTGATATCAGCAACAATGTTTTCATCCTTTGGCAAGGGATAAGAGATAACTACTTGCTTTGATGGTCGATTTTCTTTGTTTACTGTAACAGAAAGACTGTCTTGTCCAGTTTCTATTTCTACCTGAGAGCTTTTTTGCAAGTTGTTAGCATCAACCCATTCCTTTGGTAAGCAAACTAGAATGCTGCTACCTATCTTCTGCAGGCGTCGAATGAATTTAGTCAATTTATACTAATTTAATTTATTTAAGCCATATTTTTATATTTTCTTTGAATTTAAATTTTAAGCAATGAGAGGTATAGCCTTTAGTCCAGCTCATGTTACAGGCTTTTTCAAAGCTGAACTTGATGATCTTCAACATAGATCAGAAAACATTGGTTCTCTTGGTGCCGGTTTTTCGATTAGAGATGGGGTTACTACAACCGTACACGCAAAAAAAACTGAAGAAAAATCAGATTTTCAAATAAATATTTCAGGATACATACCTGACAACACTGATGTTTCTGAATTTGTCATCAAAGAATTTCTAAAGATTGTTAACGGCCAGAACTTCTTTTTATCAGTTCATCATGATATTTCTGTTCCAATTGGTTATGGATTGGGTTGCAGTGCGGCGGCAGCGCTTTCGCTTGCCTTTGCTTTGGATCAAGCATTATGTACCAAACTAGAAAAATCAAAAATTGGACAAATTGCTCATAACGCCGAAGTATTTTGCAAGACCGGTTTAGGCGACGTTATTGGTTCCTTTTATGGTGGTTTTGAGATTAGAACAAAGGCAGGGGCTCCTGGAGTTGGTTCCCTTGAAAAAATTGATAACGATTCTAAAGTAATCATCATTTGTTTTTCACCTATTTCAACTAAAAAGTTTCTTGGCGAAAACTTGTCAATGATAAATGGTCTTGGTGGAAAGATGGTAGAAAGAATAGTTAGATCAAAAAACTATAATGAATTTCAAGACATGTCAGTAGAGTTTGCAAAATATATCAAGGTAATGACTCCAAAAATGAATTCTGTCATACAAGAGTTACACAAAAATGGAGTAAGATGTGGTGTTGCAGTCTTTGGTGAAACAATTTTTTCATTAATACCAGCATCAAAAGAAAAACAAGTTTTCGAAATTTTAAAGAAATATGATGATAACTTAATTATTAAATCTGAAATTGATAACATAGGCGCAAGATTACAATAAATCGATCAAAATTTTTACCATGGCTTTAATTCCCAAAAATCATCCACGTGCAAAATCTTTGCTCATTAGAGAAAGATTGGTAGATGGTTTTGAAAATGGTGTTGTAGCAAAGGAAGGTCTTCTGGCACATGGTCGAGGGGAAGCCTTTGACTATTTACTTGGTGAAAAAACCACCAAAGCTGCAAAAAAAGCAATCAGAGCAGCGGCTTCAGCCTTGATTTTAGCAAAAAATCCTATAATTTCGGTTAATGGTAATGTTACAGCGTTATGCCCAAAGGAGATTGTTCAACTTGCAAAGACATTGGATGCCAAAATTGAAGTAAACCTGTTTTATGAAAACAGAGAGAGAAGAAAGAATATTGTAAAAATCTTAAAAAAAAATGGAGCAAAGAATGTTCTTGGTCTACAACCAAAATTCTACAAACGAATTCCAGGTCTTGACAGTGCAAGAAGAATTGTAGACAAGAATGGAATTCATGCTGCTGATGTAGTGCTGGTACCTCTTGAAGATGGTGATAGGACGATATCACTTAAAAAATTAGGAAAAAAGGTTATCACGTTTGATTTAAATCCGCTTTCAAGAACAGCACAAACTGCTCAAGTTACTATTGTTGATAATGTCATACGTGGAATGAAGGAGCTTTTGGTAGTTTCAAAGAAACTTTCATCTAAAAATGAACAAACTCTAAAAAAAATTGTGAGTGGTTTTGATAACAAAAAAAATCTTTCAGCCAACATTTCCGAAATAAAAAAACACCTTAACAGGAGAGCACATCTTGTCTAAATCTGTAAGGGATATCATTGAAAAGAAAAAATTAGCACAGAAAATTTCAGTAATAACTAGCTATGATTATTCCATAGCATCCTTGTGTGACAAAGCAGGAATTGATATTCTTCTTGTGGGAGACAGTGGTGGGATGGTAATGCTCGGATATAAAAACACTATTCCTGTAACAATGGATCAAATGTGTTTGTTTACAGAAGCAGTTAGCAGAGCACGAAAAAATTCCTTGATAGTAAGTGATCTTCCATTCATGTCATATCAAGCGAGCACAACAGATGCAATCACAAATTCTGGAAGACTGATAAAGGCAGGAGCTGACGCTGTAAAGCTTGAAGGAGGCACTCCAATGACAGATACAATTGCTGCAATTGTTGAAACTGGAATTCCTGTGATGGGTCATATTGGTCTTCAGCCTCAAACTACAATACTATCAGAAGGATACAGAGTTCAAGGAAAAACTGTTGAATCTGCAAAGCTACTAATCGAAGACGCAAAAGCGCTTGAAGAGGCCGGTGTGTTTAGCATTGTCCTTGAAATGATTAGCCATGAAGTATCAAAAATTATCACAGAAACAATAAGTGTACCAACAATAGGAATTGGATCTGGTGCATGTTGTGATGGGCAGGTCCTTGTTGTTCATGATTTGCTTGGCATGTATGAAAAAATAAAACCAAAGTTTGTCAAACGATATCTTTCCTTATCTGATGAAATCATAAATGCAGTAGAATCCTATCGAAAAGATATTGAGGAAGGAAAATTTCCATTAAAAGAAAATTGGTTTCCTATGGAAAAAGCTGAATATGAAAAACTAAGAAAAGAAATTGAAAGCTAGAAAGAAAACAAGTCATCCTTCATTTGATATTATAGGAACGTATGGTTTAGAGCTATCAAGCAAAAGAATTATTTTGTGTGTTGCAGGAAGTGTAGCAGTATACAAGGCAATTGAGCTGGCAAGACTCTTGATGAGACATGGAGCTAATGTTGTTTGTGTTGCAAGTAATGCCGCAACGAAGCTAATAAAGCCTGATTATTTTACGTGGGCTACAGGAAATAGAGTTATTACAAAACTTACTGGGGAACTTGAGCATATTGATCTTGCAGATTACAAACGTTCTGATTTGATTATAGTATATCCTGGAACTGCAAATACACTTGGCAAGCTGGCTAATGGAATTGATGATACGCCAGTATCAACAGTACTAACTGTTGGTTTTGGTTCCAAAATTCCAATACTGATGGCTCTTGCTATGCATCAATCAATGTACAATAATGCAGCTGTGAAAAAGAATATTGAATTTTTGAGGAATAAGATTGATTTTATTTCTCCTCAATTAATTGAAGGTAAAGCAAAGGTTGCAGAACCTGAGGATGTTTTAGAATATGTACTAAAAAAATTCGGATTTTCTTCTGTTTTACACAAAAAACGTGTTCTAATTACTGTTGGCCCTACAATAGAATACATTGATCCAGTCAGAGTTATTACCAATCTTTCTACTGGCAAAACAGGGGTTTTGCTAGCAGGTGAGTTGGTTTCTGCTGGAGCAAAGGTAGTAATGATTTATGGCCCAGGCAAGGAAAAGCCTCCAAAAGGAGTTAAAATAATCTCGGTGCAAACAACCAAGGAAATGCTAGATTCTGTAAAAAAACAACTCAAGAAAAAATTTGATGTTGTAATTTTGTCAGCTGCAGCATCAGATTATACTGTGGAGCAATCAAGCAAATCAAAAATTAAAAGCTCAAAGAAAAATTTGATTATCAAACTAAAATGGGCTCCAAAAATTATTGATCAAATAAAGAAAATTCAAAAGAATGTTTTTCTTGTAGGATTTAAGGCAGAAATTAACCTTTCTAAAAAGGCACTTGAAAGAGAAGCAAGGAAAAAAATGAGAGAATCAAAGGCTGATCTGATGATTGCAAATGATATTGGTTCGCCTAGTTATAAAAAAAATCCAAATTACAATGAAATACTTGTAGTTGATTCTAAAAGAGCTATTTCTTCTGGAAGGAAAAGAAAAGACCAGATTGCTAAATTCATCAGAAAGGAAATTGAAAAACGGCTCTGACCGTAATCATGTGCAGTAATCTAGATATTACAACATCAAATCCCTTTAACTACATTACCATATTCAGTTTATTTAGTTACTCGAAAATGAGAGAATGTTTTCATTTTTTCATACTACAATTGTTGGTATGACATAGCAAATATTTGCTAAATGAGAATTTAATAAAATCTTAAAAATATTTCCTAATTATATCCAATTTTTCATAATAAAAAAAGAGAAGATATCCCTATTGGAAGGGATCTATGAAGGGACAGTTCACAATGTGATCACTATCCATTGGTCTTGCAATATCCACGCTGATTAATCCAGCCTCTCGATAGAAGTTTATGTCATCAATTGTCTGAAGTAGTGGAGCGCTGTCTGGATCATTCCATCCAATCATGAAGATTCTCCACATTGGGCTATAATTTTCATTGCCAATGGCAGAGGCTGAAATTCCTGCTTGGAATCCTAATGGTCCAGAGCCCTTTATTCCATTTTTAAACTGGAACAAATCTACTGCGGCTGAATTTGCAATCAAACTTGCCGAAGAGGTCACAGGTGTAACTCCCATCATACCAGCTGGGCCACTTGGAGTTGCATCCGTTACAATGTAATAGATTGTCCTACCATCAGGTCCCCAACCTCTGTGTGCGATGAATGTTACTGTCATATCGTCTGTATTGATGTCAAGAACTTGACCACCACCATAAGGTGTTTCATCAGTCAATGTTTTGTCCTCCTTTACCATCATTTGACCATCAGGCCAAACAATTTGTGGCATGTTTAGCACAACTTCCAATTCTGACAAAGTAACATCATCTGCATCAGCTGCGGCTAGTATTTCCTCCTCAGAAGTAAGAACTGATGTGGTATCCTTATTCCATGTTACATGAACGTGCGAAGCCAATGCACTGTAAACATCTGGTTGTGCCGGAGTGCTAGTTAAGACCTCACCTTGAAAACCATGTACTCCATCACCATCTACACCATTTGTAAACATGTATGTGGTAGATAGTGCTTCTTTTGGAGCATTTGCCAAAAGTGGTGCCAGCTCTACATTCCATCCCTGATTCTGAGTGATTATTTCTGCATGTTTTGGATCACTGGAATCGGTAATGATAAAGTATACCGGTTCACCATTATAGTATCCTTGATGCAAAGGTATTGTTGCAGGAACGTTTGCTCGTGACAATCTAAGTACAGAGCCCAGCATACTTTCATCAATCATCTTTTCTTCCATGGCTTCTTCTGTTATTTTCATGGTGTCTTCCATCATCTTTTCTTCCATGGTTTCTTCTTTCTCTTCTTCAATTGGTGCCTTTCTAGCTTCAAATCCTGCTCTGCCACCAGGATATTCAGAACATAATCTGTCACCGCAAACTATGTTCTTAGTTGCAGGACCGAAAGAGCTTGCACCAACTCGACCAGGAGCATCGCTGCCTCTACTCTTTAATGCATCAACTTCCATCACATAATCGGTTGTCAGAACCATTGTGAATAGAGGGAGAACTGCAAGTAGTCCAAGATATCGTAGTTTTGTATTCATTAGAGAAAAGAATTAAGATACAATTTAATAAGATTTGTCCAAATTACGTTCAAATTCTTCGTAATGCATTACAAGTATATTTTTAGTGAATTCATAACCATTCATTACCAATCTCAATTCTATATTCACATGAAGTTATTAATTTAAAGAGATTTCACTCATTTCACACCGCTAAGAATGGTGGTATCCCTAGGGAAAAATAAATCTGCAAACCAGTCAATTGCCACTCTGAACTTTTTCTCAGCACTAGGAAGAGTAGACAAGTAGTATTGTCTCCAAAGAAACCAAGCAACAAATCCATGAATTTGATTTCCCATTAAAAGAGCTACACCGTTTCTTTTACCAATTTTTGCCATAGATCCTTTACTATTATACACAAAAGGTTTCTGAGAATTACCTCCTTTAATTGATGAAATGATATTTTTGGAAACTGTCTTTGCCTCTCTTACTGCATGTTGTGCTGTTGGAGGATATGGTTTTCCTGTTCTGCTATCAGTAATTGATGCACAATCACCAAGAGCATAAACATTTGGATAATTTTTGAGTCTTAAAAAACTGTCAACCATAACGCGCCCATTTGGTGCATGTTCATCATCAAGATTCATTATTACAGGATCAACAGTAACTCCTCCTGCCCAAATTAAGGTCGCACAAGGAATTTTCATTTCGTTATCAAGTACAACATGGTCATACGTCGCATCAACAAGTTTGGTATTTTTTATAATTTCAACGCCATTTTTTGTCAATGATTCCATAGCATATTCTCCAAGATCTCCGATTTCAGGTAGAATTTTTTCACCTGCAGATACTAGAATTATTCGTGTTTTCTCAATGTCGATATTTCTGTAAAATTTCTCTACAGATTCCCTTACAAAATCATTTATTTCTCCAACAGTTTCCACTCCAGAAAATCCTCCGCCGACGATAACAAATGTCATAAGCTTTGACAGTACTGCGGGATCCTCTTCTTGGTCTGCATTCTCTAGCATAGAAATTACATGATTTCTTAAATCTATAGCATCACCAAGGGTTTTAATTGTTAAAGCATGTTTTTCGACATTTTTATTTCCATAGAAATTAGTTTTTCCTCCTAATGCAATGACAAGATAATCATATTCTAATTCACGATTACTTTTATCTAAGGATCGTGTAATTGTAACTTTGTTATTATTCAAATCAATTTGTTCTACCTTAGCTTGATAGTATCTTGCTCTTTTGCAAAATGATCGTATTGGGGTAGCAATGTGTCGTGAAGAGAGCATTCCAGTTGCCATTTCAGGCAACAAGGGGGTATGTAGAAAAAAGTTATCTTGGCTTACTAAACTGATACTTATTTCGGTATCACTTTGAAAAGCTGCTTGAAGTTGTTTTAACACACCAATACCACCATATCCTCCACCCAAGATCAGTATCCGTTTAATTGAAGGTGAGGGATTTTCATGGACATTTTCTTCATGTTTTTCGTATGTAGAAATTTTTGAAAATTGAATATCACATATATGGCATCTGTAGTTTGCACCAGCTTTTCTTGTTAAAATGGATGCTAAAACACCAATGGTTAGTCCCCAGATAATGTGCATGAAGAACGAATCTATCAAACTAGACACAAAGTTTTGGTTTATTACCTCAGACGCCTCAAGAAAAGTCATTTCAGGATCTAGTTCTGTAATTAGCTCGGCCATGTTTGGGCCAAGAATTAGTTGAGAGACTGGAATTGCAAACACTGTAAAAACAACAACTCCTGCAAAGATACCATAAATCAAACCGTTTTTGATCTTTGAGATATTGAATTTGATAACCTTATGAAGAAAAATACCAGTAACAATTCCTATGATGGTAGCAACTGTGATATGAAGTGCAAAACCAACTTCTGGAGAGTTAGAGCCAACTACTTTTGCCATAACAAGCAAAGTAACCAAGTATTGGGTCTCAGTTGTAATATCCAAAAAAATTCTTGGCAAGTGCATTGTAAAGCCACCAATGATCGAACCAACAGCTACGAAAAAGATCTCTTTTCTTAAAGAGAAACCAACTCTGAGATAATGAGATTTTTTATTTTTAGAAAGAGACAATGATTATCACGTTTGTTTGATAAAATCCACCCAACCTCTCAAGGCATCAGTTGATTTTACCATTCTCGGAGCATTTAGTTTAATGAATTCAACCTCCTCTGAAGCTGATTTTGGAGGATTTTTCTTATAATTATCAAAGGTTGCCTTTCCATCATAATCAACAAATGCAATCCTAGCTCCAAAGTTGTCAGGATCAAGCATGTTTGCATCACCTGTAACTGTTGCCAAGTGATGAGGACATGAAAGAAGGGACTCCCCTAATTGATTTGAATTCATTACTCCTTTCTTTTTCATAGCACTTGATAGATCATTAAAATCTACAAAAAAGTAAAAAGCCCCATCTGGTCTTGTTGCTTTAATTCCATCTACTTTATTCCATTCATTGCTTAGGTATCTGCCCATCATTCTATGAATCTGTCGTGTAATTTCGATGTATTCATCAATTTCGTCATTTGGTTCATATGCTTTGATTGCAGCAAATTGTGTTGGTGTAGAAACATTTGTGTAAATAGTTGCTGCCACCTTTTTGAAGTCTGCTTTCAGTTTTTTCGAGCTAGTTGTTGGTAATATGCATGATCCAAGGCGATAACCACCTGCAGATCTGTCCTTTGATATACCATTTGTTATGAAAGTTCCTTCTGGATAAACAAGACCCATGCTGGTGAATTTTTCTATTTCAAATGTATCAAGGGCATAGATTTCATCAGCTAGGACCAAAATATTGTGTTTTCTACAAACCTCTGCAATTTTTTCTAGCTCTTCTTTGGAGTAAACATTGCCAGTTGGGTTGTGGGGATTGTTTAGAATAAGTGTATGTTGAGCACTAGATAGATTTGAAATAAACTCATCAAGATCATCTGGTTGAATTTTGTAATTGAATTCAGGCTTCAAATAAAAAGTGTGAAAATGTTTATCAAGTAAATAGATTTGAGGTCTGTAACCAATCCAAGATGGAGAGGGAATTATTACCCCACCTTTGATTATTCCAAATAAAGTGTGTATCAAGTCCTTTGTACCAGGACCAATAACTATTCTTTCTGGTTCAACATCTAATCCAAAATGTCTCTTGTTAAAACCAGATATTGCCTTTCTAAGCTCAGAAATTCCCTCTGCATCAGAATAATGTCCCTGATTAGCACTTTTACCAAGTGCTTTGCTCAACGGTGGAGGTATGTGAAATGGAGATTGACCAAATCCAAGTCCATAGTAATCAAAACTACATCCTCCATTCTTACATTGTTCACGCTGTTTTGCTACCATTAAGCCAACTTTGAGGTTATCAGGGATGACGATTTTGTCGACGGAGGATTCAACTAAAATCTCTTTCATAACTATTAACCACATATTTTTGATAAAATCTTTTTCCCAACTTTGCCCAGACTGTTCTTAACTTTATAATTATTATACAAAGAATTCAGGTAGAAAATCAGAAAATTTAGTGTGAGTGAAATCATTAACATTGTGTTATATTTAGAGCTAATTTGGAACAATTTTTTAATAATTGAAAATGCTTTTTTTATTGAGTTTGAACCCAAAGCATATTGTATTAATGGCAGGCACAGGCATAGCTGTAATTGTCGTTATAGCTATCATTTCTAACACACAATTTTTCTCATCCGTAAATGAAAATGTGATTATTACTCAAATAGCTGATGATGGAATCATGATAACAAATGGCCAAAAACACATAATTCCCCTTGAAAAGATAAGAAGTGGTGGACCGCCCAAGGATGGAATCCCATCTATTGACACACCAGAATTCACTGAAGCCTCCCAAGAATATCATGTTTCAGATTCGGATACAGTTTTAGGATTAGAAATAAACGGAGATGTACGGGCATATCCATTATCAATTTTAGTTTGGCATGAAATTGTGAATGATAATGTGGGAGGGGTTCCTGTGGCTGTAACCTACTGTCCATTGTGTTTTACCAATCAGGTTTTTGAGAGAGTGATTGATGGTCAAGAAGTTGAGTTTGGCACTTCAGGAAAACTCTACAACAGTAATCTTGTAATGTACGATCGATTAACAAACTCTTACTGGAGTCAGGCCTTGGGTAAGGCAATTGTTGGGGAACTTGCAGGCTATGAATTGAGTACGATTCCATTTGATGTAATAAAGTGGGGCGATTGGAAAAGTCTTCATCCTGATAGTGTAGTTTTAACTACCAATACCGGACACATTCGTGCTTATGGTGTAGACCCGTATGGAAATTATTACACAGAAACTAGAATACTTTTTCCAGTAGAAAATACTGATAACAGGATGCATCCAAAAGAAATCATCCTAGGATTTAATGATGGTGATGTCTACAAAGCCTACAAGCAACAAGATGTTGAATCAGCTGTAATAATAAATGATCAAATTAATAACAATCCCATTTTTCTAATTTCACTTTATCCAGGAAATGCAAGGGCTTTTGAAAGTAACGTGGATGAAAAAGTTCTTGAGTTTTTCTTTAAAGATGGCAGTATTATTGACAAAGAAACAAACTCGGAATGGAACTATGATGGCGTTGCTATTTCTGGGGCACTTGTAGGAACTGAATTGAACCGCATTCCTTTCAGTCCTGGATTTTGGTTTGCGTGGATAGCATTTCACCCTGATACCGATGTATATGTAGGACTATAATCATGAATCCAATTAGAAAAGGAATAATTGTTGGAATCATAACCATGGTTGCTTATCTAACAGTGGTTGTATTAACTACGCCATCATTGCCAGCAGATGCCGCAATTAGTGCTGCTTTTCAGCTCAATTCTATTGTAATAGTAGGTATGGGACTAGGAGTTGGGTTGCAGGTGTTTCTTGCAGAACAAAGTAAAAGACTAGGATGCAAGCTGAGCATTAAGAAGAAGGCGTTTGGTGGAAATTCAAGTGCTGCTGCTGCTACATCGTTTTTTTCGTTCTTCTCACTGGTACCACTAGGTTGTTGTGGCTGGTGGCTCTATGTACTATCATTATTGCCAAGCATATTTGGCACAGGAGTTTCTGCTGTTTTAATAGAATACAGTCAGACCTTAGCCTATGCCGGATTGGGGATAATCTTTGGTTTTAATGCACTTACCGCATTAAAGTTACACAAAGAAAAAAAATTTAGAGAGATTGAAAATTTGAAATGAAACATTGTTTTTTGATTCCTAGATTAAAACGAGATTTTATTTACAATTCATATCAAGTGTACATTATTGATTGTCATAGATTCTACGCTCTAACGAGCTTCATTTGAAATTAGTGATTCCACATCGATTACTGCCTTTAACACACCTATGAAATTACTATCTCTATCAAGAATTTTGATGGCAATGTCAGAAGAATACACTTTTGCACTTTCATCATAGCCACTTTCTGACAAATAGATTCCATTTTGTTGTGCCTCTTTCCACCAAAGCTCGTCATCTTGACGATAATCAGATGTTTTTCCTGATTGGGCCACATTTGCGCCATAGGCATTTGTAACAAAAATTTCTGCATAAGTAAACTCATTTCCAGATTCCTGATCAGCTTTGATTGTTGCACGAATTACATCAGCAGCATCATTGTTAATCAGAATATATGCCAATGAACCAGGTTCATCAGGATCACTTGATTGCCACCTGGCATCAAGTTGTTGGATTAATGAAGCTGTATTACTTATATCATAAAATGCTGAATTGGATTCTGCTATAGCTTGTTGGATTTGTACGTTATTTGCAAGTTCACGTGATTCTCTTATTTTCTCATTTATCGCTGTTTGCAAGATGTGTAGATTTTGAATTAAATTATCGTCAGTGTTTTTTTTGGCATCTGGAATGTGTATCATTTCATTTTCAACAAAATATTCGATGGCGTAGAAAAATTCTTCATCACTGATTTGATTATTTACCCAAAAACCAACTGCGGTTTTAATCCAAGTAGGAATTGTAAACTCGTTTTGGGCATACACGTTATATGCTAGTCCTATTACCAATACCAAAACAAGAGAAAGTATTATGGTTTTTTTCCTCAAGCAATTTTTGAATGAGAAAGTGATTAATTAAATCATGGTATCTAACTAAGACCTATAGAAAGTTTCATAACCTAGTAACGGTTATGAAAAAAAGTTCATCATTATTGAATAATGTAAGATAAGGATGATTTTGGTGAGAGAGAGATCGGATCCTTTAGTGAATTCCAAACAAAAGTTTCAATGATATAACTTCCAGTTACAGTTGGAGTCCAAGATTGAGACAACTCTAGACTCTGATCTGATGTTAGTTCACCTTGAATCCAAGATAAAGAAACCACCGTTCCGTCATGATCTTTTACCTGTATAATGTATGCAAAGGATTGAAAATAATTTTGGTTGTTACGAATCATGCTCACAATTTGAAGTTGCTGGTTAATTGTAGGTTCAAGTATTGGCACTCCAAAACTATCAGCAACAAAAATGTCTTCATGAGAAATTCTTTGGATTGGTGGAACATCTGATTCAAGTCTCGATTCTGTTTTAACATCTAAATCATCTTGGATACTATATGGGGAAGGAAGAGTGTTATCCTCGTATTTTCCGTAAATCGCATCACCGGGTAAAGCAAATATTCTATTACCGCTTGAGACGGTGTTTTGTGTAAAAGATATTGAGGCTTTAAACAATCCAGAATCTTCCTCAGTTTCGATTGCATTAACAAGGATTCCTGCAATATCTGAATCAGAATAAATCTCTACATTAACTTGATCCACAGCCTCTGGATTGAGATTCATATCAGGATCTATAATTATGATTTGAGCAAACTCTCCTATGAGATAGATTTCTTTACCGAAATTTATTTCTCCTATATTCCAACTTATCAATGCAGAATAAGTAAGGACTACGCCTTCTGCAAACTCAAATGATATTGTCAATCCTCCATCTCGGTCTACCTCCAAGAACCCATTGGTGGGACCACTACCAACTGTGCGTGGATTAGTATCTGGTTTTCCATCATCGTCAACATCATGTAAAAAACCTGTAAGTATTACCTCACCGGTAAATACACCACTATTTGGTTCAGTCTCTGTTAATTTGTATGGTTCAAGTGAATGCGCAGCAGTGTAAATCTTGATAAAATGACTGTCCTGAGTACCTATGGAATCAATACCATATCTGTTAGCATTCCAACTGGGTGCTACCACCGTTATGTACACCTTGTCTGTCCAGGTGTATATTTCCTTATCAGTAAAAATTGGTGCGTATGGATTAAAGTAATCAGGAATTTCTTCTGCGAATACCGATAATAAAAGAAATGAAAATATAGACAATGTGGTTAGTAACAATTCCTAGAATTACTTTCAAGACAGTTGATTAAATGGTTTATCTATTATTTTTAGTGGTTTACATCAAATATAATTTAAAAAAGAAAAATATTGCTAATGTTTATTTGCAAAGTTGAGATCGAGGCAAAATTATCTCATTTAATGTTTGGGTAGCATTGATACAATAATTCTAAAAGTTACAGTTTACACCTTAAATTTCTGTAAAACAGTTGTCACAATTAGATTGGTGCATAAATTTTGGTTGAAAAATGAGAGTTACTGAACTCTACATCATTGATTAATAATTGAAAAAATAATGAGATTTTGATCTAAGAAAAACAGAATTAACTTAAATCAAAAAAAGCTATTATTTATTTATTCTATTTTTTTTACGTTTGTAGCATGTGATCCTTTTTCGTTTTCACCAATCTCGAATTCGACTTTATCTCCATCTCGCAAAAATCCGTCTACGTTTGATTTGTGAACAAATAAATCGTTCCCAGATTCTCTTTCGATAAAACCAAAACCCTTAGTTCGGTTGAACCACTTTACTGTGCCTTGTTCCATGTTATAGCACAGCATAATTTTTAGGATAATATTAACCTACAAAGCAAAAAAATGATAGAGAATGGTGTGTATCTATGTTAAACCACCTCTACTGTAAGTAAAAGTTGTGCAGAAAGCGCATCAGGATTATCCAAACTCTCCCAAACAAAAATCTCAATCATGTTATGATTCTGTGGCAGTCAGAGTCCATTACATGGCTGAAGAAAATTTCTGCCATAGAGTAAGGCTGCCAGTAATCCAAGAAAGTGAAATCACTGAGTCGTTTTCATCTCGAATTTGTACAATGTAGGCAAAATTCTGATTTCTGTCCCGATCGTTTGAAAGATCAGCCACTACCATTACTTATTCATCTACACTTAGCATGTCTTCACTTTGGGAAACTAACTCTGCATCTTGTATAACAGAATCACAGATTGCAGCAAATGCTACATTATTTAGTAATAAAAAGATCGAAATGAGTCAAGATAACTTTTCATTGTAATCATTTGGTTCTAATATCATATGTATTTTTGAATACCTTTATCAAACCCAACACAGCAAAAACGTCTGAATTATGAATCTTGGTTACTGGATGATATTTTTGTTAATTCCCTTGGTTGGGGCTATTTTGGCAATGATTGCAATTGCACCAGAAGACATTCCTCAACCAAAAATCCAGCCAGAGATTGCAACTGAGAAATCTAATGAGATAGAGTCAGAACCCTTAACAAGCTCAAAAGTTCCTGCTCCAGGATTTGAAAATGTTCCTGAGATGATTGTACTAGAAAAATCAATATCAATTGAAGAGGAACCAAGTAAGACTGAACCAGAAGCAATGGTAAAAGAGCGTGAACTGTCTGCAGCAGATAAGGTTGAGGTAAATATTCCAACTGGCTCTTCAATTCCGGGATGTGAGGAAACGATGAAATGTTTTATTCCAAGTTCGGTTACAGTGGCAGTTGGTGGAACGGTTACTTGGTTCAATGGCGATACTGCTGCTCACACTGTAACCAGTGGAACTACAACAGATGGACCAGATGGTATCTTTGATAGCAATTTGTTTTTGGTAGATGCATCATTCAGTCATACCTTTGAGAAAGAAGGAGCGTATGACTATTTCTGTGTGGTCCATCCATGGATGACAGGAACAGTTAAGGTTTCTTAGCTTGGTTAATGATGGGATGATAAAGTCATTGCTGGAATTAGAATAGGCAATTTTCTAGTCATTATTAGTAAACTTCAAAAATTAAGGGCAACATTATTCATATGCTAGTCAGGTTTGAGGTAATCATTATCAGAAGAAAGAAAAATGTACCCAATCAAATGTGCTGATTGTGGTAAAGACGCTGAGGTACCTTTTCAACCAAAAGAAGATCGCCCAGTATATTGCCGAGAATGTTTGCCAAAACACAGAAAATTTAGCTCTAGAAGATTTTAAGCTGAAATATGCTTTAGGTTCTATTTGTTAAATTATTTTTAAATCTACCCAATTTATTGAACAAGTTTTTCAATTCTGTCTTGCTTTTCTTTAATTCGGAAGATAATTACGGCATGGGTTTTATCCTACAATTAAATTTCCTACAGAATACCAAACATCAGGCTTTTGATTTTTGGTGGCACTATCGATCATGTCTCTTATTTCTGGTGTTGAGGGATCAATATCATCTAATTGTTGAATCCTAATTTTCAGTCTTTCTAGTTTTTCATAAGCGTCCTTGTCTTCAATTATATCGACAAGTACTGAAAGTTCAATTGGTTTTTCAAGTACTCCAATAATTTCGTTAAAGTATTCTATTTCGTCCACAAGAAATTCTTTGACATAGGCTGATGAAAACAATATTCTCTGTGAGGGATTCAATTCAAGTATTTCTTTTGCAGTTTGTACACCATCCTTGTTTGGCATTTTAATATCAAGAACTACTACATCAAACGGAGTTTTTTTGTTAGTTTCTGGTTCTAATCTTGCAAGCGAGTTTTTGTATTCTTGCACGCAGATTTCACCGTCTCCAGTAACTGTTACTTTATGGTTTCTTTTTTCCAGTACCATTTTATACAGCTTGGCTATCACAGGCTTGTCCTCAGCTATCAGAATTCTCATTAAATTGGGTAGCTTTTTCTCAAATATACTTTATAGTCTGTCCCAAAATTAATTTACAGTTTTTGAATTAGCCTCATTTGGATAAATGGTACTTTCAATATTTACAAAATTACTTTTATGTGGTAGACCAACCATCATGTCCAACATTTCATCGATGGCCTTATCTATCTTAAGATAACATGAGCAAGAAAAACTAGCTTCCATCTTTTTACTTAACAATGATGATATTGCTAATGATTTTTCAAAGGTCTTTAATAATTAAAGTAGGTAAAATAATTCATAATGGATTATAACAAACTGTGTGATGAAATTCTAAAACTTGATGAAAGGATAAGATATGCTGGAGTGTATAACACTACAGATGGTAAGGTATATGATAAGATGGCAAAAGAAAAGGAAAGATTACTTAGCAAAGAACAAACTCAAAATTCTCTTATACATGCCTATATGAGATGGAAATTACGACAGCAATATGCCGAGTTCGTTGGAGAACCAATTTACGCAATGGCAAAATACACAAATTAATCGTATTACCATTCCTTGTGGGAGCAATTCATTATTGATGGTGAGTACAGAAAAAGATCTCGAGCCTCAGAAAATAATTGATGATGTTTTAGACCTAATAGAGAAATTTTCCGATGATCCCAACTATACTCCACGTAGCCCACATCTCAATTTCTAGATTCGTAGGAAAAGTAATATTTTCAGATGATTTAGATGTAAAGAACATGTAAAACTAATAACAAAAAAGGTCTTGATTTGATTTGATATTAGTAAATAACAATAAAATAGTATGAAAGTTAACAAAATACATGCCAGCTGTCATTTTAATACCACTTGCAATTGTTGCCATTATTGGTGTTTCAGGATATTTGATATATCGTTTTGTTTTTTATGATTATATGTGTAATAGATCTGTTAATCAAACCCTTTTAAATTATAACATAAAAAAAACTCAATCTCAAATAATAAGAGAATATCACGAATCTAGAGGAGAGAAATTAACAGAAAAAGAAATCTTGAAGCTAGAAAAACGTTACAGGCAACATGAACCAGAACAATTTCTTGCGATGTACGATGCAATAAGAGACAAATCAAAAACTGATTAATAGAATTAGTCTTTGATTTTAATAAAAAAAGTTATGGACTTGTTGGTATCTGAATGAATGGAGTTCCACCTGACCCCACTACTAGTGGCAGTTTACCGTCCCATGCCTGTGTTTTTAACCATTCCAAATAGTTTGGATTTTGTGCTAGTGCCTGGTTGATAATTCTAATTGCTTCGGCCTCACCTTGAGCTTCGGCAATGTTTGCACTTGCAACA